>Ga0187833_10000218_pt1 | contig 66320 bp, 83 predicted proteins | sample ETNtaG_37_FD_167968 | JGI IMG/M metagenome (GOLD analysis project Ga0187833, IMG submission 167968) | Marine microbial and viral communities from oxygen minimum zone, Eastern Pacific Ocean - ETNP2014_SV_400_PacBio MetaG (Illumina Assembly) | ecosystem: Environmental > Aquatic > Marine > Hypoxic...
GATTATAAGAACTAGTTTCAAAAAAGCTTACGCTTTTTTATGCTACTTTCAGTAGCAGTCCTGATTCATCTCCACACTAAAGTGTGGAAATGTATTCTCAAGACTTTTTAATAATCAATGCTCATTTACTTTCTGATGACATTAAACATAAATCATAAAGATAAAATCAGAATAAAAAGTTAAAAAAAATAAAAAATTAAATGGTTAAAATAATCCATCTACTGTCTGAGTGCACACCATCAGTTGCTGTTACTAAAGCCCAAAAAGATCCATATCTCAGATCTTCTCCAGGTAAGAAAACAAATCTTCCTTGTCTGTCTCCTGAATCAATATCTAGTGATCTTGTTCTTTCGTAAACATCTAATGCTGGTATCCAAACGTTAATATGTACTCCATCTCTGTCTTTATTATCTTCATTTAAGACATTCACATGCATTAACAATTCACCGCCAAATAAAGTCTCTTCAGATCTTATCTGACCAAGGGTTAATGCTTGAACGCCTGAAGCAATCAACAGAGTCATAATCAAAAATGCTAATATTTTGTTCATTTACTTCATCCCCCAAATAGTATAATAGTTACTATTAAGCAATGCTAACTTATATTTAAATGTTATGATGTCGAGAACCACTGATTAGAGATTAAAAACATGAAGCGAAAGCTCCATATTACAGTATAAGAACAGTGGTTCTTGAGCATGCTCAGAAATATACCGTTATCACAAACTATATTGAGATTTATTGACTAGTATTTGGCCGAAGGCATATTTCCGACATGTTAAATTAAAACCAGCACACTGTAAAAAACATGGAGAATGCACTACTAATTGGTCGTAAAAAAGCAAAGGTTTATAAGTCGATAAACGCTAATATGTCAAGAACCAGCTACCCAATAGATGGTTTTTGATACTCAAAATTCCATATTATATTAGCTAGTTTTTGAGCACAATAAAATTCCAATAGTATTTTATACTCACAATTAACACCTACATTATACAGAAAAATGGAATTTTGTTGTTTAAAAGTAAGTAAAGGATTACTGTGATGAAAATGTCTGATATAAGAAGTCCCATCTGTGTCTGTATTGGTCATGTTGACCATGGCAAGAGTTCAATCTTAGATAGGATTAGAGGTAGCTCTATTGTAAACAAAGAAGCAGGCAAGATAACTCAGGCAATCGGCGCATCTATCATACCATTATCAACAATTGAAGAGATATCAGGTGATCTGCTTAAAAGCATGAAGACAAAATGCACAATACCTGGATTGATGTTTATTGATACACCAGGCCATGCAGCGTTTACTTCTTTAAGAAAAAGAGGAGGAAATCTTGCTGATATTGCAATTTTAGTCATAGATATAAATGAAGGTCCAAAACCACAAACATTGGAATGTATTGAGATCCTTAAACAATTAAAAACACCATTCATTGTTGCCGCAAACAAGATTGACCTTATTTCTGGTTGGCGACATCATGACTGTCCATTATTAGAATCTATTGAAAAGCAAAGCCCAAAAGTAAAACAACTTCTCGATCAAAGATTGTATGAACTTGTTGGGAAACTCAGTGAATTTGATTTTAACTCAGAAAGGTTTGACCGAATCGATGATTTCACTAAGCAAATTGCAATTGTCCCTACATCAGCAGCGACAGGTGACGGAATCCCTGAACTATTGATGGTTCTAACAGGCCTTGCACAAAAGTTCCTTGAAAAGTGTCTTAGCTGTGATGTATCAGGTATTGCAAAAGGAACAGTGCTTGAGGTAAAAGAAGAGAAAGGATTAGGCACAACATTGGACGTCATACTTTATGATGGTACATTGAAAACAAACGATATTATTGTGATTGGAGGAATGGATAAACCAATTGTAACAAAAGTGCGTGCTTTATTTGAGCCAAAACCGCTTACAGAGATGCGTGATAAGAGTTCTAAGTTCATACCTGTCAAGATTGTAAAGGCAGCAACAGGTGTTAAGATATCTGCACCTGAGATAGATGAGGTCATTGCAGGCATGCCAATTAGATCATGCTCGTCTGCTGATCTTAAAAAAACAAAAGAAGATATACAGAAAGAAGTCAAAGAAGCACTGATCGAAGTCGCAGATCAAGGAATTATAATTAAAGCAGACTCTCTAGGTAGTCTGGAAGCATTGGTCAAGCTCCTTAAAGAAAGAGAGATTGATGTGAGAAAAGCAACAATTGGAGATATTACAAAGAAAGATATCTCTGATGCTGAATCAAACTATGAGAAAGACCCGCTTAAGTCAGTTATACTAGGATTCAACATTAAAGACGTATCAAAATTATGCAATGATCATGTTAAAGTAATAATAAGTGATGTCATTTACAAACTCATTGATGATTTTGAGAAGTGGCAGATAGAAAAAGAAAGAAAAGAAGAAGAGGAAGAACTCAAAGGATTGATAAGGCCTGGCAAGATACAGATAATGGCTGGTTACATATTCAGACAATCAGGCCCTGCTGTTTGCGGTGTTGATATCCTTGAAGGAGTTATAAAAGTAGGAACACCATTAATGAAAGATGGAAAGATTTTGACAGAAGTAAAGAGTATCCAACTTGAAAAAGAGAATATTAATGAAGCAGAGAGAGGCAAACAAGTTGCTGTCTCAATGGATGGTGTTACAGTAGGAAGACAGATTAACGAGAATGACATACTTTATTCAGGAATACCTGAAGGAGATTTCAGAAAGTTAAGAACTCTTAAGAAACATCTAAAGAAAGAAGAGATTGAATTGATAAAGGAGATTGCTAAGATTATGAGAAAAGAAAACGCTGTCTGGGGTATATGATGCAAAACGTATCAATTCTTAACAAAAAAGAAATAAAAAACATCCTTGCAAGAATTAAAGACCAATTTGATATTGAGGAGATTAAGCTTGATTATGTATTCATGAGAAATCCTAAGGAAAAGATTTACATTGCAAACAAAGAGATATTCAATCTTGACTTTGAGAAACTAAGGATAAATTCAATCGGTATGTACTTTGGTCAAATCAAAGAAGGCAGAGTTAGATTAAGCATCGAAGGAGCACAATTGATTGGAAAACATGCCAAGAAAAATGTCGTTGAACTGGATGATGTTGAAGCAAGGCAATGGCTGAAAGGGATTGATTTAGATAAGTCTGTTGAAAGTAAAGGATTTGTCATAATTAAAAATAATAAAGATATTTTAGGATGCGGCAAATCAACAGGAGAAAAGATATGGAATTATACTTCTAAAGCAAGAAGAATACATGCTAGTGATTAATTATTATCTAAGAATTCTTCAAAAGCACGGATAGCTTTTTGTCTCTGTGAAAAAGAATGTTTCTCAGCAGATTCCATTTCAGCATAAGTTCTATCCATTCCATCCGGTATGAAGATTTGATCCCAACCTTTCTTAAAATTTTTATCGCCTTTTGGCAAAGAAATTCTACCTTCAGTTATTCCCTGAATACATACAGGCTCTTTTCCAGGCTCACAGTAACCAATTGAAGTTATTGCTTTAGCCTTTGTATTATCAGAACTCTTCAAAAGTATATTAGGAAGATTATCAACACCTATATTCTTCAGAAAATCCTTTATGTAAGGTCCAGGTAAACCATTCCACGCATCAAAACAAAGTGAAGTGTCATCAACAAAACACGCTTCTTTTGTTATCTTGCAAGCTAATTTAGCTTTTTCCTTAACAATTTCTTCAGGTGTTCCTTGTAACTCAGGAAGATTTATTTTTTCTCTTCTAAGTTCAAGAGTTTTCAGTATTTCCTGAAACTCTCTGAACTTATTATCGTTTCCTGTTATGAATAATATTTCTTTTTTCATGTGATTTTAGAATTATAATGAATATTTAAAGTTTTGTTATCCAGAAAAGTTTATTAAGATGTAATCAAAAAACAGTAACATGATCCCGAATCTATTCTATAAAGGACCTCTACCAAAATCCATACCAAAAGATATGCAAAAGGTAATTAATGAATTAAAGAAATCAAAGAACCAGATGGACTGTCTTAAAAAAGCATATAAGATAGTTGAGTCTAAGTACAATAAAACAAGATTCCTAGTTTATATCTTATTTTGGAGAGCATTTTGGACAGACATGGATAAAATATGGAATCATAAAGGCTATGTACAGTGTAATATAGCTAGTTATTTACTAAGAACTTTACTGGTGAAAAGTGGATGGTTCAAAGACGATGACATTGAGATAAAGCATACATTAGTATGGTATATATCATTCCATCAATACTTCAAGATAAAAGTTGGCAAAGAAATCATCAATGTTGATGTGCACGCAGCTCCTTTTGGTGTAAAATTAGGAGAGTATGCACATGGATTTAAAGGTTATGTTTAGAAAACTAATAAAAAAGAATTAAAAAAAATAAAGAATTAAAGTAAATCATCAATTGGCTTATCGGTTCCTTTTGGTGCTACTTTATCTATGTTCTGTAGGTCTTTAGCTTGTGCTTCTAAATCAACACCTAATTCTTTAAGAGCCTTAACATGCATCTGCATTAGTTGTTCAACAACCTGCAAAATCTTGCTAAATTCTTGTCTCTCTTTAGCTAAAGTTGTAAGAGCGCCTTTATGAAAACCAATTTGCTCTTCATTACTCATCTTTGGTTGTGCTTGTTTTTTTACCATTATTAATCACCACCGCATCACACTCTATGGAGTGACATCAGTATAAGAAAAGAGAATTTACCAGTTTATAAATGTTCTGTTTTTGTCACTTAATAGTTGTAATCTTAGTTGAGATAATATTAAGCATGTTTTCAGTCGCTTTTACCGAGGCTATAACCTGATCAGAATCAACTCCTTTTGTCCTGAATGTGCCATTTTTTAGTGATTTCCAAGTTATAGTTGTTTCAACAAGAGCATTTGTATTTCCACCAGGCGGAATCCGCACTTCATAATCAATAAGTTCAGGCAGATCAAAATTAAACTTGATTTTCTTAATAGCATTCATAAACGCATCATAACCGCCATCACCCTCACTTTCTTCTTCAACCAGTTTATCATTATATTTTAGTGTTATCTCAGCTTTTGGTTGTTTACCTAAATCAGTGATTATCAGACATTTCTCAACCTTAATTTTTCTCTTATCAGGCGCTTCAAGCACACTTGTTATGATAAAAGGCAGATCTTCAATAGTGATTGTCTTCTTAAGATCACCTAATTCAATGATTTTTTTCAGCACTTTTCTCTTCCGCAGCTCATCAAGTTCAATATTAAGCTTTTTCAGATTATGCTCCAAACTCGCTTTTCCGCTTAATTTCCCAAGTGCATAATTTCTTTCTCTTGCAAACCTACTAGGTGATAATTTTGAGTGATAAAGGTCACCTTTCTTATCACCATCAGCATGTATACCTGCTGTCTGTGTGAAAACATCCTCACCAGTGATAGGTTTGTTTGATGCAACCCTTTTACCTGAAAAGGTCTGCACAATTTTACTGATTTTGTTAAGATTAATCTCATCAATATTGCATTCGAAATCAGAGAAATCTCGAATCGCAACTGCAAACTCATCAAGATTAGTATTTCCTGTTCTTTCTCCTAACCCATTAACAGTAACATGTATACAATCAACACCAACGTTCACAGCTGCAAGCGAGTTTGCGTTAGCAAGCCCATAATCATTATGCGCATGATAATCAAACTTCTGTTTAGGATATTTGTTAAGAATCTCTTTTAGTAATCTAGAGGTCTTATTAGGATCAAGTATTCCTAATGTGTCTGGTAACATTATTCTATTGACATTTAATTTACTCAATCCATCAATCATGAAATAAACATAATCTTTACTGTTTAGCATGCCATTTGACCAGTCCTCAAGATAGATATTTACAGTAAGTTGATTTTCTTTAGCATACTCAACTGTCTTCTTAATATCAGAAAGATGTTCTTCCTTTGTTTTGCGTAACTGTCCTTCACAATGCTTTAATGAACCTTTGCAAAGTAAGTTGATGACTTTACCACCTGATTCAATAAGCCAGTCAACTGATTTATTAAGATCAACAAAACCAAGGACTTCAATCTTATCCAGATGGTTGTTTTCTTTTGCCCAACCAATTATTTTCTGGATAGCTTTTAGTTCACCAGATGAAACTCTTGCATTACCAACTTCAACCCTATCAACTTTAACATCATCAATTAACATCTTGGTAATGTTAAGTTTTTCATAAGGGGTGAAACTAACATTCTGTGTCTGTTCACCATCCCTTAACGTTGTGTCCATGATTTGAATCTTTTTCATTTTTTGTTTATAACTCTAACAAGTTGTTTTATCTGACTTTCCAGAATAAAATAGGAAAGTCGTCTAAATAATAATTATAATGATGATTATAGAAATTAAAGTTATGTTGATTTTATTAACAATTTGCATGTGTTTAGTTTTGTATATGGTAAATACTATTTAAATTTTTCTTAACTTTTCTCAATCAACTCAATTTCATATCCGTCAGGGTCATCAATAAAAGTCATACGGTCATCAGGTCCGCCTTCTGTGAACTTGACACCACGCGCAGTCATCTCTTCATACGTTTTCTTCATTGAATCAACAGAGAAAGCCATGTGAAACAGATCTTCTTCAATTCTGAAATCTTTGTTTATGTCATCAGGGAATTGGCACAGCTCAAGAACAGCATTATCTCCAGGTAATGAAAGAAACACCAACTTGTTTCCGCGAGGAGATGTGTGTTCACGCACAACTTCACAACCAAAATTATTGTTATAGAATTTAATTGTTCTATTTATATCCTTAACCCTTATCCTTAAATGTAGAAATTTCATTAATATCACCTGAATATTATTATTGATCTAAAGTTTATAAAAGTTTTTACATAATTTTTTTAAACAAAAACAATTTTGCATCAATTATGATTCTTGGAAGGATATCCGGTAAGGTTACAACAACCAATTTCTCGTTCTTAGTAGATAACACTTCAAAGAAGTTTGAATATATCCAGATCATGCATAAAGAATACGATTATGTACTCTGCCAGATCTATGAGCTTGAAAGAGACATGGACAAAGAAATCGCTAAGTGCATTATCATAGGCTACAAGGATGAAGAAGGTAAAGTAAAACAACCAAGAACACCATTTGAACCAGGCACTGAAGTGCTCAAAGCAGAAGAAGAATTCATTAAGTCAATAATCAAGATTGGCAAGGAAAAAGGAGCATATATAGGTAAATTAGAAGGAAAAGATATTGATGTTTACTTGAACCTCAACAAACTATTAACAAAACATATCGCTGTGCTTGCAAAATCAGGCTCTGGTAAGAGTTACACTGTTGCTGCACTTCTTGAAGAGATAATGGAGCGAAGAGTGCCTTTGCTGGTAATTGATCCTCATGGGGAGTATTCTTCTATGAAAGAAGTCAACGACAACAAGGATGACATTGAACATATGAAAAGGTTCAACATCAATCCAAGAGGATATAAACAGGAGATAATGGAATATGGTGACCCTAATATAATAAAGTCTGCCAAGCAAATCAAACTTGATGACCATCTTGACCCTCAGGAACTTATAAACCTAATTCCTGCAAAACTGAGCAATAACCAACTTGCATTGTTATATAGTATTATACAGAACCTTGATGACCACAGTTTCTCAGGAATAATCTATGCGCTTGAACAATGCGATAACAACAATAAATACAGCATAATAAGTGTAATTGATTACTTAAGAAAAACAGGCATATTCTCATCTAATTACACACTACCAAACGAACTTATCCAGCCAGGCAGGTGTAGTATTATCAATCTTAAAGGAATCTCTCCAGAGATACAGGAGATCATAGTATACAAATTATTAAAGGATTTGTTTGAAGAAAGGAAGAAAGAAAAGATACCACCTTTCTTCTGCGTGATTGAAGAAGCGCATACTTTTGTTCCTGAACAAGGCTATGGTAAATCAAAATCATCTTCGATAATTAAAACAATCGCTTCAGAAGGTAGGAAGTTTGGTTTAGGTTTATGTGTTGTTTCACAGCGGCCTGCGATTGTCCAGAAAACCGTACTTAGCCAGTGCACAACCCAGATAATCCTTAAAGTAACAAACCCTAATGATCTTAAAGCAATATCAAACTCTGTTGAAGGAGTTACTGCTGAATCAGAGACAGAGATAAAAAATATTCCAATAGGAACTGCACTGATAACAGGAATAGTAGACATGCCTTTGCTTGTCAACATAAGACCAAGGAGAAGCAAGCACGGCGGCGAAGCAGTTGATATACTGAAAGAAGACGATACTTTCTTTGACGATCTCAAAGAGTTCGAGAATAAAGAATTATTAGCAGTCATAAAACCAAAACTGAGCGTCAAAGACATAAAACTCATGTCAGATAAAGAGATTGAAAAGATAACTTCTTACTTAATCCCATGTGTTATGTTCACTTGCGATGGAGATTCTGAGTTCAATATTCTGATGGACATGGTTAAAGGTGAAGTGATTGTTAATATTGAAAATAAAGAATATTTTGAAGTTAACCAGATACAAGATATAAAAGAGAAAGCGTCTTATGAAAAGATTGAATTCACCAATGTACCGTATGACGAAAAAGTAGAAAAAAAACAGAGCATTGAAGATTTAAGGTTAAAGCTTGATTCGTTAGCAACAATAAAAGATTACAAAGAATGTTATGTTCTGTATTATGATGTTAAGTATAAGGATTAATCCCATAAAATTTATAAAAAACAATGAGTCATTAAATTTCAATTAGCTTATAAGTTAGTAGGAGGGAAAAATGGCAGATAAAGAATACGATTTTGTTGCAACAGGTTTTGGTGCAACAGCACAAGAAGCACAAGAAGAAGCAGAAAAAAGACTCCCGTATAGTCCTAACGAAGATGGTTCAAGATACGCAGCTTTTCAGGTAATGGATCCAGTTGGAGTAGAAGGCGACCAACTCAAGGTAGAAATACAGTATTCAACAAGAGATTCAGAAGCACAAGCGCAAGCAGTAAAACAGAGATCAAGCAGCGCAGGACCTACAGATACTTTTGCATCAACACGAACTCTAGACGAACAACTTTAAACATGAATTTTCCAGAGCAAACTATTGATCTAGCTAGCAGTATAGCCACTGAGATTAGAACAAAATATGGCAATGAACCATTAGAGTTAGCTAAAGGACTTTATCTTTATCTTAATGATAAGTTCAGCGCATACGGTTTTAATGAAGGTTTAAAGCAAGGGTATTACATCAGATGGCCTCATGAGATTAAGACAGAATGGGAATGTATTGAAACAGCGACTTATGTGTATGCTGTTGCAGAAGCTCTAAACTTAGAGCCAAGGATGATGAGCATGAGCACATGGCGAACAATTGACACTGGCCATGAAACAGTTGACGTCAAATGCGGCAGATCAAGAGTACTAATTGACCCACTTAATGATATGTTCGGAGTGGTCAATTACAATGATGATTCTATAGTTGTAGAAGATAACGATGTCACAGAAAGGTGTATGATGGAATCTGGTGACCTTAAAGAGGTTTCAAGAGATATACTTATTGCAAGAATTGATTACTACAGGAGTGATGAAGGTATTGTTAATCTATTGACCTGCGGCCAGAGCCTAAACTATAGTCCCTTGCACAGAGTTTTTCTACAATATTTACCAAATGAAATGGTTTTAGAGTTTCAGCTTCGTACAGAGCCTCCTTTCATAACACCAAGTTATTTCTCTGAAAAATGGTTCTTCTTACCAGAAAAAGAAACAGTACAACAATCATTTGAACAGGGAATTTTTAGAGAGAGTAAATGGGCTGAGTTAATTGGCAAGGAAGCTTTCTGGAGAATACCACCTGGATCAGAAGATGAGATCCAGAAATTTCCGTTAACAGATTTTGGGAAAGGACACCTAATGAGCCATGTGCTTTATGGGAATCTTGTTGAAGAAGAAGCTTCAACTGAAGAATATTTGTTTAAATATCGTGACCTGCCACTGGATGGCTTAAAAGCTAGAATAGATGATATAACTGTTACGCCTGAGACTAAAGGAGATTATTATGACATAAAAGGAGCTTATGATAGTATTATAGCTCAAAGAAAGAAACGTCCTGAAAGCATGGAAAGGATACTTGACTATGCGAGCTTTATGCTATTAATAGAAGCATCAGCCCAAGAGAAAGGGTGTGAAAGGATTGATGTGCTAAGAGAAAGATTAAGAATATTTCATATAGATGAAGCTGAAATTGAACAAAAAAGAATGTACAATCCGTTTGGAGGCTCTGGAGATATAGACCCAGTTGAGATGATGGATTCAGTATTCCCTAAAAAAGAAATGAAATCTCTATTTGAAAGGCTCTTGGAAAAGGGATTGATAAACTAGGTTTTGTAAGGATTAATCAAGTCCATCTTACAAATAAAGCATCTCAGAAAAGACTGATTCTCTTGTTCTTTGTTTGACAGGAATATCAATTCCTCTTTTTTCAAGCCGTTCATGATATTTATGGAAAGATGGTTCCCAGTTATTTATGATAACATTTGAATAAGGCCTCCTCAATCTCAAATCCAGTGTTTGATTACTACTCCTTAATTCTTCAATAGCTGCCATGTTCTGATCTAACCTATCATCCAGGTGAGCCCATGTTTTACATAACTGATAAAACCGTACTAATTCATTATTCAACCCAGGATGATCTGATTCTATTCCTGTTCTCACATCTGTAAGATTAAGAGAAGGGCTAAAATCAACTTCGATAAATCTATTTAGTCTTTCATAAAGTCTTTCCTGTAAAAAAGGACCAATATCACTGAAATTAAGCTTAGACATATCACCTACATAGAGGTAATCAATATCAGAATGTCTTTCAGACATACCCATTGTCAAAGAACCATTAAAAATAATAGTTCCAGGAATACCACAACAATTCATTTCATAGATTACCTGATTAAGAGCCTTTTTCCTATCAACAGACTCATCAGTTTCAAAAGTGAGATAAAATTCCCTGATACCTTCAAGCATGTTTACATACTGTGCAAACTGATCAAATTCCATTCAATCTTAGAAGAAATACTAGTATTTAAGTTGAATTATTCTTATGATAAACTTTAATTAAATACTACAATAAACAAATCTTTATAAAGCAGTTTCAATTCTGTTGGATATAATATCCAATAGGTGATTAAAATTATTAAAAATAGTGGTCTTGTGCACGCAGTATATGGCAATGGAAAGGGAAAAACAACTAGTGCAATGGGTCTTGCAATAAGGGCAGCAGGTGCGGGTTATCAGGTTGATATTGTTCAATTTATGAAAGATGGAAGAAGCAGTGAAGTAAGTCTACTTAGAAAAATGCCAGGAATAAATTATTACTGCCCAGGACCTCATGATTTCCAGCATTTAGATAATAGTCCTAATGTAAAAAGCCTTGAACATGCCAGACTTAATTTGAAATATGCAAAATCATGCTCAACCAATGGAACTGATTTATTGATATGTGATGAAATACTGAATGCATTCTTGTTCAGCGAACTTTCTTTAGATGAAATTATAGATCTTGTAACAGGAAAACGAAGAGATTTAGAGCTTGTGCTTACTGGCATGTACTGCCCTGACGAGATAAAAACGCTTGCAGATTACTGTTCAGAGATAAGAGAAATTAATCATCCTTATAGAAAAGGGATTGAAGCTAGAATTGGTATTGAGTATTGATTATAAGGCCAAAATGTAAAGGTAGAACCTTCTCTTGCCGTAGATGAGCATTGATTATTTTTAGTTTTAAATTTAAACGTTTTAATAAAAATAAATAAAATAGATCAATGAGCAACAAAAGCAGGGAAGGTTCTACCTAAATAAATAATTTTTACCAATTAAGAAGGTTCTACCCAAAATAAACCAAAAAATCAAACATCAACATATTCTGTTTTATCACTGATTCTAAAGAATACCCAATTAAAGAACATTATAGCTGCCATGATAAGCATCACATTATAGAATCCAATCGAGTCAGCCATGTAACCAAATAAAGGAAGCATGATTGCTTTTCCGACATTTTTAAACAATTCTAATATTGAACCAAGGGTAGCTCTTCGCTCTGAGCTGACATAACTATGGAATTGGTCAGTGTGTATCGGGCTTCTTATATTATCTCCCATTACTAAAACAAAGAAGAAGAAAACACCAATCAAAGAAACAAATTTAAAACCAACAATCAATAAAGGAATAATTGCAATAAGTGTGATTACATTAATCAACTTAGGTTTACTGTACCATCTCTCAAATATGTAAGAATAACGAACAGCCACTGCTGTTATTATCAAAAAAACGGAATAGATTATACCAAACCATTCAATTGGAATACGAGCATCCTGCATGTACGGCTGGAGAAATTTAGCAGCGCCGGCAACAACAGTGATAAAGATAGTTATGTTTATTATCAGTTTAATCATCTCGGGATTGTGTTTCACATCAAGCAATGAAGCCTTGATATGCAAGACTGATTCTTTAAGGAGTTCACCTGAATGTCTTTTCTCATCTATCTTATCATAAGTGAAAATTAGTAACAAATGCAAAAACGCAGGGAAGGCAGCAACAAAGAATACCATGTTATAACCACTGATGCTCAACCCAAAAAGACTGTAAACAGCTTTTGCAGCAATAAAGCCACCGATTGCGGCAGCTATTGATTCTCCTACTCTTGCCCAAAACTTCTGCTTGCCTTTCACTTCAGTATAAGTTAGTTTACTCTTTTGTTTAAGATAATCATAGATATAAGCAACATCTGTCCCTGACTTGAATGATTCTCCGAGTGTAATAAACAACTGTGCAAGCACAAACATCCAGAAATTTCCAGAGAAACCAAATATTATGAAAGCGATAAGAGTAAACACTCTTGAAAGAATCATGGTTGTCTTTCTTCCAATAAGGTCAGCGAATATACCAGTCGGCAGTTCCAAAATAATATTAGCAATAGCTGCAATCGTATAAACCCAAAATATTTCTGAATAGCTTAGTTTATAGAACTGCAAGAACAAAATTATGATAGGAGTGAAATAAGTCTGGTTCTTCAGGAAACTCGATAGATAAAATTTGTTTATTTGATTCATCTCGTTAAAGTTAATTAACAAGATTTATATAGGTTTTGATTATGATTTATAGATAAGAATGAGCGAACTAATATGGATACTAGGGGCTACAGTAATAGTAAGCCTGATAGCATTGATTGGAATTCTTACAATCTCATTTAGTAAATCATTATTTAAAGATATTCTGGTTATTCTTGTAGGCTTATCAGCAGGCACATTGATAGGCGGCGCATTCCTGCATCTTATTCCTGAAGCATTAGAGAGTTCTGAATCTAACTTCGTATTTGTGCTTGTACTGGCTGGTTTTTCCATATTCTTTCTGATGGAAAAGGTTCTTAAATGGCACCATTGCCATGAAGGAGAATGTCATGTACATACTTTCACTTATATGAGTCTTTTAGGAGATGCAGTGCATAATTTCCTTGACGGGATGATAATAGCCGCAAGTTTCTTGGTCAATATACCATTTGGAATAGTAACTACAATAGCAATCATTGCCCACGAAGTACCACAAGAAATGGGGGACTTTGCAATATTAATGTTAGGAGGATTCTCAAAAGCAAAAGCTTTGATTTATAATTTCCTAATCGGAATGACATCAATACTTGGTGCATTGATAGGATTCTTTTTATCAGGACTTGTTGAAAATTTAACCTCAATCCTTATACCACTTGCAGCTGGGACTTTCATCTACATTGCTGCATCTGATCTTATACCTGAACTGCATAAAGAGCTAAAGGTCAAAAAATCAATCGCGTCTTTCGCATTGTTCATTGGCGGAATACTTTTCATGTGGGGAATGAAATTTTTATTTGAATAGGAGGATATCAAAATGACAGGAGAACATGAAGGAAGAAGGAATCTGACTGATAGAACAAAGGATCTTGAAAGAGCAAGAGAGTCATTGGTTGAAGAACTGGAAGCAATAAACTGGTATCAAGAAAGAGTAGAAAATTGTAAGGACAAAGAACTAAAGAAGATACTGGAACATAACAGAGATGAAGAAAAAGAACATGTTGCAATGCTGATGGAATGGATAAGAAAAGCTGATTCTACTCAAAACAAAATGTTTGAAGAACACGACTAGAATATGAAGATAGCTGTAATCGGCAAAATAAAGAAGAACAGAGAAATTCTAAAAACCACTATAAGTAAATGTGGTTATAAAGTTACAGAAAAGGATCCAGATTATGTGATCGCTCTTGGTGGAGATGGTTCTCTGCTAATGTCAGAATGTATATATCCATCAATACCTAAACTTCATATAATACACAGGACAAAATGGAATGGCAAGGATGATAAGAATATCAAAAGAGTGATGGAAAAAATTGCTAAGAAAGAATTCAGGATAATAAGACATCCAAAACTTGAAGCAAGTATCAAAAGAGAAAACACGATAATAAAGAGAATAGCAGCAAACGATATATCTATAAGAAACGAAGAACCATGGCACGCACTTCGATTCAACCTTAAGATAAATAACAAGAACAAAGGAGATTTTATAGGAGACGGGATTGTAGCATCAACTCCTTTCGGCTCAACTGGTTATTTCTATTCAATCACAAAAAAGAAGTTCAAGAGTGGAATCGGTTTGGCATTCAATAACCCAACAACTAAAATAAAACCAATAATTAAAAAAGATCAAGTCATAAAATTAACAGTAACAAGAAATAAAGCAATTATCAGCTCTGATAACAATATGAACACAGTGACAATCAAAGAAGGAGATTCAGTAGTGATTAAACAGGGCAAAGATAAGTTTAATTTGATCAAAGTTTAGATTAAAAGAGGAAATAGAGTGAAACGAGATTGGAATATCTTTGTAAGTAGCGTATTCTTTGTGTTAGGATTTTCAGTAGTATTTTCTTTACTTGGAGTATTATTGCAAACAGTACTCGCTAACATTTCTTCAACAGTTCAGATCTGGTTAGGACGTTTTGCTGGTGTTGTCATCATTTTATTTGGATTATATCTGATAGGACTCATAAACCCTAGATTTCTGCAGAAAGAACATAAAATAATTGTCAAGGGTAAATCTAAATCAAGTTACCTGACCTCATTCACATTCGGCGCTGCATTTGCAATCGGTTGGACACCTTGTGTTGGAGCTGTCCTTGGAGCAGTTCTAGGTCTAGCTGTTGCACAACCAGGCCTTGCATTCTTACTATTACTTTCATACTCATTCGGTTTAGGTGTTCCATTCCTTTTAGTAGGATTGTTTATAAATCAAGCAGAAGCATTTATGAAGAGGTCATACAGATGGATAAAACCTGTCCAGCAAATATTCGGAGTAATAATAGTGTTGCTCGGTATATTGATTTTTGTCAACCAGTTGAGCAGGATAGCAAATTTCCCTTTTGTGGCAGACCTATTGATTAACATCAATATTTCAGCAGGGATTAACATCGAACAATCATTTAGCATGGGAGTCGCTTTTGTTGCAGGCCTAATCTCATTTTTAAGCCCCTGCGTAATGCCACTAATACCTGCCTTCCTTGCATACCTTGCATCAGTCAGTACTAAAAAAGAATGAAACAAAAAACTGCTTACTTAATCATTGCAATCATCGTGATAGCATTGTTAATATTCTATTTTGAATCAACTAAAGTAAAACCGATTTATTCAGAAGAAGAAAACGAATCAAACCAAAGCCTTACTAAAATGATAGGAGGTGTTGAATATCCATTAGCACCTGAATTAAGAGGAATTGCTGGATATATCAATACAGAAGAAGGCACAAAGATATCTGATTTTAGAGGAAAAGTAGTCCTTATAGATTTCTGGACATATACGTGCATCAATTGCATAAGAACATTCCCTTACTTAAAAGAATGGCACAAGAAATACAAAGACAAAGGCCTTGTTATAATCGGAGTGCATACACCTGAGTTTGAGTTTGAGAAGATTTACGACAATGTCAAGATGGCAACCGAGAAATATGGAATTGAATACAGGGTTGTACAAGACAATAACTACGCAACATGGACTGTCTTCAGAAACAGGTTCTGGCCAAGAAAATATCTGATTGATTCAGAAGGTTACATAAGATATAACCATATAGGTGAAGGAGCTTATAAGACAACAGAGAATAAGATATTGGAATTGCTTGCAGAGATCGGTATGAAAATAGAAGATATGGGAATATCTGTGATTGAAGTTGAAAAACCAAGCATCATAATCACACATGAGCTATACGCAGGGTATGACTTTGCACTGCCGCGAGGACAGAATGTAGGTAACATTGAAGGCATGCAGGCAGATTCCATTGTGGATTATAAACTTCCTAAAATGATTGGGAATGATATAATCTATCTTGACGGTAAATGGCTAAACAATAAAGATGATCTAAGAGCACAGGATAATGAACTTGCTTCAATTATCCTCAAGTTCAAGGCAAAGTCAGCCAATATTGTTGCAACTACTGAAACAGAACCAGCAATCTTAGAAGTATTTATTGATGATGAATATGTTAAAGAAGAGATTGCAGGCGATGATGTTCAGTTTGAAGATGGCAAAGCTTTCATTATAATTAATGAACCAAGATTATATAATGTGATAAGAGACAGAAATAAAAGATATAATCTTAAACTTACAACAACATCAAAAGAATTCAGTTTCAACGCATTCACTTTTGGATAATTGATAATTCTTAATTAGCAGAACTAATTTTTCCAGGTAGAACCTTCTTCTGCCGTTGATGAGCATTGATTTATTTTATTTATTTTTATTAAAACGTTTAAATTTAAAACTAAAAATTATCCATCCTCATCTCCTCTCTGAAGGCATTTAATAAAGCATTAATAACAAAATAATCAAACAAATAGTTAACTTATTATATTTCTTAATATATTTTAACAATAAAAGAGGTGTTTAAGAATGTTAAAGAATATATTTGAAGAACGTTCAAACTGGGCAATTGTTTTCTTAAGGCTTGGTATTGGCATAATATTCTTGATTCATGGTCTTGGTAAACTATTTTCAATCGGACCAGCAGCATTAGGTTTAGAGACCACAGCAGGATTCTTAACAAGCATTGGAGTTCCGGCAGCATTATTCTTTGCATGGGTTGTTGCATTAGTAGAAACATTTGGTGGATTGTTTGTCATCTTAGGTTTATTGACAAGATATTCAGCGCTATTGCTTACAGTTGATATGATAATAGCAATATTATTAGTACATTTGCCAAACGGATTTGTTGTAGCAAATGGTGGCTATGAGTTTGCTCTATTATTGCTATTAGGATCTGTAGCACTTTTATTTACCGGTGCTGGTGAAAAGCTTTCGCTTGAAAGAAAACTGTTTGAAAGAGAATTTTAATTTTTTATTTTATTTTTTATTTCTATCTTAGATTATAAAAGATAAGAACAAATAAAGAGCAATCAAAGACCATAAGATATTCTCAATCAATTTTTTCTTATCAAGAGGAGATTTAATAGAAGTACCAAAACAGCCACAGTTATCGATCTTTTTCTTACTGTATAACACAAATATAATTCCAAGAGTGCTCACTAATAACATCAAAAACGCAATACCTGAGAAAAAGAATTCATAATTACTGGTCAATAAAGCAATTCCTACAATTATCTCAACAAAAGGAAAAGAGTATGCAGCAATTCGTGCCAATGTTCCTTTCAAGATTCCATATTGTACAAATATCACAAAAAAACCTTTCAAGTCAGGCAGTTTAAGGAATCCAGATATTAAGAATAATAATCCGATTATGACTTTCACGATAAAGACTGCAGTTATGTTAAAAATGACTGCCATGATTATAATTTAATAAGAAAACTTAATAAACGTTTCTATTAAAACAACTCAACGATAAGTATTTATATCATACTATACAGAATAAGTGTTAAAGAGGTGTTTTGCATGAAAAAAGGCGTGATATTCATATTAGTTCTTGTTACTATACTATTATACGGCTGTGAGGAACAGCCAGTGATAGAATCAAAAGAAGTGCCATTTGATAAAACACCTAAACCATTGATTGACAATGCAGAAGAAAGAATAACAGAACCTGTGATTGAAGAATTACCAGGTCCCCCTGGAAATGAAGTAGGCTCATTCGCACCGATAAAACAATTTGATATCATTGCTAAACAATGGGAATTCATACCAAACGAGATAAAAGTGAACAAAGATGATACTGTTATCCTTAACATAAAAAGTATTGATGTTAACCATGGATTTATGTTAACTGAATTCGGCGTTAATGAATTTTTGTCTCCTAACAAACAAATAACTGTTGAGTTCGTAGCTGACAAATCAGGAGAATTTGAGTTTTCCTGTAATGTACCATGCGGAAGCGGCCATGGTAGAATGAGGGGACAATTAATCGTAAACTAAATATGGCATACATAGCACACCCAAAACACGTACCATTTGAATTCAATAGAATTACTGAACATATTTACATTGGGACAAACCAATGCTGCCGGATACATTTTAGTTCATTATTACTAAAGAAAGGAGTTAAAGGAAATATATCTTTAGAGAAAGAAAGAATAGATGCACCATTTGGAGTGGATTATTTTTTATGGATACCTGTCCTTGACAAGAAAGCACCTACACAGAAACAGCTTTTGCTTGGAGCAAGAGCAATAAAAGATTTTATTGAAAATAAGTTAAAGGTTTATGTCCATTGCAAACGAGGTCATGGAAGAAGCCCTACACTAGTTGCAGCTTACTTTATCTTAGCAGGATTAACAACAGCCAAAGCAATTCAGAAGATAAGGAATAAAAGAAAGATACATATGACAAATCTACAAATAAAGGCTCTAAATAAATTTGAAAAATCGTTAAAATGACTAACTCAAAAAAACTAGGATTAATGGCTAATAAACTCAGGATAGATTCAATAAGGTCAACAACAGCTGCTGGTTCTGGGCATCCAACAACATGCATGTCATGCGCAGAGATAATGAGTACTCTATTCTTTTCAGAAATGGGCAAGAATGATGAATTCATATTATCAAAAGGCCATGCAGCACCGATTCTTTGGTCAGCGTATGCTGAAGCGGGCTTTGTAAAGAAAAGCGAACTGTTAAACCTAAGAAAGATTGATAGCATGCTGGAAGGACATCCTACACCTCACATGAAATTCATTAAGGCAGCGACAGGCAGCCTTGGACAAGGATTACCAGTCGGTGTAGGAATTGCAATTGCTCAGAGATTAAGAAAGAATAAAGGCAGGGTCTATGTACTTATGGGTGATGGAGAATCAGCAGAAGGTTCAATCTGGGAAGCTGCTAATATTGCTGCTCATTACAAACTAAATAATCTATGCGCAATCGTTGACGTCAACAGATTAGGACAATCACAACCAACAATGCATGGACACAATGTTGAAATATACAAAAAAAAGTATCAGGCATTTGGGTGGAACGCTATTGTGGTAGATGGCCATAAAGTTGATTCATTACTAAACGCTTTCAAAAGAGCAAGAAAAAGCAGCAAGCCAACAGCAATCATAGCAAAAACATTCAAAGGCAAAGGTGTTTCATTCCTTGAAAACAAAGAAGGATGGCACGGTAAAGCTCTCGATGAAGAACAGGAAAAGAAAGCAATTGCTGAGATTGGTGAAAATAATGTTAAATTAAGTTCACATATAAAATACAAAGAAACAACTCACAAGTTTGTCAATTCCAGGATTAATAATTACAAGAAAGGTGAAGAAGTCGCGACAAGAAACGCTTTTGGTAACGCTCTAGTAAATCTAGGCAAGAAGAACAAAGATGTGATCGCAATTGACGGTGATGTTAAGAACTCAACAATGACAGAGGATTTCTTCAAAGCATTTCCAAAGCGAGGAATTGAATCGTTCATTGCAGAACAGAACATGGCTGGCATGGCAATAGGATTTTCATCATTAAATTACATACCCTTTGTTGCTACATTTGCTGCATTCTTCACAAGAGCGCATGATTTCATAAGGATGGCTTTTTATTCAAAGTCTGATATTAAATTTGTAGGGTCACATGTAGGTGTAAGCATTGGTGAAGACGGTCCGTCACAGATGGGTCTTGAAGATATCTCAATGTTCCTGAGCATTCCTGGCTCAGTTATTCTTTATCCAAGTGACGCAGTCTCAACAGAACATCTGGTAAGAGAGATGACAAGACATGAAGGGATATCATATCTAAGAACAACAAGAGGTAAGACACCAGTGATTTACAATAACAATGAAGTGTTTAAGATTGGTAGTCTTAAGGTTCTGCGCAAGAGCGATAAAGACAAAGTGTTAGTTATTGGTGCTGGCATCACACTACATGAAGCATTAAAAGCGCATGACATTCTTCAAAAAGATAATATCAATATAAGAGTAATCGACCTTTACTCTGTCCAACCAGTTGATAAGAATGCTTTAATTAAGAACACTAAAGAATGCAAAGGCAGAGTCATTGTTGTAGAAGATCATTATCTAGGAGGCATTGGTGCTGTTGTATCGTCTGTTGTTGGTAAAATTAAACATCTTTATGTTAAGTCAGCTCCAAGGTCAGGCAAGCCAGAAGAACTCATTAAAAAATATAATATAGATTCTTCTGCGATTGTGAAAACTGTAAAGAGTTTTTAAGATGGCATTACAAAAAGTTTTATAGATGCTGCAGATTTTATCATTAAAGATGCTAAAAAGAATAAGGGAGAATAGTAAGGAAGATGTCGCAAAAAGTTCTGCTTTGATAATCAAGAAATCAATAGATAACATTCTAAAGAAAAAAAACCATATTGTTCTCGCAGTACCAGGGGGAAGAAATGTCAAACTAATGTTTGATGAACTAAAAAAGTTAGATATTCCTTGGAATAACGTTCATCTGTTCATCGTTGATGAACGCCTAGTCCCAATAACAGATGAAGAGAGTAATTTCAAGATAGCAAAAGACAATCTAGTTGATTATCTTATGAAAAAAAGATTATGGTCAGAAAAAAACATACATCCATTCATCATGGACAATAATAAAAAAGATTATGGAATCAAGGATTATACAGCTGAACTTAAGAAAAATGGTGGTATATACGACATAATCCTATTAAGTTCTGGCGAAGATGGGCATATTGGCGCCCTTTACCCAAATCATCATTCAATAAAAGACGAATCAAATGATTTCATAATCATACATGACTCACCAAAACCACCGAAAGATCGAATGACCCTTTCACGTAAATTATTGGAAAAATCACAAGTAGCTATATTATTATTTGTAGGAGATACAAAAAGAGAAGCTTATAATCAATTCTGGAATAAGAAAACTAATTATGAATCATGCCCTGCAAAACTAGTTAAAAAGATAAAAAAAGCTTATGTTCTAACAGATTTAGCCTAAAACGCAATATATAAATATTATAAATCTAATAAAAGAATTAAAGAGGTGATTTTATTGAAAATTTTCATAGATTCTGCTAAATTAAATGAGATTGAGGAGGCTTATTCTTACGGTATCGCTGACGGTGTAACTACTAATCCATCATTAATTAAGAAAGCAGTTGATAGTCTTAAAAAAGAAGGAAAAAAGATTGATATTACTAGTTATATCAAACAAATATTAAAGACTGCTCAAGGAGATCCTGTAAGCTTAGAAGTGACAGAATTAACTTACGAAGGCATGGTCAAACAGGGCAAAGCGCTTTTCAAGAAGTTCAATCCAGTTGCTAAGAATGTTTACATCAAAGTGCCTGTCAACCCTGCATTTGATAAAGAGCCTAGCATGGACGGAATAAAAGCGATAAAAGCTTTATCAAAATCGAAGATACCTGTAAACTGCACATTGATATTCACACCAGAACAGGCTCTTCTTGCTGCTAAAGCAGGAGCAAAGATAGTTAGCCCATTCGCAGGTAGGATTGATGATTTCATAAGAACACAAAACAAGATTCCATTTGATAAGACTGAATATTTCTCAGAAGAAGGCGTTGAGACTAAGAATGGAACTCTTAGTGATAACGGAATTGTGTCTGGTATAGATCTTGTTGAACAGATAGTAGATATCATGAGGATCTATGATTTAGATACAGAAGTAATTGCAGCAAGTATCAGGAATACAAGGCAGGCAAGAGAAGCTGCGTTAGTAGGTGCTGATATTGCAACACTACCTTTTGACATAATAAAAGAGCTTCTTGTACATCCAAAGACACAAGAAGGTATGAAGATGTTCACCAAGGATATTGTACCAGAATATATTAATATGATTAAGTAAATGAAAAAAGACTGTATATTTGTAATACTCGGAGCAACAGGCGATTTAAGCAGGAGAAAAATTATCCCTGCAATATACAATCTTGTAAAAAACAAGAAAATTAAGAGATATGCTATTGTCGGTGTTGCCAGGGATTCTTCAAAAGTAGATAAATTACTTGATAATTCAAGAGAACTCATAAAAAACCTTGACAAGAAGATATGGGAAGAACTTAAAAAAAAATATTATTATTTTCAGGCAGATTTCTATGATAAAGATAAATTTCTTGATTTAGGAAACTTCATAAGAATGATTGAGAAAAATAATCAGTTGCCTGGAAATAGATTATTTTATCTAGCAACATTGCCACAACATTTTGATGTGATCGCAAGCAACCTTTCCTCAGGTAAATTAACTCAGGAACACAAAGGAAAGTGGAGCAGGGTTGTCTTTGAAAAACCGTTTGGGGAAGATCTAAAAACAGCCAAGAAACTGAACAAATGCCTGAAGAAAGTGTTTAAAGAAAAACAGGTGTATCGTATAGACCATTATCTCGGAAAAGAACTTGTCCAAAATATCTCAGTTGCACGGTTTACAAACACAATCCTTGAGCCATTATGGAATAAGGACCATATTGATCATGTCCAGATAATACTGAACGAGAAAGTAGGTGTTGGTAACAGAGGAGAATTCTATGATAAATATGGCGCACTAAAAGATGTTGTGCAAAATCATATGATGCAGATCTTATCACTTACAGCTATGGAACCTCCTGTTAAACTAGTAGGTGAACATATAAGAAATGAAAAAGTCAAAGTTCTAAAATCAATAAAGAGTATTAAAAAAACAGATGTTGTGCTTGGTCAATACAAAGGATATAAAGGATATAAAGGAGAAAAAGGAGTTAAAAAAACCTCAAAAACAGAAACTTTTGCAGCACTAAAATTATTTATTGATAACAAACGATGGAAAAAGGTTCCTTTTTATCTCATAACCGGGAAAAAACAAAAAGAAAAGATTACTTCAATCTATATCCAATTTAAAGAAGCACCTTGCTTACTCTTCCAGAAAGTATGCAACTTCTTGCCAAACTATCTTGTTATCCAGATTGAACCAGAAGAAGGTTTTTACATACAGCTTAACGCAAAGGTCCCTGGAAAAACAGATATCACTTCTATCAAGATGGATTTTTGTCATGAATGCACATTCGGACCAAACAGCCCTGAAGCATACGAAAATCTATTACTTGATGTTATAAAAGGAGATCAGTCTGTATTTGTGAGATCTGACGAGATTGAACAACAATGGAAAATTGTTGATAGTATAATAAGGAAAAAGCCAACAGTGTTTAGCTACAAATCAAAAGAACTGCCAAAGGGAGCACAAGAGCTTATCCAAAAGGATAGAAGGCAATGGCACTTAAAGGTGAAATAATAAAATGAAAATCGGATTTATTGGATTAGGAAAGATGGGTTTTAACATGGTCCAAGCATTACTTGAGAAGAAGATAAAGGTTGTTGTATTTGACCTTAACAAAAAAGCTGTTAAAGATATCTCAAAGAAAAAAGGTGCAGAAAGCGCTACTGATCTCAAAGATGTGATTGAGAAACTTCCTAAACAAAAGATAGTATGGGTAATGGTACCACACGGAAAACCAGTTGATATTGTACTTAACCGTTTAAAGACCATACTATCAAGAGGAGATATTGTGATTGACGGTGGGAATTCATTCTATGAGAAAACATTGAAAAGATCTGCTGAATTCAAAAAAAGAGGTATACATTTCATGGACGCAGGCGTGTCAGGAGGACTTGAAGGCGCACGAAAAGGCGCTTCTATCATGATAGGTGGTGACAAAAAGATATTCAAAAAAACAGAACCAATCTTCAAAGCATTAGCAATCAAAAATGGATATGGATATATGGGGAAGACAGGTGCAGGACACTTTGTCAAGATGGTCCATAACGGTATTGAATATGCATTACTACAATCATACGCTGAAGGATACCAAATGGTTGAAAAGTCTAAATTTGATTCGGATCTCCGTGAAGTAACAAAAGTATGGCGTAACGGTTCTGTCATAAGAAGCTGGCTACTAGATCTTATGCAAGACGCACTCAAGAAAGATCCAAGGTTAAATAGAAACTCTGGTATTGTATGCGGTGGCAGTACAGGTGAATGGACTACAAAGACAGCAAGGAAGATGAAAAACCCAGTACCAATGATAAGCCTTGCTTTGAGAGAAAGAAAAAAATCAAGGAAAAGAACAAGCTTTGCTTCAAAAGTAGTGGCAGTGCTAAGACTTGGCTTTGGAGGGCATAAAATACCACCAAAAGGTAAGACTTGTGAAGAATTGCATTTATGAACATTAATTAATAAAAAAGAGGTAAGAAAATGGACAAAAAAATAATGATGATGATAATGGCTTTGCTAATGATTGTGTCTTTTGTGTTTGCTATATGGGGAGTACAAATGCATGCAAAAGTTAGTACAGAAGAAACAAAGTTCCATGCATTACAGGCATAATACTTGGTATTTGGGGCTAGAAAACAGAAAATATAAATAGGAATAATTAGTAATAAACAAATAAAGTTTGTTTGGAGGCAAAAAGATGACTAAAGTAAAAGTTTATTCAACACCAACATGTCCGTGGTGCCAGAAAGTAAAAGAATATCTTTCTGAAAAGAAAATAGAGTTTGATAATATCGATGTATCAAAAGATGAGAAAGCAAGAAACGATATGATCGAAAAATCAGGTCAGATGGGTGTTCCTGTTGTGGACATCAAAGGAAAAATCATTGTCGGATTTGACAAAGATGCAATTGATGCTGAGCTTGCAAAAGCTTAAGCTATTAATTCTTCTTTTAAAAAGAGGTACAATATAATATGTATGACACAATAATAATTGGTGCAGGTATTTCTGGTCTGACAGCCGCAATCTATGCCGCACGAAAAAGAATGAAGTTTGAGATAATCTCAACTGATTTCGGCGGGCAGTTTATGGTAAGTGGCGAAGTACTGAACTATCCTGGAATCATAAAGACAACAGGAGCTGAGTTCAGCTCAATCATGCAGAAACAGATGAAGTTCAATAATGTCAACGTCATTACAGAAACCATCAAGAAAGTAACCAAGAAAGGCTCTAATTTCAAGGTCGTAACAAACAAGAAAGAGTATGATACACAAGCAGTGATAATAGCCTCTGGCGCAAGAGCAAGAAAGATTGGTGTGCCAGGTGAAGATAGATTGGCCCAGAAAGGAATAACTTATTGCGCAATCTGTGATGGGCCATTGTTTTCAGGCATGGAAGTTGCAGTTATAGGTGGTGGAGATTCTGCTCTTGAAGCAGTAGATTTTCTAAAAGATATTGTTTCAAAGATACATCTAATAGTAAGAAATGATAAACTTACTGCGCACGAATACCTTGTACAGAGAGTCAAGAAGAATCCAAAGATCAATATTCTATTAAACACAGAGACAAAAGAGATTTTAGGAGATAAATTTGTCAAAGGACTGAAATATGTTCAGAACGGAGAAGAGAAACAGCTTAATGTGAAGGGAGTTATAATAGAGATAGGACGTATACCTAACACAGAGACTTTCAAGAATCTCATTAATCTTGATGAACACGGTCATATCAATATAGATTGCCAGGGCCGCGCTTCAGTTCCAGGTGTATTTGCAGCAGGTGATTGTGCAGCAGGCCATGAATACCAATATGTAATTGCAGCAGGTCAGGGATGCATGGCATTGATTAAAGCAGCACGTTATCTGACAACAAAGAAATAATGAACTTATTTTAAATATGGAATTTACAACCAGTATTATCTCTATAAAAAAAGACATCTATGATGTTAAAAAGTTTAAAGCAAAGAAACCAGCAGAATTTAAGTTCCAATGTGGTCAATATTTCTTATTAAGCATTGTTAATGACAAAGATAATATTAACAAACCATTCACTTTTACCAGTTCCCCTACTGATGATATTATCGAATTTGCTATAAAGAAGATAGGGAAATTCACTGAGAAGGTTCATTCTTTGAAAGAAGGTGATGAAATTAAGATAAAAGGTCCTTTTGGACAATCTATTATCTTTAATGAAGATATTAAATCAGACATTGTCCTTTTAGCAGGAGGGTCAGGCATTGCTCCTTTTATCAGTACGATCAGATATATTATTGCTAAAGGTCTAAATAATAAGGTAACGCTACTTTGTGCAAACCGTACAAAGAAAGATATCATGTTTAAAGAAGAGTTAAAAGAAATAGCTGAGAAGAATGATAATATCAAGATTGTTAATACACTCACGCGAGAAGGATGGGAAGGAGAAACAGGCTATTTCAGTAAAGAAATGATTGATAAATATGTCACAAAGAAATCAGAAAGAATATGGTACATCTGCGGCACACCTAAACTGGTTGACGCAACTAAAACAGTGCTAAGCTCTATAGGTATTGATGACAAGAACATAAAATCAGAGCAATGGCTTATGATTGGTAAGAAGTAATCAAAGACTGCATTCTTTACAACTAGCTTTCTCACAGATTATGTTCTTTATCTTCCATTTAAGAGCCCATTGTTTGACTTCTTTGATAATGGTAATGAAGTCTTTACCACTACTAGTTAAAGTGTATTCACATTTGACAGGGAATTGTGTTGTGTCAATCTTTTTCTTAATAAGACCTTCTTTCTCAAGCTCTTTCAATCTGGCTGACAAGACTTTAGGAGTAATCTCTGCCAGATTATTTTTAATTTCTGAATATCTTCTTGAATTAGACTTACTTTTATATAATTCTAACAGGATTAGGAGAGTCCATCTCTTACCCATGAAATCTACTGTCTTATAGATTGTACATTCATCATCCATATAATTATAGAGATTGAGCAAGTTTATATAAGTATCTTTTTGATACTAAGTATCAATTGGACTTATTTTTTATAAGGTAACATTTAAAAACTTATTCTGATGTGAATAAAATTAGCAGAAAGCTTTTAATATGTCGGGAATATTGCATATTCCTGAGCATGCTCAAGAACCACTTGAATCATATTAGCTATGCTATAGACATGCCACCAATCCATTGACTAGTGGTTCTCGACATTAGTCTATCTTACAATAATAAAATGTTTAATCAAGACAAATACAAACAAAGTGATCGTTTCTATAGTTATTTCTGCATGTGTTGTTGTTGATTAGAGCTAGATTTTTCTCTAAAAAAGATTAAGAGGTATTTTCTATGACAAAACTAACGATTGATGATAGACTGAAAAAGGATTTAAATGAAAAAACACCACAAGAAGTGTTAAAGTGGGCGTATGATAATTTTGATAACATAGCAATATCAACTAGTATGCAGTCAGGTGGCATAATACTAATTGACATGGCCAAGAAAGCTGGACTCAATTTCAGAGTTTTCACTATTGACACTGGAAGATTACCTGAAGAGACTTATCTGATGATGGATCAGATAAGAGAGAATTATGGTATTGACCTTGAAGTCTATTTTCCTAATTACAAGAAAGTTGAAGAGCTTGTGAGAGGAAAAGGTTTATATTCTTTCAAAGATAATATTGATAATAGATTAGAATGCTGCTATATAAGGAAAGTTGAACCACTGCAGCGCGCTTTGACTGGTTTAGATGCATGGGTCACTAGTTTAAGAAAGACTCAGAGTAATGAAAGATCACAAACATCTGTGATTGAAATAGATAAAGCACATAATAATATTGCTAAGATAAATCCGCTGGCAAACTGGACAGAACAAAATATCCTTGATTATGTCCAGAAGCATAAAGTCCCTCGACATCCATTATATGCAGAAGGTTACACGAGCATTGGTTGTGAACCCTGTACCCGGCCAATTCAGATTGGCGAAGATCAAAGAGCAGGCAGATGGTGGTGGGAACTAACCAATAAAAAAGAATGTGGCCTGCATTACATCATATAATAAAAAAAGAATAGGGAGGAGATTTAAATGACAAAAAAGGTTAATGATATAACAGAATTGATTGGTGACACACCAATTGTACGTTTTAACAGAGTTGTTGAACCAGGTTCAGCTACTTTATGGGGCAAGCTAGAATCATTCAATCCAGGCGGAAGTGTAAAAGACAGAATTGGTTATAGCATGGTACAAGATGCTGAAGAGAAAGGATTGTTAAAACCAGGTGACACGATTATTGAACCAACCTCAGGCAATACAGGCATTGCACTTGCACAGGTTGCAGCTGCACGCGGCTACAAGGTAATCTTCACAATGCCAGAGGCAATGACTCAGGAACGACGCGATATTCTAAGCGCTTACGGAGCAGAGCTTGTACTTGTAAAACCAGAAGAAGGACCAGGCATGACAGGCGCTATCAAACGCGCTGAAAAACTTGCTCAGGAACATGGATATTTCATGCCACAGCAGTTTGAAAATCCTGCAAACCCTTATGTCCATGAGAAGACTACTGGACCTGAGATTATATGCGCTTTCCAGGACACTGGACTTGACTATTTCATATCAGGAATTGGTACTGGTGGCACAATCACAGGCGCAGGCAAAGTCCTAAGGACTTTCTTCCCTGAAATTGAGATCTATGCTATTGAACCAGAAGACTCCCCTGTATTAAGCGGAGGAAAAGCTGGAAGTCATGACATTCAAGGTATTGGAGCAGGATTTGTACCAGAAGTACTTGACACTGAAATATATGATAGGATTATCAAAGTATCAAATGATGCTGCGCGTGAGACAACACGAGCATTAGCAACTCAGGAAGGAATCCTTGTAGGTAAATCATCAGGCGCAGTAGTCTATGCCGCTCTACAAGTAACAAAGAACAAAGGACATGAGAAAAATGGATTGGTAATATTACCTGACACAGGGGAGCGATACTTGAGCACTGACTTGTTTGTGGATAGATAATCTTATTTTTATTTTTTTACTTTCACAAACCAGTCCCATAATCTCTCCTCTTTTGGAAAGATTTCGTAATCACTAACGCCTTTATCCCACGGATAAAGCACTCTTTTTATCTTTATATATTTGAAGCCTGTTTTCTTTAGCAAGAATTTAATCTCATGTTCATAATAGAACTTTTGTGTTTCCGCACCATCTTTATAATAACCTAAGAACAAATCATATTTGTTATTCTCAAAGATTGTTTTAGCTGTTCTCTTTGCAACTGACTCTTTCCTTTTCTTAAGTTCATTATTATAAATCAACATGCCATGGTAAAGCACTGATTCCATTGCAGGTAAGATTAAAAGTAGATTACCATCTTTCTTCAATGCATTATGAATATTGAGAAGAGATTTGGTTATGTCATTTACAGATGGCATTATCAATGAATTAACTGAGATGATAGTATCAAATTCTTCTTTATAGTTGATATTAATCATATCCTCTTGTTTTATGTCTACATTAGAAAGATTTTTACTGTTTTTCTTTGCAAGATTAACCATCGCAACTGAGAAATCAGATCCGTGTACTTGTTTGAACTGTTTTGATAGAGTTTTTACAAGGTAAAATAAGCCACAACCTAATTCTGCAACTGACTTATCCTTATTGAGTTCGTTGTTTAACTCATCAATGAGAGGATTATCTACATTTCCATAGAACGGACTGACAACTTCATCATGGTATTTCTTTGCTAGTTTATCCCACTGATTATTGTTCATTGACTATATTTTTGATAAGGGAATATATAAAATATACGATAGTATCTTTTTGGAAACTAATGAGTATATAAATGAGTATCATTTTCCTACAAGATATCTTAAAGATACTAAGAAGATGGTAACCGCAGAAGAACTTGGTGATAAGGCTATAAAAGAAGTGATAGAAGAATATCCTAAAATAGGTGATATTTTAGACAAACATGGCATTGGTTGCACACCTTGTAAAGTAGGTATATGCAAACTTAAAGATGTTGTAAAGATTCATTTTCTACCAAAAGAACAAGAAGAAACAATATTCAAAGAAATAAACGAATTCTTAGATGGACAGTCTGTTAGTGCAGGCACAGCTAAGCATACCAAGAATGAAGAGATGGACCTGACTAAAGATTTAGTAGAAGAACACAAATTAATCAAGAAAGCAATTGATCTATTAGAAAAAGCAATAGGTGAACTTAGCAAAGGAAAGGAAGTTGAGCCTATAATCTTTGAACAGGTAACAGATTTCATCAAGAATTTTGCCGACAAGTTCCATCACGCTAAAGAAGAAGATATCCTGTTTAAAGAATTAATCAAAAAAGGCATGCCTGAAAAAGATAGTCCAATAGAAGCTATGCTGATTGAACATGATCAGGGTAGAAACTTTGTAAAGGGTATTGTTAAAGGTACTGAAGATCTAAAGAAAGGAAATAAAGATGCCAACAAGGAAATAATAGAAAACGCAAAAGGATATATAGAATTATTAAGAGAACACATTGATAAAGAAGATAATATTTTGTATCCATTGGCAGAAAAAACCTTTACTAAGGATGAAAAAGATAAACAGCTTGATGAATACAAAAAAGCTGAGATAGAAAAGGGTGGCCTGGCAACAGTCCAAAAGTATAAAGATTTAGTTGCTAAACTCGAAGAGAAGGGTTTCAAATAAAAATGGTGATGCGAGAAATAATCAAGATTGATGAAGATAAGTGTAATGGTTGCGGACTTTGCATCCCTAACTGCCCAGAAGGTGCATTACAGGTAATAGATGGCAAAGTAAGATTAATAAGCGATTTAATGTGCGACGGATTAGGTGCATGTATTGGTCATTGTCCTGAAGATGCTATAACTATAGAAAAAAGAGAAGCAGAACCTTATGATGAAAAAAAAGTTATGAGAAATATAATCAAACAAGGGATCAATGTTGTGAAAGCACATCTTTTACATCTTAAAGATCACAATGAAACAGAGTTTCTTAATCAGGCTTTGGAAGTTTTAAAAGAAGAAGGGATTGATAATCCTATGGAGGAAACAAACATGGAACATTCAGAACAGTGCGGTTGCCCAGGAGCAGCTGTGAGAGAAGTTAATGAAGATTCAGATGCAAGCGAGAATGCAGAACAGAAATCTGCTTTAAGACAATGGCCAGTACAGCTTAATTTATTGCCACCACAAGCACCATTTTTTGAAAATTCACATTTGCTTGTAGCAGCAGACTGTGTACCTTTTGCAAACCCTGATTTTCATTCAAAACTATTGAACGGGAAATCAGTTGTTATTGGTTGCCCAAAGCTAGATGACGTTGAAGCATACCAAGAAAAACTTACTGAAATATTTAAGTTAAACAAAGTAAAAAGCGTTACAGTTGCTATCATGGAAGTACCATGCTGCCATGGATTATATGCGGCAGTTGAAGCAGCTGTAGAAGCATCCGGTAGTAAGATACCTGTTATTCAGGAAGTTATCGGTGTAAACGGCGACATACAGTAATTTTTTTATTTTCTTTTTTTGTCAAAAATTTTATAATAGATTTCCTTGTTCTTGATAGTATGAAACCAAATGCCGATCTTATAAACAGATTAAGCAACATTGATACAAGAATAATCTATGCAGGGTTTCCTTTATTCGATGATCTTAAGGAAACTGAGTCATATCTTAGAAGACTTTATACTGGAAGCGAACCTCTAAGATTACGAGGCATTGCATTATATCTCGCTGAAGAAGAAACATTAACTTTTACTAAAGATAATATGTTAGAAGCACAGGATTGTGTAATGCGCGGATTTTATAGTGGTATTGAATCACCTGTAAAGAATGTAGTTGATTGTGTAAGAGATGGTTATGAAAAACCAGAATTCTTTGTATCAAACCACTCGTTTGATCTTGGTTGGATCACATATGGTAAGATGGCAGCACACGATCTTCGCGACATATTCCCACTTCAAAAACATCTGATATATCCAGGAATAATGGTCTATAAAGAAAAAGGATTAGTGTTTGACAGAAGGAAAGCAAGAACATTAGATAGTGATAGTTTAAAGACAGTGATTGTTTCTGAGTATTAACATAATATATAATCAAAACAAGTAATTGAGAAATATATCAAAATCAAAAGCTATTTAAATACATAATTTGCTCAAATACTAGTATTAAGAGATATTTGAGTAAGTTCTAATATCATACTAAGAATAGTGAAACAAATGATCATATAGATTTAAAAATGGCAATAGATGAAAAATTAGCAACACAGGGAGTAATAATTGGTGGTGGCCAAGGCTCAAGACTATATACCTTAACAAGGTATAGAGGCAAGCCAGCTGTTGCAACCAATGGAAACCTACGAATCATTGACTTTGTAATGAATAATGTAGGTGACACTCCAGAGATTTCTGATCTTCTGATTTTAACACAGTATCAAAAGACATCACTAGATAACCATCTAAGCGGTGGAAGCATATGGGGTCTTGGAGATGACAGAAAATTAACAATATACAGTCCATCTGAAGAAGGAAGAGAGGTTGACGGAGTCCCTCCAATAATAAAAAGATTTAGTGGAACTGCTGATGCTGTAAGAAAGTCATTACCAAGGATTAATTCAAAAGGACTTCCACAAGTATTAATACTTGGAGGAGACCATGCTTATAGAACAGACTATACTGAACTCCTACAACAACATAATGGTCTTGCAGCTGATTTAACAATAATGACTAACGTTGTACCAGAAGAAAAGATATCATCATTAGGCATTGTGAGAATTGATGAGAATAAAAGAGTAATAGATTTCTATGAGAAACCAGAAACACCAGATCTTGTTGAAGATTTCAAATTAGATACTGAAAACAGTAATTGGCTTTGGTCTTGACCCTTCAAAAGATTGGTATCTAGCATCAATGGGAAACTATGTATTTGATAGGGAAGGACTTAATGAATCTCTAGAAGAAGATGATAGAGAAGATTTTGGGAAACATATAATCCCTGGTATGAAAAAACAAGATAAAGATATTTACGCTTATATATTCCCTGATTACTGGGCAGATATTGGGCAAATAGGTGACTATTTTGATTTCAATATGGCATATGCAGCAGGTAATGGTCCAATTGACCTTGAAAAAAATATTATCAAAACACATTTGAGACACTTACCAGGTGCACTAATTGAAGATTCAGATGTTAAATATACTCAACTTAGTGCAGGAGATAAAATTAGAGATAGTGAACTAATGCTTGTAATGGCAGGTTATCAAGTAACGGTTGAAAGCGGAAGCGAAATTGACCATACAATGTTACTTGGAGCTGATAGAAATACAAGATTTCAAAAGTATAGTACAAGAATCAAAGACTCAAGATTAAGTTATGTAATTGCTGATAAGAATGTATGGATTGAAGACTGTGACATCGGACCCCATAATGGAAGCCCTGAAGAAAGAATAGAAGCTTTTGTTAAGGCAGGATTACAGCCATATACGGTCAATGATAACGGAAGTATAACAGGAGATTTTCATATAGACCCCGGCACAGGAATAATTACAATCAGAAAACAGCGTGAACCAGACTCAGATAAAAAAATGCCTTTACTTTACAAAATAAGGGCTTGATTATTTTCTATAATATTTTACAAGAACATAAATTCCAATAGCAATCATTATAACACTAAACCATTGCCCAACACTTAGACCAATTATTCTAAATGTTTCTCTGTAAAGATCTACAATCAATCTACCAATAGCAATTAAGACAATAAACGTCCAGAACAAGAAACCATCTTTATGTTCTTTTCTGCTCAATGCATAAATAATACCAAAGATGATGAAGCGCTTTAACGCTGCATATAACTGTGAAGGATGTCTACATCCATCTGCGGCCTGAAACTTCACGCACCATGAAACATTGGTTATTGTACCATACAATTCTCCGTTAATAAAATTAGCAATCCTGCCTAATGCGAGTACAAATGCAGCTGGTAATACAATAATATCAGCAAGTTTAAGGAAAGGAATATTTTTCTTTTTAGCAAAATAATATGAGACTATAATTGCACCTAATAGACCACCATGGAAAGCAACACCTCCTTCCCATATTTTTAACATATTAATTGGATTGCTTAAATAATATCCAGGATCAGTAAAGAACATGTGTACAAGTCTTGCACCAAGAATTACACCAATCATCAAGTACAAAATATAATTATCAATATCATCACTTGTTAAATCAAGTTTACCCTTCTTTCTATAAAGATTGAGAATGTAATAAACTAATAGAAATCCAATTACATAAACAATACCATAATACCTTATTTCAAAAGGTCCTATACTCAATAAAGTTGGATCTAGATTATTTATAAACATTTTATATTATTGTTTATATATAATATTTAATGATTATAATTAAGCAAATATAAATAATGATTGATTAACGCTTTCTTCGCCTCCATAAGAAACCACCAATAATTAACACGAAAACTACTAAAATAACAATCCCTAACAAGTCTGCGTGCTGCCATTCAATAAGTAGGTCTTGTACTGAATAGAAATATTGTTTTGTGTTAAGAAAATCCCATGTATTAAACACAGATGTTCCTTTGTAGATGATAATTACTATACCTACAAAAAGGAATAATAGACCAGATACTAAATTTGTGGTGTGTATTGAATATTCGTCATCATCAATTTTGTAATGAAGGACTTTTCCCTGGATGATCTTACTCTTTGCAAGGTTAAACTTATCATAAAAGATTGATAAAAGAAATAATGGTACAAGATTACCTAAGGAGTAGAAAAATAATAACACTGCTGAATAAAAGACATTATTAAGTATTGCACCAATCCCTAATATGCCTGCAAGTATTGGTCCTAGACACGCACTCCATCCAATCGCAAAAAATATTCCAAGTAAGAATACACCTGGAATATCATTCTTAACTTTATGATGAGGTTTTATGAAAGACGAAAAGCTCTTTCCCATCAAAGTCATAATACCTAAGCCTGCAATAAATATTCCAGCGATTGTAACAAGCCAACCACTCTGTATCACTGATAATAATTGCGAGCCAAGGAATCCTGCAACAACCCCCATTAATATGAACATAAGTGAGAATCCTAGAAAGAAAACAAAAGTCATCTTTGTTATGTTTGTTTTCTCTTTAAACGTGTAAGAAAAATACGCAGGTATGAAAGGAAGGATACAAGGTGATAAGATTCCTAAGATACCTGCAATGAATGCAATCAGGAATGATACTTTAACAGCAAAGTCAGCTGTTGATTTATTATTATAATCTCTAATCTTTTGCAAAGCAGGATAATCATTAACTTCTAACGCAGAAACAGATGTAACTAGTAAAATAAGAATAATTAAAAATAAAAATATTTTTTTCATTTAAACTAATTATCTCCTCTATGCTTTCTCAGATGATAATAGGTAAGGATTATTACCATTATAAAACCAGTCAGAGCCATCATCGGGATCGTGATGTAGCCATACGTAAATGTATATTTGACAGTGCATGGTACAGTTGCTTCTGCAGAACATGATGATGCATACACTAATCTCTGTATTATGTAATGATGTATTGATATGCCCGCACCAATCAAACTCATTGGAATAACATAATGTGCAATATCATGCGCTTTCTTGATAAGAGCAACACCTAATAATATTACCAAAGGATACATGAATATTCTCTGGAACCAGCAAAGTCTGCAAGGTTCATAACCCGCAATCTCTGAATAATATAAACTACCTAATGTTGCTACAATTGCAACTATGAACGCCAAGAACAAAGCTCTTTTTGTGATAAACTTCCATATCTTAAACATGAATTTTATTCTGACTCTGAATACATACCTAAGAATCAATACTAATAGAAATAACCCAATTAATATATCACTCAACATAGTTAATGTTGACAAAGTTTTTGTCACTATTGGTGTTAATGCCATCTTATCCCTCCAGTTTACATCCGCTTAATTTACTTAAGTCTTCCAAAGACTGAACCTGATCAACTCTTGACCCATCACTAAACTCCCATGTAGGGTATGTCTTTATTACAGCTTCTTTACAAACTTCTGTCTGACCGCTTTTATCAGGCAATGAACATTCTACGTAATTTATATGTTCAAATGGACTGCCAAATATCTCTTTCTGACGAGCGCAATGTGGACACCAAAAAGCTCCATACATCTTGACGCCATTATCTGTTAGACATTTAGCAAGATTAACAGTCTCTGCTGATTCACATCCCATTAAAAATATAATAAATGCGAGACCAATGATCATTAATATTATTTTCATTTAACACACACCATATTGTTCTATAAAATCCAATAATCTGGTTGTTTCTTCATCATATTGTTTGTTTTTTAATCTATCCATCACAGTATCAACTGATAACATAAATTCATCATAATTCTTATAGTATTGAGGAAACTTTGCATAAAGTCTTTCTGTTTTATCAACCCATTCTCCTTTATATTTGTCAAGCACACTTACCTGAGCCTCAGCAAAATCAATACTACCATGTTGAAGATACAGATTAATATGAGTCAATTCATGAGGAACACAAAATTCATCTTCACCTGTCCTAACATATTCAGATAAATAAAAAAGAGCATGACCTACATGAAGCGGTTCATCATTGTCAACCAGCCATACAGCTTCCTGCAAAAAACCGCGTGCATGAGAATCGTCTTTTGTTAATTCTACCAACAATGCAAGGTCCTCTGCAATGATAAGATCATATACGTATTGATCATATGGCATTTCACTTATCTTTTTTATCTCATCAATCAAAATAGTATTGCCTATTACAGAATTTGAATTAGCTAATAACACAACTAGAACACTCAGAATAATTCCAATTCCTAAGATGATAAATGGTAATTTTTTCATTATGAGGCATACCCAGATATTTTTTCTTCAGAGAATATCGTTGCCGAATATGGATCATGTACACTTGCAACGATCACATCCTTACTTGTCACATCTGAATCATATTTGATTGTGACAATACTACCATCACGTTCAACACTCTCAACACCAAGAACGCTTTTAAGATCATACTGGATAGCTGGTCCACATGAACCACAAAACACTCCTTCAATTTTAAGAGCAATCTGCTTCATCCCTTCATTTTCAGGTATAACCTTGATGTTAGCCATCTCAGGCATTCCATGTGATGCTGCCAATTCCTTAAGATTACCAATAGCTTTCTGTTGTATTGGCAAATTACCATAGACTTTAGTAGCAACTGTTTCCACAACAAGATAATTGATAGCTGTCCAACTGATAAGCATAATGACTACAGCAACAGTGATGCTCTTCCAGTTTTGTCTTATAGAACTAATATTGCATACACCTGACTTTCGTTTTACCAGATATAAACTTATTAATATCATGAGTATGACACCAGAAACAATACTGACTAAGTGGAATTGATGCATCACAGCCATGCTTAATGCAGTACCAAAACCGAGAAGCACAAGTACAATTGGTGCAATGCAACAGGTCGTAGCTGTAAATCCACCTACAATACCTGCCCATAAATAATCCTTTTTATCTTTTTTCATCTTAATCAAAAATCTTCCAGCCAGCAAACGCTAATGCTAGTCCAATAACAGCAACAATCAATCCCCATGTAACAAACTTTCCGTGATCATGATTCATTGGTTCTTCCATTGCTTCCCCTTCCATATGCTCTTCCTGCATTTCCATGCCTTCTCCAAACAATGACATGTGCACATCACCAGATAAAAGCGAGAATATTACACCACTTAATGCTAAAATGATTCCAATTATAATCAATAATTTCATTTTTCATCCTCCTTAATTTTATAAAATCCTACAGCAAACAAAACAAGCGCTATGTAAGTTAAAATATTCTTTACATAAACCATTGATTCATCAGGTAGATGGCTCAGGTGTAATCCATTAAAGATTAATTCTACAATAGTGATTAATCCAATTGCAATAGTTCCTGATACTAAATACATCAGTGATTCCTGTCTTTTTGAATCAAGATGAATTGCTGATTTTATACCAACTACTATTGCCAAGACTGATAATATTACAGCCAATAAATACGTCAAAGATGGCAACTGGTCTAATAAGGAAAATCCTTCCTCAGCTCCATGAGCCAAAGCAAGTCCTGGAATTACCAAAACAAATGCTATTGATATCACTAGTCGAATTATGTTTTTCATTTTAATAATCAAAAGTTTACCTATTAACCAACAATTTCATCAGTTGTCAGGTCTTTGTAAGGTTGTTGTGCAACCTCAACTTTTCTAAAGATATAGGTACCATCTTCGTCAGCATCACCAACATCTTTCCATGCACTGATTAATACAGGATGTTCTTCAACATCTCCAGTCAATAATATAGTAGGCACTTTTTCAATATTGTATTTGCTTACTAAAGACTGACCTTCTGCTGTTGAAACATTAACTTCCTTCTCTTCACCAAACACAACACCCATCCTTTGTAATATTGGTTTATGGAAAGTGTTTGGATCATAGCAGGTTTCACATGTTGCATCTCTGAGTATTGTCATGGTTACATAACCAACAACACGGTCCTTTTCAATACTAAAAAATGGAGCAGGGATTGACCTTATAACAAAAGCACCATCCATTTCTATTGTCCCAAGCTGAGTCCAGCTCTGTACAATATTTGGATATACTTCTGCTTCTTTATCCATTATGATAGCTGGTAATTTCTCTACATTATATTTAGTAATGATAGATTTTCCTTCTTCGCTATCAGCACTTACTGTCTTTTGTTCACTAAACTGTAAACCTGCTTCACTAAAACCATTAACAATAACTGACATATCCTGGCATCCTTCACATTCAGTCTTTTCAAGCTGAATCAAAGAAATCATTCCTCTAACGTTACCAGAACTGACATCAATATAAGGTGGCTCAATATTAGTGAAAACAAAAGCATCGTCTACTGCTGTGAATTTATTTTTAAGAGACTTTGTTTTGTCAAGTTCGCCTGTAACAATCACAGTAGGAACTACCTCAACATTATATTTTGTCAAAAGTGCAGTAGCTTCTGCCGACTTAAAATCAAGTTTCTTTGTCTCTAGAATATTAACTCCTGTTGATTCAACAACCCCAACAACTGAATTAATATCATAACAGTCTTCACATGACTCTGTTGTTATAACCATTAACTCAACATCAGCAGGTCTTGCCGCTTCTTTTACTTCTGATAGTTTCTCATCAAATAAACTATTTAATGAAAATATCTGAAACTGGTTATATAATACAACCAATACAAGAACTGTAGCAAGAATTGTAAAGACCTTATGATAAGATCCTTCTTTGTGGTGTACTTTATGATGCACTTTGTGATGTGCATGATGATCTTTATGATGATGCTCATGCTTATGTTCTTTATTATGATCTTTATGGTGTTCCATTTTTTATCGCCTCGTTTTTATGTTAATTAAAAAATTAACATCCACCGACCATTGTTGGAAGGTCTTTTATGCTACTTGGTAATGATGCTGTTTGCTGCCCACTACCACCTGAAACTGCTGGTGTTGTTGTACTTCCTGAACCAACACTCAATTCTCCTCCAGTGACTTTTGACTTCATAGCATTAAGCTGTACAACCTGTACAATTGATACAAGTACAAGCACTCCTAATATTATAGTAACAATAGTTGTCTGTTTCATTTTTATCCTCCGTTTTTTGCTAGTTCTGCTGAAATAGCTTTTCTATAATCTTCTAATTCAAATATTCCATTTAATTGAACATTGTTGATAAATAAAGTAGGTGTAACGGTTACTTTTGCACGTCTTCCTTCTTTTGTATCTTCTCTCACTTCAGGAGCATACTTCCCAGAATCAAAGCATCGATTAAATGAAGTCATATCAACACCAGCTCTTTCTGCGACTTGTACTATATCACCTCTTGAAGGATCACCTGATCTTGCAAACATAAGATTATGGAATTCTTTGTATTTCCCCTGATCATTTGCGCATTCAGAAGCTTCTGATGCAATATCTGAATTAAGATGTTTACCCGTCACCATGTCCTTGAATACTATCTTTATATCATCACCAAACTCTTCAAGTAAAGCTGGTAAGATATTATTATTAAACTGTCTTGTGAAAGGGCAGTTGTAATCACCAAACTCAATCAATGTCAATTTTGCATTAGGGTTACCTAAAAAAGGGTCGTCGGTAGGAATAGGTGTCTGGAATTTCAAAGCACCATAAGCAAAGTAGATAATAGCAACCAATATTATAGCTGCAATAGTATAGTTGATTATCTTCTTTTTTCCTCTTTTGCCTTCTTCGCCTTCTCGCTCATCCCTTTTCTGTTGCTTGAAAAACTTCCTTCTATCTTTCTTTGAAAGATGAGACATTCCACCATGAAGCTGATGTTCATGGTGAACTTTGTGTTCATGATGCTCTTCTCCCATTTTTTAAAGATTGTTTAGTGGTTCTTCTAAAGCATCTGATGCTGTTTCTTCACTATTGCCTGAATCAGAAGGTGCACCTACTCCACAACCACCACCACCATATTGCTGTTGTGGCTGTTGTGAATTACCACCATCTACGCTGCAACCTGCAACAAAAAATAAACCAATTATTAAAAAAACTGATAATATTATTGCTCCTTTTTTCATTTTTTATACCCCCTAATTAACATCCGCCTACCATACCAGGTAAGTCGCTTAATGCAGATGTGTCTCCACCTGCTAAACTTAGTCCTAGTTCAATCATGTTCTTTGGGAACCATAATGTCTTCCATTTCATTGCTTCCCTTAATATCTCTCCATCACTATAATCAGTATACGCAGCTAAATATAATGTTGCAGATAAAATACCAGGATTATGTGAACATCCACATCGTGAATTACCACTTGCATCAGCTCCAGCAGGTCCAATTCCACAACAATATTCACAAGATACCCCATATGGATTTGAAGCAAGATTCACAAATCTATCAAATGCCTCAGGATTATTCTGCTGAACTTCGGCTTTAAGTGCATTAAACATCTTAGCTAGTGTATCTAATGAACCAACAGGGTCATCATAACTTACTCCTAGATCAGCACCATAATCAGGCGTGCCTACTGGAAACATTATCGCCATTGCATCATCTGCTGTGTGTATATCTTCTACAGGGAATACAGCTGCAATAGTATGTCCTGTTGATTTAAGTTCAGCAAGATTAATATTTCCTAAATCGTGACTTCTTGATGAACCAGAATGGCTTGTTGTTGTAACCATTCCAGAAATAGCATTTATCTGATACTGATTGAATAGAATTGCCAGTGTTGCAATCACCAAAAGTGCAATTATTGGCTTTGTAACAGCCTTGTCTTTATGTTCTGTTTTATGATGTACTTTATGCTTATGTTCACTATGTTCATGATCCATTTTTTCTTAAACCCCCTTTGAAATTCGTCCAAATCATTTTTTATCTTAACTTATCTTATATAAATATTTAGTTTTTGTGTAATAACAGTGTAAATGGTTAACCCTATATTTAAAAGAGTACAAACAACAGTGAAAAAATAGGGAAAGTTTTTAAATTGTTGAAAATTACAATTTACTTAGGGGGAAAAAATAGTGAAAAGTAATAGAGTACTTATCATGTTAATACTATCATTGATTGTGATAGGTGGAGTAATATTAACAAATTTTATTTCATTTTCTAATATAGAGAAAACAATAATTGAACAGGTAAAAGAAAATCAGTTTACAAAAACAAAACATGCAGCCAATCAAATTGAATCACATGTATTACAGGTCAAAGATGAACTTGTTACACTAAGCAAATTTCCTGTAATTGGAGAACTTAATTCTGAAAATTGTGAAGATGACATTACAGATATTCATGAGAAAATAACAGGAAAAATAAGTTCTTTACTAAGAGTTAATAAAAATGGCGATGTGATTGAATGTTCATCACAACAATATTCCAGTTATATAGGCTTGAATATTAAGAACAAAGATTATTTTACAAAACCAAAAGAAACCTACGAACCATACATTGCAGGCATAATAAAACAAGGTGAAAATCAACAAATAATTGTTTCAGCACCTTTATTTGAGACAACTGAATACACACCATATCCAAATTTTAGAGGAGAATTCAAAGGAGTTCTGCTTAGTATTGTTGAATTAAATGATTTCTATAACCTTTATATCCATCAGACTATTCAATCCAATAAAAATTTGTTTTTACTGGTCAATCTAAACACAAAAGAGACAATATTGAAAAGCAATGGTATTAAGGAATATAAAGAAATTGAAGAATTCCTACCTGTTGTAAAGAGAGGTTATGATGGAATTTATGATATGGGTAAATGGGAAGATACTATCATAACATCATCAGATCTTATCTTTAACACACAAAAATGGAGATTGATTGTGTTCACTCCACTGAAAGGTATTGAAGAAGATATTGGTTCTGTACAAAGCAGACATCTATTCAGTTTAGGCTTTGTTATAATTGTAATTGTAATTATGTTCGCTTTCCTTGTTTCATTGTATAAATCAAAAGAAGAGATGCAATTAAAACTGGACAAAGCAAGCGTCACACTTGAAAAACTAGGCATTAATGTTGAAACTGAAAAAGAAAAATTCAGTCAAGCTGATATTAATCTTGAAACAGGTAAAGTATATCTTATCAAAGAAGATGATGAGAACAATGCTCATGAATTATTCATTGGCTCACTTAATAGGGGGTTTGCAGGTCTTGGAATAGTAAGAGAGGATCCACGGGAATTGAAAAAAAGATACAATCTTCAAAAAACATCATTTATCTGGCTTACTAATAATGAAATAAAAGGTGTTCCTTGCGAGACTAAAATTAAAAACTTGTATGGGTTAATCACTGAATTTATTGATAAGAGTGAACGAAGTGTTATATTAATTGATAGACTAGATTATGTTATCAGTGAAAATGAATTTGATGAAGTTGTTAAAAAGATACATTTATTGAAAGATCTTGCTTTATCAAAAGAATGCATTGTTATAATCTCAGCTAACCCTGAACTAGTAAGTGAAGATAAATTAAAAGTAATTGCAGCCGATACTATTGATCTTTATGGAAAACATCTAAAGAATAAGATTGAACTTGCAGATAATGAAATGGAAATGTTAAAGTTAATCAACGAAAAAAATATTGTAAATAAACTTGTTTCGTATAAGGATATTACAGAGAATTTCAAGATAACAAAACCTACAACTAGAGTGAAGATTAATAAACTACAAGGCCTTGGATTATTACAAGTTGATCAACGAGGCAGATTTAAGTCACTAAAGATAACATCTGCCGGGAGAAAAATCATAAATGGACAATAAAAGATTAGGATTATTAATACTTGGAATAGGATTAATATTCGCAGTGATAATACTTGCTTTCTCAAAAGAGCCACACAATGAAGACTTTTGTGCAGCATCTGTTGATCCTGCCAGATTAATATCACATATAGCAATAGGTGCTGTATTCTCTACCATAAGTTTAGGATTATATCTATTATTCTTCAGTAAGAGTGAGAAAGAAATCATGAGGTTAATCAGTAAACAAAAAAATAAAGAGCTAATAGATAATAAATTTGAAATATTGCTTAAAGGTCTTAATCCGGATGAAAAAAAGGTCATGTCAGCTATAAAAGGACAAGATGGGATTTCACAGCATACATTAAGATTAAGAACAGATATTCATAAATCTAAATTAAGCCTTGTTGTAAGTGCACTAGAACAAAAAGAACTAATCAAAAAAGAGAGAAAGGGCAAAATTAACTATTTATTTATGAGAATAGAGTTATAAACTATCTACTCATTGAATTCTTAAGAATTAGGCGTTTAAAGCACAACAGTTTATGGGGTAATTCAATTAAAAGACTTCTCAAGATAGATTCTTATTTTAAACAAACGAGGTGTTAATATGGACGAACATAAACATAAAGAGAAGCATGAACATCATACACACCACCCTGCAGATTATCATACTGAACACAAGCATGTTGGAAAGAAAAAAAATTATTGGATGTATTCTACAATTGTATTGATTGTATTATTAGGAGTATCACTTTTCACGGAATTTTTTCCAACTGAAGAAAAAATAACAAAGCCGATTATTGCTGAATCAGGTAAGGCAATATTCATTGTTCTCAATGATAAAGATTGTAGTAATTGTGACACATCACAGATAGTTGACGTAAGTAAACAACTATTCCCTAATATCGAAATGAAGAAAGTTGATGTAAATAGTAAAGAAGGAAAAATATTGGTTGAAAAATATAACGTTGAACTTATTCCATCCTATCTATTCTCAGGTGATGTTTCAACTACTGATAATTTCAAGAAGCCAGAAATAAACGGAGCTTTTGTTCAGGTAAATGATATGTATAAACTAATGGATCAGGTTACAGGAGCAGTTGTGTTTATTGACTCTGCTAAAAAAGCAGCAGCTGAAATACAATTAGCAGAAGAAAAGAAAAAAGCTAAAGCTAAGATGGGAATTGGTGATAAACCACAGATAGATTTCTTTGTCATGAGCTATTGCCCTTATGGAAATCAAGCAGAAGAAGCAATTGAGAAAGTATTTCAGGTATTAGGTGATAAAGCAGTGTTTATGCCAAGATACGTCATCTATAGTAATTATCAGGGTGGCGGCCCACAATATTGTCTTGACTCTGAAAACAAATACTGTTCAATGCACGGCGTGCAGGAACTTAACCAGAACCTTCGTGAGAGATGTGTCTATGAAGATTTTGGTACTGATGAGATGTTTAAGTTCATGCTTGCAATGAACAAGCAATGTAATTCTAACAATGCAGATACATGCTGGAGTGGTGTTGCTGAAAGTCTAGGTTTAGATACTGAAAAAATAGCTACTTGTGAAAATGATCGTGGTCTTGAGTTCGCAGAGGAAGATAAAGAACTTAATAATCTTCTAGGTGTATCTGGTTCTCCATCCATATTTATTGATGGTCTTCCCTACAATGGAGCCAGATCACCTGAAGGTTACCTTAACGCCTTATGCGCAGGATTTGAAGATAAACCAGAAGGATGTGGCGCTGTAGTTGAAGAAATAGAGATGGCACCAATAGAAGGCGGTTGTGGATAAACCAATTTTTTATTTTTTCTTTAGAATTCTAGCGCTTTAACATTACATATATCTATACATCTTTTACATTTGATGCAATCAAGTTTGATTCTTTTTGTGTTTACATTTAATTGCATTGGACAAACTTTATTACAAAGATTACACACAATACATTTTTCTTTATTGAATTTTAATTGGTATTTATTCCCACCAAACCATCTCTGCAAAGTTCCCATTGGACAAAAAGAACACCATGCCCTTGGACTATAAGCAATTCCTAAGATAATAGCAATGAGTGTTGTAAGTAAACACATTATAACAAACAAAAAACCGATCTTATCAACTGTCTTTTCTATTGAAGAAATACGATATAGTGTAAATAAAATAAATATCATAAATATTGTAATTCTAAACCCAAAAGATCTCAAAAGTTTAGGAATCTTCTTATTCCTACTTATTTTCTTTAACCAGAAATCATTAAAACTTCCCCTTGGACAAAGATTACCACAGAACCATCTTCCTTTAAACGGACTGATAAACATTAATGTTGCAAACACCAATATAAGAAAATAGCCCAGTTTAGGATACCATAATCCACCTATTGAAACTATCAATACAAGTATTCCTAGATAGGGTGTTATTTTCAGCATATTAAAAGTTAGTATTAACAACGACTTAAATAGTTTTTGAAAAATTAAAAAAAGTGATAATCTAAATAAAATAGATAATATTTTTATATATAACAATATGAAAATATCTTATATGTTAGACTACAAATCACTAGCAGATACTGCAAAAGAAGCACTCCATGAAGTGTCAAGATATAGCATTGGCAAAGTCGAACAGGTAATTGAGCAGGCTGATGTTGATAGCACTATGAGAGAAACATGGGCAAAGCTAACAGAAGGAATCTGTTACGATAGAACATATTGTAGAATGCTTGGTGTTGATTATGACATACTACCTGCAGATGATTATCATAGAATACAAGCTTGTGCTCTATTGATTGTAAAGAAAGATCCTGAATTTATTATGCCTTTATTATAATTAAAAAAAATTATTTATTATTCTTAAAACATCCGCCTTTATGCATGCCCTTTCCACGGAATCCTTTCATCTGACTATGATACTTTTTCATGGTCTCAAAGTCTTCTTCACTATCAACCCAAGACATCATGTTGAAACCAAGTTTAGTCTTTAAATTTACAAAATGGTCATAATTACTTTGTTCTGTGATATATCCATTTTTATAGTTACCACCAAAATGAGCAAAAACTGCTGTAGTTAAAGTCAACATTGCAAACGCAAACACAATTAAGATTTTTTTGTTCATATGAATCGTCTCTTTGTTTCTATTGATAATATCACTCAAAAGAAAATAGTTATTTAAACTTTATGGTTTGAAATATATTCTGATAGATTTTATTAAGTTTATTAAGAAAAAAGTTAATGTTCATAGTTAACTCTAACTTCTTCAGTTCTTGTTGTAATGCCAGAATAGTTAGTTACCTCAGCATAATAAGTTTTTTCACCAGAAGATCTACTAAGTTTCTGAAGAAGTGTGTTCTCATTAGTAGTTTCTATCGCTTCTCCATTTTCATATAAGGTTATTTGCCTGATCCCACTATCATCACGCACATTTTCTTTATCATTAGCCTGAACTAATACAGTTGCCACATTCTTTTCTGTATCATAAGAAACATGCCACCAATCAAGCTCTGGAGGAAGATCCTGTCCTTTGAAAGTGACTGACATTGGATCAGACTTTGTTGTCTTTCCGTTTTTATTTGTAGCTTCAAAATGATATTCATGCTCACTTGCGTCTCTTGTCACCTGAACTAAGAAATAACCATTATTTGATGTGTCTTCAGATATAGATTTCCCATCTTCATACAAAACAACTTTCTCAATGCCTTTCTGACTATCAACATTTGGGTCATCTGCATGGCAAAATAATGTTGTGGTTCTGCCTGGTTCACTAGGATTTACATTAGCCCAACTTATTTCAGGGGCAAGTGCTTCTCCTGTGAACGCAACATCAATACTTTCTGTTGTTACAACATTACCCCCAATATCTTCAATCTCTGCATGATAAGTATGAGTTTGTGGAGAATCATATTCAACTTTAGTGAATAAATTAGAATCTGAAGACTGGATCTCTTTACCATCCTCAAACAAAATTACTCTCTTAATACCTTTATTATCCCCTATATCTCTAGCGGTCAAATATATATCTGTTCCTTTTGCAGCTTCAGTAGGTGAACATATAAAAAACTGCGCATAAGGTTCAAGATCAATCTCTTCTCCAGAAAAATTCACTTGAACAGGATCTGTATCAATCAATAATCCTGATTCTGTTCTTAACTGAGCAGAATAAACATAAGTCCCAGGCTCTGTCTTAATTACTTCATGATTAATTGATGAATTACTCTCTCTTGCAATCTCAACTCCATCTTCATAAAGGATTACTTCTTCAATAGAATCGTCAAAACCTAAAGCTTTTGACACAAATATATTTGAAGTCTGTCCTGTATTAACAGGGGTTGCAGTAAGCAAATAATTATTAGTAGAGAGTACAGTATTATTATCACTTGATGATTGACTTATCGCCGATTGACTAGCTGTTGACTGATTCACGGTTTCTTCAAGTGTTGGTGGCTGACTCTTATCTATATCACAAGCTGTTGTGATAGTAGCTAATCCGAGTAATGCTAATAGTTTTTTCATGTTAGATTTATTAATATATTTGAGTTTATAAAGTTTATCGTGTCCTAACACCATTAAAGATCATCTGGTAAGCAACTTGAACAAAAACCTTAAAATCTGTTTTAAAAGGAGAATGTTCTTTTTCTTCAAGGTATGCTTTTTCTATTTCTATTAATTCATCTGTTCCTTCAATGTGTTTCTTTGTATAAGCTGGTGGCACAAACCCTGGCTTGAACTTTAATGCTCGCTCTTTGTGTTCAGCAGGCAGCATTTCCCAATCTAATTCAGTTCTTGGGCGGAGTCCAACTAAAGACATATCACCCTTAATCACATTATATAATTGAGGAAATTCATCAATTCCACATCTTCTAAGGTATCTACCCCAATTAGTTATTCTTGGGTCATCCACTACTTTACCTATACCATCAAGTCCGTTCTGTTCTGCTAATTCTTTATATTTATCTTCAGCATCAAGGATCATAGTCCGTATTTTATAGTAAGTAAATGGAACACCATCTTTACCTAAACCAATTCTTTTATGTAAAATGTTCTCTAACATATGATTTAGTAGAGATTGGTGTTTTTTAAAGGTTTAGTTGAAGAGATAAGCCTAACCATCTGATAGAATAAGATGTGCATTTACAAGAGTGAAAGAATTATCTTCCTGCCTATAGTTTACCACATAATAGAGTCCCCTTAAATCAACACCTATCCAATAATATTTCTTATCAGAAGGTGCAGGTAAGATACTACTGTGAAGCATATCTTGAGTTACGTCTAATTTGGCTAAATCATCAATATAATTTGTATCACCAAAATGCATCCTTCTTTCTTTTTCAACAGATTATAAAAAAGTTTTGATAAAAATACAAGATAGAATTATATTCCTAACTAGAATAACTAATAACCTCTTTCAAATGTTCAAAAAAACCACTTGATTTCTTTTTATCATAGAAGTCTCTGAATTTCTCATACTGATCTTTCCTTCTTGATTTTATTTCTTTCATAAAACCATTAAGGTCAACTTCGTTTTCTGCAACAAAGCCAGGTATATAATCCATCCATACATCATAATCATGCATATTACCAAGAAAATCCTGCATCTTTTTTACTACTCCAATCTCTTTCTTTAGTTTATTAGGATAAAGATCTGCAAACGCTTCCATTGTATATCGAAGTTTTTTTGCAAAGATTCTCATCTCATGATGTTCTTCTATATCCTTCTTGTTATAGACACAAGCATCCATTGCAAGGAAAGAATCAATCTGTTGAGTTATGTTAATATTTGCTCTGGTATAAGTTAATCCTGAAGTTTCAGATATTCCTTTGGATTTTCTTACGACTTTTCCACATGCACTAATCATATCTTCTAAGACTTCTGATTCTCTGAGATTATCTAATGTACTTAGAATATCAGGCTGTATCTGTGCTCTCCTTTCTCTGTGACTAGCAAGTAAATACTCAATTCCTTCTTTATCAGGAAACTCTCTTTCAAGGAAATCAATCTGCACATCAAGGTCTCTTGCCAGACCAAGTGATTGTGTAATGTTTCTTATCTTAAATTTCCACTCTTTATGTTGTCTTTTTGAGAAAGCATCAGAGTAGATGTTCATAGCAGCCCTGATTCTCCTTGACGTGACTCTTAGATCATGCACATATTCAATATCATCTATATCTGCATCTATAAAATCATACATGTCTTCCACAAGCGCCATTAATCTTTTAGCACCAAATAGACAATATTCAGGTGATTTATCTTTTCCCATAGTCATTTAGGAGAGATTAATAGCTTAAAAAGATTAGGTTTTATTTAAAGAAAAAGAAAATAAAAAAAATTTAAGGTGTAGTTTCTGTAATTGGCTCTTCCTTATGCTCTGGTTCAGGTTCTGGCTCAGGTTCTGGTTCTTTAATTGGTTCAGGTTCTGGCTCTGGTGTATCATCAAAACACTGACAGTCTCCGCCTGTACAATCCCATCGTAGACCTCCACAATCTGAAGCGCAAGTATCACATGGGTCATCTACTGGCGCAGTAGGGCCGTCAAATATACACTGACCATTGTCACAGTAGTAATTATCTCCGCAGTATACTGCCGCGCATGGATCTCCTCCTGTACCGCCGGTGTCGTCAAACTCATGACATTTACAGTATCCATCATTACAATCCCATGCTTTGTCACCGCATTGTGAACCGCAATCTGCGCAAGGGTCTTCTCTTGTAATTGGCTCTGATCCTCTGCTTGAGTCACAATTTCCGTCACTATCACATTCCCATTCATAACATTCACATCTGTCATTTACACAATCAGATCTTAAATCACCACATATTCTACTGCATCCATTATTAGCGCATTCACTTTCTACATCTTCATAATGACAGATACATTTATTCCCATTGTTTTCACATCCACTTGTTCTTGAAGCACCAGGACATTCCTGCTCACAACCATCAGAACATTCATTAAATGGCTCAATATCTGATTCTTTACACTCACAAAATCCTTGAGCACAATCCCATGCTTGATCACCGCAGATGTCAGGGCATTCTTCGCATGCTGCAAACTTCGCATCTTCAAGTGCAATCCTTATCTTGTCACATTCTCTCCAATCATTCCTGCCGCTGCCATCAAATCCAGCGTCAATGCATTCCTGAGGAGCATCTTTCTTGAATACAATTGCATCACACTCGTATCTATCATTATCACCTGAACCATCAAGGCCAGCATCAATACACTCTTGAGGCATGTCTAGCTTAAACTGAAGTTGATTACATTTATCCCATGCATCTCTGTCAGTCCCTCTGATCCCTGCATCAAGACATTCTTGAGGCGCTTCAATCTCAAACTTAATGATATCGCATTCTTTCCAGTCATTTCTACCAGTACCATCAAATCCTGCTTCAAGACATTCTCTTGGAGCTTCTAGTTTAAACTTAATAATATTACATCTATCCCAAGCATCTCTATCAGATCCTCTGATTCCAGCAGCAATACATTCAGGTGGAGCATCTAACTCAAATTTGATTGCATCACATTTTTTCCAGTCATCCCTGCCACTACCATCGTATCCTGCATCAAGGCATTCCTGTGGAGCGTCTAGTTTGAAATTTATAGCTTCACATTTCTTCCAGTCATCTCGACCACTACCATCAATACCAGCATCAAGACATTCCTGTGGAGCGTTATGCCTGAAACTTATAGCTTCACATTTCTTCCAGTCATCTCGACCACTACCGTCTAATCCAGCGTCAAGACATGCTTGATCTGCTTCTAATCTGAATCTTATAGCATCACATTTCTCCCAATCATTTCTGTTTTCGCCAGTTAATCCAGCTTCGATACATTCTCGTGGAGCTTCAGTTTTCCACATGAGTCTTTCACAGTTCTGTCTATCGTTTCTTCCGCTACCATCAAAGCCAGCGTCAAGACATTCCTGAGGAGAATCTACTTCAAACATTAATTTTTCACAATCTTCATGATCAGTTAAACCTGCCTCGATACATTCAGAAGGTGCGTTATCTCTAAACATAATCTCATCGCATCCTTCTTTTGCACTCTTTTCACTTGAGGCGTCTATTGCTCCCCGATCCATTGCTTCGATACATTCATCAGGTGCGTGTATTCTAAACATTACCTTAAAACATTCTTCTCTAGAAGTTGCTCCTTCTTTGATACATTCTCTTGGCATGTGATTATCAAACTCAGCATCATTTAAATCATCTTCAAGTGATTCCATCACTCTCTGTAAGTGTGGAGGAAGTAAATCTATAGGATCTTCCATATCATCCATCTTATCACATGCACTCTCATCACCTTCTTCACAGTCAGCTGCAAGTGGTGCAATAATCTTACACTTTTCTGAGAAAGATTCTATTTTTATCTTATCACATTCACATTCTCGTGGATTGTTGAAACAGCTAGTCATTATACCAAAGAAATTCTTGGCTTCATTTCTTTGATCTTCAGTTAATTTTTCATCCAGCTCTTTCTTCCATTCAGGTGAATCATCTTCAGTTTTACATGTTCTTGAATATTCAAGTGGATCAAGCTCAGATAAAGTCTCGCATAATTCTTTTATTTTATTAGCAACTTCAACAGCAGTCACGATTGATCTTTCACTCTCAATGATCTCATCAGTAAAATCTCTAGCAAACTCTTCCCTTTCTTCAGGACGGATGTTCTTTTCTATATTGCCTAATACATGACGAATTGTTGCTGCTTCTCTCTTAGCATTCTCCCTATTTTCAGGGCGTACTTCTTTCACATATAATTTAACATTATCTTTATATTTTCTTAAAGCAATTTTAGCTGCCTCAAAATTTCCTTTCTCAACCATGGTCTTTATCTCTGCAATCTTCTCTTCCCTATCTTCGCCAAATATTTGAGCAAAGATTTCATCAATAAAGTATAATGGGCTATCAGGGCCGATCCCACCAGTCCCTATATCAATATTCTTGATATCTTCCAGTTCATCTTCAGTAAAATCATCATCAATATCATCAAAGAAATCATCATCTCCTAATTCTTTATCATCACCAAAGCTTCTTTGCTGTGGTTCAAGGATAACACACTTACCGTTTTCAACACCGCACTCAAAGTCTCTGGTTGGTTGCAGACATGATGCAACTGCAACGAAATCAGCTGGAGCGCAGGAATCTCCACACTGAAGACATAATAGATCGTCTTCTTTTTCAGCAGCAAAAACCAAACTTGAAACAAGAAATAACATTAATGTAAAGACAGTAATTTGTTTAAAATATCATGATATCACCCTTTTTTACATATTTATGGGCTTTATCACTTATATAATCTTCTATTAAAGACTTAAAGACTATACTCAAAGTAATTATTGATTAAGAATACAGCTATTTTGTTACAATTCTACTGTTTGCCCAATTTTAGGTATTGTTGTTTTCATACCAAGTGCATTAATATTTTTTTCTAAAGCCATGCTTGCCTGTTCTTCACCATGAATAACAAATACTCTTTTTGGTTTTTTAGTGAAACATTTGACCCATTTGAGAAGCATTCTTTTATCTGCGTGTCCTGAAAATGAATCAATACTTTCAATTTTTGCCTTAACAACAATATCTAAACCCATCATTTTTATGTTTTTTTCACCTGATAAGATTACTCGTCCAAGAGTTCCTTCTGCCTGATAACCTACAAAAAGCATGGTGTTCTTAGGATCCCATATACGATGTTTTATGTGATGCCGTACTCTGCCTGCATTGCACATACCACTGCCAGCCATGATTATTGCAGGGCGCCTATAATCATTGATCTTAATTGATGATCTAACATCAAGACAGAATACGAGATCTTTAAAATTAAAAGTCATTTTTTCTTCACATTCTTCAGGATGTTTTCTAAATATTTCTGTGGCCCTTATGCCTAACGGACTATCAAGAAACACTTTCTGATGAGGAATAAGTTTCTTTTTGTAAAGCTGTTCAATAGAATAGATTAGTTCCTGTGTCCGCTCAACTGCAAAAGTAGGTATTATCAGAATACCACCTTTATCATATGTCTCATTTATAATTCTTGTTAGTTTTTCAAGGCGTTTATCCACATGTACATGAAGTCTATCACCATATGTTGATTCAAGGAAAAGATAATCAGCTTCTTCAATTTTTTCAGGATCTTTTAGAATAAGCGCATTATCCTGCCCAAGGTCACCTGAAAATACTAGTTTTTTATTTTCTGCATGAACAACTACTATTGATGAACCAAGGATATGACCTGCATTCCTGAAACAAACTTTTATGTTACCTATCTTATAAAGTTTATCACGAGGTATCACCTGAAAATGTTGCATTGCTTTCTTTGCGTCAGAAAGAAGATATAATGGCTGTCTTGGAGGAAGACCTTCGCGCATACGTCTCTTATTCTCATGCTCTGTTGATTCTTTTTGGATATGTGCTGAATCTTCAAGCATGATCCTACATAAGTCTTTAGTTGCTGATGTCGTATATATCTTACCCTTGAATCCATGCTTTATTAGTTTAGGAATAAGACCACAATGGTCAAGATGTGCATGTGTAAGAAGTACAAAAGAAATATCTTTTGGATCAAAATTAAAAGGAATATAATTAAGACGCACAATATCCTTTATTCCCTGGAACAAGCCACAATCAACTAAGAATTTAGTATTGCCCGATTCACATAGATAACAAGAACCAGTAACTATTTTAGCAGCTCCTTGAAAAGTTACTTTCATGTAATGTTTATGGGAGTAATACTATAAATATCTATTGATGTCCAGATTAAGTCAAGTTAAGTGCCAAATTGCTAGTCACAAAAATAATTGCGTAAACGGTGAAGTCTCTGAGCCGAGCTTTTCGAAGAAAAGCGATTTACCTACCATATTATTTTTGTGATGTACATTTACGTTTTTTACAAGTCACACAACTTGACTTAACCGACTTAATTAGTTTCTTTCAGTTAAAATTACCTAAAAATTTATATTATAGTCTTTTTTTACAGATATAATAATGACTAGAGTTGTTGTGACTGGGATGGGGGTTGCCACTCCACTTGGAAGATCTGTTGAAGAATTATGGAATAATCTTCTAAACAAGCAAACTTCTATTACAGATATAACAGACACATTACCTTGGCTTTCTGATTATAAAGTAAGAATAGGCTCGATATTTAAAGATTATAATCTAGATATTGACATTAATCCAAAGCAAGTAAAAAGGATGGACCCGTTTTCTCAGTTTGCATTGGACGCAGCAACAGAAGCAGTCAGTGATTCAGGATTCAATAATTCCGATGAGATAAGGGATAGGACTGGTGTTGCAATCGGTGTTGGCCTGGGCGGGTTGGTTGAGATAGAGAAACAGATGACTCGTCAGATAAAAGGCGGCCTTAATAAGGTAAATCCTTTATTCATTCCAATGGGGATTCCTGACGCAGCCGCAGGGAACGTGACAAACTATTTCGGATTTCATGCAACAGAATGCCCAGCTGTAATCTCTGCCTGTGCAACTGGCGCATCAAACATTGTACTTGGTTACAAGAATATCTTGCTGGATGAAGCAGATATAATGGTTTGTGGTGGTACAGATTCAGTACAGACAAAGCTTACAATAGCGGGTTTTGGCAACATCGGCGCATTGTCCACTAACAATGACGCTGACTATGCATGCAGGCCATTTGATCGTGATAGATCAGGGTTTATTGCAGGGGAAGGCGCAGGAGTAGTTGTGCTTGAGAAACTGGAGCATGCAAAAGCCAGAGGCGCAAATATCTATGGAGAATTAATCGGTTATGGCATGTCAGCTGATGGCGGTGATATGACTGCTCCAAGAAAAGACGGGAAATATGCAACAAAAGCGATGACCGATGCAATGAATAGGTCTAAGATTGAACATGTTGATTACATAAATACCCACGGAACTTCAACTCCATTAAATGACCCTATCGAGACAATGGCAATAAAAAGAGCATTAGGTGATCAAGCCTATGATGTCTCACTCAACTCAACAAAATCAATGATAGGTCATACACTTGCAGCATCAGGCACTATTGAAGCAATCGTTTCGTTAAAGACTATTCAGACAGGTGTGATTCATGCAACAAGGAATTTAGAGAATGAAGACCCTGAATGTGATCTTGATTATACAAAAAACAATCCTAGAGAACGTGATGTCAGACATGTACTGTCAAATTCATTCGGGTTCTTTGGGCACAACGTTGTCCTAGCCTTTGCAAAGTATTAAGCTTGAGATTTAAATATAGAAAGAAATTTAAGTTCTGACTGATTTTATGTTTATATGGACGAGATCAATAAGTTTAGGATTTTGAACAAACTAAAATCAGTGTATAGATTTAATTCAGTAGATAATAGGAAGGAAAGCTCTGCTGAACATTCATGGAGCGCTTTAATGCTTGCTGACATGTACATGACTAAAGAATTAGATAGACTAAAAGTCTATGAACTCCTTATGTACCATGATGTTGTTGAGATTGAAGCTGGTGATACGCCATTCCATCCTGAGATGAGCCGTGATGGTAAAAAAGAGAAAGAAGAGAAAGCTATTAAGATTCTTAAGAAGCAGTTACCTAGAAAGTTAAGTGGGAAATTTATTAAGTTAGTCAAAGAGTTTGAAGATAGGAAAACAATTGAAGCACGTTATGCAAAGGCAATTGACACACTTGATGCAGCAATACATGAACTTGATTATAGAAAAGACTGGAAAGGATGGACAAAAGAGTTCCTGGTTAAGAATAAATCAAAATATTTTGACGACTTCCCTGAACTAAAAAAAGCCTTTGACACTATAATTCAGCACTTGGTTGATGAGAAATATTTTCATTAACCGATATCTTTGAACTTAATAGAGTGCTGAACACCTTCACTGCCCCAATTCTCTTTAGGCACTTCATCTATAATTATAGTTACTGACATTGATGGAATTCCTAAATCAGTAAAAACCTTTGTTATATTCTTAATTACATCTGCTTTTCTTTCATTATCCATCGGCCATGCTTTTATGTTTACAACTGGCATATTTTTCACCTCATATGTTTATCTAAACACAAGATTGTTAGAATTTGTTTTTTAATTTAAAGTTAATGGTTCTATAAATTAGCCAGTTCAGGAAACATATCCTGGACATTAGAATCAACAACTCTTTTTGGCTTTATTGCCCTTGCTAAATCTTCAAGTGTCTGATAATGAGGTGATTGTTCTTTGTTTCTATATAGATCTGTTACTCCTTCGCCCTGGATCTGTATTCTACCTTCACTAGGTGATGTTAAGTTAATTATTATATCATCTTTGATATATTGATACGCAATATGTCCAAACACTTCAAACTCAGTCTTTTCATAGCCTAGTTTAAGGATTGCTTGCTCTACTTCATCTCTGTCATATGACTCATATAAGAAAAATACCATAGTAAGAAAGAAACTTCTACTTTTTATAAATATTATGAGTTTAGATAGCCAATCCTTTGATGATAAGCTCAATCGATATAGCTGTAAGTATCAGACCCATAACTTTTGTGATAGTTTCACTACCCTGGTCACCCAGGAACTCAACTATATTCTGAGAAAATTTCATAATAAGCCAGATAACTATAAGGTTTAATATGGCTGCAATTGATGTTATCAACATACCATAATTACCTACCAAAACCATAATAGTCACAAGCACGCCAGGACCTATCAGAAAAGGTGTTGCAATTGGCACAACCCCGAATGAATGAGTAACATTTTGACCCAACTTTATACCTAAGACCATTTCAATACCTACAATAAAAAGTATAATTCCTCCTGTTAGTATAAAACTCTTTAATGATATTCCAAAGAATGTAAGGATATGGTCCCCAAATATCAAGAAAAGGAATAAAATTATACCTCCAACCAGTACAACCTTGTTGATGTTCTTTGCTCTATCCTCTTTATCAATACTTTTCAATAACTTGAATATAAGAGGTGAGTTACCAAGCATATCAATTATAATGAATAATGAAAAAAACGCTCTTAGAATATCAGCTATCATGTAAATTCAGAAGTGTAAGATGTATATAAACTTTTAGAGAGACATACTAGAAATGTTTTTATAGATTGTTTCTTTAATATTAGCATGGATTGGTTTGTATATATAATAGAGTGTAAGGATGACTCGCTTTATACTGGCATTACCAACGACATTGAAAAACGAATGAAGGTTCACAAAAGTGGTAAAGGAAGCAAATATGTTCGTTCGCATGGATTTGGAAGAGTGCTACATGCAATCAGAATTAATGATAAGGGTGAAGCTTTAACTCTTGAATATTCTATCAAACAGTTGGAGAGAAACGATAAGATCACTTTCTTCATGAAACATGTTAATTTGGTATTTTAGTTAAATATAAAAATAATTACATGATTCTTGGTATCTATGGATCACAAGACAAACATACATGAATTGAAAGAGAAAATAACAAAATTCTGTGATGAGCGGGACTGGGACAAGTACCATAATGCAAAAGACTTAGCTATTGGTGTTATCACAGAAGCTTCTGAATTATTAGAGCATTTCAGGTTCAAGAATGAAAAAGAAACAGAAGAGATGCTTAAAGATCCAGAGAAAAGAAGAGAGATTTCTGAAGAGATGTCTGACGTATTGTATTTTATTTTACGTCTGGCAGAGAGATATGATATTGATGTAGCAACTGAATTTGACAAGAAGATGGCAAAGAACGCTATCAAATATCCGATTGACAAGGTCAAAGGGTTAAATAAAAAGTATAATAAATATTGAAATATTTAGTAGTATAAATTGTCCACATTTTGAGGAATATTATTTTTTTGTGGACAAGTTTATTTGTTCAACCATTATCTCAAACATCTCATTACAATATCCCTTATAATCTTTCTTATTATGGATGTCAATTGACTCATAATATTTCTGTCTTTGAGAAACAGGAACATACATCTTTGGATACTCTGCTTTGATCAAAACCCAGTTCATTAAAGCTCTTCCTGTTCTTCCATTACCATCTTCAAAAGGGTGTATCTCAACGAATTTAGCATGTATTAAGCAAGCCATAACAAAAGGATGTAATTTGTTTTTATTATTATAATAGAACTCAATCATTTCATCTATTAACTTTGGAACATCCGCTTCATCAGGAGGAATAAAATCAGTACCTTCAATCTTTACTGGGAAAAATCTGATTCTTCCTGGATAGGTTACACCAGTATTCTTTGTCAATATCCTATTTATATCCTCAATAAACTTTATATTAAGCTTACCTTTATACTGTTTTAATAAATCAAACGCTTCTTTTCCATTTATTGCCTCATTATAATCCTTTGGTGGTGCTCCTGAAGGGATCTGCTTTTCTTTGATTACAAGAAATGTCTCTCTTAATGTAAGCCTATTACCTTCTATTGCATTAGAATTATATGTAAACCTAATAGTAAAATCAGATTCTTCCTTATCAATAATGGTTTTTGGTATCTTTTTAATATGGTTTTGGTAAACCTCTCTAAAATCATCAATAACTTCTAATTTATCAGCATTGATATAGTCTACATTATAAACATCTAATAATTCCAATTTTAGCTCTTTAATTTTTTGAGAGATCAGCTTCTTTGATGGTTTCTTAGTTCCTAACTTAATTCTTACTTTTTTCCATTTCTTTGGACCAATTCTGATTGTCTTTCCAAGATAATAAAAAGTCTTATTACCTGATCGAATCTTATCTATATAACTCATAAGAATACTATTGTCCACATATTATATAAATATTTCTATTTTGTGGACAATTTTACTTGAAGATATAATAAGGAAAACTAGTTTACTTCTTCTCTTTTACAATTCTACCTTTTCTGTTCCTTTTCAGGTCATGCATCTTCAATACAAAGTTATCAAACATGGATTCTTTCTGTACAAGATATTTACTGATTAAGGTTCCGAATACATAGAACATCGTACCTACTCCAAAGATTGCATAGAACGCTGTAAATAACTTGGATAAAGTTGTTGTTGGCACTAAATCACCATAACCGACTGTGGTTAAAGTCATCGCAGAGAAATATAATGAATCGACAGCAGTCCATTCTTCTACAGCACTATAGAAGATTGTGCCGACAAATAAGAATAGGATAATAAGAATTAATGCGTATAATGCCCTCTCTTTTACCATAATATGTTATATTGGCATTGGTTGTATAAATAGATTTGGTTTTCTTTGCACCAATAAGATTTATATATGTGTATATGAGTAAAAGTTTATGGATCACAAACTTTACAAGAAGAGATATTTACGACATAGACTTTCTTTGCTTCTACAACTCATGGTTGGACCTGCTATTGTTCTCCTTGATATATTCCTTGAGATATATCATCGATTAGGATTTCCTTTATGTGAGATTCCTTTAGTTAAAAGAAGTAAATATATTAGGATAGACAGGCACAAGCTTCAGTATCTGAGATGGGATGAGAAGTTAGCATGTATGTATTGCGGATATGCAAATGGTTTTGCGGCATATTTCTCAGAGATAGCTGGGAGAACAGAGAAGTACTGGTGCGCAATCAAACACAATGAAACCCCAGATTACAATGAACAGGCACACCATAAAGAGTTTATTGAGTATGGTGATGAGAAAGCGTATAAAGATTATAAATCATAATTATTTCTGATCTTATAATATTGGTTGTTAAGATTAGTGATTATTTCTTTATCCTCTTCTGTGATATTCTTGATTCTTTCTTTTATTGTTTCAATATTGAGTTCTTTTTTAAATTCTTCTCTTAAAATTGTTATTATCTTTTTGTTTATTTCATCCATCTGTTCTTTAGTTAAATCAGTTATTGGTTTCTGACTTTCTGTTAAACATTGTTTGATTATGTTGTTGTCTAGTTTTCTTATGTCTATAAACGGTTGGTTGTTATTATAGAAGATTTTCTTATCGATGTTATTATCTCTATTTTGATGTAAATCAGAGAAGAAATGAGTATCTTTCATGTCTGGCGGTTCAATTGTTCCGTTTAAGCACGGATAATCAGGGAATGACTGTGCGCTTCCTTCTATGAACGTCTTTGTTGGGAAACTTAAGCAAGTGGTTGGTTTGATGTTGTGAATAGTGCAGTTGTCTTTTAGAAAAGAACAAGGATGTTTTAGTGTGAGTCCATAAACATTGCCATAAGGTGGTTGTTCTAAAATGGGTTCTAGTTTGCAAAAGTTTAGTGTTTGTTCTAATGGGATGTTTAAATGATTGGTTAGTCTGAACAAGAAGTCTATAGTTACTTCTATTTCTTTTATATCAAGACAGCACATTTTCTTGCAGTTGTTGCAATCCATATTAATGATTATAGTATTGGATTTTATAAAGATTTATAAAATAATTATCATTCCATATGATTATGACAGACTTTGATGATTATGCAACCAAGATATGGAAGAACGAACAAGATGTAGCTAGAGATAGGTTGCGTTGGCACACAAGCGGCCATCACATCAAACCAGGCCAGCTAACAATTGATGATACTATTGAAGATGCTTGCGAAGCACTGGATATTATCCCAGAACAATTAGGGATTCCAGCATCAACTGAAGACTGGCAGAATAGTTACATGGATGATTCAAGGATGATAGCTGCCATGGCAAAAGTTATCTATGGTAATTTGAACCAACACGGTCGCTATGGATTTAGTTCTGAGCCTGATTGGTCAGTTTTAGCAGCTGATTATGTTAAGGAAGAGAGTGGATCAGAAACACATTTTAGATCATATCCTAAATAAGACATGCAGCTTAATCTGATATTAAGCAATCCAGACAAAGACAGACCAATTAATCGGTACAAAGATAAAGCGATCTGATGATTTTACCAGTAACTGGCATTGTTCAAGTGAGGAACTAGCTTGTCCAGGGCCTTGCACAGTCAGACTCAAACCTCTTTTAGACCCACGTACCTTCTTTGAAAAAGTTTCTTGTTGCAACACAACACAATATATAGGATACCGATATAAATATTTTCATTTAGTACACAAAACAACCAACTTCGTGATCATTAACAATACCAACTGCTTGCATGAACGCATAACAGATAGTTGAGCCAACAAAGCTGAAGTTTCTTTTCTTTAGATCTTTACTCATTGCATCAGACTCTTTTGTATTAGGATTTGTTTATGTGATTTGATCTAATTGTTATAAAACCGTAAAACTTATATATTATGTAATATATACATAATACTATGGTTAATATACATAATAATACGACTGATAAAGTACTGAAACTACTGCTTTCAAACAGGGAAAGAGAGTTAACAATAAGAGCAATTGCAATAGAAGTTGCAGTTGACTATAAGACTGTTTATCTTATTGTTAAGGGATTGATTGAAAAAAAGATAATCAATGCTAAAAAGATAGGCCAAACAATCTTATGCACAATCAACAATGAATTCAATGCAGAGATATTTAGGGCTGAATATATCAGGCAGAAAGAATTATTGGCAATCAAAGATCTTCATGTTTTATACCAACGCATAAAACATTTAAAAAAGCCTTTTTTTACTTTGCTTCTGTTTGGCTCGTACGCAACTGGAAAGCAAAAGAAAGGGTCAGATATTGACTTAATGCTTATAACTGATGACAACATTATCAAGAAAGAGATAAAACATATTGTATCAATAACTCCATTAAATATCCATTTACTGGATTTTAGTTCAGAAGAGTTTTTATCAATGCTCAAAACAACCGAGTTCAATGTAGGAAGAGAAGCTTTCAACAATAATGTGATCTTGTTTGGTATAGAAGATTACTACCGACTGATAAACAATGCTTAAAGAAGAAAGGATCAGGCAGGCAGAAAAGAATGTCAAGAATTTCTTAGATGACAGGCTCATCAACAAGTCTGAAGTGTTTCGAAAGGAGATTATGAATACATTCATAAAGAACTATAAAGAGTCTTTCGACGTTGCCAACAAATTGTTCAGTGATAAGATATCTTATTTATGGGTTGTTGTCAGTTCTTATTACTCAATGTATTACATCACAAATGCTGTCCTATATAAGATAGGTTACAAGATAGGGAACACTTCTGTCCATAAAGTAGCCTCAGATTCTCTCATTGTTTTCATAAGGAACAAACTAAGAAAAAGCTTGATTGAAGAGTATGAAGACGCAAAAGAAGAGGCATTAGACCTTATAGGAAGTAAGACTGATGAGATTATCGCTGATTTTGACAAAGAGCTTGGCAAAAGATCAGTCTTTCAGTATGAATCTACTGAAGATATCAAAATGGCAAAGGCACAGACATCGATTGAAAGAGCTAAACGATTTATCTTTGAGATGGAGAAATTACTATAATGAATATTTAATACACAAAACAACCAACTTCGTGATCGTTAACAATACCAACCGCCTGCATGAACGCATAACAAATAGTTGAGCCAACAAAGCTGAAGTTTCTTTTCTTTAGATCTTTACTCATAGCGTCAGACTCTTTAGTGGTTGCCTGAATATCTTTATGTGATTTTACTTTGTTCTTTGTTTGTTTCTTAAATTGCCAGATGTATTTGTCAAAAGAACCGAATTCTTTTTGGATTTTGATGAAAGCTTTAGCGTTGTTTATTGTTGACTTTATTTTTAGTCTGTTTCTTATAATTCCAGGATCGTTTAGTAATCGTTTTTTGTCTTTCTCTTTGTAGTTTGAGATTACTTTAACATTGAAGTTATTGAATGCTTTTCGGTATGTGGTTCTTCTCTTTAGGATAGTCTCCCATGACAGACCAGCTTGAGCGCCTTCTAAAGTTAGCATTTCAAACAGTTTAGTATCATCATGAACAGGTTTACCCCACTCTTTATCGTGGTACTCAATCATTTGTTCGGACTTAGCCCATTCGCATCTCATATTGATTGTTTAATATTAGATTTATTTAAAGGTTTGGGGTTGTGATCAAATAGATGTTTATCTAACCAATAAGATATCTAAATATCATACTTAGAATAAATATTACTAGGAATGCTCCAATACCAAGATAAATTGGTAGCATCTTTAGTTGAGGATTCAATGGTTGTGTTTGTACTCTTTGTTGTGCATTGTTAGGGTCTTGAACCATTTTTGGGAAAATTTTCAACATAATAATTGCTGAATATCTAGATCCAAATACGCCAATTAATCCTAAAACAAAAAAAATTCCTCCAGCAGTTGCTGCTACAGTTAGAGATGCCGATATACTAATCATTCCTTATTTTTATGTTCTAAAATATATAAATTTTACGTCAAGAATTAAATCATTCAATTCTTTATCTAATTAATAGTTTCAATCACAAGACGATCCCAAAAATCATCGTGATTAATATCTGAACCAATTTCATAATAGAAAGCACCAGGAGGTAGTTGTCTAACATCTTCTTCAGTACTGCATCTAACCCAAGAATCAAATAATTTTTCGTTTATATTTAAAGAATTGATTAGAATTTTCTTATATATTATCCCTTCACTGTCAGTACCAGTAGGTCCCCAGAATGTTATTTCTTGTGTAGGGAATTCAATGTCTTCAGAACATGTTACTTCATCTAAATCTCTATGATGAAACTTAGGTTTTTCAATAAATTCATTTCCAGGGATTTCATAAAGTATAAAAGGTTCTTCTGATAAGCCTAACTCAACGCCATTATGAACATAAAGATAAAGAACATATTTTTTATCTGTAATAGTATTATTTTCTATACTATTATTCTTAACATTATCTTGTTGAACAGGTTCAACATAAGTGCAACTCTTAGTTATTGCAGGATTATTCGCTGTTGTGTCACATGAGTTTGAGTCAGTACAGGTTCTTGTTTGACTTCCTTGTTCAGTACAAGAACTCCAGTCTCCACAAGTCCAACTTTCAATACAAAGATTAGCATTTGCTAGACATTCTTCTTTTGGACTATACTTTTCATCGCAGATTAATTTATCATAATATGCATAATTAATAATACATTCATCAGAGTTTAAATGATATAGTGAGCGACACACCCAAGGGTTATGTGTTCTTGACATTATCTCTTGTCCACATTCCTCTGTTTCACAATTGTCCCCTACTTTTTCTGCAATTCTTGTCTCAAGTATTTTTAGCCTTATTATCTTGTCTATATCATCTTTAGATATATCCTTGTCCTTATACATCTGATATATCTCTTCAGAATATTTCTTCTTTTGACTTGCCAGATTTTCACCAAGTCTTTCAAAAGTCTTTATCACCTTTAGATGATTAGTAAGCTGCATAAGAATTGTCTGATACAATGATTCTGATTCTATACTAAATATACTATTAGATTTTACTCCAAGGAGTGAATCATATATATTTGATTTTGTTGATTCAGGTAAATCAGGATAAAAGTAATCTATGTTAGTTCTTAAATTACTTATGTGCTCTTGCATATTTTCAGCATTATCATAAAAGAAAGTATTGTTTATTTGATTTCGTTCTATCCATTTATATTCAGCAAGAGTAATACGAACTAGTTGTCTATTATTTCCAATGGATAATCCAAGTTTGGTGATTAATTCAATATAATCAGCAAAAGAATCAATTACATTTAAAGTATAAATCCCCCATATTTTATCTTTTAATTTACTAGGCATATTAATATTAAATGCAAGAAGATCATTGTATTGTTCTTTATTGAGTTTATTGATCTCTTTTGCTATCTTTGTATCTTTTAATGATTCACTCTCAAACTCAAAAATATCACGTGCAATCATTTCTTCATAAGATTCTTCTGGAAGAATAAAAATATCTTTTGTTGATAATGATGTTCCAATAATTAATTTAGTAATCTCTTGTTTTGGAACTTTATCTTCAAAAATATTTTCTAGATCAATTATTGGTTCTGATTTACAATTTAAAGATGTATCACAATCATAAAAAAGTGTCTTAGTATCAGAGAACAACTGAGTAGGATAGGTTAATTTATTATCTATTCTAAGTACAACAGTATTCCTAATATCTGAATATCCTTTCAGTTTTATCATCTTACCATATCTTTCAACACGTAATTTGTTATCCATACCAGTCAATGACTCTTCCACTGTAACACTCATTTGTCTATAAGTCTCTTCAACAGTTTTTAATCTAGAAACCAAGAAAGATATATGAATAATAAGAATTAAGACAATAAAGATAATCAATGATGTTTTAAATAGAACTGTTAAATTTACAGGTGGTTTATTAAGAATTTTGGTTGATAATCTAGCAGAGAGAAATAAATAAGATAAAAAGAAAACAAATAGTAATGGGCTGAGTATTAATGAAGATGTAAGTAAATTAATAACACCCAGTATTAGCGAAAATCCATAGGAGGTTATAACAAAGATAATAAAAGTTAATACAAATGAAAGAAATATACTAATTAAAGATATAGTTGATGTTAAGATAAAATTGTATCGATTCTTGTATTTGAAATAATAAGTTAAAGAATAGATTACAGAAAGAACTAATGCAAGAATAATTATATAATTAAGCAATAAATAATTTGAGAGTACAATGATAATTATAGCAATTGTGAGCCCTACCTTAGTTTTATTTAATTGATATAATTTATCAATTACTATTCCCAATAGTAAAAGAATAAAAAGATGTACCAGGCCTTCTTTTAACATATCAAATGCATAGTGGATAAAGAGAAAACTAAACACGAATAAAGCTAATAAGTAATATGAAGACTTTACAAAAGGAAGTAAGAGCGAATCTTTAGACATCGCCCCTTCAATTTGTTCATGACTATATCCTTGTTTTAACAAAGTTAATTTTAGCTGATCAAGTGAATATCCTTGCTTTAATCTGCTCTTGACCCAGTCTGATAATTCGTTCATTAGACTAATCTTAGGCATATAAGTATAAAAATATTTGTTTTTTAGTTAATTGTAGCAGTTCTAATTCAGTATAGTTAGTTCAATGTTAAGCGTAATTA
>Ga0187833_10000221_pt1 | contig 65725 bp, 61 predicted proteins | sample ETNtaG_37_FD_167968 | JGI IMG/M metagenome (GOLD analysis project Ga0187833, IMG submission 167968) | Marine microbial and viral communities from oxygen minimum zone, Eastern Pacific Ocean - ETNP2014_SV_400_PacBio MetaG (Illumina Assembly) | ecosystem: Environmental > Aquatic > Marine > Hypoxic...
CGAAAGTTTTTGTTGGTTATCCTAGATTAATTCCTCACGAGTCACGCTACACGACACGCTTTCCAAGCGTGCTGATTAAACCGCTCTCACATCTCTCCGCTTTAAGAGTTAATACGAATTAGATCATCATCTAGGGTATATATTTATCATGAAAGGGATTCACTATTGTATTTTTCTGGTCCAATAATAATGAGTAAAAGCCATAAAAGAAATGTTGCTAAACCTTGAATACCGTATGCTGCCATAAAATGAAAGTATGGGAAGTCTTGGTTAATGATCTTGTCAATAACGCTAAAAGGCACAAAATATCCAAAGAGCAATAAAATTGTAACAAACAAAAAAATGATCAATAATTTATAGCTTGTTTTCATATTTATTATGTCTTGCCTACCACACAGAAATATGTGGAGAATATAGTAAATTCCGAAAAGACAAAAAATATAATAATGTGGGTTAATTCGTGGAAAAATAAGAAGCATAAGAGATGTAATAATTGCAAAATCAAAAAAAGTGTCATTTTTATTGAAATAAATATTTCGGATGGAAATAAAAGAAATGAGAGCGCAAAAAACAAAAAAACCCGAGTTAACTAAACCAAAATATTTTTCTTTGTAAGTGACTATAGTAGAGGTGCTAGTGAGATGAATATCTGTGAAAAATGATAGGACGAAAGTATAAAAAGAACCTCTTAAGTGACTTATCCCTGTTAAATAATGTTCTCCCAATATAGAAGCTAATGATGGTATACCGTGAGAGGTTGCCAGTTTAGGCAATACCCAATTACCCCAACCCAAAACCAGTTCGGTTATTATTGCAATAACCATAACGAGAATTAGGTAAATAGTTACTGATACATATCTTTTTTTAATAATAAGATAGGGAAAGAAAATTAGTGGTAATAATTTTGCAAGAAATGCTAGACTTAATGAAATACCAAGTAGCCACTCTTTTTTAAATTTCATTGCAAGCAAAGCTAAAAATATCAATAAGAATTCAGCGATCTCAATATTTCTTTGTTTGAGATTCTCTAAAAAAGCAAACTGACCGAAGGTCAATGCAAATATAAATACTGTAAACAGTTTGTTATGACTAATAAAGTAATATCTGGAAAAAAAGTACAGTATAAAAAGTGATGCTAGGACATAAATAATTAATAAGCTATTTGTAAAAGATTTTAAAGTGGAATGGAAAAGGGTAAGTGGAAGGTGGACTAAGTGGTGAAAAGGTCCATAGAACCATTCACCCGGCACTTCTTTGCACTCTATATCTTCAACATTGCAAATTGACCCGCTTGTAAACCAAACGGACTCAGTACTTTTGACTGAATTGAATAAAACCGGATTATACCTTTCCATAACAGAATACATGGGAAAATTTGCAAGCAACTCACCAGAAGAGAAACCTCGTTTTATAGTTATCCCTAGACGTGCAGCGGAGAAAATAAGAAGGATAATTCCTATGGTAAATAATATTTTTTTTATAATACAATTTGTCATTATAAGTTTTGTGTAAGATTATTGTCTTTACAAATCAATCCAATTATTCTTATAAAATTTATGGTCTCAATTTGCGCCTCCACTTGATAGGCCCAACGGGTTGCATCGCCTTTCTTCCAAAAAGATTTTGTTACATGAATTTTTTTTCTACAAACAAGAGTTTGTCATTATCTTTTCAATTTATTTAACGCTAATTATGCTGTGTACTCAGCGTTTCCGAAGATTAAATCATTAACAGCCAATAACCAAATTAAATGAGTATTTTCAATAATATTGTAAGCACGACTATCAACCCAAAAATTTATATCTCCAAGTTTTTTTAGTGGATTGTTTTTATCAAAACCGGTCAAAGTAATTAATTTTAATTTTAATTCTTTCGTTTTTTGTGCAGCTTTAATTATATTTGGTGATCTACCGCTAGAACTAACTAAAATAACTAAATCATCTTTAACCGAATAGTATTCAAGTGCTTTCGCAAGCCAATTTTCATAACCATAATCATTAGCAAAACATGTTATTAATTCAGCTTCATTAAAATTTATAGTTCTAATATTATTAAGTTTTATAAAATCTACAGCAACATGACTTGCGATAGCTGCACTTCCTCCATTACCTTCAATAATAATTTTATTATTTAATTTTTTTGTTTTTAATAATAATTTTTTAAGTTTAATTAACTCTTCCGATACATCTTTTTCAAATAGATTTTTTTTATAAAGATCCAAGTATTTTGATATAAATTTTTTTTCATCCATAAAAACTTTTTCCTCATCTAACTAAAAAGCTGCACTATTGAAATCCAAAAAAATAGGTTAAAAATATTTTTAATATCCTTTTGATTCCATATTTTTTTATACTATATATTATTATGACATAAAACAACTTGATTGCAACTTTAGCTTATTTTAATTATAATAATAATTCTTTATACAAATACATCAAATACATCAGAATCGTGAAAATTCTTTTTCTTTATCCAAATCATAAAGGCATCAATATGTTACCTACTGGAGTCGCATTATTATCAGCCTGCCTAAAAAGAGAAGGACACATTGTTAAACTTTTCGATACTACTTACTACAACGAAACAACAATTATTGATGGTGTTCAAGATACTTCAGACTCTGATGGAAGTAAAATTGATCGCCTAATGGCAAGACCAGTCAAAGATGGGCATCACAATATTACAATAAAATACACTAATGTTTTTGAAGATTTTCTTAAAGAAGTATTAAATTTTGAGCCCGAATTAATTGCTCTGTCATGTACTGAAGACATGTTTAGTTTAGGTATACAGTTATTAAAAAAAATTAAACATCTTAATATATTAACTATAGCAGGTGGAGTATTTCCAACTTTCGCACCAAAACTAGCTTTAAGTTTTAATGAAATTGATATTGTATGCAAGGGGGAGGGTGAAGATGCTCTTCCAGAATTATGCAAAAGATTGGAACAAAAAAAATCTTTTGATAACATTCCAGGATTATGGATTAAGAAAAAAAATGATGAAATAATCTCAAATCCACCCAAAATGATAGATATGGATGAAAACCCTCTAATCGACGTGAGTATGTTTGAAGAAGCAAGGTTTTATAGACCAATGATGGGTAAAACTTGGAGAATGTTCCCTGTTGAAACTCATCGCGGGTGTCCATATAAATGTGCATATTGCAACTCCCCTTCACAAATGGCTATGTACAAACTCGAACAAAATAAATCTTTTCTGAGAAGAAAAACTTTTGACAACATGAGACGAGAATTACTCTTTCTTAAAGATGTTATGAAAGCTGATTTTCTTTTCTTTTGGGCAGACACCTTTTTTTCATGGACGCGAAAAGATTTTGAAACATTTGCTGAGCTTTACCAAGAAATAAAGCTTCCTTTTTGGTGTCAAACTCGACCTGAAAACATAAATGAAGACAGAATTAAAACTCTTAAAAAAATGAATTGTGCAAGAATGGCTTTTGGTATTGAACATGGTAATGTTGAATTTAGGGCAAAATATTTAAATAGAAAAATGCCAAATGAAGTAATCACTGAAGGAATGAAAATTGTTTTAAAAGCAGAAATTCCCTTCAGCGTAAATAACATTCTGGGTTTTCCCCATGAAACACGAGAGATTGCATTTGATTCAATAAGATTAAATAGAACTTTTGTAGATCCTAAAATTGTTGATGTAAATGCTTATCCCTTTACGCCCTTTGCTGGAACGCCATTGAGAACAACGTGTGAAAATTTAGGTTTCATCAAGAAAACTGATATTGTTAATTGTTTTATGGCAAATGGATCTGTTCTTAATATGCCTAATTTTAATAAAAATGAAGTAGATGGATTATGTAAAACTTTTAATATGTATGTTAACTTTCCAGAAAATAGATGGGATGAAATAAGAATCGCTGAGCAAAATACAAAAGAAGGTAATAAAAAATATAATGAGCTTAAAGATGAATTTATTGAAACGTTTTGGAAAGACGGTATTTCTTTTACTGATTTACACGATCATCAAGCAGAAATTCACTCAAGCTTTAATTAAATAAAATCAAAAAATATAAAATAATTTATCTTTATCTAAATTTATATATTTTATCAATTACTTTCATTAACTGAAGAGCCTCAAATGAATTGCCAATAATAGGTTTTGTATTTTTAATAATTGATTTATGGAATTCAATTATTTCTTTTTCCCATGAGTTATCGATTTTAAAATGAATATTTTCCTCTTCTTCCCAAATAGCTGTAGGAGCTGAAGACCTATTTTTAGCAATATTTAAAACCTCTTCACCATATGATTTTGACGATGTATTTAACCCATTTAAAACAACATATCCTTTTTCAAAAAAAACTTCTAAAGAAAATAAATTCCTCCATTGTGTCATTGTTGAGTGTAAAGAAGCAGCAATTTTATTTTTTGAATTTTGAAGCACCGCAAATACATTGTCTTCAATATCTAAATCCCAGTATAGATTTGAAACAGTAGCTTGAATTTTATCAAAGTCACCAGCTAAATATAAAAAAATATCCAACATATGAATGCCTTGATCAATTAAAATACCACCTCCTGAATATTCTTTTTTTGATCTCCAATTTTTATAAAAATCAGTTTCAACACTTTTACCATATCTTCCTCTCATCCAGAGTATTCTTCCAAATTCTTTTTCATCAACAATTTGCTTTATCTTTTGAATGCTATCATGGTGACGATGGTTAAATCCGTACATTAATGTTTTTTTATATTTATTTTCTGCAATAATTACATTTTCAATGTCTTTAGCGTTTAAACCGGGTGGTTTTTCACAAAAAACATGCTTTTCTTTCTTAAGAGATTCTATAGTTAATTTTTTATTCAAGTAATTCGGCGTACAAATAAAAATTATTTCAATATTTTTATTATTAAACAAATCATCAATTGAATTTACAAATAATTTATTTTTTTTTGTTGAGTAAGGATCATATATAGAAACTACTTCAAAAATATCTAATTTCTTTATAACTTCGAATCTTATTTGGCCCATTCTCCCAAAACCAATTATTCCTACTTTCTTTTTCATTAAAAATTAAAGTATATACAAAAATATTTATTTAGAATTTTTTTAAAATTATCATCTAATTTCTGTTTTTTTATAAACACTTTACCTAATCTATTTGATAAAATTATATTAAGTTCTCCTTTTAGTGTTTTTTTATCTTTTAGTAAAAATTTATTATATTTGTTTTGATCAAATTTTTTTGGGTATATAAAAGAATAAATTTTCGAAAGTATATTTTGCATATTTATAAAATTTTTTTTAGATAAATAGCCATATTCATAAGAAATAAAATTTGCAATATTCATCCCATGTGCAACAGCTATACCATGGGGTATTTTATAGTTAGTTACTGACTCTAGAGCGTGGCCAAAAGTATGCCCATAATTGAGAAGATTTCTTATCCCATTATCAAATTCATCACTTTCTATAAATTTTTTTTTAATTTCAAGACTTCTAGATATAATTTTTAACATAGTTTTTTTATCTCTATTTAATAATAAATCTAAATTATTCTTTATCATTAAAAAATCTCTTCTGCTTGATACCAAATAAAAATGCATTATTTCACCAATACCCGAATAAAACTGATTTTTTTTTAAGGTAGATAGAAAATTCATATCTATGTATATCCAATTTGGCGGATAATAATTTCCTATTTGATTTTTATACTTATTAAAATTAATTGATATTTTTCCACCAATACAACTATCTGCTTGAGATAGTAATGTGGTAGGAAAAAAAACCCAATCAAAACCTCTAAATAAAATTAAGGATATAAAACTACAAATATCTTGGAGAATGCCTCCACCTATACATATGATTTTATTTTTTTTTGAAAAATCTTTTTTTAAAATATCAGATATTATATTTGCAATATACAAATACTCTTTTTTTGATTCATCTGTTTTTATTATAATTATAGCTAACTTATTAATAAAATTTGGCAGTCCATAAGTTAAAAAAATTACAGAGTCTATTAATATTAAATCACCTTTTGAATATAATTTTTTTAAATCTTTCCTATAACTATTAGTAAATTCTAGGCCATAAGGCTTAAGTAAAGAATTGATTTTTATTTTATACATTTAAGTAGTTTAACAAACCGCCATCAACAACTAAATTATGTCCAGTAATAAACTGATTAATATCACTTGAAAGATATACAACAGCACTTGAAACATCTTCAGTTTTTCCCAGACGTTTAAGTGGAATTTCCTTTCTTAATTTATTTATTTGTTGTTTTGTTAGCATAGACTTTGTCATTTCTGTTTCAATTACACCGGGGGAAATAGAATTAACAAGAATGTTGTGCTTTGCTAACTCAACAGAAAGAGTCTTTGTAAAACCTACCAATCCAAATTTAGAGGAAGAATATGCTGATTTTCCCACCCTAACTCTCTCAGATAAAATTGAAGTTATATTAATTATTCGGCCATACTTATATTTGATCATTTTTTTGGTAACAGCTTGAGTAATTAAAAAAGGTGCCTTTAAATTAACATTCATAAGTTTTTCATATTTTTTTATAGAAAAGTTTTTATTTTCTTCTGAAAAATTTACTCCTGCATTATTAACAAGAATATCTATTTTTTTTATCTTCTTTATGTAATTTATAAACTTTTTTAACTCATGATCTGATGATAAATCATAATCTTTTGAACTCAAACCTATAACTTTAGCTCCTAAAAATTTAAAGTCTTCAGATATTTTATATCCAATACCTCTTGAAGCTCCAGTAACTAAAACTGTTTTACCTTTAAATGATAAATTATAATCTATTTTTTTTTTATTTTTCATAATGTTAATTATTTTAAGTATTTAATTTTAAATTTCATATTTTTTTGATTTGCAATAATTATTTTTTCAGCCAATTTAAAATCCTCTTCAGTATCAATATCTATAGTTGATAATCCTTTCAATTCAAAATATCCTATTTTCCCCTTACCCCCATGATATGCTGATCCGTATTTATGTATATTACTCTTAAAACTAGTATATTTCCACCCCATCAAAACACATGCATAAACTTTTACTGGCTCCATTGTTTGTGAGGGCGGATTATGTCTTAATTTATTAAAATTAATTGGTTTATTTTTGTATAAACAAGCAATTTGTTTATTTTCAACAGAAATCAAAGTTTCATATTTATTTTTAATCATAAACATAGTGAAATCATAAATTTCATTTAACGAAATAAGAGGTGAGGTTGGCAGAATCTGTATTAATATATCTCCTGTTTTTTTTTGCATAAAATCAAAAGTAAATTCATCATTCGTTGATTTATCAGAAGCTAGTTTTTTATCTCTAAGATAAAAACTAATTCCATATTTTTTGGCAATTTTCTCAAAAATTCTAGAATCAGAATTCAAGTAAATTTCATTAAACAATTTACACTTCTTTGCTTTTTCAATAACATAACTTATCAAAGGTTTATTATTGATTAATCTTAAGTTCTTTTTTTTTATTCTTTTACTTCCTAATCTTGCTGGTATCATACAAATTATTTTCATAAGTTTTGATTATATATAAGTAGGTGGTGAAATAGAAGCACATAAATTATTTCCAACTAGTTATAGATTCATTGATTAACTCTTGAATGCTCAGTAGGACACACTTGCGCATCTGGTTTTTAATTTTTATATTTAATATTTGTTGGAAATCATAGCCTTTGTTTTTTTAGTACGATTGGAAATCTTGTATAGTAACACTGCCATCAAAGGTTCGTATTCCTCCCTCTTCATTAAATTTTTTTTGCTGATGTCATTTTATGATTTAATATACATAGAGTATTGTCATTTTAATGTTGCCAATAATTTTCACGAAATTGCAAAAGACAATTTTTATCGGTATTCTCAATAAAGACATATCCATTAAGAATATATGTATCACTAATGCATACTTTTCTTCCCGAGGATAAGCATAGCATATCAATGTTACCGCATATTTTAGGACTATTTGGATGTTCATTATCAGTTTTTATAACTAAATTAAAATTAAAACCATTTTTGATATGAACGACATAATCAATATTTTTGACTTTCTTTTCAACATTTGGCCAAGGAAAGTTTTGGAACTTATTATCTCTAAAATCATGAATAGAATATTCTAAATTTTTAAATAAAAAGTACACTAAAGAAATAATTACTAAACTATAAAAAATTCTATTAAATAAAAATTCTCTTAAATAAAATTTTCTAATATAAAAACTTATTATAAATAAAGTGCTGCCGCCAATAATTGCATATCCTCCATATCTCATTTGTGGAGACATAAATAACCAACTTAAAGCAGAAATTATTATTCCAATTATAATTATATAACATCCTTTATTATTTTTATAATTAGATAAATTAATTTTATTTTTTTCTCTGGCAAAAATTATGATCAAAAGAAAAGGTACCAATATAATTAATATTGAATTAATGATTCTTGAAATGTCTCCATCTTTAAAAAAATATTTTAACCAAAAAAATCTTTTTTCATTGTAAGATTTAGGATTGAATATTTTACCAGTTTTCATTGGTAAAAAATAATCGTACTTATTTGTAATATTACCTTCTTCTATTGAATAAAATTTCCAACGTTTTGCTATTGCTGATAAAAATTCAAATCTTTCATTTACATTTTGTTTTGGACTCGCCCATATAATTTTATCATTATCAAAACAAGTAATAGGTATTGGGTAAAAAAAACAACCTGTAGTAATTATATTTTTAGATAGAACTAATATAAAGAATAAACCTAGGAAAAAATATAATTTACGATGTTCAAAAAATAATTTTGTAAATATTTTATTATATTGTGTAATTAAAAAAAATATAACTAATGGTATTGCAATAACACTACCAATTCTTAAAACGCAGGCGTAAAAAAAATAGAAAATTATTTTATGAAAAAATGAATATTTTTCATCAATAATTAGAGACTTTAGAATATAAAAAATTAATATTATTAATATAAAAGTAGGTTGAATATCAGCGCCGAAATCTTTTAAACGATTAAATGTAATAAACGTAAAAAAAACTATTGAGCCAGAAAAGAATTTTATAGAGAAATTTTTTGACACAAAATATTCATACAAAAAATAAATAATAAAAAAAAAATAAAAAAGTATAGGTAGAACAGTAAGTCCTTTTGACCCTATTAAAGGTAAAACAAATAAACCTAATATATCTAGCCATCCATGCCCATAGACATAATTATTGGATACATTAACTAATCCAAAAATAATTTTAAAATTAGTTAGATAATTAACATATGGGAGATGATACCACTCATAATCAGCATAAGTGTTTAAAGTTACAGAACTAAGGATACAAATTAAAAGAACAGGATATGTATAATGTTTTATTTTTCTTAGTTCTGTTATTATTCTTACATAATGGAAATAGCTTACAATTGCTCCTGCCAGAAGAAGTAAAAAATTAATTAAAGGAGATAATGTTGTTATGAAATGAACAAGAATAGATATAAAAAAAATGAAAAAAAACCCCAATAAACCTATTTCACCTATATTTTTTATTTTATAGTTAAAAAACAGATTATTAAATAAAAAACCATATCCAAGTATGGAAGATGCAGAAAAGAATAAAAAAAGTACAAAAAAAAGAATTTGTAAAATCATTTATAACTTTTTTATTAATTTAAAAATTAAAAACAAAAAGTTAATAAAATTTTTTTTGTTATTAATATAAATGATCTCATTGTCTTTAATTAAAACTTGATTAGATGTCTGAAACCTATTTAATCTATTTTTTAAAATAATTTCTGTGTTATAAATTTTTAAATAATCAGTCAAATTTATTTGTTTATATTTGTATAAGTCCATTAATATTTTAGTTCTTGGGGATGTTTGGATCATATTTATTAAATGATAAATAATATAAAATGTTAAGGTATTTATTAATAAAAAAGCTAACATTAATTTAGTATTATATAAAAAATATAAAGAAAAGATCAAAAATATATTTGAAGTTAAAAATGAATATATTTCAGCAAGTCTAAAAGGATAATAAATTTTTTTTTCAAAAATTGTATAATATATTTTTAATAAAGTAATAATTAACAATATATACAATATCAATAATATTATCATATCAACCCTCAATTATAATGTTAAAAGACTTTGAAAAAATATTCATAAATCTAATAAAAAATTTTCCTGATAAGGTCAGGACTATTTCATTATTTTTATATTTAATCAAATTTTCTTCATGTAGTTTCTGAAATCTAATTTGTAATAAATTTTTTCCTTGTAAATATTTTTCTAATAATTCAATTTTTACTTTTTTATTTTTTTTAATATATTCTAATATGTAAAAAGTTGGACTATCTAATGTTTTTAAACCAATTGTAAGAATATAACTTAAAAAAATTAATAAATTTATTAATATATAAAGATAGTTTAGCTGATTATTGATGTTTAAATCAAGAATTCCTTTTTTTATTGATATAGCAATTAAAATAGAAAGAAAAAATAAATAAATAAATAAAATTTTTTTAAATGTAAGTTTTTTAAAATTAAAAAAAATTTTAATGGTTAAGTGTATTAGTAAAATAAAAAAAAAATTTATATAAAAAAACATTTAATTAATTATTAATATTCCAAAGAAAAATTACAGCTATAGAATAAATAACTTTAAAGCAGTTTTTTATATTAAAAGCTTTAGAATTTCCTTTATTTCTATTACTTAATACTGTTGATACTAATTCTAATTTTGTTTGTTTATTTTTCAATATTTTGACTAGCAGTTCTATTTGCCAGGTAAAACTGGACGTTTTGATTTCAAAATTATCTAACACCTTTTTTTTATAAATCGCAATTCCATTGTAGTAAGGTAAATTTAAGCCAAAAATTAAATTTAAAAAGGGCGTATATAAATATGTAAATAATCTTCTAAACAAATTTCTTATTCTAGTATTTGAGTAATATGATAATAAAATATCAAAATCACTATTCACTTCTAATAATTTTTTTATTTCAGTTTTAGAATGACAATTATCTCCAGGTAAATACATCGCGTAATCATTTTGGATATTATAAAAACCTTTTTTAATTGAACCCCCAAGGCCTTGATTCTCTTTATTTTGTATTATCCTAATGTTTTTATTCATTTTTTGTATTTCTTTTATAATTTTCAAGGTGTTATCTTTACTAGCATCATCTATTATGATTATTTCATAAAAAATATTTGAAAAAGAAATAATTGCTGACTCAATTTCATTAATCACATCAGAAATATTATCTTCTTCATTGAAACAAGGAATGACAAAGGAAATACTTAAAAAATTATTTTTTATAATATCCATAAACTTTATAATACATATTACTTTTTTATTATAAGCTTCCTACAAATTATTTTAATATTATTTTTTTTAATTTATTAACAATAAAAATAAATAATATTATTAATGCTATAGATAGAAGAAATCTTATATCGTACCATTTTATCATTACATCTTCATAAGATAATACTGAATCTTTTATGTTATTTATAACTAATGAATAAATTAAAATGTTTGGAAATGATCCGATGATTGTTATAAAAATATATTTTTTTATGTTAATTTTTATAGTAGACATAAAAACACTCATGATAAAAAAAGGTAATGTTAACCTAGCTATTAAAAGCAAATAGCCATTTTTATTTATTTTGTTTTCTAATAGTTTATTATTACTAAGGATTTTTTGAAAAAATGATATTTGATTCAATGATTTTTTTAATTTTTTTATTATAATATATGTTATTAAAGATCCTAGAGGGACAAATAGTAAAGCCATAATAAAACCAATCCATCCAAAAACATATGCATTAGTAATAATTATAAAAGTATAAGGAATTGGTAAAGATACAGCAATTGTTGATATAATAAAAAAAATAAATAAAAAATCATAATTAAAATTATTATTTACAAAAAACAAAAATAGATCATTAAAAAACATCAATTGTTATTCAATATACGATAATTCACAATATTATTCTCTTTATTATAAAAAAAAACAATAAATGAAGTAGAATTATTATTTGTAAGCATTTTAATAATAAACTATATGGTTTGGAATAATATTTTTATAAGTTTATTTATTAGTTTTATAATATATCAATAAAAAAAATGAAAATCATTGTTACAGGTGGAGCTGGTTTTATCGGTAGTCATTTAGTCGAGGAATTAGTAAGCAAATCTTATGATGTTATAGTCTTAGATAATTTTAGTACAGGCGCATTAAAAAATCTCAACAATGTAATAAATAAAATTCAAGTGGTTGAGTGCGATTTATCAAAAAAAGAATCTTGGATGCAACATTTTTCAGGGGTTGATTTAGTTTTCCATTTAGCTGCTTTAGCAGATATAGTTCCTTCGATTGAAAAACCCTTAGAATATTTTCAATCAAATGTTGTGGGTACTCTTAATGTATTGGAATCATCAAGGAAATTTAATATTAAAAAAATAATTTACTCAGCTTCTTCTTCTTGTTACGGAATTCCCGAAGATCTTCCTACTTCTGAAACATCTAAAATTGTGCCTCAATATCCATATGCTTTAACAAAGTATTTGGCTGAACAATTAGTTTTGCATTGGAATAATGTATATAAACTGCAAACAATATCTTTACGTTTTTTTAATGTATTTGGAACAAGATCTAGAACATCAGGTACTTACGGTGCTGTTTTTGGGGTTTTTTTAGCACAGAAAATTGCTAATACACCACTTACTGTTGTAGGAGATGGTACTCAATCTAGAGATTTTATTTACGTCAGTGATGTAGTAGAGGCAATGATTTGTGCTGCAAACACAAATATATCAGGAGAAATAATAAATATTGGATCTGGTTTGCCTCATACAATCAATGACATTGTCAAACTTCTTAATTCTAAATCAATAAATATACCAAAAAGACCAGCAGAACCTGATTGCACTTGGTCTAATATTTCAAAAGCAAAAAAATTGTTAGGGTGGAAACCACAAATTAGTTTTGAAAATGGTATTTTAAAATTGTTGGAAAATATAGATTATTGGAAAAGTGCGCCCCTGTGGAATGAAAAATCAATTGAAGAAGCAACTAAATCTTGGTTTAAACACTTAGGTCATCAAAATGAAAAATAAAATAGTCTCTTTTGAAAATTTAATAAAAATTTCTAAATTAAAAAGAAATCAAAATAAAAAAATTATTTTATGTCACGGAGTTTTTGATCTTTTACATATAGGTCATATAAAACATTTACAAGAAGCTAAGACTTTTGGAGATATATTGATTGTAACAATTGCTCCAGATAAATTCGTCCAAAAAGGACCCAATAGACCTGTATTTGATTCTCAATTAAGATTAGAGGCTTTACAGGCCCTTGAATGTATTGATTATGTTTCTATTAATAAATGGGTAACAGCTACGGATACGATAAAATTATTAAAACCTCATATTTATTGTAAAGGACCAGACTATAAAAAAAAAGAAAATGATGTAACAAAAAAAATATATGATGAAGAAAAGGCTATTAATTCCATTAGAGGTTCTATTAAATTTACAAGTGATATTTCTTATAGCTCAAGTAACTTATTAAATAATTTTTTTAACATATATACTGATAAACAGAAAAAGTATTTAAAAGAAATAAGTAAAAAATTATCTTTTGAGAATATAAAAAAAAGTATTTCTAAATTACAATCTATAAAAGTTTTAGTTTTAGGAGAAACAATTATTGATAAGTATGTATTTTGTGAAACATTAGGTAAATCCGGAAAAGAACCAATGTTAGCAATGAGAGAAATAAAAACAGAGGAATATTACGGAGGCGCAGTAGCAGTTGCAAACCATTTATCTAATTTTTGTAAATCTATAAAGCTATTTACAATAATTGGTGAAAAAAAAGAATATCAAAAAAAAATAATAAAAAATGTTGCTAGAAATGTTTCGTTAAATTTTTTTTATAAGGATAATTCTCCTACAATAGTAAAAAAAAGATTTTTAGACAATATAAATAAAAATAAAATTTTAGGAGTTTACGAAATAAATGATGAATTAATAAATATTAATCATCAAATTAAAATAGAAAAACAATTAAAAAAATTAAAAAATAAAGTAGATCTCATAATCGTATCAGACTATGGCCATGGTTTTCTTTCTAAGAATACAGCTAAAACAATTGCAACAATTAGTAATTCTGTTGCATTAAATGCACAGATAAATGCTGCGAATTTAGGCTTACATACTATTAATAACTATAAAAATTTAGAAACAACTGTGATTAATGAAATGGAATTACGTCAAGAAATGAAAGATAGAAACTCAGAAATAAAGTTATTAATAAAAAAATTAGCTAATAAGATGAAGATAAAGAATTTTATTATAACGAGAGGAAAAAATGGATTAATTTACTATGATAGAATGAAAAACAATTATATTAAATGTCCTGCTTTTGCTTCTAATATAGTAGATAAAATTGGAGCTGGTGATGCGATGTTATCAATTTTATCATTAGCTTTTAAGGCTGGTTTAGATAAACACTTGTCTTTGCTTCTAGGATCTTTAGCTGCTGCTCAATCTGTTGAATCCATGGGTAATAGTATTAGTGTTGATAAAGATAAAATTTTGAAAATTATTCAAAATTTAATTAAATAAAAAATTTATAATTAATGGTAGTTTAAAAGAAAGAGTTATGCACAATAATATAAAAAAAATTCTTGTTACAGGTGGATTAGGATATGTAGGCTGTGCTTTAGTAAAAAGATTGTTGCAAATAGGGCACAAGGTTAATGTTTTAGATTTAGGGATTTATGGAAAAAATTTTTTTGGTGAAACAAAGAATCTTTCCGTTCATATTGGAGACATTAGAAATATCGAAACTATAAAAAAATGTATTTATGGCTGTGATACTGTAATTCACCTTGCATGCATTTCTAATGACCCTAGTTTTGATATGAATCCAGAATTAGGTAAATTAATCAATTATGATGCTTTTAGACCTCTAGTAGAAATTAGTAAAAGATTTGAAATAAAAAATTTTATTTACGCTTCTTCTTCAAGCGTATATGGAATCAAAACAGAAAAAAATGTTGATGAAACTTTTACATTAGAACCTCTTACTGATTATTCAAAATTTAAGGCTGATTGTGAGAAAATATTGTTTGAGTATCAATCTGATGAATTTACAACTACAGTATTGCGACCCGCAACTGTTTGCGGCTTTTCATTAAGGCAAAGATTTGATTTAGTGGTGAACATTTTAACTAACTTAGCTTACAATACGAGAAAAATTACAGTTTTTGGAGGGGAGCAACTTAGACCAAATATTCATATAAATGATATGGTTGATGCATATATACATATATTAAATGCACAAAAAAATAAAATTGCTGGACAAATTTTTAATGTTGGAGATCAAAATATAAAAGTTATTGATTTGGCTAAACTTGTAAGAAAAGTTTTAGGATTTGATGTACAAATAGTAACTTCAAGCACTAAAGATAATAGGTCCTATCACATTTCATCAAAAAAAATACTAAGTGATTTGAATTTTAAAACAAAGTTTTCAATTGAGGATGCTATTGTAGATCTAAAGAACGCTTTTGATAAAAACATCTTTTATGATAGTTTGAATAATGAGTTATATTTTAATATTAAAAAAATGAACTCAATTAAGTTAAATTAATGCAAGTAAGGTATTCATATCTAAAACAACAATTTGCAAACTGCGATGATTTATGGAATGAGTTAAAAAAATTTGTTTCTACTGGTGATTTTACATTAGGAAAACATCTTAAGAGATTTGAAAAAAATTTTGCAAATTTGATAGGTACTAAATATGCAATTGGTGTTAATTCTGGAACAGATGCTATCAAATTATCTTTGAAAGCATTAGGAATAAAACAAGGGGATGAAGTGATTACCGCAGCAAATACATTTGTTGCGACTGTTGGCGCTATTAATGAATTAGGTGCTAAAATTGTATTTATTGATTGTGATGATTCGTTTTGTATGAATGTTAATCATTTAGAAAATTATATAACAAATAAAACAAAGGCGATAGTTCCAGTACATTTTACAGGCTATATGACTAATATGCCAAAATTGCTTGAAATTTCTAATAGATTTAAAATACCAGTGATAGAGGATGCGTGTCAGTCTATTTTAGGAGCTATTGATGATAAAAATGCTGGAACTTGGGGAGAGACTGGGGCTTTTTCTCTTCATCCATTAAAAAATATAAATGTTTGGTCTGATGGAGGCATGATTGTTACTAGCAATAGGAATTTATACAATAAAATATCTCTATTAAGAAATCACGGTTTATCTAATAGAAATAATGTAGAAATATTAGGATACAATTCAAGACTTGATACTATTCAAGCGGTAGTTGGCAATTGGTTACTTCCACAAGCTCATAAAATAACAAACAAAAGAATTCAAAATGCAAAGTATTTAGATAAACAGCTAAGCAAAATAAAACAAATTAAAATACCTCCAAGATTAAAAAATTATAAAATTGTTTATCATTTGTATATTGTGATAGCAGAAAAACGAGATGATTTATTAAAATATTGTTTAGAGAAGGGAATTGAAGCTAAAGTTCATTATCCTATTCCAATGTATCTTCAAAAAGCTTTAAATTTTATGAATCATAGAGAGGGAGATTTCCCAATCACTGACAAACATAGCAAGAAAATCATTACTTTTCCATGTGATCAACATTTAAGTATAAATGAACTAGATTATATCATTTCAACAATTAAGGATTTCTACTCTTGAGTAAAATCAAAGTACCATATGTAAATCTTTCCCTACAATGGGCACAGGAAAGAAAAGAACTTCTACCAATAATCGATAGAGTATTAACTAAAGACAATTGGATAGGTGGTCGAGAGATAGAAAAATTCGAAAGCAAAATAGCTACTTATACAAATACTAAATATGCAGTTGCATTAAACAGCGGTACAGATGCTTTAACTTTAGGGCTGCATGTTTTAGGAATTCAACCAGGAGATGAAGTAATAACTCCTCCAAACTCATTCATTGCATCTACTGCAGTCATTGTTCATTTAGGAGCTAAACCAATTTTTGTTGATGTAAAAGAAGATCAGAATATTGATCCTGTACTTATTGAAAAATCTATTACCAGGAAAACTAAAGCTATTATGCCTGTTCATTTAACAGGTAGAATTGCTGATATGCATCCGATTATGGAAATTTCTAAGAAATATAGCATACCAATAATTGAGGATGCAGCACAATCCATAGGTTCTTTATATTATAAAAAACCTGCGGGTAGTTTTGGATTAGTTGGTTGTTTTTCGGCACATCCATTAAAAAATTTAAATGCGATAGGAGATGCTGGATATTTAACTACCAATAACAAGGAAATCTATATTAAAGTAAAAGACTTAAGCAATCATGGTATGACAAATAGGACTAGAATTAATCAGTTTGGTTTTGTTTCTAGAATGGATAATATTCAAGCTACGATATTGAACTTTAGATTAAAAAATTTAAAAAAAGTTATTAAGTTGCGTAGAAAAAATGTAGAACGTTACAACAAATATCTAAATAAAAATTATATATTTATTCCTAGTGAAAAAAAATATGAATTTAATACATATCATACATTTGTAGTTCAGGTTTTAAGAAGAAGAGACGAATTAAAGAATTTTTTATTAAAAAATGGTATAAATACTGCCATTCACTATCCTATTCCCATTCATTTACAGCCTGCTTCTAAAAAATTGAATTACAAAGTAGGTGATTTTATAATTGCTGAAGATCAAGCAAATAAAATATTGACATTGCCAATACATCAAAATTTAAATCAAAAAACTATTAAAAGAATTTCAGATTTAATTAACTATTTTTTTACAACTATATAATGAAAAAAAATAATAAAATAAATTTACTATATCAGATGATCCGAATGAGAAAAGTTGAAGAGAAAATTGTTTCAGAATATGTGAATCAGGAAATGAGATGCCCTGTTCATTTGTCAATAGGTCAAGAAGCCGTATCAACCGCTATTTGTGCAAATCTTAGTAAATCCGATCAAATAGTCAGTGCACATAGATCTCACTTTCACTATTTAGCAAAAGGTGGAAACCTTTCTAAAATGATTAGTGAATTGTACGGAAAAGATACAGGATGTGCGAGAGGTAAAGGTGGTTCAATGCACTTAATTGATATTAATGCAGGAATAATTGCAGCAGTACCAATTGTAGGTAGTACAATTCCTATTGGCGTTGGATTAGCTTGGGGAAACAAGCTTAAAAACTCTAAAAAAATTGTAGTTGTTTTTATCGGTGATGGAGCAACAGAAGAAGGGGTTTTTTTTGAGAGTTTAAATTTTGCTTCACTACATAAATTATCTGTTTTATTCGTATGTGAAAATAATTTGTATTCAGTTTACACTCCGCTTTATAAAAGACAGGCAAAAAATAGAAATATTATTAAAATTGCCAATTCATTTGGGATTGAAGGAAGTAGAATGGATGGAAATGATGTAGAAAATATTTTTTATAAGACAAAAAAATTTATATCAAAAATTAAAAAAACTGGTAATCCAATTTTATTAGAATTTTCTACTTATAGATATTTAGAGCACTGTGGTCCAAATAATGATGATAATTTAAATTATAGATCTAAAAGAGAAATAAAATATTGGAAAAATAAATGTCCTATTGAGACATATAAGTCTAAATTAGAAAAAAATAATTTGTTAAGTAAAGATGAATTGGATAATTTTTGTAATAAAATAAACAAGGAAATTGACCGATCATTTAATTTTGCAAAAAATAGTAAATTTCCTTAAGTAAATGCTTTAAAGCAACATATCTATGCAAAATAAAAAAAAAAATTATTTAGCAAGTAGAAAAATTCAATTTAGTGAAGCTATAAATGAAGCTTTATATCAATCAATGAAAAAAGATAGAAGAGTTATTATTATGGGCTTAGGTGTAGATGACCCCAAGAGAATTTTTGGAACAACAGAAAAATTAAAAGAAGTTTTTGGATCAAAGAGAGTTTTTGATATGCCTACATCTGAAAATGCAATGACAGGCATAGCACTTGGAGCATCTTTATCTAACTTTAAACCTGTGTTGTGTCATCAAAGAGTAGAATTTGCTTTACTTTCTATAGATCAAATAATTAATCAAGCAGCAAAGTGGTTTTATATGAATGCGGGTCAAATGAGTGCTCCAATAGTTATAAGACTTATTGTTGGTAGAGGTTGGGGGCAAGGACCGCAGCATTCTCAAAGTTTGGAATCATTGTTTGCAAATATACCAGGACTAAAAGTAATTACACCTTCTACAGCATATGATGCAAAAGGTTTATTGAATTCAAGTATCTTTGATAAAAACCCTGTAATTTTTTTTGAACATAGATGGTTACATAGCACATATGGAAAAGTTCCAAAAAAATATTATAAAATCCCTATTGGTAAATCTAAAATTCTAAAAAAAGGAAATGATATTACAATAGTTTCAAATTCCTACATGATAATAGAATGTTTAAAAGCTCAAAAAATCTTAAACTATTATGGCGTTAAAGCAGAGTTAATCGATTTAAGATCTTTGCGTCCATTAGATACTAAACCGATTATTAATTCAGTTAAAAAAACTAAAAAATTAATTGTAGTAGATAATGGATGGATGAACTTTGGTATTAGTTCAGAAATTTTATCTGTAGTTTCAGAGACAATTGGAAATAAGTTTATTGTTAAGACAAAAAGATTAGGTTTGCTAGAAACACCTATTCCTAGTACAAGAAAATTAGCAGAATTATGCTATCCTCATTGTATAGATATTTCACTTGCTGCCGGTAAATTACTTAACAGAAATTTTATTGATATAAAGAAAAAGTATAATAAGTTGTTACCTACAGATGTTCCAAATTCAGAATTTAGAGGACCATTTTAATGGATGATTTTTTAATATTAGATTATGAAAAAATTAATAAAGAGTATACTGAACAGCTTGTTTCTAAATTAAGAGATTTTGGCCATGATTATTTAAAGTTCTGGATACCTGAAGAGAATAATGTCTTAAGTCTCTTAAATCTTTTTTTTTCAATAGTACAATCTGGCAAAAAAAAAATTAAAGTTAAAATAAATCAAGATAAGTTAAACAAACAAGAAATTCATAAATTAGAAACTTATATAAATAAATTTTCACTTTATAAAATACAGAAAAAAAATGATAGATTAATAATTCAGGTCCAAAATATAAACAAAAATGTATTAGAAGAATTATTAAATAATTATTTTATAGAGTCAAAATTAGAAAAAACAAAAATTATAAAAAAAGATAATTATGTTGTTAAAACTAATAATGAAATTTCATTAAAGGAACTTAGAAAATTTTACATCAAAAAAAATCATAAATTTAGATTTAGAATTGACAGTTCTAAATTTAATAATAAATCCTTAGATTATAAAAGTGAAATCGATAAATATAAATTCGGAGTAAAATTAAAAAATAATATTATTGAAGAAGCTTATTTTTCTTCAGAAAATAATGCGGAAGAATCATATTTTTTAGATTCCCTATGTAATGTTATCATTAATTTACCTATTCAAGAAGCTTATGAACATGGATCAGTTAAATTAGAATATTTATTAAGAGACAGAAATTTAAAAAATATAATTCAAGGTATAATTAGTCCTTTTGTGATAAGTAATTTATTTATAAATTGTAATAAATTGATTGATAATATTTGGGAACAATATGTAGCTAATAATAATTTAGAAATAAAAATTAATTTTTTTGATAAAAAAATATCAAAAAATTGGTCTAATTTGAATAAAGATACTCAAATTAAAATTATTCAAGAAGAAATTAATAAATTTACTAATTTAAATAACTTACCAAAATTATTCTCAATAGAAAAATTTGAGTATAGTAAACTACTTACTTTATCTTTTTGCGATGAATCATATATTAACAAACCTCAGTTATTTTTAAATCTTGAAAAATATCTAAATTCTAAAGTAGACAGTAGAATTGATGTATTTTACAAAGAATTAATTGATTTTAATAAACTGAGGTTAAAAAATTCTCCTCAAAAGTTAGTTTAAATGAGCGCATCACAAGAATTAATTTTAGACGGAACAAAAATCGCATGGCATAAAGAAAGAATAGAGTCTTGGAAAAGAGGAGAGAGAATAGCCCCAGTTACTATTGATATGGCATTAACACGTGCATGCAACTATTCATGTGGATTTTGCTATGCTATGTTTCAAGAAAACTCTAGAAAAGTAATTACGCAGAAAGTTATCTTTAATTTTTTGGAAGATTGTGCAGAAATTGGAGTGAAAGCAATTAGTTTTGTATCCGATGGAGAAAGTACAATCTCCCCTGTATTTATTGATGCAATAAAAAAAGGTTATGAGCTTGGTATATCAATGGCTGTTGGTTCTAATGCTTTTGTGCTTACAAAAAATAAATTAGAACAAATTCTACCATATCTTACATATTTAAGAGTTAATTTTTCAGCTGGAGAGAAAAAACGTTATGCAGAAATTATGGGATGCAAAGAAAGTAGTTTTGACCGTGTTTGTCAAAACATTATAGATATGGTTGAGATAAAAAAAAGAGACAACCTTGGTGTAACTATAGGTATGCAAATGGTATTGATGCCAGTAGATGGTGATCAAATAATTCCTTATGCAAAACTGGGTAAAAAACTTAGACCAGATTATGCGATTATCAAACATTGTTCAGATAGTGAGGATGGAGGCCTTGGTATTAATTATAAAGAATATGACAAATTACATAGTTTATTAAAAACAGCAGAAAATTATTCTGATGAAAAATATAAAGTAGCTATAAAATGGTCAAAAATTAAAGATAAAGGAAAAAGAAAATATCAAAGATGTTTTGGAGCACCATTTATGATCCAAATTTCAGGTTCAGGGTTGGTAGCTCCGTGCGGTATGTTATTTAATGAAAAATATAAAAAATTTCATATTGGTAATATTGTGGACACAAGATTTAAAGATATATGGAATTCTGATCAGTATTGGGAAGTAATGAATTATTTAGCTTCTCCCGCATTTAATGCACAAAAAATGTGCGGCTCTCTTTGTTTACAACATAAAGTTAATGAATCTTTAGATTCACATATAAAGAGACAAATAGATCTAACTAAAAGTATAAATAATTCAAAAAAACCTCAACACATAAACTTTATATAATTTTATTATATTCAATTTAAGTTTGGACTATAAATGAATCAAAAAAAACAACTAAAAAAAATCTGATTTAAAAAAATCAGAAATATCAAACTGTTATGCTACAAACAAATATAACTAATTAACCCCAACATTCCTAATGATTGCTGGTAGGGTAATAGTGATGAAACAACTATAATATTTCTAAATCTTTATCTTGATTATATTTAAAGTTATATTTCAAAGCCAATTCAGCTTTATGTAGCTCTATGCCCATATCAGCAGCATGTTGCAAAGTTGAAATGAATTTTTTTTCTATAAGTGTGTTAACTATCTCTAAAGCAGTTTTACCTTTAATTTCAGCTATCATATCGTGAATGGAATCCTTATTTAGTTTAGAAAAAATACAGTAACCAACCCTTATTAAATTGTTTTTTGTATCAATTTTAATTAAAAAGTAACCCTTGGGATCCATAACCCAATCTTTTATTTTATCATATTTCGCGGGAATACTATTTTTAATATTGTTATTAATTTTCCACCATTCTCCTTCGATGATATTTTTATTTTTTTTTGTATAAATTTTCATTTAATTCAACTTATATCAAATCTTTTATTGAAATATGATTTATTTAGTTATATAAATTTTGTGTATTTAAAGGGGAAACAATGTTTGATTCATTGCCTGTGCCCGCAACGGTATTTAACACCAAGTTATGAGGCCGAAAACTCTTTTTAATACGAAAAAAAATGCTCGAGGAATAAGCAATGTATAATAAATTTTTTTATCTTTTATTTTTTGGAGTAATTCTTGCGTTATCTAGAATTATTCCTCATCCACCAAATTTTACACCAATATTAGCATCTGCTATTATGGCTCCCATACTAATAAAAGATAGATGGTTTGGTGTAGCAGTACCTATTGTTGCAATGTTTATAAGCGATATTATAATCGGTTTTTATTCTTATCAATTTGTAATATATTCTTCTATTCTCGCAATAGCTTTGGTAACACCCATGCGTAAGAATTACGTAGGGTTAGGGATTATGGCTGTAGGTGGTAGCGTGTGGTTCTTTATTACGACAAACTTTGCTGAATGGATGATATGGGATTACTATCCCAAAACAATTGAAGGTTTAATTACTTGTTATACTTTAGCCATACCATTTTTTAAAAACACTCTAATTAGTACATGCTTATTTACTGGCCTATTAACATTTTCAATTAAATATCTAGAGGTAGTAAATAAAAAAACTAGTTATTTAATTTCTAATTTATTAGCAAAAATCTAAATATCTAAAAAATATTTAAAAATAAATTACAAAGAAATTTAGTTAAAATCAAAACTGGATGGACAGAAAGAAGTGAATTATACAAGATGCAAATTATTCCTATTTTTAATTTTATTTAGTACTAACGCAGCATCTTTAGAAGTAACAGTATACATTCCTATTTACGAACTTTTGTCTAAGACAATTTCCACACCTATTTCTGGGTCATCTAATATTATTATTGATCAAAAATATTTAGAAAAACACGAAAACACCCCAATTCATGACATTCTTGATCTAGAAAGCGGTATAAAAAGTAGAAGCATATACGGATCAAATTCATCTGGAAGCAAAACAACTTTAGATATTAGGGGTATGGGGGCACAAGCAAAAAGCAATGTGCTGATATTAATTAATGGCCAACGCTTAAACAATATAGATATGTCTGAAATTGATTTTCCTAGCATCCCGATGAAAAGTATAGATAGAATAGAAATTTTTAAGGGCAACGCAGCATCCGTACTCTACGGTGATGGAGCGATAGGAGGTGCAATAAATATTATTACAAATCCAGAAATTAGTAAAAAGAATCTAAATGAAATAGTTCTAAAAACTGGAACCTTTAACAACCAAGAGATTGTTTGGAATACTTTTCAAAAATTAAATAATTATTCCCTTAATGCATATTTTAATCACGCCGAAACTGATGGATATAGAGATGAAAATGAACAACAACAAAATAATTTCACCTCTGAGCTAAGATATCCTGGGAAAAAAGGCGATCATTTTTTTTCTATAAGTTTTAATGAACAAATCATGAGCACACCAAGTGATAGAAGCCAAGATCAACTTTTCACTGATAGAAGAGGTTCTGATACTCCTGATGATTATATTAATAGCGTGGGAGGATCATTTCTTTATAGTGGAGATTATAAATTAAGTGATTATATGACTTTTATTTTAAACAGCAGTTTTAGATTAAAGGACTCATATTCAGATTTACAATCTACTACCAGTCCTTCCTACAGTGATACATCTTTAACGAATTATCAATTTACACCAAGAATTAATCATTTAACAAATTTATTTGGGAAGATTTCAAAATCAACCTATGGCTTAGATCTTCAATACGCAGAATATAAGTCTTATCGAAAAAAAGATGAAAACACTGTTCCTTTGCATGTGTATGATGCTTGGCAAGCAACTCAATCCATATATGCTCAAAAGTCTATATATCTAAAAAATAGTACAACTTTAGGAGCAGGATTAAGATTGCAAAGAAATAACATAGCAATAGGGGATCATTTAGATACCAACGCACCTGATTATGCCGGATGGCAAACAGAACATTTGAAATTGTCAGATCAAGAAACGAATTACGCAGCCAACATTGGTTTAGATCACACAATTAACGAAAATATAATTATTTATGGAAGATTAGGAAATGGATTTAGATATCCAAATATTGATGATAGAATTGGAGGATCTGGTGGTACATCTTTAGAGCTTAGTACTCAAACAACTAAAGATTTTGAAATAGGTTCAAAATATGCAACTGATAATTTTTCTTCTAATGTATCAACATATATTATTGAGGGTAAAAATGAACTTGCATATGATACTGATGCTTTTGAAAATATCAACATGAACTCTACGAGAAGATACGGCGTTGAGTTAAATACAAGAAATAAAATTTCAGATAAACTGAATTTAATTAATAATTTTACATTTGCAAAAGCTAAATACACTTCAGGAGATCAAGGAACATATGCAACAGATTTTGTAGGTAATGATGTCCCTCTAGTTCCTCAATATTCTTTAGATACTAGCTTCGAATGGAAAACTTCAAAGTTTACGAAAATTTTTTCTACATTAAAATATCAGGATGATATGAGAATGGAAAGTGACGATGAAAATTTTCAAGATACTAAAATTCCAAGCTATGTTATAGTCAATATGAGTATTGCTTCTAAATTTGATAAATTTTTTTCCACCCTAAAAATTAATAATATTTTTAATGAAAAGTACTATAACTATGCAGTAGCAAGCTCTAGCACACTTGGAGCATATAACGCTTACCCTGAAACAAGAAGGGAAATAATTCTTAGTTTGGGCACTAAATTTTAATAGTTGATTATATGGTTGTCCAAAACAACTTCTAAAGAGAACTACGAAGAATATTTAATCTAAAACCTATACCCACATCTATTTTTCCAGAGATACTTTACAATAATTCAAGCAAATGATCTTAGGTTGAATGGAAAAATGATTTTGTTTACCTACCTGTTTTAAAAAGAATTCTCAATAGTGGGTGAGGATAACAGAAAAATAGATCGATTTAAGTCTATCGGACTATAGCGAGTCGTAAAAATAAATCTCTACACACTACTTACACGACACTAAAGTTTCATTTATATTTTTTTGCATCTCAACATTCTTGGAATTTAATGATATGATTATTCTAATGAATAAAATAATTTGGATTTCTTCATATCCTAAAAGTGGAAACACTTGGATGAGATATCTAATTGCGAATTATTTTTTTAATTCGGAAAGAATATTTGATCAAAAAATCATAAAAACTATAAAAAAATTCCCTATTGATGATTTAATAAAAAAGATATCAACAAAAAAAGAGTTGATTGGAAACCCATATAAAATTTCAAAATATTGGATAAAGTCTCAGATATTAATGAAAGTAATAAAAGGAAATGTAACTTTTATGAAAAATCATAATGCGCTAGTAAGTATAAATAAACAAGATCTTACAAATGAAAATCATTCTTTAGCTTCAATTTATATTGTTAGAGATCCAAGAGATGTTGTTATTTCTTACGCAAAATATCGTAACCTGAGTTACGATCAAAGTATTGAAGAACTTTGCTCTAAGAAATTATTTTATCTTATAGATACAAAAAAGGATTTTCCTAGTATTGAAATATTAGGTTCTTGGAAATTTAATTATACTTCTTGGAGAGATGGCGTGCCCAATGTGCCAAAAATTATTGTAAAATATGAAAATTTATTAGAAAATTGTTATGATCATTTTTATAAAGTTATATCTTTTTTATCAAATATTCTAAATTTTGAAATTAATGAAGATCAAATAAAATTTAGTGTTGATATTTCAAGTTTTACAAATTTAAAAAAAAATGAAGATTTAAACGGTTTTTTTGAGAGTGATGGAAAGTCTAAATTTTTTAGAAAAGGAAAATCTGGAAATTGGAAAAATGTATTAAGTAATTCTCAAATTAAGTATATTGAAAAAGAATTAAATTCTGAAATGAAATTTCTAGGATATCTTTGATATAATTAATCTTGTAAATACTGAACGCTTTTGAAGATGCTTTGCCATTAGGAAATTATATTTTTTCTATTTTTGTCTTGTATAAATTCATAAAGAAAACAATACTGAAATAACGCTCTTTTCCCCCTTAATCGCGTATTGATATCGTGATAGGGTAAATCGTGATGAAAAAAATCTTGCTACTCATTGGACTGATCGTGTTCCTGAACCGTCGCTGATGATTATTTAGAAAATTAGAAAATTATTATTGAAAAATTTGGCTTGAGTGTTCGACTAGAATCAAAATATTCGCTCCACCATACACGCTTTCACATCTCTCCGATTAGATCTTTAACAGAATATATATTAGATCTTTAGCAAAATATATACAAAAAAAGTTAAGATAGAAAAAATCTTATAAAAGTGTATGTTTTTCAAAAAAAAGTGATGAAAGAAAAAATAACTGAATTACACTTTATTTTCGCGACACCTATATGGACTTCAATCATCCCAAAACATAGAAAAATAAATGAGAAAATGTTCAGATATATTAAATCTCTACAAAAAATAAACCGATCCGGTATCAGCAGATCAAATTTGTTAGGTTGGCATTCTAAAAACTTTGACCTAGAATTAGAGCAACCTAAATTTTTTGTTAATTCAATTTCACCACATATAAACTCTGTATTAACAGATATGGATTGGGATATAATAAACCAAGAAGTAAAAATTACTGGAATGTGGGCAATTATAAATAAAAAAAATTCCTCAAACGCAATGCATATTCATTCAAACAATTATTTAAGTGCTGCTTATTATGTCAAAGCTCCAATAAATTGTGGTGATATAGTTTTTTATGATCCTAGATTTGCAGCAACATATAGATATCCAAAAATTTCTAAAACAAATAAATTAAATTCAAATATGATTTCATTCCAACCAAAAGAAGGGATGTTAGTATTATTTCCAAGCTATCTTCAACATTCTGTTAATGTAAATAAAACTGATGAAGAAAGAATTGTTATTAGCTTTAACATTAACTTAATTTGAATATTAATTTTTTTCTATTTTGAGAGCATTTAGAAAAACATTTTGTGGAATATCAACTCTCCCAAATTGTCTCATCCTTTTTTTTCCTTTTTTTTGCTTATCAAGAAGTTTGTTTTTTCTAGTTACATCTCCTCCATAAAGTTTTTGTGTAACATCTTTTCTAAATGAGGCCACCGTTTCTCTGGCTATAATTTTTCCTCCTATAGCAGCTTGAATAGCAACTTTAAATTGCTGACGTGGTATTAAATATTTCAATCGTTCACACAAAGAGCGGCCTCTCTGCTGAGATTTATCTCGATGTACTATTAAGGATAGCGCATCAACTGGATCACTGTTTATCATCACGACAACTTTTACTAAATCATTAATCTCATAACCCGTTATTTCATAATCAAAACTAGCATATCCCTTTGTAATAGATTTTATTCTATCATAAAAATCAAACACTACTTCATTTAATGGAAGTTTAAAAACTACCATCGCTCTTGCTCCTGTATATGTTATTTGCTCTTGTATTCCTCTCTTTGAAATACATAATTCTAAAACCGATCCTAGGTACTTGTCTGGTACAATTATTGTTGCTTTTATCCATGGCTCTGCAATTGTATCGATTTTAACAGGATCAGGCATATCTGTTGGATTATGAAGCTCTAAAACACTCTTGTCTTTCATAATAATTTTATAAACAACTGAGGGAGCAGTAGTTACAAGCTCTAAGTTAAATTCTAATTGTAATCTATCTTGAATAATTTCTAAGTGAAGCAAACCCAAAAAACCACACCTAAAACCATAACCTAGAGCTGGACTTACTTCTGGTTCATAGGAAAAACTTGAATCATTTAATGATAATTTAACTACACTGTCTCTTAAATGTTCATAATCATCTGAATCTACAGGAAACATTCCACAAAAAACAACTGGTTGAGAAGGTTTAAATCCGGGTAAGGGATGTGTGGCAGGATTTTTATCCTCAGTAATCGTATCACCTACTTTACAATCAACAGCACTTTTAATTCCAGAATTTATAAATCCAATTTCTCCAGGGCCAAGTGAAATAACCTCAGTGGGTTTGGGTGAAAATATTCCAACTCTATTAATAATATGTGTTGCTTTTGCAGCCATAAATCTAATTTTCTGATTTTTTTTTAATTCCCCATTTATTACTCTTACTAAAACAACAACTCCTAAATAACTATCATACCAGCTATCTACCAACATACATTTTAATGGCTTATTTTTTTCGCCTAATGGACATGGGAGAATCTTTATTATTTTGTCAAATAAATCATCTATACCTAAACCTGTTTTTGCAGATACTAATGAGATATCTTGGGTTTTTATACCTATAATATCTTCAATCTGATCTTTAACTTTTTGTGGCTCCGATGAAGGCAAGTCTATTTTATTTAATACTGGTAAAATTTCATGATTATTACTAATAGCTTGATAAGCATTAGCTAGTGTTTGTGCTTCGATCCCTTGAGTTGAATCAACAATTAATAATGACCCCTCACAAGCAGCTAAAGATCTAGATACTTCATAAGAAAAATCAACATGACCGGGTGTGTCCATCAAATTAAGAATATATTCTTCTCCATTATTTGCTTTATATTTTAACCTAACTGTTTGTGCTTTAATGGTTATTCCTCGTTCTCTTTCCAATTCCATTGTATCTAAAACTTGTTCTTTCATTTCACGATCAGTAAGACCACCACAAAATTGAATGAGTCTATCTGCTAATGTTGACTTACCGTGATCTATATGGGCAACTATAGAAAAATTTCTTATATTTTTTAATTCTGCCATTATTATTGTCTTAACTTACCCTCAAAAGTTTTTGAGATAAGATCAATAATCGTATTTGATATTACTTCTATTTCTGAATCAGTAAAAGTTTTTTCAATGGGTTGAAGTATTACTTTAATAGCAATACTTTTCATATTTTCAGGAAGTTTATTTCCATCAAAAACATCAAAAATTGTAACTTTTTTTATCAATTTTTTATCAATTTTTATTATTTTATTAATAATCTCTCCAGCTTTAATATTTTTTGGAAATAAAAAAGCAAAATCTCTTTCAATTGCTTGCAAAGCATTATTATCATATGCTTTTTTGGTTGATGACATTTTTAATTGAAATTTACTTACTTGATCCAAAAGAATTTCAAACCCACTAACATTAGTATTAATCTCAAATTTTTGCAAAATAAATGGATGTATTTCACCAAATCGAGCCAGAATACTTTTTCCTATTCTTAGTCGAGCTGACTTACCCGGATGAAAAAAGTTATTATCTGATTCATCATACAAAATATTATTAATGGGCACGTTAAGTTGATCAAGAACAAAATAAACATCACTTTTGACATCAAAAACATCTGATATTCTTTTTTCATCTCCCCATGTTTCTGTATGAACCGTTCCGTATTGAATGCCGGATGCTACCATTTGCTGATTTTCTTCTTTAGATCCTGAGTATTGAGGCCCAACCTCAAATAATTTTCCACTATTGTATAGACGATTAATATTAATATTAATTGAACTTAATAAATTTGGAAAAATAGAAGAACGCATAGTATTTAAACCACTACTAATAGGATTTTTTATTATTACATTTTCTTTCTTATTTCCAAGGCTGGCATGTTCAGAAGATACAAATGACCATGTAATAGTCTCTAAATACCCTCTACTTGCAATTATTCTTTTTGATTTATAAAATGATTTTAACTTTCCATTTAAAATCTCTTTTTTAATTCTAGGTTCTTTTATAACAGATTGAGGTTTAATTTTGTCGTAACCATAAATTCTAACAATTTCTTCAACAATATCTGCTGCATCATCAATATCAGATCTAAAATGGGGGACTTCAATTGTGATAACTTCATTTTTTTGTGATTTAATCACAAATCCTAAATTTTTTAAAATTTTTATTTGGCGATTTAAGTCAATATCAACTCCGCTGAGAGTTTTTGTTTTATTAAGATTATATTCAATAATTTTTTTTGTGTGTTCTATTGATTGATCGGTGGTTATTTCACTGACTTCACCACCACATAAATTTAAAATTATTTCTGTAGCTTTGTCAACACCCCAATCTATAGAAGTACTATCAATGCCTCTCTCAAAACGAAATCTAGCATCACTTTGCAAATTAATTTTTCTACCTGTTTTTGTTACACATATTGGATCAAACAAAGCAACTTCTAAAAAAACGTTGGTTGTGGCCATAGTGCAACTGCTATCTAATCCGCCCATAACCCCGCCAATTCCATGAAGTTTAACATCATCAGCAATTACAACCATATCATTAGATAGAATGTATTCTTTTTCATCAAGTGTTTTACATTTCTCGCCATTTATTGCTAAACGCATTAAAAGGTTTCCCTCTAATTTGTCAGCATCATAAACATGAAGCGGTCTTCCTAAATCAAATGTTATATAATTTGTTATATCAACTAATGCAGATATTGGTCGTAACCCAATAGCTAATAACTTCTTTTTTAACCAATCAGGGCTTTCAACATTTTTTACATTCTTAAATAATCTACCAGATACTCCGGGGCATAATTTTTCTTCATCTTGATTAAACTTTCTTTGCCATTTGATAGGACTTTTAAAAGTTCCTTCTATTTTTTTTATTTCTAACTTCTTAAGATTTCCTATACCTGCAGCTACAAGATCTCTTGCAATGCCTCTCACAGATAAACAATCTGGTCTATTGGGTGTAATATTAATTTCTATTATTGGATCATCTAATTCATAAATTGTAGAAAATGAATCTCCAACTTTATATTTTTTGTTAATTTCAATAATGCCTTCATGCTCATCTGATAAACCCATTTCTTTTTCTGAAACAAGCATTCCGCATGATTCAACTCCTCTAATTTTTGATTTTTTTAACTTTATTTTTGTTCCAGGAATATACGTATTCTCAGGCGCAAATACTCCAAGCATTCCATTTTTGACATTTGGGGCACCACAAACTACTTGCAAAGTTCCCTTAATAGTTTTTACATCACATACTTTTAACCTATCTGCATCAGGATGTTTTGTAACATTTATTACTTTTGCGACAGTAAAAGGTTTGAGTTCCTCTGTTCTGTCCTCTATTGATTCAACCTCTAATCCAATATTTGTTAATGTAGTCTCAATAACTTTAATATCAGCATCTGTATTTAAATGTTCACGAAGCCAACTTAAAGTGAGTTTCATTATTAAATTCCAGATGAAGAAGAAAGGTCAAGTGGATTAAAACCATAATGATTAAGCCATCTAAAGTCACAATCAAAAAAACCTCGCATATCAGTGATGCCGTATTTGAGCATCGATAAACGTTCGATACCCATCCCAAATGCAAAACCTTGATATTTATTAGAATCAATATTGCAGTTTTCTAAAACGCGAGGATTTACCATTCCGCACCCTAGAATCTCTAACCATTCATTGCCTTCTCCTATGTTAAGCACATTATTTTTTTTTGTAAAAGCAACATCCATTTCTGCGCTAGGTTCTGTAAAAGGAAAATAACTAGGTCTAAATCTATATTGTAGATCGTCAATTTCAAAAAATTCTTTTAAAAAATCAATTAAACAGCCTTTTAAATGAGCCATTGTTGATGTTTCATCTATTAAAAGTCCTTCTATTTGATGAAACATTGGTGTGTGTGTTGCATCTGAGTCGCTTCGATATGTTCTCCCCGGTACAATAATTCTGATTGGAGGCTTTGAATCAAGCATGGATCTAACTTGAACTGGACTGGTGTGAGTTCGTAACACTCTATCTTCTTCATCTGATTCTCCTTCTATATAAAAAGTGTCCTGCATTTCTCTAGCCGGATGATGTGATGGAATGTTGAGTGCTGTAAAATTATTGAAATCAGTCTCAATATCCGGACCACTCTCAACGGAAAATCCCATTGATGCAAAAATATCTATAATTTTGAATATAGATTGACTAATGGGATGAATTTTCCCAGTGTAAAAACTTCTTGAAGGTAGCGTTACATCAATTTTTTCTCTTTTTATTTTTTCATCAATAGTTATATTTTCAATGATATTTTTCTTCTTTAATAATTCATTTTCAAGAAAATTTTTTAGAATATTTAGCTTTTGGCCTTTATCTTTTTTTTCTTCAACAGATAATAAAGAAAGGGATTTCATTTCGGATGTTAATAAACCTTTTTTTCCAAGATAGAAAACGCGCAATTCTTCAAGTTTGCCTAAGCTAGATGCTTTATCAATCCTGTTTGCTATGTCATTCTTATCAAGTTTTGAAGACATAGATATATATATAAATTATGTGACGATAAAAAACTAGCTAACAGATTGAGCTTTTTCAACTAAAGCTTTGAAGGCTTTTGGTTGATTGACAGCCAGTTCTGCTAGTATTTTTCTATCTATTTCAATTGTAGCTTTTTTTAATCCATTGATAAATTGGGAATATGTCATTCCATGCATGCGAACACCTGCGTTAATGCGTTGAATCCACAATCCTCGAAAATCACTTTTTCTTTTTCTTCTATCACGATAAGCATACTGCATTCCTCGCTCAACCGCTTGTACGGCCACTCTGAATACATTTTTTCTTCTTCCATAATATCCTTTTGCTCTTTTAAGTACTTTTTTGTGTCTTGCTTTTGCTGTAACTCCTCTTGATACTCTGGTCATGAATACCCCTATTTATTATAAGGCAACATATGATCAATCAATGCAGCATCGCTAGGAGCCATAATGCTTGATTTTTTTGTATTGCGTATGAATTTGTTAGAGCGCTTACTCATGCCGTGGCGCTTTCCTGATGGCTTAAATTTAATTTTACCAGTTGCTGTTCTTGCAAATCTTTTTTTTATACTGCTTTTGGTCTTTAACTTGGGCATTCTGTCTCCTTATAAAAAATTTTGCCGCTGGGCTGCCCCATAAGGCCACAGCTGGTTTTGATCAGGCTTATAAACAAAATGTGAAAAACTAGCAACTATCTTATTTTTTATTATTTATTTAAATGTGGTACTAAAATCATCATTATTTGTCTTCCTTCAGGTTTGGGAGGTATTTCTATCTTGGCGTATTCTGATACTTCTTCTGTTAATTTTTTTAATAATTCCATACCTAGATTTTGATGTTCCATTTCTCTACCGCGAAAGCGCATAGAAACTTTTACCTTATTTCCACCTGAAATAAACTTAGAGAGTGCTTTAATTTTTACTTCGTAATCATGTTTATTAATACAAGGGCGCATCTTAATTTCTTTTACTTCAATTATTTTTTGTTTTTTCTTTGCCTCTTTTTTGCTTTTTTGTTCTCTATATTTTAATTTACCATAATCAACAATTTTGCAAACCGGTGGTTTTGCATCTGGTGATACTTCAACTAAATCAAATCCTTCATCTTCAGCATGATATAAAGCTTCACGAATGCTAATAATGCCGAGTTGTTTCCCGCTAGATGAAATTACCCTAACTTCACTTGCAGTAATTTGCTCATTCGTTCTTAAAGAATTATCTTTTTTTGCTCTGTAATTTAATGCCAAAAAAGTTACTCTGTGTGAAAATTGCTATATTTAAATAGCATATGGTAAAAATTTATGTATTTTCATATATTTCACAAACGATATAGTTTGATTTAATAAAATGTTCAAGAAGAAAATTTGTATTTCAAGAATTGATAAAATAGGTGATTTGATTCTTACCTTGCCTGTTATTAAATCAGTCAAAATCCAAAATCCTAACTCAGAAATACATATATTGGCATCCACCTATAATGCAAAAGTGTTAAAGAACATTAAATATATTGATAAGGTTTTGTTAATTGGATCAAAACCACATTCATTCATTAAAGAGATAAGACAATTAAGAAAAATACAATATGATTTTTTTATTAATTTTTCTCCGAATATAAAAAGTTTTATTTTATGTTTTTTTTCAAAATCCCAAAAAAAAGCAGCTCTTATTCTACTTTCTCGATATAAGAATAATTTTTTTTCAAAAGTGTTTCTAAGGATTTTTTCAAGAATTTTTTGTCATTTTCAATACGTAGTAAATCGCTTTGAAAGACTTAGCAATAATCAAGAATTACATCAAACTAAGATGATGTTTAGTCTTATTGAGGAATGCAATATCAAATATAATCATGATGTTTCTATTGATATTGATTTACCTTTAACAAAATTGATTTTTTCTCAAGAAAAAATAATCACCATTCATTTAACTGATAAATGGATTAACTCATTTTATTCTGAAAATAATTTATTAGATTTAATATCTTCTATAAATAATAAAAACTTCAAAGTAATATTAACTACCGACAACTCTACTCAAAATAAATTTAAAAAAATTTATGATTTTTTTAAAATAATATCAGACGTTGAGTTTAGAAATTTAACAGATAAAATTGATAATAACGGATCTAATAAGAAATCTATACAATTGATCAGTGGGACTTTTACAAACAGTAAATCAATGCAAAAAAACACAGTAATATTAGATAATTTAGATTATGATTCATGGATAAGGGTAATATATTCATCTTCTGTAGTTATAACTCCTGAGTGTGGCTGCTCTCATATTGCTGCTGCTTGCAAAACTCCTGTTAATATTATTTATGATCCAAACAATCACCCCGAAGCAATACACAAGGAATATGCTCCCTGGAAAAGTAAATATAATAAATTTTTTTTTGATAATAAAAATCTTAACAAAAATCTAATTGAACATCTTTAGTAATTCATTTTTTTCAATATATTCAATTACTTCTTTAGAAGAAATATTCTTTACGAAAGTTGATAAAATTTTATGATTCATTTTACTTTTATTTATGTTAGCTTTTGAAATATTATTGTCATTTAATAACCAAATCATATTTTTGTTAGCCAAAGATGCAATATGCGCAGGACCTGTATCATTTGAGATAATTAAAGATGATTTTAAAGCAATTGAATAAATTACTTCTGGTGGAGAGGAATCAATTTTATTTATTACATTATTACATTTATTTAATATTGCTTCTGCGCTCAATAAGTCTTGTTTTGTACCCACTACGTAAATTGTGAATTTTTTTGATTCACAGTACTGTGCAATGTTTCCAAACCCTTCAGAATCCCATTGTTTGTGTTCACTGTTTTTAGATATTCCTGGAATAATAAGAACATTTGGTTGTATTATTTTATCTTTCATATCAACTTTCAGCCAATCATAATTTGGGTTTTCATCAGTAATGATATTTAGGAGATTTAATTGATTTGATAATCCAATTCTCACTGCTTCTTTTCCCTGGGTTGGTATTTTATATCTGATATGTGAAAAGGGGCGGGAACTGCATACTAGGCTTTTACTAAACAAACGAAAAATCAAATTATATATTGATGTCCTTTTGGAGTTTTGAAGGTCAATTACCGCGTCATATTCCATTCTTAACAATTTATAAACATTGAGAATTGATTTAATAAAAAAATCTTTTCGATTATCTATAATGATTTTATCAAAAATCTTTGGTTTTATTAAAAAAGAAACATATTTTTCTTCAGTAAGTAAATGAATTAATGCTTCAGGGTATTTTTTTCGTATCGAAATCATAGAAGGTAAAGCAAAAATTATATCGCCTAAAGATCCATGTTTTATAACAAGTATTTTTTTCACAAAACAATATTTTGATAAAAGTTTAGATAACCTTCAAGCATTTTTTCTTTAGAAAAATTTTCAATTACATACCGTCTAGATACAAAACCAAGGTTATCTTTATGTGACTTAGATAATTTTATTATTTTATCAATTTTGTTTTTCATTTCTATTTGATCATTTGGAGAAACTTTATATATATCGTCTAATCCATTTAACTGATCTTTTGCGCCTCCATAATTGTAACAAAGTATAATTTTTTTCATTGCTAAACTTTCACTTATAACTCGACCAAATCCTTCTGGTTTCAATGGAGCAGAAATAACTACATCAGCGCATATGTACATCAATTTAAGATCCTCTTTGGAGAGATGTTCGATGATTTTACATTTTTGTTGAAGGTTTCTTTTATTAATTTCAGTAATCAATTTAGAAGCATAGGATTTATTTTTATCATCTCCTACAAAATAGCAGATTGTTTGATCATCATTGTAAGATTCCATTATTTTTAAAAAATTGATCTGGCCTTTCCATTCTGTTAATCTTCCTGGATATAAAATTATTTTTTTTTCACTTGACAAATTATATTTATTTAAAAAATTAATAAAATTATTATCATTGTCAACTTTTGCATTAAAAAATTTTATATCCACCCCCCTATTTATAACAGTTATTTTATTTTCGTTAATCCCGTAAGTATTAATTATTGTTGATTTAACAAAATCTGAAATAGCAACAATATGATCAACTCTACTTAATGCTTTATTATAAATTTTCTTAAATAAATTTTGCGATCCATAAACATTGTGAAATGTAGAAACAGTTTTAAATTTTTTATTTTGAATTATTTGTAAATACCATGCAGGAAAACGGGATCTGATATGAACTATGTTGATGTGTTTATCTGATATAATTTTACTTAATTTATTCGTAACAAATGGTAAGGAAAAAATATTTTTTGAATGAATTGGAAGTTCAAAATGATCAGTTTTTTTCTTATTTAATAATGCAAGCATCTTGCCTCCACTTGAAACAATAAAAGAGCCTAAATTTTTTTCTCCTATAAAATTTGCTACATCAACTGTGCCTTGTTCCACTCCTCCTGAATCTAATGATGGTATAATTTGCAATAAATTAAAATTTTTCATAAATTTAAATATGTTATAAACTAAATTTATTCAATTTCACGATGGCTTATTATATTAACAATTTTAATCAAAAAATTGCTTATAAGTATACCAAAGGTAAGGCACCTGGCATAATCTTTGTTCATGGCTTAAATTCAGATATGCAGGGCACAAAGGCATTAAGTATTGAAAAGTATGCTAAAAAAAACAAACTTTCTTTTCTAAGATTTGACTGTAGGGGGCATGGAAATTCTTATGGAAAATTTGAAAATTTTACTATTTCTGATTGGAAAAAAGATCTTTTGGATGTTTTAGATAATATAGCTATTGGTCCACAAATCATAATTGGTAGTAGTATGGGAGGATGGCTCATGATGCTTGCTGCTAAATCAAGAAAATCAAGAATTGCTGGTTTAATAGGCTTGGCCCCAGCTGCAGATTTTACAACATATCTGTTTAATGAATTGCCAATGAGGGTTCAGAAAGAGATTAACAAAAAAGGAATTTCAAAATTAAAAAAATGGAATTACAATTATATTTATACAAAAAAATTTTTTCAAGAAGGTAATAAAAACCTTGTTTTAAAAAATAATTTTCCCTTTAATAAACCAGTAATACTTATACATGGCCTTCAGGATAAAGATGTGTCACCAGACATATCACAAAAAATTCTAAAAAAAATTTCAAGCAATAATATACAAATTAGATATCTAAAAAAAAGCGGTCATCAACTTTCAAATCAAAATGAACTTAAAACAATAAATAATGCTATCGATAATATATTGGGCTTGATTTAAGCTGATTTTGTTTGTTCAATTAATATAGGTTTGTCAAATTTATTAATCATTTCTTTCGGAATAACTTGCCAAAAACAAAATTTTTCTTTCTCCCAATTATCTATCAAATGTTTTGCATGAGATGATAAGGTTCTAGAATAATGTTCCTTAATTTTAGATAACAAAAAATCTTCCCAATAAGTAGTCATTTGTTGTTGATATATTACATCATCCAAGTTTATTCTCATTGGAAGACTTCCTTCTTTATCATATACAAATGCTATCCCCCCAGTCATTCCCGCTGCAAAATTATTTCCAACAGTGCCTAGAATAATTGCTGTTCCATTGGTCATATATTCACATCCATTGTCGCCACAACCCTCCACAATAGCTTCCGCACCAGAATTTCTCACACAAAATCTTTCGCCAGCAGTTCCTGCTGCATACAGCTTTCCTTTTGTTGCACCATATAATACTGTGTTGCCAATAATTACATTGTCCTTCGAAATAAGTTTTGAAGAAATCATTGGGCGAACAATTATTATTCCACCTGATAACCCCTTACCAACATAATCATTGGCATCACCAATTACCTCTAAGGTAATGCCTTTAGCAACAAATGCCCCAAGTGATTGACCCGCTGTTCCCTTTAATTTTAATATCATATGATCATCTGGTAAGTTATACATTCCATATTTTCTTGTAATTTTAGAAGATAGTGATGTGCCTATCGCTCGATCCGTATTTTTTATGTTATAAGTTAGCTGAACCTTTTCTTTATTTTCAAATAAAACCGATGCATCATTAATAATTTGGTTATCAATATTTTCTTTTACAGGATTTCTATTTTGAGTTTTAAATTCATAATCACCGATATCAGAATCAATTTTAGTCAAAATTGGATTTAGATCAAGGTCATCAAGATCAGGGCTTCCTCTATTTAACTGATATAATAAGTCTGCTCTGCCAATAATATTTTTCAGTGAAGAAAACCCAAGAGATGCTAAAATTTCTCTTACTTCTTCAGCAATAAAAGTAAATAAATTAATAACTTTCTCTGGAGTGCCTGTATATTTTTTCCTTAGTTTTTCATCTTGAGAACAAATGCCTACGGGGCATGTGTTTGAATGACATTGCCTAACCAACAAACATCCCATAGCAATTAAACTTGTGGTACCAATACCATATTCCTCAGCTCCTAAAAGTGCGGCGATAATAATATCTCTCCCCGTCTTAAGGCCGCCATCTGTTCTAAGAATAACTTTTTCTCGCAAATTATTAAGTGATAAAATTTGATGAACTTCACTGAGGCCCATTTCCCATGGAAGACCTGCGTACTTGATGCTTGACTGTGGGCTCGCGCCCGTTCCGCCATTATGTCCGGAAATCAAAATTATATCAGCTTTTGCTTTTGCAACACCCGCCGCAACTGTTCCAATTCCTGATTGAGCAACTAACTTAACGCAAATTTTCGCTTTAGGATTTGTTTGCTTTAAATCATAAATTAACTGAGCTAGGTCTTCTATGGAATAAATATCGTGGTGAGGTGGTGGACTAATCAAAGTTATGCCCTTAGAAGAGTGACGGAGTTTAGCAATTAGAGATGTTACTTTATTCCCAGGAAGTTGACCTCCTTCACCTGGTTTAGCACCTTGTGCTATTTTAATTTCTATTTCCTCACAATTATTTAAATATTCAACTGTAACTCCAAAGCGTCCGCTAGCAATCTGTTTAATTGCTGATGATGAATTATCTCCATTAAGCTTTGGTATAAATCTATCAGGATCCTCCCCACCTTCTCCAGAATCTGATTTTGAACCTATTCTATTCATTGCAATAGATAAGGTTTCGTGAGCTTCAGGGCTTAATGCACCAAGAGATATTCCAGGTGCAATTAATCGTCTTCGTATTTCGTTAATGTTCTCTACTTTATCATTTGTGATTGATTGACGTGATGATTTACAATCAAGTAAATCTCGAATATTTATTGGTTGGTTTTCATATATAAGATCAGTATATTTTTTATATGAAGAATAACTGTCACTTTCAACAGCATTCTGCAATATATGAATAGCTGTTGCATCAAACGAGTGTTTTTCTTCTCCTTTTCGAAAACTATAAAATCCACCAATCTGCAAAGTGGTTAAATCATCATCAAAAGCTCTGCGATGTGCTTCTAAAGAACGTTTTTCAAGACCAATCAACCCCATACCTGAAATTTTTGAACTCATCAAAGGAAAATAATCTGTCATTAAACTTCTGCTTAATCCAATAGCTTCAAAATTATTTCCTCCACGATATGAACTTATAACTGATATTCCCATCTTGCTCATAATTTTGAGTAATCCATTTTTTACAGTTTCAATGTATCTTTCAACACATTGTTCGTATGTTAAATTATTAAAAAGCCCTTTTTTATGACGCTCTGCTATTGCCTGTTGAGCAACATAGGCATTTATGCTTGTCGCACCAACTCCTAATAACACCGCATAATAGTGAACGTCTAAGCACTCTGCAGACTGAATGTTCAGTGATACATAGGTTCTTAGTTGTTTTTTAATCAAATGATTATGTACAGAACTTGTAGCAAGTATCATTGGAATAGCCATTCTTCTTTCTGATAATTCTTTGTCAGTTAAAATAATATGGACAAATCCTGAGCGCACAGCTTCTTCAGCCTCTTTATTGATCTCATCAATCTTTTCTTTAAAAGATAAATGGCCAATATTTAAATCGATTGTAGTATCAATTATTTTGACTGCATCTTTCATATATTGTCGCATTGTTTTGAATTGATTGATTGACAAAACTGGGGAACTTAATTGAAGATGTTCGCACTGGTATTGGTCTTCATCAAGTATGTTGCTTAAATTTCCAATCTTTGTTCTCAGGCTCATTACGACTTTTTCTCTAAGGCTATCAATAGGAGGATTGGTTACTTGGCTAAAATTTTGCCTAAAAAAATGATGCAATCCTCTATAGTTGTCAGAAAGAACAGCAAGAGGCGTGTCATCACCCATGGATCCTGTGGCTTCTTTTTGTTCAACAATCATTGGGTGTAAAATGAGTTCAATATCTTCAATAGTCCAAGCAAAAGACGCCATTCTTTTTCTTAAATTACCAGAATCAATATCCCTAAATTCTTCATCTACTGATTGTACAAGTTTATCAATGTGAATAATTTTTTTTGTCCAATCACCAAAAGGCTTGGAAGAAGATAGGATGTTTTTTATTTTTTGATCATTATAAAACTTTCTCTCACTAAAATTTACACCAATCATTTGTCCAGGTCCAACACGTCCTTTTTTAATAATTTTTGATTCATCTATACTGACCATTCCAGTTTCAGAACCAGCTATTAAATAATCTTCGGTCAATGTATATCGAAGGGGCCTTAAGCCATTTCTGTCCATACCCGCAATAGCCCAGTCATCATGAACCCCGCATATTGCTGCTGGTCCATCCCAAGGTTCCATAACTGCATTTACGTAAGTATATAAATCTTTTAACTTTTTTGAAAAATCACGACGATGAGCCCATGCTTCTGGTATTGTAATAATTTTTGCCATAGGTAATGATCTGTTGGAATGAACAAGAAGCTCTATAGCTGCATCTAAAGCAGCGGAATCAGAGGCATCTGGATCAATAATGGGTTTAAGATCTTTTATGGAACTGCCAAAATTTAAATGATTTAAACGAGGCTCATGGGCCATCATCCAATTTTTATTTCCTTTAAGGGTATTAATTTCTCCATTATGTGCAATGGTTCTAAATGGTTGCGCTAATGACCAAGTTGGAAACGTATTTGTAGAATAGCGCTGATGATATAATGCAAATTTTGAAATAAATCGATCATCTAAAATATCAGGATAAAAATTTGATAACTGCTCAGCTAAAAACATTCCTTTATAAATGATTGATCGTGAAGAAAGAGAACAAATATAAAAATCATTGATGTTTTCTTTTCGAACTAATTTTTCAATGCGTTTTCTAATCACATACAATTTTGTATCAAAAACACTTTTGTCTTCCAAAATATCATTACCTATTAATATTTGTTCAATTTCCGGTCTAGTTAACTTAGCCTTTTCTCCAATTACTTTAGTGTTAATGGGAACATGACGCCAACCATAAATTGTTAAACCTTCTTTCAAAACCTCGGATTCAACAATGCTCCGTGATCTTTCTTGTGCGGCAAAATTTGTACGAGGCAGAAAAATCATACCAACAGCAAAAGGATAGTTATTTGGCTTGTGGCCCGCCCGCTCTATTTGTTCAATAAAAAAATCTTTAGGAATATTTAAATGAATGCCAGCGCCATCTCCTGTTTTTCCATCAGCATCTACAGCACCTCGATGATATAAACATTTTAGTGCTTCTACCCCCATATTAACAACTTCCCTTGAATTTATGCCTTTGTTTGAAGCTATAAGACCAACTCCGCAGGAAGAATGTTCGTCTAATTCCTTGTAAACATGATTCTTTGCTAATTTATTTTTTTGTTTGTTCCACTTTATTAAATATGAATCATTAAGCATGAGCTAATTCTCTATTCTTGGAATTATCTTTAGGGATTTTCAAATTTTTTTCTAAATATTGATGGATTTGATCAGCAACATCTCTGCCATCTTTTATAGCCCAAACAACTAAACTTGCCCCTCTAACAATGTCACCCGCTGCAAAAACACCGTTTATATTTGTCATCATTGTTTTATTATTAACTTTTAATGTTCCTGATTTTGTTACAATTAATTCTTCCAGATCAAACATTTTCGGTAAATTTTCAGGTTCAAAACCCAGCGCTTCTATTATTAAATCAGCATCAATCATTTGTTCAGATCCTGAAACAGGTTCAGGATGCCTTCGCCCAGATTCATCAATTGAACCAAGTTGCATATTTACTGTTTTGGTTTTTAAAATTTTTCCATTACCGATATATTCTGTTGGAAGGGTTAACCATTTGAAATCCACACCTTCTTCAAGTGCATTTTGAATCTCTTTTTGAGATCCTGGCATATTATCTTGATCTCTACGATACAAACATTTAACAGATTTAGCTCCCTGTCTTACAGCTGTTCGAACACAATCCATTGCTGTGTCACCGCCACCAACTACTAGTACGTTTTTATTGAGACTATTTAGTTTTTCATTATCAGATTCCAGCACTTTATTATTTAGATATTTCTTATTGTTAGCTATTAGAAAATTCAAAGCAGGTATTACATTTAATAAGTTTTTTTTATTTAAATTAATTTCTTTAGGTTTGTAGACACCAGTTGCAATAAGAATAGCATCGTGTTTATTACTGATATCATCAAAACTAATTGTAGATCCTATATCGCTATTAAGCTTGAAAATAACTCCGCTTTCTTCAAGTCTTTTGGTTCTATTAATCACCACCTGTTTTTCCAACTTGAAATTAGGAATTCCATAAATAAGCAGCCCCCCGGATCGATCATATCTATCATAAATTGTAACTTGATAACCTTTAATTCTAAGTTGTTCAGATGCCACTAATCCTGCAGGACCTGATCCAATAATCCCAACTGATTTGTTTTTTTCTTGTTTTATTTTAATATTTTTTATCCAACCTTTTTTCCATGCTTCATCTGTAATATGCTGTTCTATTGACCCAATAGTAACAGTCCCGTGACCTGATTTTTCAATTACACAATTACCTTCACATAATTTATCTTGTGGACAAATCCTTCCACAAATTTCAGGCATATTATTTGTTGAACTTGATAATTCAAATGCTTCTTCTAAACGTTCTTCTGCTGCAAGTTTTAACCAATCTGGAACATTATTGTTTAAAGGACAATGAATATGGCAAAGAGGGATTCCACACTGAGAGCATCTAGATGCTTGTACTTTAGCCTTATCTTTTACAAGCTTGTGATATATTTCATCAAAGTTATTTTTTCTAATTTTGGAAGAAAACTTTTCTGGAAAACATTGGGAAATATTAACAAATTTAAGCATTTAGTATAAATATGGTACAAATTTAATTATGGAATACTATTAATAACCAAATCTTATAAAAATATATACTTATAAATTATAATATTAGTCCCATCAATTGACTAATATGAAAAAAATACTCATTTTTAGGGAAAAATTAGTTATAAATTAACAATCATTCTTAAATTATCAGTTGTCATAAAGGTCTTGATCAAGATCTTCAAAATACCTATCTATGTTTAGAGGGCAAATTATCATTTTTAAAAAGATAGTGGTATAGCGTTATTTTATTACAAATAATAAGATTGTTCAAATTAATAAACATGAATATCAAACTGCATAAAAATGATCTGCCAAACAATATAGATTTTGGTAAATCAGTTGCTATTGATACGGAAGCAATGGGCTTAAATCATGCAAGAGACAGATTATGTCTTGTACAATTATCAAGTGGAAATGGAATCTGTCATTTAGTGCAGATTCAAAATAATGAAATAAAACCAAAAAATTTAATTAAATTATTAAAAAATAAAAAAATATTAAAAATCTTTCATTTTGCCCGTTTTGATGTTGGGATTTTAAAGTATACTTTTAATATTAATATTGAAAATATTTATTGTACAAAAATTGCATCTAAATTAGCGCGCACTTTCACCGACAAACATGGATATAAAGACTTGTGTAAAGATTTGTTAAATAAAGAGATTTCAAAATATCAGCAAACATCTGATTGGGGATCTAATAAATTAACCATCGCGCAGCAAAAATATGCATCTATAGATGTATTATATCTTCATCAAATCAAAGATAAGCTTGATAAAATGTTAATTCGTGAAAATAGAGTTAAACTTGCTAATGCTTGTTTCGATTTTGTCAAAATTAGAACAGACCTAGATTTATCTGGATGGTTAGAACAGGATATTTTTAAACATTAAAATTAAACAGTATGAATAAATCTCAAGTAATTAAAGAAGCAAAAAAAGTTCTCAAAATCGAGATTGATAGTGCTAAAACTCTCGTCTCATCATTCAATCAATCATTTTATAAAGTTGTCAAAACCATATTTAATACTCAAGGAAGAGTTGTGGTTACAGGCATCGGTAAAAGTGGCCATATAGCAAATAAAATATCTGCTACTTTTTCTTCTACTGGAACTCCTTCACAATTTGTACATCCTACTGAAGCTAGTCACGGAGATCTCGGCAGCATAACTAATAATGATTGTATTTTAGCAGTTTCAAATTCTGGTCAATCTAATGAATTAAATGATGTTATTAATTATGCAAAAAGATTTAATATTCCCTTATTAAGCATCTCTTCAAATAAAAAAGGTCTTTTATATAATAAGTCTGATCATGCAATTTTATTTAGAAAGCCAATTGAAGCTTGCCCTCTTAATTTAGCTCCAACAAGTTCAACAACTATGGCTTTGATGATTGGTGATGCAATTGCAATATCGTTATTAAAAATGCGTGGATTTGAAAAATCTCATTTTAGTAAATTCCATCCAGGCGGTAATTTAGGCAAAGATTTAGTTAAACTTTCAGAACTCATGCATGGGATAAAAGAATTACCTTTAGTAAAAGAAAACGATCTTATGTCTAAAGTGCTTTTGGTCATAACAAAAAAAAGCTTTGGTTGCGTTGGTGTTATAAATAAATCAAAGGATTTAGTTGGTATTATCACTGATGGAGATTTGAGAAGAAATATGAAAAAAGATATTATTAGCAAATCAGCTTATGAAATTATGACAAAGAATCCAAAAGTTGCTAAAGTTGATACTTTAGTTGGTGAAGCACTAAATATAATGAACTCAAAAAAAATTACCAGTTTGTTTATCTGCACAAATAAAAAACCTGCAGGCATTGTTCATGTGCATGACTTGTTACGACTTACTAGTTAAATTGAATAATTTCCTTAAAATAAACAAAAAAACATTATTGATTTTATCAATTTTATTAACAGCAACATTTTTTGCAACAATTTTTTATAAAAAAGTAGGTTTAAATGTAGCAAAAGAAAATATTCTATTAATTGATCCAAAATTTGATATAGTAAATCCGAGTTTCACAATCAATAATCCAAAAGAAAAAATTTCCGTGACAGCTAATAAGGGAAATTTCTTAAACAATAATAAAATATTTCTAAAAAATAATGTATTTTTTAAATCTAGTAATTTTACAATTCTTTCTGATGAAGTAACTTATGATAAAAAAAATCAAACTGCTGTAAGTAAAAGTACTTCAAAATTTGAATCAGAGGGAACAGAAATAATTTCTGAAGGATTTAGTATTACTGAAAAGGGTGATATTATTCTATTTAATGGTAAAACTTTGTTAAAATTAAAACAATGAGACGTATAATTACAATATTGATATTTTTTTCTTTCCAAACAGTTGGAAGAGAATCTGGGCAAACAGAAATTACAACAGATGATGGAATTGAGGTTTTTAATCAAGAAAAATATTATTTATTAAAAACAAACGTTAAAATTATTTCTGATGAATATGAATTAAGTGCAGATTTAGTTAAGGCTTATTTCAATAAGGATCTATATGATATTACAAGAATATTCTCAGATGGAAATGTAACACTAATTTCTTCAAAAGGAATCAAGGCGTCAGGTGAAAAAATAGATTTTGATATAATAAATGAAGATTTACAAATATTTGGAAAAAACTCCCTATTTACCAATAAAGAAATAATTATGATCTCAGATGAAGAAATAAAAATAAACAATATAACTGGTAATTTTTTGATAAAAGGACCAGATTCAAGATTAAAAAGTGATACGATAGATATTACTGGTTATTTAATTAAAGGAAAATTTTCACAAATTGAAAACATTAATGAAGTTGAGTTATTATATGTTGAAGATGAAAGGCAAATAAACATAAAAACAGAAACATTAGATATGTATGCTCTAAGTGCAAATTATGATAAAAAAATTAATATTATCGAATTATTTGATAACGTTAAAATTATTAGAGATAATGAATCTATTTTGGGGGATTATGCAAAAATAAATACGTTGACTGAATCATACAAAGTTACTTCAAAGGAATCAGGAAAGGTTAAAGCTTTGCTCGATAAAAAAGATGAATAAATTTAATGTTTTAGATAGTGGTTTAATTGTTAAAAAAATTTCCAAATCCTATGGCAACAAACCTATAGTAAGAGATTTAAGTCTAAATATCAAAAAAGGAGAAATAGTTGGACTTCTTGGACCTAATGGTGCTGGTAAAACTACAACTTTTTATATGATAGTTGGATTGGTAAAACCTGATACGGGTTCAATCACTCTTGATAAAATTGATGTTTCAGATTTGCCAATCTACATTAGAGGAGAAAGGGGCATAAGTTACTTACCCCAAGAACCTTCAATCTTTAGAGGAATGAATGTAGAAGATAATATAATGTCAATTATTGAAATTATTGAGAAAGATAAATCAAAACACATCATTATATTAGAAAATTTATTAAATGAATTTGATATTGCTCATGTAAGAAAATCAAAATCTATAGTTTTGTCGGGGGGTGAAAGAAGACGTTTAGAGATAGCTAGAACACTGGCTTCAAATCCTAGTTATTTGCTCTTAGATGAACCTTTGACTGGTATAGACCCAGTTTCAATTGAGGAAATTAAAATAATTATAAAAAAGTTAAAAAGAAAAAATATTGGTATTTTAATAACTGATCATAATGTTAGAGAAACATTAAAAATAGTTGACAAAGTTTATATAGTTAACGAAGGGGCTGTGTTTTTTGAAGGCAATCCTAAAGATGCTATTAATGATGAAAAAATAAAGAATTTTTATTTGGGTTCAAATTTTTCTATTTAATATTTGATGCTAATTAGTTCAAAAATAGTAAATGGAATTAATGGCAATGTAAAAATTCCTGGTGATAAGTCTATATCACACAGGTCAATTATAATTCCTTCAATTTCAAAAGGGGTTACACAAATATCTAATCTGCTTAAATCTGAAGATGTTTTTAGAACCGTTAACGCTTTTCAATCAATGAATGTTAGCATTCAAATAAATAAAGATGATGCAATTATCGAGGGTAGAGGACTTAATTCTTTAATTAAATCAGATAAAGTTATTGATCTTGGGAATTCAGGAACTAGTGCAAGACTGTTAACCGGTCTTTTGTCTTCTCAAAATTTTAATTCAACACTTGTTGGGGACACATCTTTATCTAAAAGACCGATGGCAAGAATCACAAAACCGTTAGAACTTATGGGAGCAAAATTTGATAATAACCATAATAAATTTCCTTTAACAATTTATGGTAAAAAACTTCATAAAATTGATTTTGAACTTGAATTACCCTCAGCCCAGGTAAAATCAGGTTTAATTTTTGCTGCACTAAATACTGAAGGCAAAAGTAAAATAGTAGAAAAAAAAATTACAAGAAATCATACAGAAATTATGCTTGAATCTTTCGAAGCTGATATTAAAATTAATAAAGTAGATTCAGAAAATCACATATTTGTTAATGGCAAAAAAGAACTTGTTCCAAAAAATATTTCTGTACCTTCGGATTTATCAAGTGCTTCTTTTTTTATAGTTGCAGCATTAATTAACAAAAACTCATTTATAACAATGAATAATATTAATCTTAATCCTACTAGAGATGGAATTCTAAGAGCGTTAAATTTGATGCGAGCAAATATTCAAATTAATAATAAAAGAACAACTAATGGTGAATTAATTGGTGATCTTGAAATTAAAACTTCTGAATTAAAAGGATGTGAATTAGAAAGTGATAATGCCAGGTTGATGATAGATGAATATCCAATTTTATCTATTGCTGCTGCCTTTGCAAAATCTCCTTCAGTGTTTAAAGGTTTGGGAGAATTAAAAGTTAAAGAAAGCAATAGATTGGAGCTTATTAGGCACAATTTACACAATTGCGGCATATTTTGTAAAGTTATTGGTGAAGATTTATTTATTGATCCGACAAAAAAAATCAGTCCAAAAAAAAATCAAATCAAAACCGATAATGATCATAGAATAGCTATGTCTTTTGCTATTATGGGTATGAAATTAGGGGTTGATCTCTATATTGCTGATTCTGAATTTATTAAAACAAGTTTTCCTGATTTTATAGTTACTCTTAATAGTGTAGGAGGCAATTTAAGTGAATGATTTAATTATTTCTGTTGATGGTCCATCAGGTTCTGGCAAAGAAAGAATAGCAGAATATATAGCAAAAAAATATAACCTTTATCATATAGATTCTGGTCTTCTTTACAGAAGATTGACTTACTTAATTTTGAAAAAAAAAATAAATTTCAACAATAAAAATGAATTATTTTTTTTTTTAAACTCATTAACATTCTTATCTTTAAAAAAACATAAAACTCTTAGAAAAGAAGTTATTAGTAGACAAACTTCAATTATTGCAACTATTCCAATAGTAAGGAAGTTTATTAATAATCAACAAAAGTTGATTGTAAAAAAAATACTGAAATCTAAAAAGGGGTGCGTGATAGATGGTCGTGACATTGGATCTAATGTTTTCAAAAATGCAAAAATAAAGCTTTTCGTTAAAGTTAAACCAGAAATAAGAGCAAAAAGACGACATAAACAGTTGATTGAACAAGGGGAAAAGTCTATATACAGCCGAATTTTGAAGGATATTAATTTGAGGGACAAAAATGATAAAAATAGAGTTGTGTCACCGTTAATTGTGCCAAAAAAAGCTATTATTATTAATAATTCTTATTCTTTTAAAAATACAATTTATCAAATAAATAAAGCTTTTAAAACATTATAAAATTATATGGCAGTTAATCAAAAAACTTTAATAATTACTAATTCTGAATACGATAGCCTAATTTCAAAAAGTCTAGATTTAAAAAACAATAAAGAAAAATCAATTGTAGAAGGTAAAGTCGTTGCAATAGAAACTGATACTATAATCGTTGATGTGGGGTTGAAAAGCGAGGGCAGAATACCTATTACAGAATTTTCAAGGCCAGGGAAAAATCCTGATATTAATATTGGTGATTCTGTCAAAGTTTTTCTTGATAGAGTTGATGGTGTCAACGGAGAGACTAGGTTATCGTATGAAAAAGCTTTAAAACAATCTGCTTGGAATAATCTGCAAGATAGTTTTGATAATAATAAAACTGTAACTGGAACGCCTTATAACAAAGTTAAGGGAGGTATGAGTGTTAATTTAGATGGCGTTACAGCTTTTCTCCCTGGGAGTCAAATAGACAATAGACAAATTATAACCGATACAAAGGAGCTTATAGATAAACCTTTAGAATTAATGATTTTAAAAATGGACAAATATAGAGGCAACATTGTTGTTTCTAGAAAAGCAATAGCTGATATTGAGACAAAAAAGCAAAGAGAAAAACTATTAAATAATATTAAGGAAGGATCAATCTTAGAGGGAAGAATTAAAAACATTACTGACTATGGTGCATTTATTGATTTAGGTGGTATTGATGGTTTAATACATATTACAGATATTGCCTGGAGAAAAATAAATCATCCGTCTGATTTATTAGAAGTTGGAAATCAAGTTAAAGTTATAATTTTAAAATATGATGAAGAATTAACAAGATTAAGTTTAGGTATAAAACAATTAACTGATGATCCATGGATTAATGTTGATAAATATTTTGAAATAGAAAAAGATTATGATGGTGAAGTTTCTGGGATTAATGATCAAGGGATATTACTTTCTATAAATGATTTTGATGGATTTGTTCAAATAACGGAACTTAGTTGGTTAAAAAAACCCCCTCATCCTTCTAAAATTGTTCAAATAAAAGAAAAAATAAAAGTAAGAATTATTGAAATCGATTCAGATAAAAGAAGACTTGTCTGCAGTCTAAAAAGACTTAAACAAAATCCGTGGCTAAGTATTAAAGATAAATTTAAAGTTAATGACATTATTGATACAAAAATAGTTAACATTGTTGATTTTGGTATATTTGTTAAAGTTTATGAGGAAATAGATGGAATGATACATGTTTCTGATTTAGATTGGGATGAATCAAAATGCTTATCTATATTAGGCAATTATAAAAAAGGAGAAAAAGTTTCAGTTAAAATATTAGATATAAATATAGATAAAGAAAGAATTAGTTTAAGTATCAAACACTTAGTCAATAATCCAACTTTAGATTTTATATTAACAAAACCAGTAAAATCCATTATTTCAGTTAAAATAATTTCAATAAATGAAAAAGGGTTGACTGTTAATATTGCTAAAAATATCAACGGTTTTATAAAGAAAACAGATTTAGCAAAAGATGAATCAGAACAAAGAATTAATAGATTTGCTGCTAATGAAACGATTGACTGTATGATAACTTCATTTGACGAAAAATCAAAAAAAATTAACTTATCAATTAAAGAAATAGAAATTGATGAAGAGAAAAAATTACTCATTAAATATGGATCAAAGGACTCAGGGGCCTCTTTGGGAGATATTTTTAGTGATAAACTTAAAAGAAAATAAATCTATTTAATGTTAAGATCTGGGTTAATACATAAAATTCAGAATAAATATACTTCTTTAAGCTTAAGTGATGTTGAAAATATAGTTGATCTTTTTTTTAAAAAAATTTTTTTAGCCTTACAGAACAATCAAAATGTTGAAATTAGAAATTTTGGAACATTCAAAAAAAAAATAAATAAGGAAAAATATGTTAGGAATCCAAAAACAAACGAAAAAATTTTTAAAGTTGCAAGTAATAAAATTCATTTCAAAATAGGAAAAATTCTTCACCAAAGAATTAACAAAGATATTCATTTTAATAATGAATGACAAAAAAATCATTGTTGCTTTAGATAGCATCGATTTATATGACTCAAAATATCTTGTTGACGAAATAAAAAATCAAGTTTTTGCTTTCAAGATAGGTTACGAGTTTTTTTTAAGTTTTGGTCTTGATGGATATAATCAAATAAAAAATAAAAAGGTAAATATTTTTTTGGATTTAAAATTACATGATATACCAAATACTATAAAAAATGGAATCGAAGCTATTGCCAATCTTAATCCATATTTTACGACAATACATATAACTGGTGGAGATGAAATGCAAAAAATAGCAAATTTGAATAAAAAAAATGTTAAAATATTAGGTGTGTCGATTTTAACTAGTATTGATAGTACACAAGCTGAAAAATACTACAGTGAAAAAAATATTAATAATCTTGTAGGTAAATTTGTAAAAAATGCCTTGGAAAATAAATTAGATGGTGTTGTTTGCAGCCCTCTAGAAATAGAATTAGTAAAAAAAATATCTTCTGGAAAGCTAATCATTGTTACTCCTGGCATACGTCCAGAAAATTATAATAAAAATGATGATCAAAAAAGATTTATGTCTCCAAAAGAAGCTGTTAATTTAGGGGCTAATTATTTGGTAATTGGAAGACCAATTACTCAATCTTCTAACCCATTATTAGAGATAACATCAATTAATTCTTCAATTGAATAAACCTAAAATAAAAATTTGTGGGATTAATGAAATAAAAATAATTGATTGTTGTATCAATAATGGAATAGAATATTGTGGCTTGATTTTTTATGAAAAAAGTCCGAGATTCGTTAATCTAGAACTTGCTAAAAAAATAATTAATTATGTTTATAACAAAAAAATAATTCCTGTTGGGGTTTTTGTCAACAAACCTCTTAACAAAATTATGAAAATCATAAAAAAAACATGTTTGAAACATATCCAGCTTCATGGAAATGAAGACAATAATTATATTAATCAGTTAAAAAAAGAATTTGACTTAAAAATAATTAAAAGCATAGGAATTAATAATAAGGATGATTTGAGAAAAATGGAAAATTTACAATTATCTGATTACTTTTTATTTGATTATAAACCAAAAATTAATGAATTACCTGGAGGAAATGCAAAAAAGTTTGACTGGTCATTACTTCAAAATATCACAATAAATAAGCCATGGTTTATATCAGGAGGAATAAATGTAGAGAATGTTGAACAAATTAATAATAAATTAATTCCTTATGGAATTGATATTTCATCAGGTGTAGAAGAAAAACCAGGAATTAAAAGTTCTCACAAAATTAGTGCTTTATTAAAAATCTTAAATGCTTAACAAAAATTCTTATTCTCAATGGCCAGATGAAAAGGGTTATTTTGGTCAATTTGGCGGAAGATATGTTGCTGAGACTTTAATGCCTTTAATTATGGAAGTTGAGAAAGAATATAATTCTATTAAAAAAGACAGTTCATTTAATAAAGAATTTAATTACTATCTAGAAAAGTTTGTTGGTCGACCAAGTCCTCTTTTCTTTGCTGAAAGAATAACTGAAGATCTAAAAGGTCCTAAAATTTATTTTAAAAGAGATGAATTGAACCATACTGGAGCTCATAAAATCAACAACTGTATTGGGCAAATTCTTCTTGCAAAAAAAATGGGGAAGAAAAGAATAATTGCTGAAACAGGTGCTGGTCAACATGGGGTAGCAACGGCAACGGTATGTGCTCTTTTTAATCTTCCTTGTATAATATATATGGGTGAAAAAGATATTGAAAGACAGTCACCTAATGTATTTAGAATGAAATTGCTAGGAGCAGAAATTAGAAAAGTATCAAATGGATCTAAATCACTAAAGGATGCTATGAATGAAGCTCTTAGAGATTGGGTAACAAATGTTGATAATACTTTTTATATTATAGGCACAGTTGCAGGTCCGCATCCCTACCCATCAATGGTAAGAGATTTTCAATCTGTTATTGGAAAAGAGGTTAGAAAACAAATTCAAGAAGCAGAAAATAAATTACCTGATCTTTTAGTTGCTTGTATTGGGGGAGGATCAAATGCTATTGGATTGTTTCATGAGTTTTTAGATGATGCAGACGTTAAAATGTTAGCTGTAGAAGCAGCTGGTTTGGGTTTATCATCAGGTAAGCATGCCGCAAGTTTAGCAGGAGGTAAACCTGGAGTTCTTCATGGTAATAAAACATATTTATTGCAATCAAAAACTGGTCAAATTGAAGAAGCGCACTCTATATCTGCAGGTTTGGATTATCCAGGCATTGGTCCTGAACATTCTTTTTTATTTGAAGAAAAAAGAGTTAAATATATGTCCGCCACTGATGATGAGGCTTTAGAAGCTTTTCAATATTGCTGTAAATTAGAAGGAATAATTCCTGCTCTCGAACCTGCCCATGCTCTTGCAGTTCTCAAAAAAATCGCTCCTAATATGAGTTCTGATGAAATTGTTATTATGAATATGTGTGGAAGAGGAGATAAAGATATTTATACTGTTGCTAAAGCTCTTGATATTAATATCTAATGAGATCTCGCATAACTAATACTTTTGCCGATAATAAAAAGAAGCTTGTTACATTTATCACTGGAGGTGATCCAAATTTTGAAACATCAAAAAAAATTACAAAAACTATTATTGAAAACGGAACAGATATAATTGAAATTGGAATGCCTTTTTCTGATCCAATGGCAGATGGACCAACAATTCAATTATCAAGTTTGAGAGCAATCAAACAAGGCATAAATCTTGATCATATTTTTTCAATTTGTAGGAATCTTAGAAATACTAATAATACAATACCAATTATTCTTATGGGATATTATAATGTTGTATTTCACTATGGTGTGGAAAAATTTGTTTATGAATGCCAACAAAATGGTGTTGATGGCCTAATAATTGTTGATTTACAGCCAGAAGAAGATTCTGAATTATTATCTGCAATTAAATCTACCGATTTAGATCTAATTAGACTTATAACACCCACCACTAATACAGAAAGACTTGAAAAAATTCTAAAACATTCCTCAGGTTTTTTATATTATGTAACTATAACAGGTATTACAGGACAGAATTCAGCAAACTTGAAGGAGTTAAAACAATCTATAATTAATATAAAAAATAAAACAAAATTACCTGTTGTCTCTGGGTTTGGAATAAAAAATAGAGAACAGGTCAAGAAAGTATGCGAAATCAGTGACGGTGCGGTTGTTGGCTCATCAATTGTGGAAATTATTAAAAATAATATAAATAACGAAGATAAAATGATAACTCTTGTGGCAAATTTTGTTAAACAATTAAAAGAAGGTATCATAGAATGAATTGGCTAACAAATTTTGTTAAACCCAAACTTAAGGCTCTCGTCAATAAACGTAATGATGCTCCTACCGATTTATGGCAAAATTGTCCAAATTGCGGAAATATAATGCATCATAAAGATATGTATGAAAATTTTCATATCTGCAATTCTTGTGATTATCATTTTAGAATGCCGGTCGAAAAAAGAATTGAAATGATTTTTGGCGAAAAAAACTTTCATGAATTGCAACTTGAAAAAACAGAAGATGATCCACTTAATTTTACAGACACAAAAAAATATAGTGATAGATTACATGAACATAGGAAAAAAATACAACGAAATGATGCTTTTATTTTGGGCAAAGCTCAAATTAATAATAATAAAATAATTGCTGGATTCATGAATTTTGATTTTATGGGGGGCTCAATGGGAAGAGCCGTTGGAGGAGGTATTGTCAAAGGTGCTTTAGAAGCAACTTCTGAAAAATGTCCTTATATATTATTTACCTGTTCAGGAGGAGCTCGAATGCAAGAAGGGATAGTCAGTTTGATGCAAATGCCCAGAACTGTAGCAGCTATTGAACTATTAAATAATAAGAATATTCCCTATATAGTAATCTTAACTGACCCCACAACTGGCGGTGTTACTGCTTCATTTGCAATGTTAGCTGATATTACTATTGCTGAAAAAGATTCAACTATTGGTTTTGCTGGAAAGAGAGTTATCCAAGATACTATTCGTGAAGAATTACCAGTAAATTTTCAAAAAGCTGAGTATCTTAAAGATCATGGAATGATAGACATCGTTGTACATCGTAAAAAATTAAAAAAAACTATTTCAGATATTTTATATCACATTTGCAATAATTAAATATGTCTCAAAAACTTGAAAAGTTGCTTGATCAACTTGTCAAGCTGCATCCAAAATTTATCGATTTATCACTCAATAGATTATCGCTATTGTTAGATAAGCTTGGAAACCCGCATTTGAAATTGCCAGCAACAATTCATATAGCAGGTACAAATGGCAAAGGTTCAATACTTAGTTATATTCGTAATATTTTACAGGAAAACAAATTTCTTGTTCATTGTTATATATCTCCTCACTTAAAATCAATTGAGGAACGTTTTATTGTGTCAAATAAACAGATTAGCAAACAAAAATTACTAAATACATTGAGATATGTAAAAAAAATAAATGCCTATAATCCAATAACATTTTTTGAAATAACTACTGCTGCTGCTTTTTATATTTTTGAAAAGGAAAAAGCTGATTTTGTTATATTAGAAACAGGACTTGGAGGAAGATTAGATGCCACAAATATAATAAAAAAAAGTATGATTGATATAATCTCTCCAATTAGTGTAGATCATCAAGAATTTTTAGGCAACAGTATAAAAAAAATAACTAATGAAAAATTGAAAATAATTAAACCATTAAGTAAAGTTATTATTAGCAAACAGAATAAAATTGTAAAAAATGAAATAAAACAAAAAATTAGAAACTTAAAAAATAATAAACTATTTTTTGGTGAAAAATTCAAATTAATAAATATAAATAAAAAATCATTTTGTTTGAGTTATAAAAATGAAAATATTAATTTTTCTAGACCTAATCTCAGAGGAGAACATCAAGTTGAAAATGCGGCAACAGCAGTAATGGCAATTTTGAAAATCAAAGAGATGGGAATGAGAATCTCAAAGACATCAATAAACAAGGGTCTAAAAAAAACAATTTGGCCAGGAAGACTTGAGAAAGGATATCTAAAAAACATTCCCGTGTATTTAGATGGAGCACATAATGTAGCTGGATCTAAGCAGATAGTAAAATTTTTTAAAAACAACTCAATTGACAGATGGTTGCTAATTGGAATGCTAAACAATAAAGATATAAAAAATTATTTATTAATAATTAAAAAAATTATTTCAGGTGTTATAGCAATTAAAATCCCTGGTGAAAAAAATTCTTTTTCAACAGATCAAATTTATAAAATTTGTAAAGAATTGAATATTAAGTGTGTAAAACAAAAAAATATTAAAGTAGCAAATAGGTTTTTAATAAATGATATAAAACCTAAAGAAATAATTATTTCTGGATCACTCTATCTGGTAGGAAAAATAAGAAAATTATATATTTAAATTATTCTCAATCCACTCGTTAAGAGAAGATTTTGATAAGCTCCCAACCTTAGTATCAACAAGTTTTCCATCATTAAAAAACATCAAGGTTGGTATTCCGCGAACGCCATATTTTTGAGGAACCTCAGGATTGTTATCAATATTAATTTTATAGATATTAATCACATCTTTTTTTTCATCAGAAATTTCTTCAAGAATCTGTTCAATTTGTTTACACGGACCACACCAACTAGCCCAAAAATCAACTAGTGTAGGAAGATTAGATCCAATCACATCATTTTCAAAATTGCTATCTGATGTATGTAAAGTTGCCATTTAATGTTCCTTCATAAATGATAACCAATTTATAACAATATTCAAGTATTTGAATTAATTGCTGCTTTTAAGCCATTCTCATCACCTACATGATAGAGGTTGGAAAGCATTAAATTTCCATACAATGCATTTTTTTTAATCTGAAAGTCCCAGACATCATTAAATGAAAATTTGCTCAAAATAAAATTATTCAAAATATTCAAAGATATCATTTGTAGTCCTGAATAATATAAAACTCTATCCCCTGTCTTCCATCTTTTGACAAGATTATTATTAAGGGAAAAATCTCCTACTTTATTAATTAAGCCATAAGCTTTTTCTTTCTCAATCAATAATAGTTTGCATTCTTCTTTTGAAGAAAAATTATTAATAAGATTGACTACATCTGTTTCATTTTCTTTTTTCCAAAATACATCGCTATTTGTTACTATGACGTTTTCTTCATTAAATAATCTCATTGCATTTTTTACTCCTCCAGCCGTATCTAAAATATTTTTTTCATAAGATATTTTAATATTATTATTAATAGAAATTTCTTTAATAAAATCAGAAATTAGGTTGTGTTTGTAATGAGTATTTATAATTATTTTTTTGCATCCAATTTTATATAAAAAATCAATACTATTTTTTAATAAAGGAACACTATTAACTTTAATCAGTGGTTTTGGTATTTCTTTTGTTAAAGGTAGCATTCTTTTGCCATAACCAGCAGCAAGAATCATGGCAGAAAATGATTTAAACATTAAAATAATCCAGGTATTAATTTACTATAAATTAATTTTAAGTTTTTTCTGTTTGTTTTTTCAATTCCTTTAACTAGTCTCCTTTTAGTTGTTTCAATAAAACCTAAATAAAAACTTTGATTTAATTCTTTTGATAATTTTATCCACCTACCTAGTAATCGAGTCTGACGAGCACAATTCAACATGTAATATTTTTCTTTATAATCAACAATATCAATATTTTGATTAGTGGATTTGTAATAATATTTAATAAAATAATCATTGAATTGATCGTCAAAATAAATTCTTGAATCTTCCAATAATGAAAATAAATCCCAGCAACTTTCACCCCAAAACGCACCTTGAAAATCTAAAATACCACACCTAAGATGATCTTTTCTTGAGGGTAAATATATCAAATTATTAATATTAAAATCTTTATGAACAAAGTTAATAAAATTAAAATTTATTGAATCAAAGTATGATTGCCAGCATCCATAAAATTCTTCAATAAGATTTTTTGAAATTTCTTTGTTGTGAACATAAGGATAATAAAAATCAAGAAATTCAGATATTTCAGATTTAAAAACATTATAGTTGTAAACGGATAATTCATAAGAATTATTATAGTAAATGTCATTTTTTAAGACTATTAAAGTTTTCACAGCATATTTCAGTAATTTTTTTAGAGGATAGTCTTTTAATATTTTATCAAATCGTAGATTGCCAAAATCCTCTAGGATTAAAATATTATTAATATCATCATTGTCATAAATATTGGGTATTGAAACATTTACTTTTGATAAATAGGAATGGATCTTAAGAAAATTATTATACTCCTTTTTTTCATTACCTGAATCTAGACAAACCAACGAATTTGAATCTTTTATAAGTCTATAAAAAGTCCTCTTCGATGCCTCACTCTTGATTTTTTCAATTTTATAATCTTTATATTTTGAAGAAATTTTATCAAATAAATCAAAATTCATTATCAAGATTTTTATTATGTGTATGTGTTATTTTTATTATTCGTTCACGTGAATTTATAATTTCTAGATTTATTAAAAAATAATTATCTATTTGTAAGTTATTAATAATCATTTGTGGCCATTCTATAAGAGTTATGTTTTCTTTTAAATTTTCAATAATATTCAATTCTTGAATCTCATTTTCATTTTTCAATCTATATAAATCATAATGAAATACTTCAAAATTTTTTACAGGATAATTAATCATTATTGGAAATGAAGGACTTTTAATTGAATTAGGTTTCTTAATTAAATTGCGGGCAAATATTGAATAAATAAAAAAACGAATAAATGTTGTTTTTCCAGCACCTAATTCGCCATCCAATAAATAAATATCGCCAATTAAACTTTTGCTAGCAAGTTTTTTTGCTATGATTTCTATTCGTTTTAAGTGCGCCTTTGTTTTTAATAAATTAAACAAATTTTAACTAAAAAGATTTTTTTAAGTCTTCTACAAGATTTAACTTTTCCCAAGTAAAATGTCCTTTATTACTTGGTGTTCTTCCAAAATGTCCGTATGCGGCTGTTGGTTCATAAATTGGATTACTTAATTTCAAATGCTCTCTTATACCCCGTGGACTTAAATCAAATAATTCAGGTATGATTTTTTCTATTTTTAATTCATCTACTTGATTTGTTCCGTTAGTATTTATATAAATCGATAATGGTTTAGATACACCAATAGCATATGATAATTGGATAGTGCATTCATCAGACAAACCGGAGGCAACAATATTTTTTGCAAGGTATCTAGCTGCATAAGCAGCTGATCTATCAACTTTCGAAGGATCTTTTCCTGAAAAAGCACCACCACCGTGAGGTGCTGCGCCACCATAAGTATCGACAATGATTTTTCTTCCAGTTAAACCAGAATCTCCATCAGGACCTCCTATAACAAAATTTCCCGTTGGATTTACGTAAAAGTCTTCATCTTTTAAATCGCTAATTAATTTTTCAGGTATACAGTTTTCAACAAGAGGCTTGATAACTTCTTTAACCTGTCGGGGAGATAAACCGTCTTTATGCTGTGTTGATACAACAATAGAAGTTATTTTTGAAGGTTTGCCATTTTCATATAGCATTGTAATTTGACTTTTTGAATCTGGTTCTAATTCGTTCGCTTTTCCAGCTTTTCTAGCTTCTGCCATTTTTAATAGAATTTGGTGAGAAAAATGTATTGGGGCGGGCATTAGTTCTTCAGTGTCTCTACATGCATATCCAAACATAATACCTTGATCACCAGCACCTTCATCTTTATTTTCTCCAGAATCAACTCCCATTGCAATATCAGAAGACTGTTCGTGAAGATGATTTTCAATGTTGCAGTTTTGCCAATGGAATCCATTTTGTTCATATCCAATATCTTTAATGCAAGAGCGAACTTTAGAAATTATTTCTTCTTTATCAATTGATGGACCTCTTATTTCTCCTGCTAATACAACCCTATTGGTTGTAGTAAGTGTCTCACATGCTACGCGTGATAAAGAATCTTTTAAAAGATAAGAATCAACCACCATATCAGAGATTCTATCACAAACTTTATCTGGATGACCTTCTGATACAGATTCACTAGTAAATAAATATGATCTTTTCATTCTTCACTCATTCATAATTGTACATTAATTTAATATCTATATGAATCATCTTTAAATGGTCCTTCTTTTTTTACTCCTATGTAATCTGCTTGCTTTTCGTTTAACTTAGTTAATTTGGCACCAACCTTTTTTAGATGTAAAAAAGCTACTTTTTCATCTAAGTGTTTTGGAAGAACATAAACTTTATTTTCATATTTATTATGATTTTCCCATAATTCTATTTGAGCCATTACTTGATTAGTAAATGACGCACTCATTACAAAACTAGGATGACCCGTTGCATTACCGAGGTTCACTAATCTTCCTTCAGATAATAATATTATTTTTTTTCCGTCAGGAAATTCAATTTCATCTACTTGGGGTTTAATTTCTTGAGATTTATAATTTTTTAATGCTTCAGTTTCTATTTCATTATCAAAATGACCTATATTACAAACTATTGCTCTATCTCGCATTTTACGCATATGCTCAATAGTAATTACATCGGTATTACCCGTTGCAGTTACAAAAATATCACCAAATGAACAGGCTTCATCCATAGTCACTACTTCATAACCTTCCATTGCAGCTTGAAGAGCATTTATAGGATCTATCTCTGTTACACATACTCTTGCTCCAGCACCTCTTAAACTTGCTGCCGAACCTTTACCTACATCTCCGTACCCTGCTACAACTGCAATCTTGCCAGCCATCATAACATCCGTTCCTCTACGTATTCCATCAACTAAGCTCTCTTTACAACCATAAAGATTATCAAATTTTGATTTTGTTACAGAATCATTTACATTTATCGCGGGTACTTTTAGTAAACCAATTTTTTCCATCTCTTTTAAGCGATGAACGCCTGTTGTTGTTTCTTCTGATAAACCTTTAATATCTTTAAGTAAATCTGGAAATTTTTCATGAATTATTTTTGTGGCATCGCCTCCATCATCTAGAATCATATTTGGTTTCCAACCTCCTGGTCCTTCAAGAGTTTGTTCGATGCACCACCAAAATTCATCATCATTCATTCCTTTCCAGGCAAATACAGGTATTCCTTTCGATGCTATTGCTGCTGCTGCATGGTCTTGAGTTGAAAAAATATTACAAGAACTCCATCTAACAGATGCGCCGAGATGAAGTAATGTTTCAATTAAAACTGCAGTTTGGATTGTCATATGTAAACATCCAACAATTCTTGCGCCTTTAAGAGGGTTTTTGTTTTTGTATTCTTCTCTCAATGACATTAAGCCTGGCATCTCTGTCTCAGCAATTGCAATTTCTTTTAGTCCCCAATTGCTCAAAGATATATTTTTTACTTTATAATCAGTAGCCATTCTTTTCTATAAGTTATGTTAAAATAATTTTTAAATATGCATTAGTCTATTATTAGTCTATTAATGGTAAAACAACACTAAAACAAGAGCCAAAATACTTCCCTGATTTAATATTATTTAATTTTAAAGATCCAGAAAAACTTTCTACAATTTTTTTTGCAATAGATAATCCTAATCCAGAGTGTTTGTCTTGATTAACTTCTCTATCTGTGTAGAAACGTTCAAAAATTTTATTTTTCAATCTAGTATTTACCCCTGGACCTTGATCAAAAAATGACACTATTACATCTTTATCTATAGTTTTTTGTTCTATTAATATTTCAGAATTTTGAGGTGAATAAGATAAACTATTATCAATAAGATTGCTAAAAACCTGAGCAAGCTTATCTTTATTTGCATTAATCATAGATGTTTTTTTTTCAAACTCAAAATTAATTTTAATATTTTTTTGGTTTATAAGATAGGGTTCTAAAAAATCTTTTAAAAATTCAATAACATTGAAACTATAAAATAATTCTTCATCTATTTCTATCTGGGTTAGTGTGTACCTGGAAATGTCAGTGATTAATACATTCATTCGATCTATATCTTTCTGCATATTTTTTAATAACAAGTATTTTTTTTCATTACTAATTTTATTTTCCACCAATAATTCATTAGAGCTTTTTAAACTAGCAAGTGGGTTTTTTAATTCATGAGAAACATCTGCTGCAAAACCCTCTATTTCACTAATACGATTTTTTAAATCTTCAGACATCCCGCGAATATCATCGCTTAGTATTCCAATTTCATCTTTACGTTCAGGATAAGTGAATTTATTGTTTTTTTTATTTGATTTGTCTCTTTCTGATCTAAGAATTTTTGAAAGTATCTTTATAGGAGAAATAATACTTCGTAAGAAAAGTAATGAGAGGCAAAACATAAGAAAAATAATTATTATAAAAAGATTAATTAAATTAAATGAAATTAATCCAGCATCATTATTTTCACTCTTTAATACACCTGAAACAATAGCTACCCCGTAAGTATTATCGTTTTTTATAATTGGCGCAGAACTAACAAAAATGGTTTCATGATTTTCATCTTTGTACAAGTATGAAACATTAGCTGTTTTTTTAATTGTCTCTTGAACTAATAAAATTTCACTTTTATATTTTTCAACCCTAATTTTTGAAAGAAAATTATTATTAAAATGTTTCTGAAGATTATTAAATAAATCAAGATAATTTTCTTTGTATTTATTAAATAAAATGTTTTTATTTTCTGTAATTTTATCTTCATAATATCCTTTTCTTGATAAAAAAATATCCAAATTGGATAAAGTCTGTTTTTTATCTATTTCAACGACATCCTCTGAAATAAAAATATCTTCTGTATCAGCATATCTTATCCAAGAATCATCGTATATTTTTATTTTGTGTATTCCATAAAGATAATTTTCTAATAAATATTTTTGTGTTAACGTTGGGTCTAGTTGTAGATTTGAAAAAAATTTCTCACCGCATTCAGTTTCAACGTGGCTAGAATTAATATCGCAATTTTCTACATTAAATTGTGGAACTCTTTTAATTGCATTGTTACTTAAAAAAATAGTTATTCGATTTAAATCACTGGCAATGTTGTCAATTTGTTTACTTAAATTACTATTGTTTGATATTAATAAATAATTAATTGATAATAAAAAAATACATCCAAGAATTGCTGTCAATATATTAATGATTATTATCTGCGTAGTAAGAGAATAATTAGATAAAGATATGTTTTTTATGTTGTTACTCACGCCACGAGTAGCCTGAACCATATCGTGTTCTTATATGGTCAAAAGCTGGATCATATAACCTGAATTTTTTTCTAAGTCTTTTAATATGACTATCGATTGTTCGATCATCTACATAAATTGAATCACCATACATTGCATCCATCAGTTGATTTCTATCTTTTATTACCCCAGGATGTTTGGCAAGAGACTTAATTAGATTAAATTCAGCAACAGTTAATTCAATTCCTGTATTCTTCCAAAAACAAAGTTGTTTTAAATCATCAAGTAACAAATCTCCTTTTTTTAAATTATTATTGTTATCTTCTTTAGTTTCTTCAACATTTATACGATTGTAATGAATGCGTAAAACGGTTCGAATTCTTTCATTAAGAAGTTTTTGAGAAAAGGGTTTTTTTATATAATCAGCTGCTCCCATTTTCAAACCAATGATTTCATCTTGCTCTTGATCTTTCGAGGTTAAAAAAATAATAGGCAAGTCTCTTAACTCTAAGTTGCTGCTGGATCTGACCTTCATTAATAATTCATTTCCATTCATACGGGGCATTTTAATATCAAATAATCCAAGATCGTATTTTTTATTCTCCAATGCCCGAATCGCCTCTTCACCATTTTTGAAAGTATCAACATTAAATCCTTCTGTTTCAAGAGCAAGAGAAACGGATGTCAATATGTTAGGTTCATCATCAACTAAGGCAATATTTGTCATTGTCATATTTTCTTATATATTAATGCTGTTATTTATTGTTTATGGCAAATTTAAGTTCAAGAAAATATATTAATTTGAACAAAACAAGCTGGGATTAATTGTTAGTTGTGTTAATAAATTATTTTAACAAATTCAATTAATTGAGTTCAATTGGGTTAATTTTTGATATTAATCAAGATTGACTTAATAAAAAAAAATATTATGTTCTTAATTTGTTCTTATTGCGATATTGGGCAAATATTGTATTGTCTTTCTATTGGCGGCACTACATATTGTGTTCACATCCAATAAATTTATAACAAACGTAATTATGAATAGAAATTAGAAATGCCTGAAGTATCACCAACTATAATACAAAAAGCCATCAAAGTTATCAAAAATAAAAAAAAGGATATTCATATATTAAGCCTCAGCGTTATTAGAAGAGCTGGATCTATAACCCCATTTAAGTCTGATAAGATTTCAAATGCAATTAAAAAAGCATTCCTAGCTCAGACAAAAATTCAGAATAACAAAGATAAAGATAAAGAACAAAAAGATAATATTCACAAAACAGTGGAAAGGCTCACAAACAAAGTTGTAGCTGCATTAACAAGAAGAATAGCTGATGGTGATATGATCCATATTGAAGATATTCAGGATCAAGTTGAATTAGCTTTAATGAGAGATGAGTTTCATAAAGTTGCAAGGGCATATGTCCTATACCGAGAACAAAGGGCCGCATCCAGATACCACACCAAGAAATTAAAAGAACAGGCTGGCGAAAAAGTTTCTTCAATGATGG
>Ga0187833_10000222_pt1 | contig 65640 bp, 74 predicted proteins | sample ETNtaG_37_FD_167968 | JGI IMG/M metagenome (GOLD analysis project Ga0187833, IMG submission 167968) | Marine microbial and viral communities from oxygen minimum zone, Eastern Pacific Ocean - ETNP2014_SV_400_PacBio MetaG (Illumina Assembly) | ecosystem: Environmental > Aquatic > Marine > Hypoxic...
ATGTAGATTTATTGCTTGGAGATTATTCAAAAGCAAAAGAAGAATTAGGTTGGGAACCAAAAACAAAATTTAAAGAATTAGTTAAAATGATGGTTGAATCTGATTTAAAAGATTTACAAGGACAAAGATTCAATCAATAAGTTAATTTAAATAGCAGATTTTATAGATATAAAAATGATAAGATTAATGAAAAAAACATTTTATAATGAAGAAGAAACTAAAAAATCACTCTGTGAGTTTATTATGCAAGCTGATAGACTTAGCATGTATAACAAATGCATAGAATTTGAAGAAAAATTTTCTAAATATCAAGGAAGAAAATATTCTGTTTTATTTAATAGTGGAAGTTCTGCAAATCTTGCATTAATACAAGGATTACTTCATTTAGGAATTTTAAAAAAAGGTGATAATGTTGGTTTTTCTGCTTTGACTTGGGGAACAAATGTTATGCCTTTAATTCAACTTGGTTTAAATCCTATTCCAATTGATATTTCTTTAAAAAATTTAAATGTAAATTCCGAAAATCTTTTAGAAGTCTTAAAAAAAGAAAAACTTAAAGTTTTATTTATTACTAATTTACTTGGTTTTTGTGGGGACCTTAATAAAATAAAAGAAATATGTGATAAAGAAGAGATAATTCTTTTAGAAGATAATTGTGAATCTCTGGGAAGTGAATTTGAAGGGATTAAATTAGGAAATTTTAGTCTTGCCAGCACTTGTTCTTTTTTTGTTGGTCATCATTTATCTACAATTGAAGGTGGGATGGTCTGTACAGATAGTAAGGAATTATGTGAAGAATTATTAATGATAAGAGCTCATGGATGGGTTAGAGACTCAAGTGAAGAAGTAAAATCAGAATTAAAAAACAAACATAATATTGGAGATTTTCATGAAGCATATACTTTTTACAGGGCAGGATATAATTTAAGACCTACAGAAATTACAGGGTTCATAGGTGTTGAACAATTAAAATATATTGAAAAGATTTGTCAAAAAAGACAAGATAATTTTAATAAATACCATAAATGTGCTGAGAATAATCCTGATTTTATAGGATTGGATCTTTCTAATATGAATTTTGTTTCTAATTTTGCATATCCAATAATCTGTAAAGATAAAGAAATCTTAAAGGAGTATATAAAAAAATTTTCTAATGTGGAAATAAGACCAATTGTAGGAGGAAGCATAACTAAACAACCTTTTTTTAAAGAGGATAAATATTCCTGTCCAAATGCCGAAATGGTTCATGAACAAGGATTTTATATCCCTAATAATCATGATTTAACAGAAGATGAAATAAAATACCTTTTAAAATTAATGGAAGAGATTCCCAAAAACTAAAATGATACCTCAAATTGAACCTTGGATTGATGATGAAGAATTAAAGGAAATAACAGAAGTTATTAAATCAACTTGGATAACAGAAGCATCTAAAACAAAAAAGTTTGAGAATATGTTCAAAGAATTGGCAGGAGTAAAATATGCCAGAGCTTTTTCTAATGGAACTGTAACTCTTTTTACAGCCTTAAAAATTTTGGGAATTGGTGAAGGTGATGAGGTAATCACAACTGCATTTACATTTATAGCATCTATTAATAGTATAATATTTTCTGGTGCAAAACCTGTTTTAGTAGATATTGATAAAAAAACATTTAATATAGACTATGAAAAAATTGAAGAAAAAATTACAAAAAAAACAAAAGCAATTATGCCAGTTCATATGTATGGACAATCTTGTGATATGGATAAGATTATGGAAATCGCAAAAAAACATAATTTGTTTGTAATAGAAGATGCTGCTCAAGCTGTTGGTGTAAGATTTAATGAAAAACATGTGGGAACTTTTGGTGAATTCGGAAGTTTTTCTTTTTATGGAAATAAAATAATAACAACAGGGGAAGGGGGTATGTTGATTACAAACAATGAGAAACTTGATGAAAAAGCTCTCAGGTTTAAAAATCATGGAAGAAGGGGGAAGGGATTTGTTCATGATGAAATAGGTTTTAATTTTAATTTTACTGAAATGCAAGCAGCGATAGGAATTGCGCAAATGAAAAAATTGAATAGAATTATTGAAAGAAAAAAGAAAATAAGAGAAATTTATATGGAACATTTATCGGAAATTGAAAATATTGAATTTTCATTTATTGGTCCAAAATGTTCCCCAGTACATTGGTTTACAAATATTCTTGTAGAAGATGCTGAAAAATTAGAAGAAGAATTGAAAAAAAGAGAAATACAAACAAGGAGATTTTTTTATCCAATACATAAACAAGAATGTTATAAGAATATGCCTGAAATTTCTCAAAAAGAATTTCCAAATACAGAATATGTTTACAAATGCGGACTTTCTTTACCCTCTTCTGTAACTTTAAAAGATAGTGAGATAAAAGAAGTATGTGATGCAATTAAAGAAATTATAAAGAATGAATGAAAATGAAATCAATTGCACTATTATATCTTTCAAATAAAGAAAAACTAGATTATGGTTCAGGAGTTATTAGGGCTCGTGTTCCCTATCCTCTTTTACACTTAGGTTCTTATTTAAAAAATAAAGGAGTTAATGTTTATTTGATAGATGGGCAAGTTTGTAATGCAAAAGAAGAATTAGTAAAAATTATTGATAATGTCGATATAATTGGTTTTAGTGCTATGACTATGCAGATTACAAATTCTTTAGAATTAACAGAGTATATTAAGAAGAAATATCCTGAAAAAAAAATAATTTGGGGAGGAATTCACCCTTCGCTTTTGCCAGAGCAAACAATAAAAAATCCTTCAATAGATTATGTATGCCAAAGAGAAGGAGAAGGTTGTTTATATGATCTTTGTAATGGAAAACCTCTAAATAAAATAAAAAATCTTGTTTATCAAAAAGATGGAAAAATTATTGTTAACCCAATTAGAGATTTCATTGATTTAGATAAAGAAGACAAACCTATTTGGGATATGCTTAATTTAGAAAACTACATCAAAAGACATAAATTTGGGCCAAAGAAAGATAGAAGAGCATTTGGTATTTCTGTTGGGAGAGGGTGTATTTGGAATTGTACTTATTGTGTTAATACTGTACTTGGAAGAAAGTGGAGACCTCTTTCTGCAGAAAATATAATAAAGAGAATAAAATTTTTGAGAGAGAATTATGATATTCAACACTTTACAATTGTTGATGATTGTTTTGAGTTAAATATGGAAAGAGTTAAAGATTTTTGCAATGCATTGATAAAAGAAAATATAGACATCACTTGGGAAGTAAATGTTAGGGCTGGTAAAAAATGGACTGATGAAATAATGGATTTGTTTTCTAAATCAGGTTGTATTCTTTTATGTATTGGGGCTGAATCTGGTTCAGATAGGATCTTAAAATTAGTTTATCGTAAAGGTATTACAACAAAAGATATTCTTTTTACAGCATATCAATGTAGAAAATACAAAATCCCTTTAGGTACTGGTTGGATGGGTGGTGTGCCTAGTGAAACTGAAGAGGAACTAAATCAAACTCTTAAATTAATAAAGAGGGTTGTTGAAATTTGTCCAAATACCATTATTAGCGGACCAGCACCTTTTAGACCTTACCCTAATAGCTCTCTTTATTTTGAAGCAGTAAAGCAAGGATATCGACAACCTCAAAGTTTAAAAGAATGGGCTGATAAAAGTACAGAAGGATATCTTGCAGAAGAGGCAATTCCTTGGGTAAAAGATCCAAATAGATTGAAAGCAATTGAGTTTTATTGTGTAAATGCTTATAGATATCCTATAAATACATTACATAAGGTTTTAATTCTATTATGTAAAATTAGATTGAGATACAATATTTACGCCCTTCCTTTTGAAAGACCCCTAACAAAATATTATGTTCAAAATATCTATAGGGATTAATAAAATGAAAATAATTTTTCCAAGAATCGAAACCTTTCATTTTCATAAAGCTTATGATGGCGGTTCAAAATATATTCATTATTTAAGCCAAGAATTAGTTAAACAAGGGTGTAAAGTTGCTATTATTACAACTCCTTTTAAAAAAGGAGATTATAAAACTAGATTTTATAATGGGGTTGAATATGTTTTTCTTCAACCAAAATATTCCAATAGAAAAAGATTTGTAAATATCCCTTGGAAAAAAGTATTTGCAAAAAATTTAAAAAAATATTTAGAAAAAACAGATTTTGATATTCTTCATAGTGCAGAAGCATTTGCTTTACCTTATCTTAAAAAGAAAAAAAGAAAGCCAGTTATTTATCAATGTTGGGCAATGGAAGCTTGGTATGGTAAAGAACCCACATCTCAAAAAGCACTTAAGAAAATTTATATTGACAAATTTTTAAGAAAACCTTGGCAATATGTTTTAGAGAATTCAGATTCTATTGCCGCTGATGGGAATTTCCAAGTCCCAAGAATAACTCGGCTTGGCATTCCAAGAGAAAAGATTTTCTTTTTACCAAATGGTGTTAATTTTAAACAAATACAAGAGATTAAAAAAAATTATAAAGATAGAAGGAAAGATCTTGGAATAAAAAAAGATGATTTTCTTATTCTTAGTGTTTCTCAAATTGCTCCTGATAAAGGTGTAGACGATATAATAAATGGATTTGCAATGTTAAGAAAAGATATTCCAAATGCTAAGCTTTTAATGGTTGGCAAAGGGATTCTTGAACCGCAAATGTTCAACTTAGTTAAAAGAAAAGGTTTAGTAAATGAAAAAGATTTCTTTCACAGAAAAAATGTTCCTGAAGAAATTCTTTATAATTACTACTTTTCTTCAGACATCTTTGTTGCAGCTACATTATCTGAAGACTTTATGATTACTATTCAAGAAGCAATGGCTTGTGGACTTCCAATAGTTAGTTCTGCTCAACCTTATCTGGTTAAAGATGAAGTAAATGGTTATGTTGTTGGTTTTAAAAATCCAAATGGTATAAAAGACGCTATTTTAAAAATTTACAAAAACAAAAAGATAAAAAAGATGGGGGAAGAATCTATAAAAATTGTGAAAAAATATGATTATGAAAAAATCGCAGAATCAGCTATAAAAGAATATAAAAAATTATTGAAAAATTATAAATAATTTCCAAAAAAATTATTGTTCCCTTAAAAGAGTTTTCATAACACTTTCATTTATTGTCCTAGGATTATTAATCAACCTTTCAATGTTAACATTTTCCATTATTAAATCTAAATCTTCTTCAGACCTAATACCTAAATTAGGAATATTTGTTTCAAGTCCAATTCCATTCATTAAAGAACCTATTTTATTTTTAGCTGAATGTGTATCTTCGACATTTAGTAAACTACATAATTCTAAAATAGTTTTTCTTACAAATTCAGGACCACGTGAATCATTGCAATCTTTTTCAGTAACTTGGCTATTGTATTCTAAAAATTTTCCTAATGTTAAACCTGCAGCATGCCCATGAGGAATTCCAAAATAAGATGTGAGAGCATATGATATTGCGTGTGGTGCAGTTGTCTTTGTTATATTAATTGCTTTTCCAGCAAGATTTGCGGCTTTTGCCATGGCTAATCTGGATTCGTTTGTAGGATTATCTACAGCGATTTGCAAATTTTCTTTTATTAAATTTATTGCATTTCTTGAATATCCTCTAGATTCCGGTGTTGAATCTATAGCCCAATATGATTCTATAGCCTGCGATAAAGCATCCATACCTGTTGAAGCTGTAATTTTTCTAGGAAGATTTAAAGTAAAATTAGAATCTATAATAGAATATCCTGGCAACATATGTTCATGAGCTAAAGAATATTTTTTCTTATTAATATAAACCACTGCAAAACGTGTTGCTTCACTCCCTGTACCTGAAGTTGTTGGCATTAAAATTAATGGTTTTCCTAATTCTCTAATCTTTCCACCATTACAAATATATTCTTCAGGATCTTTGTTTTGTAAAGAAAGTGTATTCAAAAGTTTAGCCATGTCTAAAGCAGTTCCACCTCCAACCCCTATAACTAAATCTGGATTGAATTCCCTAAATAAACTCATCCCTTTCTTCACATCTTCAATTTTTGGATTTTCCTCAAAATCATAAAATCTAGAAACATTATATCTTTCTAAAACTTCTTTGAGAGAATCTTCTGCTCCGCATGAATGATATGAACTTTTTCCTGTAACTAAAAAAATATTCTTTGCATTATTTTCATCTAATATATCTCTTAAATTTTTAATACTTCCATCTCCAAAATATTCTTTTTGTTTCATTTCTTTAAAAAAATCTATAAAATTTTTCTTAATTTATCATTAGAAATCATCTCTTCTTAACTTACGCTGCCCTACCATCAACATACCATAATCCCTTTTCAGTATGAACTCTCTGAACCCCATCTTCAGTAAACCTATCAATCAAAGCTAATTGTAATAAGGGATTTTCTAAATCTGGATTTGATTCCATAACTGCTAATTTTGCTTCTAAATTGCCATCAACAATTCTAAATGCATGTGGAATATTTTTCTGAATGGAAAATGAAGCTCCTGGTTCTAATTTTTCTTCATGTGTTCCCCATCTTAACAATATTGGAACGTCTCCATGAACATAACCCCATCTATAAGCACCCCTAGTTATATCTAATTCATCTCCATCTCTAGCCTTTACAGTATATTCAATTGTCTTTAAATGTGGCTGAAAAGTAACACCATCCATTAAGACTCTTTGTAAATATTTTGGTCCATCAATTATTTCTGCATCTGCATGTTTCCTAAACATAAACCCTCCAAGTTTATCAAAAGAAGTATTTTCCCCTTCTAAATCAGGTAATGTTTTTTTCATAAACTCCAAATAATCTTGAAGATCAATAGATTGGATCATTGCTTGAAAATCATCTCTTCTAATTGGACCCATATCTGTTATCGCTAAAATCGCCCCTTTTTTACCTGGCGGAACACTAAAAGAATGCCAAGTATAAGAACTTATTACATTGGCATCCCCTGTTGTTGCTGGAATAATATGTGGTTTACCATCTTGATCTTTCCAATGATAATTTACATTTCCAAGTACTATAGTCATTTGCCTCTCTCTATGACCTCTATTAAAATAAGTATCATCTAAATTAGGATCTTTAGGATCATGTTCATGATGTTCAATTATTAATTCAGGTATTATAGGGGATTTTTTTTGTGTAGCTGTATGAAAATAAGAATAATATAATTCGTTATGCCCTCTATGTGTTTCCCTAAGAGAATCTTTTGTATCTTTTTCTCTACAAACTATAACGCCATCTGTTGAATCATCAAAAACAGGAACTTTATGTCTATATCTTGGATCAATTAGTTCCCTTGCATTTAAAGGTGATATTCTTTCAATAGTGGCTAGAAGTTCTGGAGTAGGGCATTTTCTACCTTGAATCACATCATTTACATATTCCATATCATGGCCAGTTTGTCCTGCAAATTCTGGAGCAGGTGTTTTTGCCCTATTTAGCATAGCTTGGAAAATAGCACCAAAGTTTTTATCATAAGGCAATCCTTCAGGTATAAATATACCTCCAGGTATTTGAATTCCTCCACTCGGTGTTTTATTTGATTCATATGGTTGTGATTGCATTTTTATTTACCTCCAGGAATTAATTCCAGAATATTTTTAATAGGCATACAATTTTTGTTTACTTCATAACTTCTTTCATTTTGAAGTATTGTTTCAGCTGTTTTTACCATTGCAGGATATGCACTTCTAATTAAATGATTTGCATAAATAACTACATTAACATTTGCATCAATTAATTCTTTTTCAGTTATTTGACTATATGTTGAAGGAACTACCACTAAGGGAACCTTTCTATCAAAATTAGAATACTCTTCGCAAAATTCAAGTATTTCATTTGGTTCTTTCTCTTTACTATGGATCATTATACCATCTGCCCCTGCTTCAATATATGCTTTAGCTCTTTTCAGTGCATCTTCCATTCCTTGTTTAAGAATTAAACTTTCAATTCTCGCTATGATCATAAAATCTTGAGTTGTTTGTGATTTTTTTCCCTTAGAAATTTTGTGTGAAAACCCTTCTATAGAATCTTGTTGCTGGTTAACTTCCACTCCGAATAAAGAATTTTTCTTTAATCCTATTTTATCTTCTATAATTATTGCAGATACACCCATTCTTTCTAAAGTTTTAACTGTAAAAACAAAATGTTCTGTAATTCCTCCTGTATCTCCATCCATGATTATTGGTTTTGTTGTAACTTCTAAAATATGGTTTAAGGTATCTGATCTCTCGACTAATTCTATGTCTGGTTTTCCTTTTGCAGTTGAATCAGTTAAACTACTCAACCATATACCATCAAATTCTTTTAGTACATTATCTTTCAAAATTTTTGTATCTTCCACAATTAAACTACTAATACCATTATGGGCCTCCAATAATCTAACTATATTTTTCTCTCCCAATAATTTTTTAAATTTTTCCATTCTTATTTGTGGTGTTGTTCCAACTTTTTTCTCTTTTATTTCCATTGTGATTGATTCATTAGATTTTTATTTTCTAAATTATTTTTTTCAATATCGTTCTGTTTATTGATCAAGCCATTCTTTATATTACTTGAACTTTGTTCAGGAAAATAAGGCATAATTTGGACTTTACAACCAATTAATTCCAAAGTGTTAATAGTTTCTTTTAAGTCTTCTATTGAATGACTATCACTTTCCATCAAAATATCTGGCTTTATTCTTTTGACATTGGGTATTGGTGAATAATTTTTTTGCGCCACTACAATGTCTACACATTTTAAAGATTGTATTAATTTCATTCTTTCATTAAATGGTGTCAAAGGTTTTGGTTTTTTTTCCATTACGGCATCATCTGTCAAAATCCCTACAATTAATTTTCCTTCTTTTCCTGCAAATTCTTTAGCATTTTCTAAAGCTAAAATATGACCTACATGTAATAAATCTGCAACAACATAAGCATAAACTATTTTTTCTTTCATTTTAGTTAAACCCAAATTGTGAAATTTCTCTTTCACTTAATTTTCCCCCCCTTAATCTTTGCACATTTTCACAAACTTCTGAAACTCTTGTTAATCCAATTTTCATTGCACTTGCTAAAGAAGGATTTGATCTTGCCCATTCAGAACCCGGCACATATCTTCTCTTAATATCTTCAATTCCCCCTTCAAAAGAGATTTGGTCTTCACCTCCATTAGTTAATTCAGCATAAACTACTATTAATTGTTGTAAAGTTTTTGGAATCAATGATTTAAAACTTAAAGGTTGAAATTGTTCTCTTTTCCCTGCATTTTCTTCAAGCCCCCACTGTTCTAAAACAAGAAAATGTGGTGTAAACATTTGTACAATTCTACATACATCTAATTGATTATCAGCAACACCTAATTTTAAGCCATTATTTTGTATATATCTCCTTCCACTTAACTCATGGAATAATTGGTTTTGATTAAAAGGTCTTCCAATATCATGCAATCCAGCTGCTAAAGCAGTTTCCTCTTCACTTAAGAAATTTTTTAGATTAAGATACTTGCTACAAGCATCTTCAACCACTTGCCCAGCATTGTCATAAGACTTTCCTAAATGGGCTAAAAAATTGTCGGGTGTATTTAAGTTGTCAGGATGTTCTTCTATTAATCCTTTTGCTAAATCCAATACTCCTTGTCGATTCATTAATTTTGTCATTTTATCCTTTTTTTATTTCCTTAATTATTTTATCATCTGAGAGTTTTTTATAATAAGTTGGTTTTATTATTTTTCCCCCTATTTGTTTTACAAATTCTTCTCCAGGAATCTTTTTCCAATTAGAAGCATGTGTAAGAATTAATTTGGAATTTTTAAATTGCTCATGAATTTTTTCCAGATTTTCTAAAGGAGATTTTGATGTTTGAGCTATAACCATATCCACACATCTTAAATTAGAAATAATTGCTTTTCTTTCTTCAAAATTTGCAATTGTAGGTTTTCTATATTCTAAAACTGCTTTATCTGTTAAAACTCCGCAAATATGATAATCTCCCAGTTCATTTGCATATTCTAAAAATTTAAGATGCCCATAGTGAAATAAATCTGCAACAACAAAACTATAAACTATTGTCTTAACTTTTTCTTGTTCTATACTTACAACTTCTCCAACTTTTATTCCAGAACCTTTTGGGATTGTGACACATAATTGTCCATTAGACTTATTTTCCCAAACTATTTTTTTCATTCAATACTAGTATTACTAGTTATTTATAAATCTTATGCAATGCATTATTTTTAACCTTGTAGTAACGATAATAAGGCTAACAAGTTTTAAAAAATTTTAATTGATAAAATCAATACATTCATTTTATCCTTCTCTTCATTAAAATCAAACCAAACATATAGAAATATCTGCTAATAATTGTTGCTCCTGCTACCCCATAAACTACAGATAAATTTCCATAATCTATAAGCAAGAAAATTGCTAAAAAATTCAAGATAACATTAATAATTACAGAAATAATTAAAAGTTTTGCAATAATAATTGGTTTTCCTTTTGCTGTAAAATAACTTTCATAAATTGAAGCTAATGGAACAATTATTAATAATAAAGAAAAAAATCTAAGGATATTGATTGAATTCGCATAATCTTTTCCATAAATAATGTTAATTATAAAAGGAGATAATAAAAAAACAAATAAAGCCAATATTAATGAAAGCGAAAAAGTTATTGAAATGGATTTTTTAAATCCTCTTTCTAGCTGTTTATTTTTTAATTTGCTAAAAATAGGCAGTAAAACAGTTGAAAAAGTAATTAAAGGGATCAAGGTCAATGCAAAAATTAATGCAACCCTGTAATAAGCAATATATTCAGGAAGAACAAATCTTCCAAGCATTATCATATCAATATATCCAAAAAAAGCTGCTGTGACTACTGTTGCAGAAATAGGGAGCATAAATTTATTTACTTTTTTCTTCTCTAAAAAAGAAATTTCTTTTTTCTTCTCTGTTAAATATTTTAACTTATTCTTAGAGAAAAATAAAAGAAAAATTGAAGAAATAAGATAAGAAAAACTTAAAAAAAGTATTATAAAAAATAAAAGAAATTCATCTGAAAAAAACTGCTTTAAAGAAAATAAAATTAACAAAGGAATTATTGTCAATCTAATTATTTGAAAAACAATTTCCCTATAAAAAATCCCTTTAAAATTATTTGAAGCTATAAGAATTGCTTGTAAAAATCCTGCAAATGCAACAAATAAAATAAATAATAAACCTGCAATCAAAGCTAAAAAAATAGGTTTTTGGTAATAATTCTCTGAAATAAATTTAGCAGAAATTATTAGGATTAACATTGAAACAAAAGTTAAAAATAATTTTAATTTTGCTAAATAAACAACATAAGATTTTGGATTTTTATTTTTTCCAAATTTTTTTGAAACAAACCTAATTAAAGTATGAGGTATGCCTAATTCAGAAAAAGCTACAAAAATCAAAATTGTAGATAAAGCCAAACTGTATAATCCAAATAACTCTGGCATAAGCATTCTTGCTAAAAATATCATAAAAATCAAAGAACCAATTTTAGTTACAAGATTTGTTGAAAATTGATAAAGACTATTTTTAATAACTAAACCTGTATTTCCTGAAAAATCTCTTTTTATTATTCTTCTAAAGATATCTTTTATATTTTTTCTTTCCCCTTTTATTAAATTATTTTTCATAAAAAGAAATAACTATTTTTGTTTTTATTCTTTGTGAATTATAAATTCTTTCTTATTTTTATTATCTTTCCAATTACCTATTTGAGAAATTTTATTATAATAAGATTCTTCTACATTAGGAAATGTAAAATCAAGAAACATATGAAATATGACCCCTATAAAAATAAAAAAGAAATAATTATGAATAAAAGATAAAATAGCAAGAAAAATCCAAAACTCAATTCCGTGAAAAATAAGTATTTCACTTTTGTATTTTTTTCTTTTTTCTCTTGATAATTTTCTTAATTTTCTTCCTTTTTTAATAAACCAATTATAAGCATTTTTCAAAGAAATATTTTTATTCTTATAAACATAAAAAAGATAATGATCAACATCAATAAAAAATGTTGATAAAATAATTAAGAAAAATCCAATTAAACTAATCCAGGGAAAAATATTGAATAAAATTGCTGAAAAAGCTGTTCCTAAAATTAAATGTTGTAAAGGATACATTTTATTCTTCAATCTTCCTAATAATATCTGTAAAGGCAGGACGTGTGATTAAAACTCCTGCTGTAATTCCAATAATTGTTGTAATTGCAAATCCTTTGAAAAATCCCGCAGCTGCCCAATATAGGGGAATCATAGCGACAACTGCTGTAAAATAAGCTCCTAAAATAATTGTGAAAGCTCTTTTTAATCTTTGTTTCAAACTTGAGAAAGTTTCTCTTGCTTCATCTAAAATAATAATTTGCTGGTCTATTCCAATTCCTATTGTTGCAAGAATTCCAGCAATACTTGGAAGATCAAGATTCCAACTTATTATTGAAGCAATTCCTAAGATAATAATTATTTCAGACAAACTTGTAAGTAACAAAGCAATTGAAGATTTAAAATTTCTATATCTTAAAAAAATAAATAATGAAACTACAAAAAGAGCTGAAATTCCTGCCAAAAAAATTGAATTTTGGAATTCTTTTCCTAAAGAAGGTGAAATTGTATCTAATTTAACCACTTCTAATTTGTAAGGCAAACTTCCTGTAATTAAAATTGTCTGGAGATTGTTCATTTCATTTCTTGCATTTTCATAAGCTTCTTCTTGAGTGTCTGCAGTTCCTGAACCACTAATTGAAATTTGTGTTGTAATTCTTCCTTTAAGTCCTTCACCAATTAACAAACTATCAACAAGTTTATCATCTAAAAATAAATCTAATTTTTCCGACAAATAACTTCCATCAATAGTTGAATTTATATCTAATTTATCAGTTATTTTAGAATGTCTTTTTGCTGCATCTTCACTCAAGAAAATAGTAAATCTAAAATTACAAAAATAAAAATCATTAGATTCTTGACAGGATTCTATTATGGCATCTTGCCCAGATCTTGTAACTGAAGTTATGTCTTTTTCCCCTCCAATGAAAACAATTTCATTCCCTATTTTTGCTTCAAATTTTCCTTGCTGTGAAATTAAATTCTTTAAATCTTCAGGTGTTGTTCCTGCAATTTCAATTCTAATATAATAATCTCCAGAAAAATCAGTAATTGTCGTGATCTTAACATCTTCAATTCCATAAACATTTAATCTATTTTCTATTACTTTTTTTAAATCCTCTGCATCTGAAGAAGAAAGTTTTATATTTTGTGCTTTGACTAAAGCTCTTGAACCTCCTGAAATATCCAAGCCGGTTTTAATATTTGTTTTTGGAATTTCTGAAACAATTATTGGCGGAGGATTCTTTGAAAATAAAATTATTTCAGAATCTTTTGTTTTTAAAATTGTTTTAACACTTTGGTTAGAATTAAATTTTTCTTGCATAACCTCTAAATAATTTTCTAAACCATCTATTTCAAGCCCATCAATTTCCGTAATAATTTGTCCTTGTTTTAATCCTTGTTCAGAAATCGTTGAATTTTGTTCAACACTTGTAACTAAAACACCTTTTTGAAAAAAACTCATAGGAGTTCCAAATACGGCTAACAAAGATAAAACTACGGCAATTATTAAAATCCAGATTTTCCAAGTTAATTTAATTTTCATTCTTTTCCCTTTGATTTAACATACCATTTAAGTATTGAAACATTTGTTATCCAAGTGTTAAAAATATCAAATCCTAAACCAATAACAAGTATTGTAAAAATTTGAGTTAATATAATTGAAAAAGAACTTACAACAATCAAGGCAAAAACCAATGCTAAAAGAGATGTTAAAGTCATTGTAATTCCTGTTTTAAATGCGCCAAAAATTCTTTGATTTAATGAACCTTCATATCTTTTCAAAATTCTGTTTGTTAACAAAATATCTGTATCAACACTATATCCTACCAACATTAAAAAAGCAACAATTCCCGCACTTGACATTTTTATTCCAAAAATATTAACTAAAGTTAAAGTCATGAAAATATCAGCAAAGGCAGAAATAATAACTGCAAGAGAAGGGACAAAAGTTCTGAAAATAATAAAAACAACAATGGCCATAAAACCAAAGGCAAATAATATAGCAATTAAAAGTTGTTTATAGAAATTTTCACTTAAATCAGAACCAATAAATTCAAAACTACTATTCTTGTTATTAAGTTTATATCCTAAATAACCCTCAAGAATTTCTTTTGCTTCTTCTGTTTCTGTTTTTGTCTGGATAATTAAGGCTGTTTGCTCTCTTGTTACTAAATCATAAATTTCCCTTGTGTTGATCTCATCAAGTTTTTTTGAAAGAGCTTCTTCCAGTTTAACAGCATCGATTTGACCTGAAATTGTTATTGAAGTTCCCCCTGTTAATGAAAAGTCTTTGTAAATAAAATCTCCATTATTAGAATAAAAAACAAACATATAAATAAATGAAAAAACTAAAATTGCTATTGGAATTAGGAGGAGCAATTTGTAATACTTATCATGAAAACTTTCTAGTTTTTTTTTAAAATTTTTTTCTTCAGTCATTTTCTATTTGAAATGCGCGGACCGGGAATCGAACCCGGGACAGCTGGTTTCTTCAATAAAATTCGTTCTTGGAAGCCAGCGATTTTACCTCTAAACTATCCACGCATAGAATAAATACCCAGAAATTGTTTAATAAAGTTTACTCTTAAAAATAAAATTCAAAAATAGAAAAATTTGGTTTATTTACATTTACATTCTTTGCAATTAGAACATTGCTTGCATTTTGGGCAAACTTCTGAACCGCATTTTTTGCATTTCTCTTCCATTTATTTAATTAGTAAAAGTGTTTAATAAAGTTTACTCTTAAATGCCTTTGACAGGATTTGAACCTGCGACCTATTCCTTAGGAGGGAATCGCTCTAATCCACTGAGCTACAAAGGCAAAAGATCAAAATCAAAGATTTTGATTTCTAATGCGGGAGAAAGGATTCGAATGAAAGACACCAAGGTTTCTTTCTAACTTCCTTTTTGTTTAAACCTATTTATCAAATCCTAATGCGGGAGACAGGATTCGAACCTGCGTAAGCACTAAGCTAACAGATTTTGAGTCTGCCCCGTTTGACCACTCCGGCACTCCCGCATATAATTTATATTAATTAATCCTATAAAAAGATTTAAAAAACCTCTCAACTCTCAAATTTTGAAGACAGCCATAATAATGTTGGAAACACCTGGTCTCATTCCGAACCCAGAAGTTAAGCTTCTTATGTTAATGGCAGTAGTGTCCTACAAGATGCCAAACCATTAAGCTGTCTTTCATATTCTCTTTCACTATTTTTATATAAGGTTTATTCTTTTTTTCTTTATGAAAAAGAAATCTTCAAAATCTGAAGTAAAAAAACAAATTCAAGAATTTTTTTTAGATATTAAAAACAAATCATCTAATGAAGTTAAAAAAATAAAAAGACTTGCAATGAGTCGAAATATTTCTTTGAAAGAACTAAAGAAAGATTTTTGTAAAAAATGTCTTATGCCTTATAAAAATCCGAAAATAAGAATTAAAAACAAAATGAAAATAATAATTTGTGAAAATTGTGATTCTGTAAGTAGGTGGAAAATAAAAATTAACTCTTCTTAAACTTACCAACAAGTTCAATTAAATCTGTTTGCCCTAAAAACATTGCCCTGCAACAATATCTCTCCAAATCAAGTTCATCTAAAACCTTTTTTTTATTCTCTCCTTCAGATGTCCTTTTTTTGTATTCTTCCCACAAATGTGCAATTGGCTTGCCACAAGAAAAACAACGAATTGGAATTATCATATTATTAGTCTTTTAAATTAGTTTTTAAAACTTTTTATTGAATTTTAGATATCTTTTTATTTTGAATTTATCCCTTTAAAAATATTTTTAATTCTTATTATAAGGAAAGCGCCAAAAAATAACATTAAGATAAATAATAGCAAAAAGGCTAAAAAATTTAAATTTAATAAAACCAAGATTAAAGGGAGCATAATTGTTAAAAAGAATCTTTCAGCACCGCCTAAGGTTCCATCCCATCTCTTTATTTTTAACATTTTACTTACTTTCTTTAATGATAAAAGAATCTTTGAAACTCCTAAAGAATTGAAAGCGTCTTTTCCATCAAAAACTTTTTGATTATCTTCCCCCTTTTCAATACCAAAATAAAATAATTTTGTTATAATCATCAGATGAAATACCTTCAATACAAACAAAAGAAGGGATCCATACAAAATAAGAATACTTTCAAACCATAATCCGAATGAGAATAATAATGTTAAAAAAAGTATTGTGCTAAACCTATCGGCTATACTATCTAAAAAAGCACCATTTTCAGAAGTTTGATTTGTTCCTCTAGCTAATTGCCCATCTAGCCAATCAGAAAGAATAAATAAATATGAAAAGATTAATGCTAATAAATAAAATAATATATTTTTGTGCAAAGGTGTTAGAAATAAAAATAAAATAATTAAAGGTGAAATTATAAACATCCTTGAATAAGTAATCTGATTAGGAGTTATCTTAATTTTGTGTTTCTTCATAAAATAGACTATTCTAAGTGTAAAGAAATTTACAAATAAAATTGCAAATAAATCATCTTTTTCATGCAATACTTTCTCTTTAAACTTTTCAAAATCTTCACCCATTATAAATTATCTAATATAAAATTCATTTAAAATACCTATTGGATTTTTAATAAAAATATGTTTAAATAATTAATGTTGCCTTAAACTCTTTCTTAACCATTTTGATTTAATAGTTACTTTAATTATCGTTAAATTTAAATAAAGAAAATTGTTTTAATTTTAGAGGTGTTGGACCTCAGAAACCTTATTCTGAATAAAAAATGAACAAAAATATAATTGAACTTAAGGATGTAGCAAAACATTATTCCATGGGAAATAATATAGTTAAAGCTCTTGATGGTATAGATATTTCTATTGAAGAAGGAGATTTTGTCGCAATAATGGGGCCTTCTGGAAGTGGAAAATCAACAGGTATGAATTTAACAGGTAGTTTAGATTTACCAACAAAAGGGGAAATTTATCTTGATGGAGAGAACATAAAAGATCTAGATGAATCAGAATTAGCACAAGTTAGAGGTAAAAAAATTGGTTTTATTTTTCAACAGTTTAATTTAATTCCAAACTTGACTGCAAAAGAAAATATCATGCTTCCAATGTTATTTCAAAATAAAGACCAAGAAGAAAAAGAAAAAAGAGCTGAAAAACTTTTGCAAGATGTTGATCTTTATGATAGGATGGAGCATTATCCTAATCAACTTTCAGGAGGGCAGCAACAGAGAGTTGCAATTGCTCGTGCTCTTGCAAACAAACCAGATATTATCTTGGCTGACGAACCAACAGGAAATCTTGATACAAAAACAGGAGAAAAAATGATGAAATTCCTTACAGAATTGAATGAAAAAGGTAGGACAATAATTATGGTTACGCATGATCCTGATTTAGCAAAAACCCATGCAAAAACAATCTATTCAATTAGAGATGGCAAAATTGAATATGTTGAGAAGAAAATTTCTGAAAAATGGAAAAAAGTAAAATAATGTATTTATTATTTAAGAGTAACAAATAAAAAGATTTATAAATAAATTTTATTATTGAAATATACAAATGAAAACCAAAATCAACTTAATAGTAAGCATATTCATATTTTTAATTAGTTTGAGCTTTATTTCTGCAGTTGTTGTAGATTCTATTAGTATGGGTAAATTATATCCCGGGAAAACTTCTTCCTTAACAATGGATCTAAAAAATAATCTTGAAGATGATATTCAAGATGTTTCACTTGTTTTAGAATTAGACAATACTTCTTTTACAACTTCTGGAAGTTCTGAAGATAGTGAAGATGAAATTAGAGAAGGAAAAACAGAAGGTTTTAATTTCATTTTAAAGGCATCTGCTAGCATAAAACCCGGAGATTATAATATCCCTTATGAAATAACTTACACTAATTGGGATGATGATAAGATAACTAAAACAGGAAGTTTTGGTGTTATTGTAAGTGCCAGAACAGAGCTTAATTATGGTATTGAATTAGACAATAATATTGTTAATGAAAAAGGAAAAATATCTGTTAAAATAATAAATTCTGGATTAGGTGATATTGGATTTGTTTATGTAAAAATTATTTCTGTAAATGGTTTTGAAATTCTCTCAACAGATGAAGAATATGTCGGGATTGTTAGTTCAGATGATTTCGAATTGGCAACTTTTGATGTTCTTTTCAAAAAAACAAATGCTAATTTAAACGCACAGATAAAATATAAGGATTTTGACAATAAACAAGAAACTGTTTTAGTTCCTCTTTCTGTAAAAGTTTATTCAAAAGAAAAAGCTTTAGAATTAGGATTAATAGAAAAAGACAATAAATGGGTATATGGAATTATTGCAGGAGTTATTGTAATTTGGTTTATTTATAGAAAAATAAAAAAGAAAAGGAAAAATAGAGGGTAAACCTCTATGAGAATAGTAAATCAACCAAGTAGGTCCAAAGGAAGATTTCCAGTCATTCAAAAAAATTCTGGAGGTTATTTTAAATGAAAGATTATTTTTTTCTTGCTTTTAGGAATTTAAAACAAAGAGGCGTAAGAAGCTGGCTTACAATGCTTGGAATTTTTATCGGCATTGCTGCTGTTGTTTCTTTGATTTCTTTAGGTGCTGGTTTGCAAGAAGCAATAACCGGACAGCTTGGAGCACTTTCAATAGATATATTGACAATTCAAAACAAAGGTGCTGGATTTGGACCTCCTGGAAGCACTGTTACTGAAAAGCTAAACGATCATGATTTAAAACTTATAAAAAATATAAAAGGAATTGACAAAACTATTTCAAGATTAATTAGAATTGGTAGTTTAGAGTATAATGAAATTTCTGGATTTGGTTATGCTGCAAGTATTCCAGAAGATAAAGAATCAATAGATTTTACTTATAATAGTTTTGATTTTGAAGCAGAAACGGGAAGGTTAATTGAATCAGGAGATAAAGGAAAAATTATTTTAGGCAATAATTTTCTTAATATGGATGATTTTGAAAAAGATTTTAGGATAGGAAAAATAGCAAAAATTAATGGTAATGATTTTGAAATTATAGGCATCCTAAAACAAGTAAGTAACTTTCAGATGAATAGTATGGTTTTTATGGCTGATGAAGATATTAGAGAACTTTTTGATGCAAAAAATGAACAGGATTTAATTATCGTGCAAGTTAAAGATAAAGATAAAATTGAAGAAGTTGCAAAAAATATTGAAAGAAAGTTAAGAGAAGATAGAAATGAAAAAATTGGTGAAGAAAGTTTTAGTGTTGAATCACCTGTTCAAACATTAGGTTCTGTAAACACAATTCTCAATATAATTAATTTAATTGTTATAGGTATTGCAGCAATTTCTTTATTCGTTGGTGGAATTGGAATCGCAAATACTATGTATACTTCTGTTATTGAAAGAACAAAAGAAATTGGTATTATGAAAGCTATTGGAGCTCAGAATAAAGATATTTTAAGCATATTTGTAATTGAATCTGGAATGCTTGGTTTTGTCGGAGGAATTATCGGAGCCGTTATTGGATTGGGAGGTGCAATGGGATTAGCAACACTTGTAAATAATTCAATGAATAGTGAACTTTTCGCAGTAAGTATTTCATATCCCCTTTTACTTGGGGCAATTGGTTTTTCTTTTTTTATAGGAATTGTATCAGGGATTCTTCCTGCTATGCAAGCTTCAAAATTAAATGTTGTTGATGCACTGAGGAATTAAAATGATAAAAGATTATTTTATACTTGCGATTAGAAATCTTAGAAAAAGAAAATTAAGAACATGGCTTACAATGCTTGGAATTTTTATTTCTATTGCAACAGTTTTCATGTTAGTTAGTTTATCTCTTGGTTTGCAAGGAGCTGTTGAAGAACAATTTAAAATATTGGGGACAGACAAATTTTTTATTTTGCCTTCAACAAGTTTTCTAGGCCCGCCAGGAAGTGTTGGAGGAGTAATTTTAACTGAAGAAGATATTAATGTAATAAAAAAAGTCAGAGGTGTAAAAGATTATTCTTATGTAACTATTGCAAATGCCGAAGTTGAATTCTCAGGAGAGATAAAATATCTTATGGTTATTGGGCTTCCCTTGAAAAATATGGATGTCTGGACAGAAAGCGGAGCATGGGGAACAGATAAAGGAAAAGATTTGAAAGAAGGTGATTTGGGAAAATTAACTTTAGGTAGTATGTTTATGGAAGGAAAAGTTTTCAAAAAACCAATTAATCCAGGGAACAAATTAATAATTAATGGGAAAAGATTTAAAGTTCAAGGAATTGCAAAACCTATTGGAAATCCAGGGGATGATAGCAGTATTTTAATGCCTTTGGAAGACCTTAGAAGAATTTTTGAAATTCCTAACAGAATTGATCAGATTGCAATTCAAATAGAAAGTGATGAAAATATTTTAGATGTTGCAGAAAGAATTGAAAAAAAATTAAGGAATTCAAGAGGTTTAACTGAAGAAACACAAGATTTCGACATTTTAACACCTGACGAACTTTTAGAAAGTTTTGAAGCTATCTTAATTATCATTACTGGTTTTCTTTTAAGTGTTGCAGCAATTTCTTTATTCGTTGGAGGGATTGGAATAGCAAATACAATGTATACTTCTGTTATTGAAAGAACAAAAGAAATTGGTGTTATGAAAGCTATTGGAGCTCAGAATAAAGATATTATGATGATTTTCTTGATAGAATCAGGATTATTAGGTTTAATTGGTGCTGTTATAGGTATTTTTCTTGGATATGGAATAAGTAAAACTATCGAATATATTGCCCTTAATTCATTAGATACAACATTACTTCAGGCAGCAACCCCTGCTTATTTGATAATTGGTTGTTTACTATTTGGTTTTTTAATTGGGGCTATTTCAGGAACATTACCTGCATGGCAAGCAAGTAAAACAAATGTTGTTGATGCTTTAAGATATGAATAAATTATGTAAAGTTTTAAAAGCAATGTTTCTTTTAAAATAAAAAAGGGATGAAAATGGAAAAAATAGGTCAAATTTCAATTTTTGTTATTATAGGGATTATAATTATACTGGCAGCTGTTGCAGGATTTTTTATGTTTGGGAATGGTTCTACTGAAGAAGATCATGAGCATGAAGTGGATGATGTACATAATGATGGTTCTACTGAAGAAGATCATGAGCATGAAGTGGATGATGTACATAATGATGGTTCTACTGAAGAAGATCATGAACAATCTTCAGAAAATATGGGGGAAACAATAGAGCCTCAAACATATGATATAGAAATAAAAAGTCATGCATTTTCCCCTAAAACATTAACAATAAAAAAAGATGATATGGTTGTTTGGATAAATATGGACTCTTCAAAACATACGGTGACTTCTGATTCTGGAAATGAACTTGATTCGGTTTTGTTGAGTAAACAAGGAACTTATTCCCATATTTTTAATAAAGTGGGAACTTATAATTATACTTGTTCAGTACATAGTAATATGAAAGGAACAATTATTGTGGAATAATTATTTTTTCTTTGTTTTAATTACTTCTGATGCTTCTAATCCTAAATAGAAACCAAGTATGTGGAGAACCCACCAGAAAAAAGGAGATAAAAATATTCCCAGGACCACAAATGGAGGGGCGCTATATCTGGCTACAATTCCAAAAAATTCCTGAACAAACCCTGAATATGAAGATACCAAATAAGAAAAAGATACCCATGTTCCAAAAATAACTGAGAATAAAAACTTTTTAATATGTTTTTTACTATCAAAAATTGTGAACCAAATAAATGCAAATAAAACAGAATTAGAAAATTTAATTAGATAATAATAATTACTTTCACCCACTCCCGTGATATGCATAATAAAATCAATTAACCAAAAAATTGCAACTACAATAAAAATTTTGTAAAAAGTTTCTTTTGTTATTTTCACATTCATAATAACTTTAAAAAGACTCATCTATTTAAACTTTTCAAAATAGCTTTTTTTCAATATATTGCCTAAAGGATACTTTTTTAAATAAATTATTTTTGAGTAAATCATGAAAAAGAAGAAAATTCGTGAAAAAGGAAAAATCAAATTTAGTAAGTACTTTCAAGAATTTGAAAATGGAGAAATAGTGGCGGTTATTAGGGAGCCATCAATAAGTGCAAGCTTCCCTCAAAGATTGCAAGGAAGAACAGGTGTTATAGAATGTAAAAGAGGGAAAGCATATATGGTAAAAATTAATGATTTAAAAAAAGAAAAGAGAATTTTGATTGAGCCAATACATTTAAAAAAAATAAAACATTTTGATAAAAATGATAAAAAATAATCAATTATTAAGTATAGCGGAAATTAGTGAATATGTTAAGAAAGATAAGGATAATGAGGAATTTTTCAGATTTATGAAAAATTTCGTGAAGTTGAATCCTAAGCAAGCAAAGGAATTAAGAAAAAAAATTGAGGAACTTAAATTAATGAAGGTAAGATCGGAGCATTTAATTAAGATAATTGATTTAATGCCTGAAGATGAAGAAGATTTAAATAAAATTTTCATTGATGTAAGTTTAGATAAAGATGAAACAAAAAAAGTTCTTGATACAGTTAAAGAATTCAAATAAAAAAAATGAAAAAAGAAGAATATTCAATAATCTTAGATTATCTACCAAATGGATACCCTTTGGAAGGAAAAATGATGCCTATAGCTCAAGCCATAGGAGAAACAAACCTTATTTTATTGGAATTAATCCCTAGAAGGGGTTTGAGTTTAGAAATAGGAGAAAAAGTTTATATTGGTGAAGGAAAAAGAGATAAAATTTATTATATTCTTGGAAGACTTAAAAAAGAAAAAATTACGCAAACTGCTAAAGAAGAATTAGAAAGATTTATAGAAAAAATTGTCAAGGAAAGGGAAAAAGAATTTGTTGATTTTTTTAATGAATCAGAATCAATAAATAAAAGAATCCATCAAATAGAACTTCTTCCAGGACTCGGAAAAAAATATATGGTAGAGATATTAAAACAAAGATCCATAAAAAAATTTGAGTCTTTTGAAGACTTAAAAAAAAGAATTCATAATCTTCCTTTCCCTGAAAAGGCTGTTGAAAAAAGATTATTGCAAGAATTAACAACGGATGAAAGACATAATTTATTTACACAGCAAATGGTGAGAAATTAAAAATGGAACAAAAAACAAAAGATTTTAGTTCATCTCCTAAAAAAGATGAGGAAAGAATAATTAGAATTTTGTCAACAGATATAGAAGGGAAAATGAAAATTTTTCCAGGATTAACAAAAATAAAAGGAATTTCATGGAGTTTTTCTAATGCAATTTGCAAAATCTTAAAAATTGACAAAAATAGAAAAATAGGTTCTTTAAATTCTGAAGAAACAAAAAAAATATTGGAGTTTATAAAAAACCCAAGTGTTCCTAAATTTATTTTGAATAGAAGAATTGATTTTGAAACAGGTGAAGATAAACATATAGTGGGGATTGATTTAGAATTACGAAATGAATTTGATATTAAAAGATTAAAAAAAATAAAAAATTATAAAGGGTTCAGACACATGTCTAAATTACCTGTTAGAGGGCAAAGAACAAGAGGAAATTTCAGGAAAAATAGAGCAAAAGGGGTTGGAATTAAAAAGAAACCTAAAAAAAGTTAAAATGAAAAAAAAACATAAGCAATATTCAAAACCAAAAAAGGCTTTTGAAAAAGAAAGAATTCTTGAAGAAGGAGAAATAAAAAAAGAATTTGGTTTAAAAAATAAAAAAGAAATTTGGAGATCTGAATCAAAAATTAAATCGATAAGAGAAAGAGTAAAAAAACTAATTTCCGCAAGTTCTGAAGAACAAACAGCATTTTTTAACAGATTAAAAAAAATCGGTTTAGATGTAAATTCAATTGCAGATGTTTTAACTTTAAATAAAAGAGATTATTTAAAAAGAAGGCTTCAAACAATTGTTGTATTGAAAAAAATAGCTACAACGCAAAAAAGTGCCAGACAATTAATTACTCATAAAAAAATTCTTGTTGATGGGAACATTGTTAATAGCCCTTCATATATTGTTCCTATTGTATTAGAAAATAAAATTTCACTTAAAACAAAGAAAAAAATTTCTCCAATTGTGAAAAAAGTTTAAAATGAATCAAGAAACAAAACAAAAAAACAAAAAAGAAATAGAAGCAGTTGTAAATATTTATACTTCTTTTAATAATACTTTAGTTCATGTTACAGATGCTTCAGGAAGAACAATTTCAAAAGTTACAGGAGGAATGGTCACAAAATATAGTAGGCTTAAAGCAAATCCAACAATTGGCATGTTTATTGCAAAAAGAATAGCAGAAAATATAAAGGATTTTGGAATTAAATCAATATATGTCAGAATAAGGGCAAAAACAAGAAATCCTGCTCCAGGGCCAGGAGCAAATGCAATAATCAAAAGCTTATCAAGGGAAGGGTTTAAAATACTTAATATTCTCGACACAACAAGAATTCCTAGGGGAGGTCCAAAGAAAAAAGGGGGGAGAAGAGGTAGAAGAGTTTAAAATGAAATTAATAGAAAAAAAAGAAAATCAAATAACATTTGAAGCAGAAATAAGTAATGGTTTAATAAATGCTATAAGAAGATACATGAATAAAATTCCTGTTCTTGCAATTGATGAAGTTGAGATTTTGAAAAATGATTCTCCATTATACGATGAAACAATTGCGCATAGATTAGGATTAATTCCCTTAAAATATGGTAAAGATTCTAAGATTAAATTAGTTTCAAAAGAAAAAGGCATAGTTTATTCTAAAGAACTAAAAGGCACAGAAATTATTTGCGGGGATATGCCTATAACTTTCTTGAATAAAGGGCAAGAATTAGAACTTAATGCAACAACAAAAACAGGAAAAGGTGTTGAACATTCCAAATTTTCTCCAGGATTATTATTTTATAGAAATATTGCAGAAATAACAATTGCTAAAGAAATTTATGATAAAATAGAACAGAAAATTTCAAAGAATGAAGTTAAAATAAAAGGGAATAATGTTATATTATTAGATGATAAAAAACAAGAAATTGTTGATGTTTGTGAAAGGGCTTGTAATCAGCAAGGGAAAAATGTAGAAATAAATTTTAAAGATGAATTAATAATCACATTAGAATCATTTGGACAAATAAATGTGAAAGAAATTTTTAAAAAATCAATTGAAGGATTAAAAAAAGATCTTTCAGATGTTTCTAAAAAAATTAGTAAAGGGTAAATTTAAAACCATTCTTAGCCCCCGAAATAATAAGCGGGAGTGCCGGAGTGGTCAAACGGGCTGGACCAAGGCTCCAGTAGCTTAGTGCTTACGCAGGTTCGAATCCTGTCTCCCGCATGTAAGATTTATAAAGTAAAAATTATTAAAATTTTAACCTGCAAGTTGACGCGGTAGCGGGAAATTAATATTTCTCGTTTAATTTAAGATGAAATCAAAAACAAAAATAGATAAGCAAATAAAAAAGAAAACAAGTAAAGAATTAGTGGAAACAATAATAAATTTGAAAAAGCACGATAAATGGCTTGATGTTGCAAGAATTCTTTCAGGTTCAAGAAAAAATATGGTAAATTTTAATCTTGAAAAAATAAATAACAAAACAAATGAAGGGGAAATTGTTATAATTCCTGGAAAAGTTCTTTCTCAAGGAGAGATAAATAAAAAAATAAAAATAATTGCATTTGGATTTTCAGAAAAAGCAAAAGAAAAATTATCAAAATCAAAAATAGAATTTTCATCAATCAATAAGGAAATTAAAATAAATCCAACAGCAAAAGGAATTAAAATTTTAAAAAATGGTTAAAATAATTGATGGGAAAAATACTGTTTTGGGAAGGTTGGCAAGTTTTGCAGCAAAAGAAGCCATAAGAGGGGAAGAAATTGTTGTTCTAAATTGTGAGCAAGTCATTATAACAGGGAATAAAAAAAATATTAAAGAAAATTTTGAAAAGAAAAGAGAAAAAATTGGAAGCGGTCAAAAAGGGCCAAAATATTCAAGGCTAAATGATAGAATAGTCAAAAGAGCTATAAGAGGTATGCTTCCAAATCATAGGAAAGGAAGGGGAAAAGAAATATTTAAAAAAATAAAATGCTATATTGGAGTTCCGAAAGAATTTCAAGATTCTAAAAAAATAAAATTAAAACTAAAAAGCAAAAATAAATTTATTATGATAAAAGAAATTTCAAATGGTTAAAATAATTAAATCAGGAAAAAGAAAAACTGCAATTGCGCGAGCAGTTCTTACAGAAGGTTCTGGAAAAATTAATATAAATAAAAAAGATTATAGAATATTACATGTTTTTAATAAATTAACAATTGAGGAGCCATTAAAAATTGCTGAAAAAATTCTTGGAAAAATAAATTTTGATGTTTCAATTAATGTAAAGGGTGGTGGAGAAAAAGGACAAATTGAAGCTGCAAGACTTGCATTGGCGAGGGCAATAAATGAATTTTCAAAATCTAAAGAATTAACAGAAATTTTTTTGAGTTATGATAGAAATCTTTTAGTTGCAGACGTAAGAAGAAAAGAAATGAACAAGCCAGGAGATTCAAAAGCTAGGAAGAAACGTCAGTCATCCAAGCGTTAGTTTCTTCCCATCTTGCGAAGATTATGCTAAAGCAAAACCTTCGGAAGCCAAGAAAGAAAAGGCAAAGTTCTAAGAGATAGCTTTATAATATATTTTTTTCTTGTTTTAAAATGAATGAAAGAAGAGAAATTTTTATAAGAATTCTTGTATTGATTATTTCGGGAATAATTCTTGCAGTTTGGAGATGGTTGGTAATTATTTTTGTAATAGTTAATTTAGTTTATACTTTATTTAAAGGAAAAAGACATAAAGAAATTGCAGAGTTAAGTGAAATATGGAATACTCAATTTTATGTTTATCAAAGATACATAATACTCCAGTCAAATAGGCGTCCTTTCCCATTTGGAAAAATTGCTAAGAGTATGAGTGGACATGATTTGAAACCTGCACATCATTTCAAGAAAAAATAAAATTCTAAAAATTAATTAGATTTATAAATCTGAAAAATATATAATAATATGGGTGAAAGATTAGAAGCATTAATGAGGATTATTGTTGGAATTGTTTCAGGAATAATTCTTGGAGTTTGGAAATGGTTAATTGGTCTTTTCGCTTTCGTTAATTTTATTTATACAATATTTGCAGGAAAAAGATTGAAAGAGTTGGCAAATTTAAGTGAAATATGGAATACTCAATTTTATGTTTATCAAAGATATATGCTTTTTGTTTCAAACAAAAGACCTTTCCCATTTAAAAGTTTGGAAAAGAGTATAAGTAAGTTTGAAGGGAAGTAAAAAAACTTTTTAGTTTATATCCCATAATAAAACATGAGAAAAGATTGGTATCTTGGATTTTTAGAGGTCTTTGGTTTTCAAGGAATTTCTAATTGTTAGCTGGAAATTGGTATAAAGACAACAATTCCTATAACAAATTTGTCTTTAATTTTTTCTTTAGAAATTTCATTTATTATTCTCTGTTGAATTGTGTTTTTCATTTTATACCCAACTTTTCCAACTTATTCTGAACATGATTAAATAAAGTTGAAGAAATTAAAGATTGATGAACTCCCGCATATGTTTGTTTGTCAAATTTCACTTTTCCTAAATAGGTTTGATTTGTTAATATTTTTTTAAGCCCATTTACAGAAAAGCCATATTTTTTTGATAATTTTGTTAAGCTTATATTTTGATTCAAAAAATCCTGAAAAACTTCTTGAACTTGATAAGAATCTTCTTTTGGAATTAATTTTTTTTCTTCTAATTTATATCCAAAAGGTGCACGAGTAACATGATGTCCTTCTCTTGCTCTTTTATCTAAAGAAAATTTTGTTCTTTCTCCTGTAACATTTCTTTCAAATTCTGCAAAAGCCGAAATAATGTGAAACATTAATTTTCCAGAAGCAGAGGTTGTTTCTATTTTATCCTGCAAAGACACAAAATCAATTCCCCAATCTTTTAATTTTTCTATAGTCTCAATTAAATCTTTTAAACTTCTTGAAAAACGATCTAATTTGTAAATAAAAATTGCTTGAAATTTTTTGTTTTGAGCATCATCTAAAAGTTGCCTCATTTCGGGCCTGCCTTTAATATTTTTTGCAGATCTTCCTTCATCCTTATATATTTTTGAAATTTCATATCCTAAAGCCTTTGCATAATTTTGAAGGGCTTCTTCTTGTGCACTTAAGGAAATTCCATGTTTTGCTTGATCTTCTGTTGAAACACGTATATAGATTGCAGCTAATGGTTTATTTGAATAATCAGTCATTTTCCCTCTTTAAACGTGAACTTAGGTTAGTTAGAGTATGGTTCACGTTCGTTTAGGGCACCCTAAGTTAATAAACATTTGGGTTTTTAGAGGTAAAATATTCGAATAATTGATGTTGTAAGAAACATTTATACATAAAATGTATTTTTTTTAGGAATTTAAGAAAAAATGGTGATTTTGAGGTAAAATTTTTATTAATTTCTTTAGTGGCCTGCCATCTTTGTGCACTAAGGTAAGCTAAGTTAATGTTAATTTAGAAAGGGATTTCATCATCAGAATCTTTATCAGAACCCTCCAGTTGTGAAGTTTCCTTTTCTAGTTGAGATCTTTTCCGATCAAACCATTTGCGATTTTCTATGATTTCTCTTTCAAGATTGGCTAAACCTTCAGAATGTTCTTTATTCCCATAAATACGACCTCATTCAGAAGTCTGTGTTTTTGGATATGTTTCAACACTTTCTTCAGTCTCTATAATTGCATTATCTTTTACATCATATTTTCTAGTAAAATAAATAACCAATCCATGAGCACTCCTTTCATAAAATCCTTCTCTTAAACCCTCCCCTTGATTATCTTTATGCATAAAAAACTGGAGAAATATTCTTTTTAAAAATTATTGTTCCAGAGTTTCATGCACTAAGTGAACCTTTGTGAACATAGAGGAGGTGTTTATGGTGTTCAAACAGGTGTTTGTCTAAATTTTTTGTTAAAAACAGGAAATTTTCAAAAAAATCACAAAATTTCACTAAAAAAATTTTGGAAAATTACTGTTTTTTCGAGGATAAAAAATATGGTTTATCGTCGAAGCAAAAGATTTTTAAAGATTATTTTGTAAAAACTAATATGTTTAACTGGTTTTTTGGGAAAAAAGAAGCTGAAAAAATTAGAGACGAAGTTAAAAATAGTTTTGATTTAGTAAAAAAAGACATAAACGGTGTTGGAGAATGGATTGAATACTTTAATTCTGATAAGGATTCTCAAAAAAAAGATATTGAAGAAATAAAAGAAGTTTTATCCTCGATACAAAAAGAGATTGAAGAAATGAAAATATCTTTTTCTGAACCTGAAACTTTAAGTTTTAAACAGGTGTTTAAAACACCCAAGAAGATGTTTAAGAAACAAACAGGTGTTTATGGTGTTCAAACAGGTGTTCAAACAGGTGTTCAAACACCAAAATTAGAGCAATTTTCAGTAACTGAAAGAGCAATACTTTGGGTTCTATTAAATACAGATCTAAAATTAAGTTATGAAGATTTAGCAGCAGTATTAGGGAAAGAAAAAACAACTATTAGAGGGCAAATAAATGCAATAAAACAGAAAAGTGAGGGTATTATTCAGGAAATAACTGAAAAAAATAACAAAAAGAGAGTGTTTATTGAAGAAAAAGTTAAAGAAAAACTCCTTAAAAAAGTTAAAGTGAGGGTTAAACCCACTAAGAAAACTGAAAAAAGGTAACAAAGATGTAAATAAAAAATTATAAAAATTTAAAAGTGAGCCGTTAAAACAGATAAACCTTTTAGAAAGCGAAATTTTAAAGAATTAGAGCTTAAAAAGTGATATTTTAGAATAAAAAGGTTATTTAGAATTATCCGTTAAGAAGGATAACTAAAATTATAATCCCCTGAGTTGTAAAATTGCAGAAAGAGGTGCGTTTTTTCTAAGATTTTGGGATATTTTTAATTGTATGTTTTTATTATTTATTTTATTTTTTTCTATAGGGATTCCTTTTTTTATGAGCCTTCCAACATAATCCCTAATTGAACTTTCTGTTAAATTAAGTTTTTTTGAGAGAAGATTATAATTAACATTGGAAAGTTCTTCCTCTAATTGATAAACTGTTGAGAACACTAGAAATTCTTGTTCTGTAAGTCTTTTAAATTTTAATCTTATTTCTTTTTTTACATCATCTAAAGAATCAAGCATCTTTAAGGCATCATCAAATGAATTTTGATTATTTTCTTGTTGATTTTTTATGTGTCTGTCTGTCTGTCTGTCTGTCTGTCTGTCTGTCGAAGCCCCTTGATTTCCATTGGAAATACTTAAATTATTAGGTTTTAAAGGCTTAAAACCTAAATTATGTGTCGAAGAATGTGTTGGATGTGTCGAAGAATGTGTTGGATGTGTCGAAGAATTTTCAAGTTGTTTTGTGAGATCAAACAACTGGTTTTTAATAAAATCTATATTTTTTTTCATTAAATCCATATCTTGTTTGACTTTTTGAAAAGCTTCTTTAATTTTTTCTTGATCCATTGTGTTTTTTATGAAATAAATACAACTAGTTTACAGATTATCTAGTATTTTATCTCTTAATCGAAATTTAAATATTTTGATGTTTTTTATATGTTTGATAAATTGTATCAGTTAACTTCCATCTAGCCCTTCTAATATAAGGGATTCCTTTAGAGTTCTTATCTATTTTAAAAACAAATTTCTTTTTTAACAACTCTAAAAGTAGTTTCTTAACAAATTCTTCATCTCTCGCAATCTCTTGAGCTATTTCATATGTAAATAATGGCTTAAAATTATTAGAATAAAGTATTGCCAAAATTTGTTCAAAAATTTTTTCTTTCTTTTTATCAGAAATCCTCATAAGATAAAATTCAATTATTTATTTATATATTTTCTTATTAAATAAATAAAATAGGATTATTCAATTAAAATTGATTTATTCTTTAACAGAAGGTAAAGGTATATGTAATGGAAGATTCATTTCATCTTCAAGTTGCATAGCTTTCAAATTTGATTTTTTTAAAATAACATTAAAAATTAAAATCTTATGTTCTTCAGGAAGTTTCTTTTTTTTCCATTGTTTTATAAAATCATTTATTATTTTTGAGTCTGCCATAACAAGAACCGTTCCTGATAAAGAAATCTTTGCAATATCTGGGCTATAATCAATAACATAATTAAATTCAATTTCAATAAGTTCTTCTTTTGGTTGAAAAATATCAGGTTTTATTTGTTTTACATTAGTAATATCTATATTAGTATTGATTTTCAACTCTTCGAATTTATCTGAAATTTTTTCAATATTCAATTTCTTAAAATTAAAACCTACAATTTTCATAATAAAACCTAACTTAAAATGCTTTTAAATATTTCTATTTAATTGAATTTATTTTAAATAAATTAAATTAAATCTTCTTCAGAAACAATAAGGAAATCGCCAATTGCAATAATTGAATTATAAGGGATTAATAGTTCATTAGCACTTATCTTCTCTAAATTAAGGTTTTTAGTGTACACTGTTGAATCTTTTACAACAACATTGATTATTTCACCCGTATTTGTTTCAAAAGTTAAATCTTTGACAAAACCTAGCCTTTTTCCTTCTTTAGTTACTATCATTTTTCCTAATATTGAATTAAAAGGATTCTTTTCACTCATATTGATTTTAATAAAAAGAATTTTATAAAGTTATCTGTAAAATTTTAGTTATATTAAAAATTATTATTAATAGTAAGAATAAGATAATAATATCTCTCTCTCCCTTTGATTTCCTGTAGAAATCTTTAAAAAGAAAAATAAAATTTTTTTATTTTTGAATTTTATTTATAAATATTTATATATTATATTATATATATTATTATTATTATTATTATATATTATTATTATTATATATATTATTATTATTATTATATATTATTATTATATATTATTATTATTATATATTAATATTCGGTCAATCTATTCTTAAAAATAAATTTATTTAATATTTAATAAAATTTAAATTATAGAAATAATAAATCAATTTTTTATAAAAATTCTTATTTCCACTAGAAATTAAGGTGTTTTTCTTTTTTAGTAGTTATAATCATTTATATATAAATATTTTTTCTTATCGTCTAATATTCTTTATTTTTATAAATATCTATAGGAAATAAAGGTGGGTGTTAACAATGGTTGAATTAGAAAATATTTACAAAACTTTTGATAAGAATAATATTTTTAAAAATAAATCTATCTTACAAATTGATTATAAACCTAAAGAAATTATTTATAGGGATGAACAAATAAAAACTATAGCATCTATACTTGCCCCTGTTTTAAGAGGTGAAAAACCAAGCAATTTATTTCTTTATGGTAAAACAGGTACTGGAAAGACACTTTCAATACAATATATAAAAGAAAGTCTTTTGAAAAGGGTTGGAGAAGGGGTTGATTTTAAATTAAAGATTGAATATCTTAATTGTAAATTAAAAAAAGTTTCGGATACTGAATATAGGATTTTAGCAGAATTAATAAGGAAACTTGGAGGTAGTGTTCCTACAACAGGATTACCAACAGAAGCAGTTTATAATAAGTTTATTGAAATAGTTGATCAAGAAAAGCAGTTAATTATTTTGATTTTGGATGAAATTGATCAAACTGTTAAAAAAATTTCCGATAATTTTTTATATAATTTAACAAGATTAAATTCTGAGCTTTCAAAAACAAAAATTTGTGTTGTTGGAATTAGTAATGATTTGACTTTTTTAGATAATCTTGATCCAAGAGTTAGAAGTTCTTTATCTGAAGAAGAAGTTATTTTTTCACCATATAATGCATTACAATTAAGATCAATTTTAAAAAAAAGAGCTGATGAGGTCTTTAAAGAAGGGGTTGTGCATGAAGGAGTTATTGAAAAATGTGCTGCTTTTGCTGCAAGAGCGCATGGAGACGCAAGAAGAGCTTTAGATTTATTTAGAATTGCAGGGGAATTAGCTGAGAGAAACGGTTCAAAAAAAATTTTATTAAAACATATTGATGAAGCAAATGAGAAAATTGAAAAAGATAAAATTATTGATATTATAAAATCAGAGCCAAAACAATTTCAAATAGTTCTATATTCTATTATTAAATTATTGGAAAAAAATAGTAATCCACAAACTCGCCTTTTACAAAAAAAAGAAAATATTATTTTTACAGGAGATGTGTATAATTTCTACAAAGATTTATGTTTAAAAAATAAATTTGAAATTTTGACACAAAGGAGAATTAGTGATATTATTCAAGAATTTGATATGTTGGGGATTATCAATGTTAAAGTGATTTCAAAAGGCCGAGGAGGTAGAATGAGGGAGATTAAATTAGCAATTACAGATAATCTTGTACAAAAAGTAAAAATAATCATTGAAGAATCATTAAATAATAAATTTTAATTAAAATGAATACTCAAGAAATATTACATTTTTGTTTTGAAAAAGGAATTTTAATAGATAAAGAAGTTTTAAATTTATTTGAAGAAACAAATGATGTAGATTCTGTTAAATTAATTCTTGAGAGGATTAAAAAACATACACAAAAGAAAATTATAACAAAAAATGTTTTTAGTGAAAATAAAGAAGAAGTAATACAATTTTTTTCATCACTTCCAACAGAAAATCAAAAAAACCTAGAAAAATTAAAAATTAAACTAGGATTGAGTATTGAAATTTCGAGAGAAGAAGTAGGGCCTTTAATAAAACAAAATCAAAATTTAGATATGTCTTTACAAGAAAAAGATGAAGAAGATATATCTCCTGTAAAAATAATTTCACAACTTCCTCATTTAGGGAAAAAAATTGAAATAAAAGATTTTTTTGGTCATTTTAAACAAAAATTTATTGAAATGAAAAAAATTTTGCAAGCAAATCCCGAACTTGATAATTTAATCTCAATAAATAAAATTTCAAGAAATAATCAGAGGGTTTCAATCATTGGGATGGTTTATGAGAAAAGAATAACAAAAAATAACAATATTTTTCTTGAAGTTGAAGATTTAACAGGTAGGATTAGGGTTTTAGTAAGTCAGAATAAAAAAGAAATTTATGAAAAAGCAGGAGATATTACATTAGATTCAATAATTGGTTTTAAATGCTCCGGAAATGGCGAAATTCTTTTTGCAAATGAAATTATTTTTCCTGATGCAGCAATTTCTGAAAGAAAAAAATCTCCTGTAGAAGAAAATGTTTTATTTATTGCAGATTTACATGTAGGGGGCAAACCTTTTTTAGAAGAAAATTTTTTGAAATTTATTGATTATCTAAATGGAAAGGTTCCAAATACACCTGAAGTTGAAAAAATAAAATATTTATTTGTTGTTGGTGATTTAGTTGCGGGTGTTGGAAATTACCCCAATCAGGAAAGAGATTTAAAAATTAAAGATGTTGAAGAACAGTATTCAAGAGTTGCGGAATTATTTAATAAAATAAGAAAAGATATTCAAATAATAATTCTTCCAGGAAATCATGATTGTGTGAGATTAATGGAACCTCAACCTATTTTAGATGAAAAATATGCTTGGCCTCTTTATAATTTAAAAAATGTTATTCTTACAAGTAATCCTTCTTTTATAAATATTGGAGCAAAAGAAACTTTTTCAGGATTTAATATTTTAGCATATCATGGTTTTTCTTTTCCTTATTATGCAAATCATATTTCCAGTTTAATGGATCAAGATTCTATAAATTCTCCAGATAAAATTATGGCCTATCTTTTGAAAAATAGGCACTTAGCCCCAACTTATGCGTCTGTTCAAAATTCTCCTTCTGAAAATGATGAATTATTAATGAAAGAAATTCCAGATATTTTTATTTCATCACATCTTCATAAAAGTGCTGTTGCCTATTACAATAATATTTTGATGATTTCAAATAGTTGTTGGGAGGCTTTAACCCCTTATCAAGAAAAATTAGGAAATATTCCTGATTTTTGCAAAGTTCCTATGTTTAATTTGAAAACAAGACAAGTAAAAATTTTGGATTTTTATGATGAAAATAAATGATTATGTTTGTGAAGTTATTACAAAAAATAAAATGAATGAAAATATTATTGAAGGAATTAGGGAGTTTGTTGAAAATGAATGCAAAAAGCCAAGCAGTAAATATGGCTACGGACCTTATAAGTTTCATTTTATTTCTACAGTTAGTTATGCTGAAAAATTAGCTGATGAATTAGGGGGTGATAAAGAATTAATTTTAATTGCTTCTTGGTTGCATGATATTGGTTCAATTATTTATGGTCGTGAAAATCACCATATTACTGGTGCAAAAATTGCAGAAAAAAAATTAAGAGAATTAAAATATCCTGTTGAAAAAATCGAATTAGTCAAAAAATGCATTTTTAATCATAGGGGTTCTAGACAAAACGAAAGGAATAGTATTGAAGAACAAATTGTTGCAGAAGCAGATGTTATGAGTAATTTTGATAATCTTCCTGGAATTTTTAAGGCTGCTTTTGTTTATGAATATAAAACTCAAAGTGAAGCAAAAAATTCTGCAAAACAAAAATTAGAAAGAAAATGGAAACAATTACATTTTGATAATTCTAAAAAAATAATTAAACCAAAATATGAAGCAGCTATGTTGCTTTTAACTTAAAATGAATACACAAGAATATTTTCAAAAAATTGAAAAAGACGTGAAGAAGATTTATGAAATAGCTGAAGAGGCAAGAGAAAAAGGATTTGATCCTGTGAATAAAGTTGAAATTCCTTTAGCAAAAAGTATGGCTGAAAAAGTTGTTGCCCTTATTTCTACAATCCACCCTCAATTAATAGGTTGTGGAATTGATAAGAGAATTTTAGAATTAGAAAAAGAATATGGAAAATTAGATACAACTATTGTTTTTAAAATTGCAGAAGAAGTTGCGAAACAGAAGTTCTGTAAGTTTGATAATTTATTGCAGGCAATTGATGCGGGAATTAGGATTGGTTTTGCATATGCGACATTAGGTGTTGTTTCTTCCGCAATTGAAGGATTTACTGAATTAAAATTAGGAAAAACAAAAGATGGAAAAGATTATTTTATGGCTTATTTTTCAGGACCTATAAGAAGTGCAGGAACTACTGCTAGTTGTATTGTTTTAATGTTAATTGATTATTTGAGGGAGATTTTTGGATATGCTAAATATGACCCTTCTGAAGATGAAATTAAAAGATATGTAACAGAAAATTTAGATTATCATGAAAGGGTTACTAATTTACAATATCTTCCAACAGAAGAAGAAATGCTTTTTTTGGCAAAAAATATTCCGATACAAATTGCAGGGGACCCTACTGAAAAAAGAGAAGTTTCAAATTATAAAAATCTTGAAAGGGTTGATACTAATTTCATTAGAGGGGGAATGTGTCTTATTTTTTCAGAAGGTTTAGCACAAAAAGCTGCAAAAGGTTTTAGATTATTAAATCATGCAAAGAAAAATGGGGTAAAATCAACTGGTTTTGATTTTTTAAAAGAGTATCTTGAATTGCATGAGAAAAGAGATAAAGGAAAGACGGATGATTCTCCAACTTATCTTAATGACTTGGTTGCAGGAAGACCTGTTTTTGGACATCCTTCAAGATCAGGGGCTTTTAGGTTTCGTTATGGCCGTGGAAGGGTAAGTGGTTTTAGTGCTGTTTCAGTACATCCTGCAACAATGGCAATTACAGATTCTTTTATTGCTGTAGGAACTCAATTAAAAATAGAAAAACCAACAAAAGGCTGTGTGACAACTGTTTGTGATTCTATTGAAGGGCCAATAGTTAAATTATTTAATGGAAATGTTAAACAAATAAAAAGTAAGGAAGAAGCAAAAAAAATTTATTCTGATGTTGAAGAAATAATTTATCTTGGAGATATTTTATTTCCTTTTAGTGATTTGAGCAATAGAAATGCTTCTTTAATAAAACAAGGATATGTTGAAGAATGGTGGAATCTAAATTTAAGAGAAAAAAATCCCGAATTAGAAAAAAAAATAGATTGTTTCGATGTTTCTTTTGAAGATGCTGTAAAAATAAGTAATGAGTTTAAAATTCCTTTACATCCCAAATTTATTTTGTATTGGACTGAAATTTCTAAAGAACAATTTGATTCTTTAATTTCTTGGTTAAGAAGTTCTAGAGTTTCTGGAAAAATTATTTTTCCATATAATAAATCTGAACAGGAAAAATTTAAATTAGGAAAAAGAGGGCTTGAACTTTTAGGGGTTGAACATGAAGTTACAACTGAAAATATTGTTTTGACAGAAAAAAATAGTAAAATTTTACTTGCAAATTTAGGGATTGATTATTCAATATTAAATAAAGAAATTTCTTTATCTGAAAAAGTTGATGAATTAATTAAAAAATTAAAAGATTTAGATGAAGGGGTAATTATTTTAAAAATAGTAAATTCTGTTTCTGATTTTGAAATTAAGGATAAGGCAGGGGATTTTATTGGCACTAGAATGGGGCGTCCTGAAAAGGCAAAATTAAGAAAATTAAAAGGAAGTCCAAATGTTTTATTTCCTGTAGGTAATGAAGGGGGAAGATTAAAAAGTGTTAATGCTGCGTGTGAAGTCGGAAATGTAAAAAATATTTTTCCTATTTTTTATTGTGAAAAATGTAAAAAAGAGACAATTTATTCTATTTGTGAAGATTGTGAATCAGAAACCAAAAAAAAGTTTTATTGTCATGAATGTGGGAAAAATTTTCTAGAAAAATGCAGTCAACATGAAAAATCATCAAGGTATTCTTATCAAACAATAGATGTGAATCATTATTTTGAAAGAGCATTAAAAAAAATTGGGATGAAGAAATATGAAGCACCACCTTTAATTAAAGGAGTTAAGGGAACTTCATCTTCAGAGCATAGTATAGAAAATCTTTCAAAAGGAATTTTAAGATCTGTTTATAATTTGCAAGTTAATAAAGATGGAACAATTAGATTAGATGCAACTGAATTACCTTTATTATCATTTAAACCAAAAGAAATTTCTGTAAGTGTTGAAAAACTTAAAGAGCTTGGTTATAGTGAAGATGTTTTTGGAAAAGAACTTATTGACAAAGAACAAATACTTGAATTAAAGCCACATGATATTTTACTTCCTTGTTCTTCAGAATCTGCAGAAGAAAAAGCAGATGAAGTTTTTATGAGGATTTGTGGTTTTATTGATTCTTTGCTCGTGAATTTTTATGGATTAAAATCATTTCATAATCTTAAAAAAAAGGAAGATTTAGTTGGGCAATTAGGTGTTTGTATGGCACCTCATAATTGTGCAGGTGTTATTTGTAGAATTATTGGTTTTTCAAATGCTCAAGGTTTGTATGCAAGCCCATATATGCATGCTGCAATTAGAAGGGATTGTGATGGTGATGAAGCAGCTATAATGTTGTTAAGTGATGTTTTATTAAATTTTTCAAGGAAGTTTTTGCCAAGTCATAGAGGGGGAACTCAAGATGCTCCTTTGGTTTTAAATTCAAAAATAGATGCGGGAGAAGTTGACGATCAAATTTTGGATTTTGAATTTGTAAATGAATATCCTTTAGAACTTTATAATTTGGCAGAAAAAAGAGAGCATTCTTCATTAATTAAAGTTAATGATGTTAGGGAAGTCTTAAAACAAGGAAAAGATCCTTTTGTTTCTCTTGGCTTTACCCATGATACTTCTGATTTTAATTGTGGTGTTAATTGTTCTTCATATAAGTCTCTTGGAACAATGAAAGAAAAATTACAACATCAAATGGAACTTGTTGAAAGAATTCGTGCTGCAGATGTTTCTGATGTTGCTGGTTTAGTTATTAATAAACATTTTATAAAAGATATGAGGGGAAATTTAAGAAAATTTTCTACACAGAATTTTAGGTGTGTTGCTTGTAATGAAATTTTGAGAAGAGTTCCTTTGGTAGGAAATTGTCCAAAGTGTGGCGGGAAAATAATTTTTACTGTTACAGAAGGCGGAATAAAAAAATATCTTGAGCCTGCAATTGATTTAGTAAATAAATATCATCCTTCAGATTATATGAAACAAAATCTTGAAATAATTAAAAGACATATTGAAAGTATTTTTGGGAAAGAATTAGAAAAACAAGAAGCATTAGGGAAGTGGTTTTAGGAAAATTTAAAATTAGATAATTCTTGCAAATAGTATAGGAAAATGAAATTAAAAATATATTTAATAAGGCATGGAGAAAAAGATGGTGAAGGTAAATTTTTATCAAAAAGAGGAATTAAACAAATAAAATTATTAGCAAAAAAATTAGAAAAAATAAAATTTGATAAAATTTATTCAAGTGATTTAGAAAGATGTAAACAAACTATTGAAATAATTAATAAAAAGATTAAATTTCCAATTATTTATGAATCAAGGTTAAGGGAAGTTAAAGGGGAAGTAAAAGAATTTCCAAAAAAACATAAAAAAGAAATAAAAAATATAAAGAGTGTTTATAATAAATTAGCAAAGGAAAAAGGAAATGTTTTAGTATCAAGTAGCGGAATTGTTAATAGAATTCTTTTAAGTATGTTCTTGAAAATTGATCCTAATAAAGCAAATTTTATTCAAAATCCTTCTGGAGTTAATTTAATTGATAAAAATCCTGAAAAAAATAGATTTAGAATTTTATATATTAATGATACTTCGCATTTACCAGATAAGTTAAAAATTAGACAAAAAATTAATGGTATTACAAAATTCCTTATTGTTGGAGCTCCATAACTTGTGATTCTTGTGTTCAATGAAATTGGGAATGTGCCTTTTGAGGGATTTGGTTAATAATTTTTTTTCAAAACAAATAAAAAATAATGGTTGGAATTAACAGACAACCCATCATATTTGTTCTTCTTACTCCTAAAGAAATTGAATAAATTCCTGTAAATGTTGCAGCTATTAAAACAGCTAATCCAATAAAACCTGAAAAAAGAAGAACAACTATTACAAGAATTAAAAGAGTTATCAAGGAAATATAAGTGTAATTTACATTTTCTATTTTTTGAGAGAAAAATTTAGCTAAAAAAATTGTAAGAAAAAAAGATATTATTCCACCGATTAATATAATTCCTAAAATAAAAATTAAAAGATTCAAAGACAAACTTCCTAAAATTTCTTGAACTGCAACAGCTGCTCCTGTTCTTGTTTTTGAAATAACATAAAGTGTGATAAAAGAAAATCCCATAACTAAAGTATTTGTTGCTCCGAGCAAAACTAAAAATTCTTTTTTGTTTGTTTGTGTTTGATTTTTATCAGACTTTTTGAAAATTTTTAATTTGCTATTTGAAATACTATTTCCAATAATTGCTGCTTGACCGCTTCCAAGTCCTGGAAGAAAACTACATAATGGAGATGCAATCACAGCACCCATCAAAGGCTTTAGAATTTTTGTTTTTACTTTTGTAATTTTTTGTTTTGGAATTTCAAATTTATTTTTTATACTTATTAATAAAGAAGAGCTTCCAAACAATCCTGTAAGTAAAGGAAGTAAAAGTTTGTCAGAATTTTCAGTCATGTTTAAAACACTCCAACCTAAAAAACCTGCAAGTAAAAAAACAAGTAATGCAGAAAATTTCTTTTTTTCTGAAAAAATCAAAAGAGATGAAACTAAAATAAGTAAGTAAGGAATAAAGGGTTTTACAAAATCATAAGTTTTTGAAATAACAAAAACAGAAGGAAGAAAAATTAAAACTAAAATAAAAATTGCAGCTAAACTACCATAACAAGTTAATAAAATTGCTTCATAACCTTTTCCTTGTTTTAATAATTCATGCCCTGGTAAAATAGAAAGTTCTGTATCTGTATCAGGACAACCTAAAAATACCGACGGAATAAAATCAACAAAAGTATGGGTAATTGCCATAGCGACAATAAAAACTACAATATAAATTGAATTTACAGAATAAAATAAAGAAATAGATAATGAAACAAGAATTGCTCCAATAAGATTTATATGAATTCCGGGAATCAAACCTGCGACAGTTCCTGCAAAAATTCCAAAAATCAAAAATAAAATAATTTCAATTAACATAGGTAATTTTATAAATAATATTTTTTTATTATTAAAATGAAAAGTGGTGGTTTAATTTTATTAAGTTTTATGTTTCTTAGTATATTTTTTGTAAGTTTTGTTATTGCTGTAGAAGATGGGGAAGATTTTAATTCTAAAGATAAAGATGAATTAAAATGTTTACCTTGTGGGGATAGTTGTTTACCTTATGATGTTGCTGTTGTGGGTGATTGTTTTCCACCAACAAGCGGGGAACCTAAATGCGGTGTTGAAAATAATGAGTGTGTTGTTTTAGGTTTCGAAGAGGATTCTAATTATATGTGTGAAGATATGAATGAACTAGATTGTGAGGCTGCAAAAGATTGCGAAAGTATTTTAGATTCTAGTTTTTGTGAAGGTGATGCTTGTACTATGGATATGGTTTGGAAAGGTTGTAGGTATAAGGGGGATGAACTTTTTGAAGATTATAAAGATGCAAAACTTGAGCAAGATGCAGGAACAACTCCTGGAAGTAATTTTTATTTTATAGATAAATTTTTTGATAGGTTTGGCGATGAGCTAGAAGTAAAAGAAGAAAGAATTGCAGAAATTAAGGTAATGGTTGAATCAGGAGATTTAGAATCTGCAAAAATAGCTTTAAAAGAATATATGGAATTAGCAGAAGAGATTGAACATGAAATAGAGCCTGAAAGAAAAGAAGATGCGTTAAGAAGTGCAGCAGCAATTAGAAGTGCTATGAAAGACATTAGGGATAAGCTTCCTCCTGGGGAAAGAGGTGAATTTGTCAGCGAGGTTATGAAAAAAGAGCATTCAATTGCTACTTCTGCTGAAATTTCTTTTAAGATTAAGGAATTATGTGTGCAATTAGCTGAATTAGATCCTGTAGAGTATGCAAAAATGTGTAAAACAAATGAGGGTGCTCCTAAATGGCAGAAAAAACTTGATAAAGATTTAAGTGCAGAGCAAGAAAAAATAGCTAGAGAATTTGTTAATACAATGAAACAATGTTTTAAAACTTCTGGACAAAATTGTGCTTGTGAAGAAATTCCTTTTTATGATTTTTCTGTTGCTTGTTCTAAGGCAGCACCTTTAGCAATGGCATGCGATATTGAAAATGATGAAATAGCATGTGATGAATTGGATAATTTAGATATGCCTGAATTGCCTGATTGGTTACAACCTATTTGGGAAGATTTGGAAATGGGGATGATGGAATCTCAGTACGATATGCATATGCCTCCTGAATGTGTTGAAGCAGGTGTTACAAGTCCTAAGGAATGTGGAAAAGTTATGATAACCACACATGCTCCTCTTGAATGTAAGGCCGCATTATTAGAAGCGGATGTTCAAAGTGAAAGAGAAGGAAGGAAAATTTGCGATAAAATTATGTTTGAATTACATTCTCCTCAAGAATGTATGGATAAAGGAATAACAGAACCTTCAGAATGTATGAAATTTATGGATGGTTTTAAAGGTCCTAGAGGACTTATGGATGGACCTGGTTTTGGTCCTGATTGCGGAAGAATTGAAGATGCTACAAAAAGATTAGATTGTTATGATAATAAAGGCAATGAAATGGTGGACCATTATGGTCCTATGGATGGAAAAATGCCTGAAGGAAAAATAACCTGGCAATGTAAAGAGCATAGAATACATTGGCCTCCTGATTGCGAGAAATTTATGAGGGAAGAATTACCTCAAATAGAAAGACGGATGATGAAAGAAGGGGAACTTGTTGAAGAAACAGATGACAATGATTCTGATGATGACCCACTTACAAGAGGAGAAGTGGCGAAGAAGATGGTAGATGAATTAGGGATGGTTCCTGAATACGATGACAATGATTCTGATGATGACCCACTTACAAGAGGAGAAGTGGCGAAGAAGATGGTAGATGAATTAGGGATGGTTCCTGAATACGATGGCACTGGTTTTGGTGATTCAGGAGAAGGAAGTTTTGAATCTGGAAGTGATGAAGTGGGAAGTGATGGTAGTTCTGAAGGTGAAAGCACAGATTCAAGTGGATCTAGTGAAAGTTCAGGAACAAGTGATGATGAAAGTGGTGATTCTTCCGAGTCAAATGCAGATAGTTCAGAATAAGTATCTATAATTGGAGAATAAATTAGGGATTTCTAAAAGTATTGGAATGATTATGGATAAATTTTTTGGAAACATTTAATAATAAAATAATTCTTTTTTTATGATGGATACTAAAAAGAAGTTAGAGTTAATTAATAGAAATACATTCGAGATTATTGGTGAAGATAAAATTAAAGATTTTATGAAAAAAGGTGTTGTTTATTGCGGTTATGAAGTTAGTGGTGAAATTCATTTAGGACATCTTGTAACAATATTAAAACTTTTGGATTTGCAAAAGGCAGGAATTAAAGTTAAGGTTCTTCTTGCAGACTGGCATACATGGCTTAATCAAAAAGGAAGTTGGGATTTTGTTAATAAACAATTAAAGCAGTGGGAAAAAGGATTTAAGTCTATTGGGTTGAAGGCAGAAATTGTTAAGGGAACAAGCTTTCAAAGGAAAGAAGATTATGTTGAAGATCTTTTGAAAATGGCATTAAATATTAGTGTTAAAAGAGGGATAAGGGCGATGCAACAAGTTGCAAGGGATGCTGAGCATGCAAAGATTAGTCAAATGATTTATCCTTTAATGCAAATTGAAGATGTAAAAAAATTAAAAGTGAATTTTGTTGTTTCCGGTTCTGATCAAAGAAAAATTTATATGCTTGGTTTAGATGTTGGTAAAGAGATTAATTTACAAGAAGCAGTTTATTTATACACTCCAATAATTCCAAGTTTAAGAGGGGCTGAAGGAAAAATGTCAAGTTCTGTTGAGGGAAGTTTTATTTCTATTCGAGATAAAAAAGAAGATATTACAAAAAAATTGAATAAAGCATATTGTAAAGTTGGCGATGTTGGCAATAATCCTATTCTTGCTATTACAAAATTAATTATTTTTCCAAAATTTGAAAAAATAAAAATTAAACGTTCTGATAAATTCGGAGGGGATTTAGAGTTTGATAATTATTTAGATTTGGAGAAAAGTTTTGAATCTGGAAAATTGCACGCACTTGATTTAAAAAATTCAGTCTCAGATTATTTAGAAAAGATAATTGCACCAATTAGGAAAGAATGGGTGTGATTGGGTTGCCTTTTTATAGGGATTTTTAACTATTTTATTGTTATACTTTTATAAAGGATAAATATAAAATAAGTAGGAACTCTAAAAGTGAGAACCGATGAGTTTATTTTCTCTCATCTTCAATTTTATTCAAATGATCATTAAGTTTTTTACTTTCTTCTATAAATTTTTTTCTTATTTCTTTTGCAAAAGGATTTATTGTTTCAAGATTTTCAAATAAAACTTTTGAATCATTTTTTATTATACAAGTAATATCTTCTAAATCTTCAAACGTTTTTGTGGCAATGTCTACTTTTCCAATATCCATTTTCTCAATTACTCTTCCAATAAAATGCGTTAATGCTTGAGAAATAGCTATTTGTTTATCATGTTTTTTAGGGGTTACCTCAAAAACTTCTAAACCCAGATCTTCGCAGAATTTTTTGACTTTCTCAATTTTTTTTGAACGAATATTACAAAGGGCAATTTTCATACCCTTTATTGATCTTGGAGCAGAATCCGCTCCAAATACAGGGTGTGTTCCTATTATTTCAATATTTTCAGGAAGAATTTTTTTCATAGCTTTACATGGGAAGATTTTTACTGAAGAAACATCTAAAACTAAAGTTCCTGGTAAAAGTTTGTTTTTGATTAAATGCAATGTTTTTTCTAAAGATTCAATAGGAACAGCAAGAATAATTATTTTATTTTTTAAGATTTTATCTAATGACCCAAATTCCACACCAATTTTTTCCGCCTCTTTTTTTCTATCAACAATATCTGTAATAATTATTTTTGCTTTGTCTTTTAAATGCTTAGATATAAATCTTCCAAAAGTTCCAAAACCAATTATTCCTATTTCCATAAGTTATTTATAAAAATCTATTTTATAAAACTTCTTTTCCAATTTTTTTTAATCAATTTGATAAATAATCTCAGCAATATTTATATATGAACTATTGATTATGATATTATTATGAAAACTGTTGGTATTATTGGTGGATTAGGACCTGAAACTACATCAGAATTTTATTTGGAAATTATTTTTGGTTGTTATGAAAAAAATAAGGATAACAGACCACCAATTTTAATTTGGAATATCCCTCTAAAATATAAAATTGAAGAAGATTTATTAAAAAAAGCTATTGGGGAAGGGAGATACATGCCCTATTTAATTGATGCTGCAAAAGTGCTTGAGAAAGGTGGAGCAGATTTCTTGGTTATGCCATGTAATTCTTTGCATATTTTTATTGAAGAAATTAGAAAGGCTGTTAAAATACCTGTTTTAAGTATTGTTGAAGAAACAATAAAATTTTTGAAATATAAGAAAATATCAAAGGTGGGAATATTAGAAACATCAAGTTCTTTAAAAAGAAAATTGTATGAAACTGCTCTTGAAAAGGAAGGTATTAAACAAATTGTGCCTGATGATTTTAGCCAAGCTAAAATAGGAAAGATAGTAAGTAATATTGTCTTGAACAGACACGCAAATAAAGATAGACAGGAAATTCTTAAAATAATAAACAAGTTCGAAGAAAAAGATGTAAAAGATGTAATATTAGCATGTACGGATTTACAACTTCTAATACCCAACCATAAACTTAAGATATATGATACAATGAAAATTTTTACTGAAGCAACAATAGATTATATCTTAAAGTAAAAAAATTATCTTAATTTAAACTCAACAACATCTAAATCTTTTAATTTATGCCGAAGAGAAACTTTTTGATTTGGAAATTTACTGCTTGGTCCTGTAATAAGTGTTTCTTTAACTTTTTCAGAAAAACCATGAAGAATTTTTTCAGCAACATCTTTGACAGATTTTCCTTTATCTAAAATTATTGGTTTGTCTGTTTTTCCTTTTCCATGTTCTTTTGTATAAATTCTAATTTTATCAAAACTTTTGAAAATTTTTTCTTTTAATTCTTCAATTCCTTCTTTTGTTTTTGTAGAAATTAAAATAAATTCATGTTTTTTACTTTGCATTGTTGCAGAAATTTTTCTTTTTTTCTCATTGTCAAGAGAATCAATTTTATTAAACACAATTATTTTTTTACCTTTTGTCTTTTCCAATTTGTTTTTTATTTTATTTATTTCTTCTAAATTTGTTACTAAAATTAAAATTATATCTGCTGTATTTACAATGGATTTATCATAACCTTCTGATTCGAAAGCAGGAATTTCGATTAATTGGATTTGAACTCCCGGAGGATAATTCATTATTCCAATTTCTGGAGATTTTGTCGTAAAATTGTATTCACTTGTTTTTGGATTTGCATTTGTCAAAGTTGAAAGTAGTGAAGATTTTCCAGAATTTGTAAACCCTATAATAACTGCTTGCATTTCTTCTTTTTTTATTCCTTTTTTTATTCCTTTGCCTGATTTTTTTATTTTTTCTATTTGACTTTTTAATTTTTTATAGCGAGTTTTTAGATTAGCAAGCATATTTTCAGAAGATTTATGTTTGGGGCATTCCCGAATCATTTCTTTTAAAGCTTCCACTTTTCCTTCATTTGTTTGTGCAGTTAGAAATTTTCCTTGGGCTTTTTGATATGCTGGTGATTGATTTGTGGAAGCCATTTAAAGACAACCTGCGGTTTTCTTTGACTTTCCCTTTCGACGCGGATGGGCGATTTCTTTATGCCCTTTAGGGTATAATTGCCTCCGAGGAAGTCGCATAGATATTTCAAAATAACCAACTTTATTTAATTTGAACATATAATTTTTATACTTATTTAACTTAAAAATTTAATGAGTAACCTAAATGTCGCAAATAAAATAGAATTATTAAAGAAGATTACTAAGAAGAAAGAATTTTCTCAATTGCCAAAAAAAGATATTGAATTAGCTTTTGAAAAATTTGACGAAGATAAATATTCTGATGAAGGAAAATTTAAATTTACAAGAGATTTGTTAAGAAAAGTTTTTTCTAGTTTTACAAGTCTTAAGTTGTTGAAAAATAAAGAAATTAATCCTGAAGAAGCTTTGAAAAAACATCTTTCAACAAGAGAGAGATTTCAATATTATGATGAATTGTATTTAAGAATTCTTGGAGATTTGAAAGAAAAGAAAAATATTTTTGATTTAGGGGCTGGAATTAATGGTTTTAGTTATAAATATTTTGAAAAAATTGATAAAAATTTTTATTACATTGGTATTGAAGCAATTGGACAATTAGTTGAATTAATGAATTATCATTTTAAAACAAGAGGAATTGAAAATTGCCATGCCTTTCACATGAGTTTATTTGAGATTGACAAAATTAAAAAATATATTAAACAAGTTAAAGGTAAAAAAATTGTTTTTTTGTTTAAAACAATAGATTCTTTGGAAATGTTGGAAAGAAATTATTCAAAGAAATTAATTTCAGAAATTTCTCCTTTAGTTGATAGAATTGTTATAAGTTTTGCAACAAAAAGTATGAATAAAAGAAAAAAATTTAAGGTTAAAAGAAATTGGATTATTAATTTTATTCAAGAAAATTTTAAAATTTTAGATGATTTTGAAATAGGTGATGAAAGATATATTGTTTTTAAAAAATAATTTAATTTTTCAATTATATTTATATACTCAAATAATTTTTTTATATTATGAAATTTGATTTTAAAAGAAAAGTTCTGAAAAATGGCATGACTATTTTGTTTGAAAAAAGAGATTCGCCTGTTGTTAGTGTTGCATTTGCAGTAAGAGGTGGAGGAATTAATGAAAGTGTTGATGAGAAAGGAATTTTTCATTTTATTGAACATATGCTTTACAAAGGAACTCCTAAAAGGGATGCAAAAAAAATTGCAGAAGAGATTGAAAGAAAAGGTGGTGATTTAAATGGTTTTACAAGTGAAGAAATTACTGCTTATTGGTGTAAGATGCCTTCAAAATATTTAGATGTTGCTTTAGAAGTTTTAGGGGATATGATAAAAAATCCAAAATTTGATGCTAAAGAATTAGAAAAAGAGAGAAAAGTTATTTTTGAAGAACTTAAAATGCACCATGATAATCCTAGATCATATATTTTTGAAGGAATTCTCAAATCTCTTTATGACGGAACTATTGCAATTAATTTAGCAGGAACTTTGGAGACTATGAATTCAATTGATCGGGAAAAGATGCTTAAAAAGTTTGAAGAAGTTTATACTCCTAATAATATGATTTTATGTGTTATTGGCGATGGTAATTTTGAAGATATTGTTAAATTTGCAGAAGAAAATTTTGGAACAGAAAAAGGAGAAATTTCTAAGCAAGAATTTAATTTAAAGAAAGGGGTAGAAATAGAAAAAAGAAAAGGTATTGATCAGGCTAATTTGGTTTTTGCATATCATGTTCCTTTGGCAAATGATAAGAAAAATTTTGCTGCACAAGTTCTTAGCACTTTAATGGCAGAAGGAATGTCTTCAAGGCTTTTTAGTGAAATAAGAGAAAAAAGAAATTTAGCTTATGGTGTTAAAGGAGGGTCTGACATAAGTAAAACTTTTGCTTATAATTTTATTTATGTGGGAACTACTAAGGAAAATGTAGAGACTGTGAAAGAACTTATTTTAAAAGAATTTAAAGATGTTGCAGAAAATTTAACTGAAGAAGAACTCAAACAAATAAAAGAACAAATAATTGGGAATCATTATATTTCAATGGAAGATTCACAGACACAAATGGTTAATTTATTAATTAGTGAGATTGAAGGAAATGCAAAAGATTTTTATGATTTTGAAAAAAATATTTCAGATGTTAAATTAGAAGATGTTAAAGATTTAGCAAAAATAAAAGATTATAGTTTTTTTGCATTAGTGCCAGAATAAAGGGAACCAAGGTTCCCCTTATTACTCAAAGGGCATAAACAACCTTTCCTTCTAAACGCTGAAAGGTGATTTCTAATTGCTTCCGAGGAAATCACACAAAATATATCAATGTTTTATTTTAAAATTTCTTTTCAACAAATCTTAAAAACCCTTTATTCTAATTTTTTTTATGTTCATAGTTAAAGTTCCAGGGATTAATGGATTGGGAAAGACAAAAGGTTGTGAAAATTCTGGAAATGGAATTATCAACGAATTAAAAAATATTTATATGAATGAACAAGGAAAAATAGTTGATGTTTCTCTTTTGGATTTAGAAGAAATTCATTTAGATAATTCAAATTTAGAATTAACAAATAATTTAATTTATAAAAATTCTTTTGAGGTATTCGAAAACAAGCCAAAAATTGTTTTTCTTGGAGGGGATCATTCAATTTCTTATCCAACAACAAAGGCTTTTTTAGATTATTGTAAAAATTCAGAAAAAAATCCTTGTTTGATTATTTTTGATGCTCATTTAGATTGTATGGAATCAGCCGATGAAAAATTTCCAACACATGAAGAGTGGCTGAGAAGTTTAATTAACGCTGGTTTTCCTACTGAAAATATACTTTTAGTAGGTGTAAGAAATCAGCATATTCAAGAAAATAGTTTTTTGAAGAAAAAAAATATTAAAATGATTTCAATGAATCGATTTTCAGAGGATTTGCAGGAAACTTGCGATATCATAATGGAATTTTCAGATAAAAAAGAATTATATGTTTCAATTGATATAGATGTTATTGATCCTTCTTTTGCACCTTCTACAGGCCATCAAGAGCCTGGAGGATTTACAAGTAGACAATTTATTTATTTAATTCAAAGAATAAACAAAATTAAAACTCTTCGAGCAGTAGATATTGTCGAAATTAATGAAAAAGAAGATAAAAATAATCTAACTCTTAAATTAGGGGCAAAAATTTTATCTGAATTGCTATAAAAATTGAAATATAAATTAAAAAGAATTTATTGTTTTATATGATTTGTGGTTTGTAAAATATATTTTGTAATTTGATTTTATTTAAAAATAATTTTTTCTTTGCAATATTTTAATGGGAAATTGCAATAATTTAAGAGAATTACTTATTAAAGAAGGTTTTGGAGTATATAATTGTGCTGGAATGGCTGGATTTCAAAAATGGGCTGAAAGATATTCTTATCAAGGTGATCAAAAAGAAGAGATGGATTCTTTTATCGCATATCTCAAAAAGAGAAATTTAAAATCAAGTACTTGTTTTTTTTCCTTAGGAGAATATGTTTTTGATTATTTTGATAAAGAGAGAACTAACAATTGAATTTAATATTTCTCCTGAACCATTTTAAAAATTTCTGATTTTTTCCCAATACTTTCTTGAAGTTTTTCTTGAGAAGCATTGATTATATTTTTCATTGTTTTAAATTCTTTCAAAAGTTTTTTTGCTGTTTTTGGCCCTATTCCTGGAAAACCTTCAATTATAAATTGCATTTGTTCTTTTTTATCAAAACTTTTTCTTGTAACATTTAAAGACATCTCTTTTGATTTTCTTTTTGAAAGAACTAAAATAAATTTTGCAGTGTCTTCATAGTTTTTTGTAAAAATTATTGGGATTTTGTGTTTTAAGAGAATTGAAAGCAAAAATCCTCTAATGGCATTTGGATTCATTCCGATTCTATCTTCTCCAATTGAGACTCCCTCAAAACCAGAATCTGCATATAGTTCTTGTTCATCAATACCTTCGATAATTAGTAATTTATTTTTATATTGTTGCAATCCTTCCAATTGATTTGCCAATCTTTTATTTTTCATTGAAGATATAAAATCAAGAACAGTTTTTCTTTCAATTGCAACATCGCCAATAATATAATCTGCAACTTTTAATTCTTTAATCTCAATTTCAAAACCTAATTTTGAAAGTTCAGAAATAACTAATGAATTTTTTTCACGATAATCAATGATAATTTTTTGTGAAAATTCTTTTTTTATTTTCAATTTTCTTTTTGAAAAAATATTAAATATTTCTTTTGTTTTCATCTTAATTTTATTTGTCTTTCATCTTTTAATGAAATATTATTTTCCAAATCTTTTTTAATAGAATCTATTGCACTATGCATTCTTTTTTCTTTTGCTTTTGAAACATAGAAATAAGTTTCATCCCTTGTTTTTTTTGTTATAAGGATTATTATTTTCCCCTGCATTAATCTGGCAGTTCTTCCACCTCGTTGAATTGTTCTTATTGCTGAAGCAACTGGCTCATAAAATATAACTGTATTTACTTCAGGAATATCTAAACCTTCTTCACCAATAGAAGTTGAAACAATAACATCTATATTTCCTAAGGAGAATTCATTAATTATTTTTTTTTGTTCTTTTTGTTTTAAACCAATGCCTTTTTTCAGTGTTTGCCCGACAAAAATTTCTGATTTTATTTTTCCAATGCCATTTATTTTTTCAGAAATTAATGAAGCAGTATCTCTAAATTGTGTAAATATAATAAGTTTAGCTTTGGTATCTTTGTTTTTTTCTTTTTTTATTATTTCAATTAGTTTTTCAATTTTTGGATGTTCAATATTTTTTTCCAACATATCTTTTGTTTTTTTAAAAACAAAATTAAATTCTGGTTTTGAAACTAATTTTATAACTCCTTTACTTTGATTTCTTTTTGCTTGTTCAATTAAATTTTTTAAATATTCATTAAAACTTTTCAATGTTTGCGTTTCTAAAAGTTCTAGTGCGTGTTGAAGTTTTATTGCTTGAGCACATGCACTCATTCCAAGTAGATAATTATAACTCTTCTTTCCTCTGGATATTGAAAAAGATATTTTTTTCTGTAAATTTATTAGTTCTGTTTTTGATGCAAAGCCAAATAATAATTTCCTTGATTTTAATTCGATAACATAATCATCAAAAATTTTTTTTAAAGGTTCCCTTATTTTTTCAAATTCCAATGGAAAATCAAGATTTATTTTTTCAAATTCAAGTTCTTGAAGATATTTTTTTACATCTTCACTATCACGTGTTCTTAATTCAACTTCTTCTATTGAAAGATTTTTGCAGATTTCTTTTATTTTTGATTTTTCACTTCCGGGACTTGCTGTCAATCCAATAATTCTTTGATGTTCTGCTTGTTTTTTGTATTGTTGTGCAATATAGTTATAATCATAATTTTTAAGACATTTATGTGCTTCATCCTCAAGAAGCAAGCAAACTTCATTTAGATTATAAAGATTATTTTTTAAATCATTTGCAATGCATTGGGGTGTTGAAAAAATTATATCGCTTGTTTTCCAAATTTTTTTTCTTTTTTCAGCATTAATAATTCCTGTAAATAATTGCATGTCTGCGAACAATTCTGGAAGATATTTTTTGAAGTAATTTAAATGTTGTTCTGCTAATGGTTTTGTAGGTGCAAGAAAAACAACTTTTTCTCCAGGAAATTTTTTCATTCTTTCTATAGTAATCATTAATGCAATAAGAGTTTTTCCAAGCCCTGTCGGAAGTACAACTAAACAATTTTTATTTAAACATGTTTCAAAAATTTTTTTCTGATAATCTCTTGGTATAATTCTTTCTAAAAAGTCCATTTTCCTCTTTATTTGATTTTCTAATCTATTGAATTTAAATATTTTTAGATTACTAAAAATACATAAGCTAGCCCAATTAAAACAATTGCGGAAAGAAAACTCCATAAAATCAAGCTTCCGAAAAATATTTTATTTCCATCTAAATCAGATATTGGAAGAATATTAAAAAAAGCATAATAAATATTTAACTTTGAAAATTCGTCAAAACCTATTAAATAACCTATAATTGCAAGAATTAAATTCATTAAAATTCCAGATCCTGCTATTAATCCAATATGATGTTCTGTCATTTCTGAAAAATCATAAAGTCCATATCTTTTAGCAGCTCTATATATTTTAGGTTTTATATCAAAAACAAGACAAGCCATCCATTTTAAATATCCTAATGAGAAAGCTGTTATTAATATGGGGAAAAAAGCTCCTGCAGGAAATTGTTTTTTGAAGTATTTTGTTGGTTTGAAGCCATATCTTTTTATTTCCCATAATTTTATTTCTATTTCTGAATCAAGATGATAACTTGTAATTTTTTTTGCAAAAACATTAGCAGTTATGATAATGAAAACAGAAATCAAAACAGGCAAGAAAGTTTCTGATATTTTTAATAAGCTTATTGTAAACGCAAGGATTAATGTGATTAAAAATATTGTAAATATTTCGTTTTTATTGAGCATTTTAGAACGAAATAAAAGACAATTATAAATTTTGTTATGTCTTTGTTTTGGCATTATTCTATGATAAAACAAAAGACTTTTAACGATGGTTACTTATAATTACTTAAAGTAACCATGGCAACAGTAAAAATTAATTCTGAACTGCTGAAGAAAATTGAGAAGTTAATCAGGCAAGGAAACAAAAAAATAAAATATTCAAGTGCTAAACAATTTGTCGATATTGCTGTTTATGAATTATTAGAGCGAGAAGGGGAGAAAAAATGAAAAAAAGATATCTTTTTATCTTTGCTATTGTTTTAACCATTTTAACTTTCACATTTTACCTTAACTATGATCAACAAGGATTTTCAATAACAGGGAATATAATAGTTTCTTTTCAAAATAATACTGACTTGAATGCAGGAACTTTTTATAATACAAGTGTTGGGGGTGTAGGAATTACTGCGAACGTCACTTTGAATAAATCTATGTATGGTGCGGATTCAGTTCCGCAAATGACAAGTGATAGTGTTCCATCAGGAACTGTTACTTATTCAAGTGCCATAAATAGTGTTTATTATGGTTGGAAAGCTTTTACTGATGGTGCTGAAACTGACATGTGGCGTACTACAGATACAGCATCTATGCCACAATGGATTGCTTATGAGTTCACTTCTAATAAAACAATTCAAAAATATACTATTGATGCAGGTTCGTGGTATCCTACTGCATGGAATTTTGAAGGTTGGAATGGAACTGGCTATGAAATATTAGATAATAGGTCTGGTGAATCTGCTTGGGCAGAACCAGAAACTAGGAATTTTACATTTGTTAATAATAATGGTTATGATAAATATAGATTATATGTTACTGCAGCATACACTACTGGAAGATATATGATGATACAAGAAATTGAGATGATGGAAAAAGTTTATGATGCATTAGGAAATTTTACATCACAAGTAATTGATGCGGGTTCTGCAGCAAAATGGGTAAATATTTCTTGGAATGGAACAGAACCAAGCGGAACAAATTTGTCAATAGCATTCAGAAGTTGTGATGATTCTGCATGTAGTGGAGAAGATTATAGTAGCTATTATGATTCAAATGAAATTAGTTTAATTAATAATCTTGATGATAACCAATATTTTCAATTTACAGTTAATTTTACTACGACAAATTCTTCTCTTTCTCCCACTTTAGATTATGTTAATATTTCTTATTCAGAAGACTTGGATCCTCCTATAACAACATTTCCATATTACACAAATGCAACTTACAAAAACAATGAAAATACAAATACTTTAACTTTAAACATTTCATTGAATGATTCTACAGGATTAACAGGAAGTATTTGCATTATAAATGTAAATGGAACAAATCAATCAGTTACTGTTACAAATAATTGGTGCAATAGTTCAGAAATAAGTTTGATAAATCTTAATGAAGGAATATATCCAATAAAAATTTATGTTAATGACACTTATGATAATTTTGGATTAAATAAATCTTATTATGTTGGGATTGACACAACAGCACCAGTAATAACTTTGCCAGTATACACAAATGCTACATTTAAAAAAAATACAAGTGCTTTAACATTGAATATTTCTGTGATTGATGCAAGTTCTGGAGAAACAAATAGTGCTTGTATCTTTGATATTAATGGAACAAATCAAACAGTTGCGGTTTCTAATGAATGGTGTAATATTACTGTTGGAAATTTAACAGGTCTTGCAGATGGAAATCAAACAATTTCTGTATATGTTAATGATACTATGAATAATCTCGGTTTGAATAATTCTTTTGTTGTTTTTACAGATACAACAGACCCTCTTCCTACAGCAGATTGTACACCTACTAATCCAACTGATAACGGAGAAATAGTTACATGTAGTTGTTCAGGAACAGATGCAACTGCAGGAATTAATTCATCTTTAACAACTGCAGGTACAAGCACAGTAACTTCAACAGCAGGAACTACTTCATATATTTGTTCTCTTACAGATTATGCAGGAAATACTGCAACTAGCATAACAACTTATACTGTTTCAGGTGGTGGAGGAAGTGGAATTGCATCTTCAACAAAATCAAATTTATTTACAACACTAACTCCTGAAAAAGTTTCAATAATGAAAAATTTTAATGAAGAAACAGGTGTTAAAGAAATTCAAATTCAGGTTAAAGATGAAATTCAAAATGTAAAAATTACTGTTTCTAAATTTGACGAAAAACCGGTAAGTGTTAGTGTTGAAAAAACAGGAAAAGTTCATAAATATTTTCAGATTAAAACAGAAAATCTTGAAACAGATTTAAAAAAGGCAACAGTTACAATTCAAGTAGAAAAATCATGGATTTCAAATAATAGTTTGAATAAAGATGACATAGCATTATTTAAGTTTGATAATAGTTCAAATAATTGGAATGAACTAACAACAACGTATAAGGAAGAAGATGACGAATACTATTATTATGATGCTGAATTAACTTCTTTTAGTTATTTTGCAATTTCTGAAAAAGTTGTTATTGAAGAAGAAATAGTTGAAGAAAAGACAGAAGAAATAATAGATGGGAATAAACAAGAAGAATCTATAAATAAAGGATTAATTTTATGGTGGATTTTAGTTATTGTTTTGATTCTTGCTATTTTAATTCTCATTTTAATTATTATTCGTTTGATTAAACCTAAGAGAGGAGATATAGATTATATCCAACCATTTAAACCTATTATACAACAACCAGCAACAGAGGGGGAAGAATGGCAACAGTAAAAATTAATTCTGAACTTCTCAAAAAGGTGGAGAAATTAATTAAGAAAACAAATAAGAAAATAAAATATTCAAGTGCTAAACAATTTGTCGATATTGCTGTTTATGAACTTCTAAAAAATGAAACTAAAAAAGAGGAGAAAATATAGTTTTAATAATTATTTTGATAATTATATTCCTTGTCATGGAAAACTATTTAAATATTGTATTGTAATTTTAATTTATGAGAGTTAAAAAAATGACAGAAGTGATTGGGGCAAAAGTTTATACTGATTCAGGAGATCTTTTTGGAGAAGTTGAAGAGGCAAACCTTCTGGATAATAGGGTTGATGGGTGGAAAATAAAAGTTTCAGGAACAATCTCTTCTTTAATTAGTGGTGCAAGAGGTGTTATTATCCCTCATAAATTTGTAAAGGCAATAAGTGATATTTTTATAATAAATAAATCTGCTTTGCCAGGACCTGAGTCTGATATTGAAGAATCTTCAGAAGAAATAGTATAAAATGGCACAAGAAATTTTTCTGCAACATTGGATTTTTACCAAGTTTGCACTTCCTTTTTTATTAATGTTTTTTGTAGTTTTCGCATTTCTTGAAAAAACAAAACTTTTGGGGGATGATAAAAAACAGTTGAATGCTTTAATTGCTTTTATTATTGGATTAATTTTTATAGGATTTGCATACCCTAAGGAAATTGTTGAAAATATAATTTTATTTTTAACAGTCGCTATTATTATTATTTTTGTGATATTATTGCTTTGGGGATTTGTTTCCACAGGTAGCAAGGAAGGATTTGAACTTGAATCATGGATGAAATATAGTTTATGGGGTGTAATTAGTATTGCTGTTATTATTGCAGTTCTTTGGGCAACAGGAATTCAAGGAGGGGTAATGGATTTATTATTTTATCAAACTTGGAGTGGGACATTTTGGACAAATATTTTGTTTGTTGCTGCTGTTGCAGGTGCTTTAGCTTTAATATTAAAAGATAAGTAATAATTCAGAAACATATTTAAATAAAATATCTTAATTATATATATGCTTAATTCAATGTTTTTTTTACAACCTTTTGGTTTTTCTGGAGGTGGTAATTTTGGAAATATTTTAAATAGATTAGGAGATTTAGGTTTTTTTGATTATCTTCTTCCTTTTTTAATAATTTTTGCAATGGTTTTTGGAATTTTAACAAGAATTGAAATTTTTAAGGACAATAAAGCAGTTAATGGAATTATCGCACTTTCTGTTGGATTAATGGCTTTGCAATTTGGTTTTGTTTCAGTGTTTTTTTCAGAGATTTTTCCAAGAGTGGGAATTGGAATTACAATTATTTTGATTATATTGATTTTTTTAGGAATGTTTATGGATCCTGATAGTGGAGGAAGTAGATGGATGATGTTTGGTGTAGGGGTGATTGTCGTGATAATTATTTTAGTACAAACTGCAGAAGCAACTTCATGGTGGTATTCTGGATGGTGGTGGAGTGATAATATAGGAACTATTTTAGTACTTGCTGCTTTTGTAGCGGTAGTTGGAATTCTTATTGGAGCTTCTTCAGATTCAAAATCTAGTGGTGGAAATTCACCATTAGAAAGAGCATTAAGAGGAGATGGAGAATGAGTACAGCATTAATATTATTTTTTATTAGAAATTTTCTTTAATTTTGAAAATGTTTCATTTTGCTTTTTTTGAGAAATTTTAGGTTTTTCATTTTTTTCTTCAACAGAATTAACTATTTTTCCAAAAGAATCTTGCATCATAGTCATTTCTTTTTTTATGCTTTCTAAATTACTTCCATAACTTCCAATTTTTCCAAGAATTGCAATTTGCATTTTATCAAGAATTGTTTCTATTTTTTTAATTCTTTCTGAAACATTTTCAATTTTTGATTCTGCAAGTATTTTGAATTCTGAAAGGTCTTCAACATTTTTTTGAATTTTTTGAATTTTCTCAAAAAAAATCTGTTCAGATATTTCAATCATTGTATTTGTATCAACTCCTGTTTGAGAATATTCATAAGCTTCTTCTTGAGGATAACCTTGATATTGTTCTTCTTGTTGTGTTTGTGGCTGTTGGGAATATGTTTCCTGTTCAGAAATGTCTTGTGTTTGCGGAGTATAAGTTTCTTCAGGCATTTGTTGAGATTGTGTTTGCAATCCTTCAAAATTCTGGGTTTCTGGATTTTCATTTGAAACAGCTTTTTTTATTTGTGCTTGATTAAATGAATCATTTATTATTTTTGGAGAAACTCCTTGTTCTTGTAATTGTTTGACAATTTCATTTTCAGAAACTCCTTGACTTTTCATTTGTGTTATTTGTTCTAGAACGCCCATTTGAAAACAACCTAGCGGTTTTTATCTCCAGAGGAGACCCCTTTGTCTTTGGGGCCGATTTTCCCTCTAGTTGCGGTTAAGCGATTTTTTAAATTGCCTCCGCCGAAAATCGCGCATTTAATTATTTTATTTTTCATTATTAAACTTATTTTTTAAATTTAAATGGCTGAAACATTTTTGCCTGTTTTGCCAAAATTTCTAAATCCTCTTTTTTTGCAAATTTTGAAAATTCTTCAGATATTATTTCTAAAAATGATTTTATTCTTTCAATTTCATATTTTAATGTTTCAATATCTTTTTTTATTTCTAATAATTTTCCACTAGTTTCTTCTTTAATTTCTATAAGATTTTGACCCATTAAAAGAAGCCGTTCCCTTGACATATTTTGTTTTTCTTCTAAATCTTTCATCCTCATATTTGCGTTTGGTTCAGCATATAATTGTCCATAATCTTCCTGTTCTTTCTGCCCCTTTTCATTTGCCATATAAAAATGATGTTAATGTGATTTAAATGTTTTTTGTCGTAAAAGATAACACAAAAATTTTAAACTCTTCTTTCTTTTTTTTGAAATGCAATTTAAAGTAAATATAAAATTTTCATTAAACAACATCTAAGATGCAGTTTAGAGAAGGAACTAAATTATATAGTTATGAAATTCAAAGAGAAGGTGGGGAAGATGTTCTTTATATGAATTATCTTGGAGCTCCTTTTGTTCCAAGTCTTCCTGATTATCCCAAAGTTATGGAACGAACAGTTGATGTTCTTATAGAGAATCCAAATATTTCAAGAATAGTTTTTGTCCAGCAAAAAAATTATAATTATGATTTAACTGAAACATCTTTACTTTTAGAAATCGCTCAATTATATATTTTTTTAATAAAACAAGAAAAAGTTTTATCACAAGGAAAACTTATTACAAATCACGAACAATTTTTTTCCAAAAGATATAATGATGTTTTTTATTTTTTATTTTTGTTAAAACAAGATGCTATTGCAGCTTATTATGAGATAAAGAAAATTATTGTTGAGGCAAATTTACTTTTGGAAAAACTAGGTCTAGCATTTAGAACAGATCAAAAAAATTACATTCTTTTTTTGGGGAGAATTTTTAAATTACTTGAAAAAACAAAGCTTATCCAAATTTCCTTGCCTTATTTGGATAATTATCAAAAAGGTTCAAGAGAAATTTATTATAGGATCTTTAAGCCAGACATAGTTCCTAATTTTACTTTTACAAGGCTTATTTCTGATTTGCATGAAGATGCAGAAATTATTGATCAATATAAACTTGTTTCTGGAAATTATGATGAATCTATTGTCACTATTTTGAAAAAAAAGAATGAAGCAAAATTTGTTTATCATATAATCCCGCCTGAAAATTCTTTAAGTGAAGAACATAATATGTTGTTGAACATAGCAAGAGGTGTTTTGATTGAGCATCAGCCAAAAGCAGAAGAGTTTACAGATACTGAAAGAACAAGGCAGGTTTTTTTTAATATTTCTAGAGATTTACTGCAGGATTTAGCAAATTCAAAAGGAATAAAAATTGCTTATGGTGAATTGAATAAACTTGCAACTATTTTAGTAAGGCATACAATTGGTTTTGGAATTATTGAAGTTTTATTGCAGGATAAAATGCTTCAAGATATTGTTTTAAATGCCCCTGTTTCAACAACAAAAATTTTTGTTAGGCACCAAGAATATGAAGAATGTGTAACTAATATTCTTCCAAGTCAGGAAGATGCTGAATCTTGGGCTGCAAAATTCAGAATGATTTCAGGAAGGCCTTTAGATGAGGCAAATCCTATTTTAGATACTCAACTTGAACTTGATAAGGTTAATGCAAGAATTGCAATAATTCAAAATCCATTATCTCCTAATGGGTTGGCTTATGCAATAAGAAGACATAGGGAACAACCATGGACATTGCCTTTATTTATAAAAAATAAAATGATAAATTCTTTTGCAGCTGGATTATTAAGTTTTTTAATTGATGGTTCAAGAACTTTATTAATTGCAGGAACAAGATCTTCTGGAAAAACTTCTATTTTAGGAAGCTTGATGCTTGAAATTATTCCAAAATACAGAATAATTGTTATTGAAGATTCTTTGGAATTACCTGTAGATTCCTTAAGCAAACTTAATTATGATATTTTAAGAATGAAAGTTAGAAGTGCGTTGCTAAAAACAACAACAGAAGTCTCTGCAGATGATGGAATAAGAACAAGTTTGAGACTTGGAGATAGTTCTTTAATTATTGGTGAAGTTAGAAGTGTTGAAGCAAAAGCATTATATGAAGCAATGAGGGTTGGTGCATTGGCAAATGTTGTTGCAGGAACAATTCATGGAGCTTCCCCATATGGTGTTTTTGATAGAGTTGTTAATGATTTAGAAGTTCCTGCTACAAGTTTTAAAGCTACAGATATAGTTGCTGTTGCAAATCCAATAAAAACTCCTGATGGTTTGCATTCATGGAAAAGATTGGTTCAATTGACAGAAGTAAGAAAGCATTGGACTAAAGATCCTTTAGAAGAAAAAGGATTTGTTGATTTGTTGAGATATAATGTTGAAAAAGATGAATTAGAAGCTAGTGAAGATTTGATTAATGGAGATTCAGAAGTGATTAAAGATATTGCTTCAAATGTTAAAGGGTGGTCTGGAAACTGGGATGCTGTTTATGATAATATTTTACTTAGAGGCAAAATAAAACAAGAAATTGTCGATGTCTCAGAAAAAATAGGCGATGAGTTTCTTTTAGAAGCAAAGTTTAATGTTTTGTCAAACAATGCTTTTCATAGGATTTCTGATAAAATTGGGCAAGAGATTGGTTTGCCGTTAAGTGAGAGGGTTTTTCCTGCTTGGCAAAAATGGCTCAACGAAGAAATTAAGAAGAGAAAGATTTAAGCCAGCATCACCTCACCCATTTAATTAAGAAAAAAATTAAGTGAGGTGTAAATGGTTGAATGAAGAAATTAAAAAGAGAAAAATATAATTTCCAAAAACATTTATTAATTAGTTTTTATTCTTTAAAATAAAAGAGAGTGAAATTTAATGTCGCCTGAAAAACCAAGTGTTGATGATATTTTGAAAAAATATGGGAGTAAAATAGAGGGAAAAATTAATACTTCCATTAAAAAAGGAAATTATAGTCGCGAGTATTTGAAATTTAAAGATGAAATGTCCCCTGAACTTTCAAGATATGAGCGATGGAGTAAAAGTCTTGGAAGTTTGATAAAATTAAATGTTTCAAAAAAAGACGAAGAAGAAATTAAAAGACAAATTGAAATTGCTCATCTTGACATTGAACCTTGGCAGGCATTAACTTTAGGTGTTATGTCTTTTCTTGTAGTATTTCTTATTGGTACTTTTATTTCAATTGCAATTGTTTTAATTAATGGAAGTCTTGCAACATTTCCTTTTTTATTTTTCTTTTTAATGGTTGCCACTTCTTTATTTTTATTTTATTTTGTTAATAGTTATCCAAAAAGATTGGCAAATCAGTGGAGGTTAAAAGCTTCAAGTCAAATGGTTCCTGCAATTCTGCATATTGTAGTTTATATGAGGCACACACCTAATCTTGAAAAAGCAATAGCATTTGCTTCAAAACATTTACAATATCCTTTAGCACTTGACTTTAAGAAAGTTTTTTATGATGTTGAAATTAGCAAATTTTCAACAATTAAAGAAAGTCTTGATAATTATCTTGAAACGTGGAGGGATTATAACACTGAATTTATTGAGTCCTTTCATTTAATTGAAAGCAGTTTATTTGAGCCAAACAATGAAAGAAGAATTTCTACTTTGGAAAAAGCCTTGCAAGTTATTCTTGATGGTGTTTATGATAAAATGCTTAAATTTACTCATAGTGTAAGAAGTCCTTTGACTAATGTTTATATGCTTACAGTTGTATTGCCTGTTTTAGGAATTGCATTAATACCTTTAGCTTCTGCAATGATTGGTGATTACTTAAAATGGCATCATGTTTTTATTCTTTATACGCTTGTTTTACCTTTCCTTTCTTTTTACTTAACAGATAAAATTATGTTTTTGAGACCTGGAGGTTATGGGGAAACAGGATTACTAAAAAGAAATCCTCTTTATTATAAATATAAAAGTAATAAGTCTTATCTTAGGGCATTGCTGATTTGCATACCTTTACTTATAATTGGATTACTTCCTTTAATTTTTCAATATACATTTATTCCTGAGCTTTTTGAAACTGAAAGAGATTTTACTTTTTCTCAGCTTGGAATTGAATTTTTTGGGGGTGAAATGTTTTTCGGATTTGTACAAACTGGAAGCAAAATTACAGGACCTTTTGGAGTTGGTGCATTAATCCTGAGTATGTTTATTCCATTAAGCATTGCTTTATTTTTTATAATTGTTTATTCTAGTAAAACAAGTGAGTTAGTTAAGGAAAGAGATAAAACAAAACAACTTGAAAAAGAGTTTAATAATTCTTTATTTCAGTTAGGAAACAGAATTGGAAATGGAATGCCTCCTGAAATTGCTTTTGGCCGTGTGGCTGAATCTTCGAAAGGGTTAGTTACAGAAGATTTTTTCAAAAGAGTTAATTATAATATAAGGCAAAATGGAATGAGTGTTGAAAAAGCAGTTTTTGATTCTAGAAGAGGGGCTGTTAATTATTTTCCTTCAGATCTTATTGCAACAAGTATGAAAGTTCTTGTTGAATCTTCGAAAAAAGGTTTGAAAATTGCAGCTATAAGTTTGATGAGTATTTCACAATATGTAAAAAATATTCAAAAAATCACACAAAGATTAAGAGATATGCTTGCAGAAATTATTTCTGATATGAAAAGTAATATGACCTTTTTAGCTCCATTACTTTCAGGAATTGTTGTTGGTTTATCTGCAATGATTACTTCTATTTTAAGTCGTTTAAATGTTTCAGAGCTTGGAGAAGGGACTGCAATGGGAAATTTTGGAAATTTATTAAGTATATTTGATCTTACAAAAATGATTCCTCCTTATTATTTGCAGATTGCACTTGGAATTTATTTGATTCAAATAATTTTTATTTTGACTGGAACTTTAGTTACAATTGATTCTGGAGAAGATAGGTTACAAAGGGCAAATAAAATTGGAAGAAATCTTAGAACAGGAATTGTATTTTATCTTTCTACAGCACTTTTAGCAACTTTAGCATTGTTCTTTTTATCTTCAGTTGTTGTTGGAGAATTTTAAGAGTTGAAAACATTTATTAATTATCTTTATTATTTTATTAAATGAAAAAAAAAGGGATAATAACAGAGTATCTTCCATGGCTTTTGATTGCACTTGCAGTTCTTGCAATTATTACGATTTTAATTTTTACATTAAAAGAACAAGGAATTTCATTAATTGATAAAATTAAAGATTTAATAAAATAAAATGCTTGCAATAAATCAGTTAATAAAAATAGTTATCGGGGTTGTTGTAATTACTGTTGTGATTACAGGACTATATTTTTTTGGAAGTTATGTAAGTGATTTTTTTAGCAATTTAGTTCCTAAAGATAAATCAGTTAAATTTATTTTATCTCTTTTAAATTAAAATGAAAAACAAAAAGCTAAAAAATCAGATATTTTTTGCAAGGCAATTTTTACTAAAGAAAAATCGCAAAGGGTTTTTACTTGCTGAAGAAACATTAAAAATAATTCTTGCTGTAATTAGTATTGGTTTTTTGGTTTATTTTTTATCAGCATTATATTTTGCTAATCAAGATTCTGAAGAATTAGAACAAGCAGAAGCTTCTTTGGAACATTTAATTGAAGGAATAAATTCAGAAATTGAAGAAGTTGAGATTTATAATCCTGATGGTTGGTGGATTGCTTCGTGGCCTTATGAAAAAATAATTCCTAATTCATGTTCTAATCTTGGCTGGAAAAATTGTATTTGTATTTATCCTAAAGGCCTTTCTTCAATTGATGCAAAAGGGAGTGCGGAAAATAGTGATGAAAAAGGAGTTTGTAAAGAAATTTTAAAAAGAACAATCATAACTTCAATTGAAAAAAAACAATCTCCAATTAAAATTGAAAATCCTCCTTTAAAATTAAATATTAAATATGATGATGAAATCATAATACAAAAAAATGAACTTTGATGTTTTTATAAAATATTTAATTTGGATTGTGTTTTTTGTAATGGTATTAACTGCATTGTATTTCATGTTAGGAAAATTAGGTTTAATGTAAAATGAAAATAATAATTAAAGAAAAAAAAGGAGAATTAACAACACAGCAAATTGTTATGTTGATTATTTTAATAACAAGTTTTGCAGTAATTTTATTTTTCTTTTTTAGATTGAACTTAGGAGAAACTACAAATAAAGAAATCTGCCATAATTCTGTTGTTTTGAAAGGAAAATCTGTAGCAGGCTTTGGAAATTTAGATTGTAGAACAAATTATCTTTGTATTTCAGGAGGTGGAGAATGTGAAGGAATAAATCCTACTGAAACAATTAAAATTGATTTATCTAAAGATAATGCAAAAAATGAAATCATGGAAACTATTGTAAATGAAATGGCTGATTGTTGGTGGATGTTTGGTGAAGGAAAAGTTGATTATGTTGGGGGAACAGATTATCTTAATTATCATTGCGGAGTTTGTTCTAATGTAAAATTTGATAAAGCTATTCAAAAGAATTTTCAAGAAATAAGTTACAATGAATTCTATACTTTTTTAAGCAATAGTAAAAAAGATAATTCACAAACTTATTTAAAATATTTGTATGAATCTAATTCTATAGAAGAAGTTAAATCAAAACTTAAAAAATTTGAATTTTCCGAAAGTTTTTCAACAAATGAAGGATTTGTTATTATTACTGGAATAAATAGGGAAATTAAGACTAATATTAAACTCAGTGGAAAACCTTTACCTCTTTATCCTTATTTTATTAAATCTGATGAAATTAAAGAGAAAACAGAATGCGAGGTTTTTGATATCACAAAAGCTTGATTAGATAATTTTATTAACTTTTTTTATTCAATTATAATATGAAAAAAAGAGGACAAATTTTAGTTGAAAATGTTATTTTTATTATCCTTAATTTAATTTTTTTGACAATTTTAATTTTGTTTATTTATTCTAAAACGGGAAGTGAAGCTCTTTTAGAAGAAAAATATGCAAAACAAATTGCATTGATTATTGATTCTGCAAAACCAGAAATGGAAATTCATCTTAATATGAAAGATGCAATTGATAAATTAGAAGGTACTGATTTCGATATAAAAAAAATTGTTTCTGTTGAAGGAAATAATGTAATGGTTAAATTGCGTGAAAAAGGAGGATATTCTTATTCGTTTTTTAATGATGTGGATGTTTCTGTTTATC
>Ga0187833_10000223_pt1 | contig 65377 bp, 51 predicted proteins | sample ETNtaG_37_FD_167968 | JGI IMG/M metagenome (GOLD analysis project Ga0187833, IMG submission 167968) | Marine microbial and viral communities from oxygen minimum zone, Eastern Pacific Ocean - ETNP2014_SV_400_PacBio MetaG (Illumina Assembly) | ecosystem: Environmental > Aquatic > Marine > Hypoxic...
TCGCCATTCTGGGTCCTTTCATCGTTTACTACATGGGGATGGCGGGGCTGTTTGCGATGTGTGTTGGCTTTGGTGCCATGCCGCTGGCCTTCATTCTCGGCAAGTATGTTCACCAGAAAGAAGACCTGATAAAAACCCAGGAGGACACACTCTCAACCATTATTGGTGAGTGGGTCACCAACGTTCGGTTGCTGCGCTTTCTCGGCTGGGAAAACCTGATGCAGACGAGGGTCGCCGGTCACGTGCGTCGACTGGTACTCGAGGCAACAAAACAACATGGCGTCAACCTGATCAATTTTGGGGTCAGCGTCACCTGGTGGTTGTTTCCGATTATCGCGCTCATCTGGGCAAATAATGAACTGGGAGAAAACGATGATCTGGTCATGCTGTTTTCAAGCATCTGGATGCTAAATCACATCACATTGTATATCCGCTGGTTGCCCGAAATTGTAATCGACTATGCCTCAGCAGATGCCTGCATCAAGCGTTTGAACAAGCTGGTCTCCCACCGGGATATCAATGATGATCTTCTGCCGGACTGGCACCAATCTGTGGCATCAGCCAAACCCGCTCGCGTGCACCTGAACAATGTCAGTTATCGCTATGAAGGTGGAGACGGCTCCTGGGTGCTCAGGAACATCTTCCTGACCCTGGATCTGGATAGTCATGTCAGCATGATCGGGAAAGTTGGGTGTGGTAAATCCACCTTGCTGAAGCTCCTATGTGCCGAGATCAAACCGACCGAAGGCACTGTTCAGGTTGAGTTCGACAATGGGGTTATTGCTGATCTCTGGCACAAAAATGTCTACCACCGGGTTCGCTCATCGGTCGGCTACATGCCGCAGGAAGCTTACCTGTCAAACGCCAGCCTTGGCATCAATGTGGCGCTTGCTACGCAAGAGCCTGAAGCCGATGTGATGCGGGCCATTCGCATGGCCGAACTGGAAGCTGATTTGGTGCACTGGGAATCAGGTCTTGAAGAGGAGGTTGGGGAAACAGGCGTCAACTTGTCTGGTGGTCAGAAGCAACGTGTAAACCTTGCCCGTGCACTCTATTCAGGGCGTGCCTATCTGCTACTTGATGATCCCCTGAGTGCTGTGGACATCGATACAGAAGCTGCGCTGATGGAGAACCTGCTGGCCGGCCCAGACGGTTTCCTTCTATGCAGTCACAGACTGAGCGAGCTGAAACAAACGGACAGGCTCCTGGTGCTCGATGATGGCCGCCTGGTTGAAGACGATGATCCTAAGGTCCTAATGGAGGATCCAAACTCGGAATTTACCCGGCATCTAAAGGCTGGAGATTTCGCGGAGGAATTAAATTATGAATCATAAGAACTTTGTAACGGCAGAAGAGGTTTCTGCTAAACAAAACAATATCACGACGCTTGTGCGCTTCGCGTCAGGCCTGACTTTGCTGCGCAGAATCCTGGTGCCAACCCTGGTGGTCATCCTTTTTGCCGCTGCTGTGCCGCCCTACTTCCTCTGGTTTGTCGGTCAGCTGGTGACTTGCGGAAGTGATGTGGCCTGCGATGTAACGCATTCATTCATGGACTGGGATCTGGTTATACCGGTGACGCCAACAACCCTGGTGGTATTAACGTTACTTGCAATGTTCTGCCGGGTAGCTGCCTGGACGCTGTTTGAATTGTCCGGTCAATGGTCCACGTAGAAGATTCAGGCAGATATGATGACGTCCATATCCCATGTGCGCACCACCTTCTTCGATGAAAACCCATCGGGCCGGTTGATTAACAGGCTTTTGGGTGACTATGGAATGCTGCGTCTTGAAGGCGTGATGTCATTTGGAGATACCGCCAACGGTTTGGCGGAGGTGCTGTGTGTTGGTGTTTTGATTATGCTCACCAACCCGGTCGCAGGCTTGCTTATCATCCCCGTTGTACTGCTCTACGCTTTGTTGCAGGCCCAACTTGCACCCATGATGAGTCATGCGCGAGAAATACGTGCAGTGAAAATTGGTGAAACACTGCACCGGGAAACGGACCTGATTGAAGGGCGCACGGTATTTACCCTGTATAACCGGCAGAAAAATCTTCTCAACCGTATCCACAGGGCATTTGGAAATTCCATGAATATCCAGCTGCTGTATTGCCGCCTGATGAGTTGGGGAATTTTGTGGATGGGAATGATTTCCGCTGCTTATGCCATCGTTGTGTATGGGTTCCTGGCCTATGGTCTGCATGTCGGTCTTATTACATCAACGCTTGCGGCGGTCGTAATAACGGCCGTCTTTAACCTGAACAACATTTTCTTTGGTCTGGCCTGGGATATGTCATTCCTTGGTGAGACAGCATCACATGCACGAAGAGCCTTTTTTATGATTGATTTGCCGGATGAGATCACGCAGGAGTCGAATCTGCCGAAGGTTAAACTGGTCAATGATGAGGAGAAAGTTCAATTCAGCGGTGATATTCGCTTTGAAAACTATACCATGTCCTATAGGAAAGACCTGCCAAAAATTTTAGACAATTTCACCGTGAACATTCCCCAGGGAAAGAAAGTAGGTATCGTGGGGAGAACCGGTGCGGGGAAGTCCAGCTTTATGCAGGCCTTGTTCCGTATGGTCTATCATCGTGACGGTGACATCTTAATCGGTGGCAGGTCAATCTTTAGTGCCGATATTAGTTCCGTTCGCAGCAGTTTTGGTGTTGTTCCTCAGGATCCCTATCTGTTTGCTGGCACTATTCGGTTCAATCTGGCAGGTAACCTGCAGGACGTGAGTGACGCGCGACTGTTGGCTGCCCTGCGCACTGTGAACCTCGATGTTGACCTTGATGCACAGGTGCAGGAAGGCGGGAAGGATTACAGTGTCGGCGAACGCCAACTGCTGTGCATTGCACGACTGATCCTTCTGGACAAGCAGTACATTCTGATGGATGAACCAACTAGTTCACTGGACCGCAAAACTGATGAGCAGATGCAGCGTTTGATGCGCACCGTCCTCGCGGACAAGACCGTGATAACAATTGCGCATCGGCTTGAGAGCCTTGAGCACTATGATCTGATCCTGGAAATGGCCGGTGGCAGACTGTTGCGTGAGGGTACACCTGCTGAGCTGATACCAGCGCTGCGCAGTCAGTATGTAGCTTAAATCGCCCTGGCATCAATAAGCCAGGGCGTTTTGGTGTCGGCTTTGTATATTACATTCCACCTGGCTCTTTTCGGCGGGATCATTGATGCAATTCTTGAGTGCTCACCGATACGACCTAGGGTTGTAGTACCTTGAGCCGCTGATCGAAAATTGGAGGCTGCTCAGTCATTCCTTGCTGATGTTCCTCAAGAGCCCGGAGCAATTCTGCCACAACCTCAGGATTTTCGGCGGCGATATCAAATTGTTCTGACGGATCGTCCATCAGATTGTACAGGATCGGGTTCTCATGCTCCGTTCTTTTTGGCGGCAGGTTATAAGCGCCTTCGGTCACGAGGTGTAACTTGTAGGGTCCCTTACGGAAGGCTCGCAGTTCGCCGCCACGATAATAGGCCAGGCCCTGTCTTGGGCTCGGAGCACGGCTTTTCAACGTGCGGGTCAGATCCAGTCCGTCGGTGTTGGTGGCGTTTGTCCCCGCGAGCGCCAAAACAGTGGCATGAATATCGAGGGTCGAGCCGATATCACTGACAACCGCGGGATCGATGGAGTCCGGCCACCAGAAAATTGCGGGTACCCGCATGCCACCTTCAAAGGTTGTTCCCTTGCCATCTCTCAGCAGGCCTGATGAGCCGCCGTGATGTTGCATGGCCCGCCAAGGTCCGTTGTCGCTTGTGAAAATCACGAGGGTGTTTTTAGCCAGACCAATTTCCTCCAGTTTGCTGACGATCTTGCCAACACTCCAGTCCAGTTCTTCAATCACATCGCCGTATCGCCCACCAAGGCTTTTGTCGACAAAAGCATCACTGCGAAAGATGGGAGTGTGTGGCATGTTGTAGGGTACGTAAAGAAGAAAAGGATCGTTCTTTTTACGCTCGATAAACTGAATGGCTTCACTTGTATAGCGTTTCGTTAATGTGCGCTGATCTGTCGGCCGTTCGACTATCTCATCAGTGAACCCCTTGCCGTTGCGTTCGCTGCGGATCAGCGGAACATTCCAGTATTCCAGTTTGGGGTCAAAGTATTTTGGCTGTCGGGCGGTCACTTCAGCCTGAAGTTCAGCCATCTTGCCCTGCGCGGCAAGCGTCATCAACTCCTCAAACCCTCTGACACCGACCCAGTCCATATCGTTCGAATATGGTGAGCCATACCAGTAGTCGAAACCGTGACGGGTCGGATAGAAGTCTGGTGCATCACCCAGATGCCATTTACCGATTATTGCCGTTGCGTACCCCTGATTTTTCAGGGATTCTGCAAGGGTCTCTTCATCATAAGGCATGCCCACAGTATCGTTGGGGAACATCACATTAATTTGGCGTCCATACAAGCCTGTACGATTAGGCAGCTTGCCAGTCATCAGTGCACCGCGACTGGGGGAACACACGGGTGCGGCAACATAGAAATCCGTCCAGCGTTGGCCTTCTGCCGCTAGATCATCGAGGTTGGGCGTTCGAATGTAGGGGTGGCCGTAGCTTGCCAAATCGCCATAACCGAGATCGTCTGCAAACAGAATAACAATGTTGGGTTGAGTCCGTTCGATCTGGGTGGGCTGACTCGAGCAACTCCCCAACATGACCGTAAGGCAAACAACTATCCAAAGTTTCATCATGCTCGATTCCTATGCTTGAGCACTCGGCTTAGCCGTGCTCTCGGTTATTTCATTAACAATGTTATTGTGTAGATCCTTGCTGATCAGGTAATAACAGGCCAGCAGTCTGCTTGCAATGTAAAGTACCGATGGTACAACTGTCATGATAAACAGAAGACCCGGTATCATTTGAGCGGATTGCGTCTAACAGCTTTGATACTCCGTAAACCAAGCAGATATCCCAGAATCCAGCCCGTAATACCGTTTGACAGTTTTTGTGCAAAAGGCGTGAAGCCGAAGACAATCGCCTCACTCCTGATCCCGGTCTTCCATCCTCCGTATTCGACCGTGTCGGGCAACATCGACCAGAACAGTACACAATATGCGCTTGCGCCCAATGTTATGAAAATCATATGAGCGATGAATTGGAACAACGTTGTCAATTCGGCGAAGAACAGGACCTACATAGCCCAGAAATCCCCAGGATTATTCACGAAATGAACCATATGCCAATGAGCCTGCTCAAGCATGTATTTCCAACCAATGAGCTACAAGTTTTATTGTCGTTACTCTGTCGTATTTGGTAGTTTAGAGAAGGCAAAACAATACAGTATGATGGGTATTGTCGCGAAGGGAGTTGTGGGATAGATATTGATTAATCGCGCTCGATTTGAGAGTTCCCTTTATGCAGTCTCAAAATGCAAGATAGTAAGAAGTAACTCTGCGCGAAAATTGTGAGAAAGTGATGACGACATGTCTTTACGAATAAAGTTCATTGGAGCCTTCCTAGTTATCGGCTTGCTGCCTGTATTTTCAGTATCACTGTTCAGCATCTCGAAGGGCAGAGATGCTTTGCAGAATGCCCGTATTGAAGAACTCAAGAACGTCAGACTGGAGCAACAATGAGCAGAAAAGTGTCTCTTAGAATTTAGTGCCAGTGGTCCCATATGGGCTGACGACGTACAGAGTTCTATTGTTGGTGATCTTTCTTTCGCCTGCCTGGCAGGTGAGTGCGGACAGCTTCGACAGTGCGATTCAGGTGTTTGAGTTGAATGCTACTGTGCATCCATTTTTCGAACAGTCCTATGCCTTTGCAATTTTCCCGGCAGTCGGGAAAGGGGGTATCGGCCTCGGCGCTGCATATGGCAAAGGCCGGGTATATGTTGGTAGAAAGATTGCCGGGAATGTGACCATGGCCAAGCTTACGGTTGGATTTCAGCTTGGTGGACAGGCCTTTAGTGAAATTATTTTTCTGAAAGACAGGCGCGCCTATGACGAATTCACATCAGGCAGCTATGAATTTGATGCGACCGCATCCGCGGTAGCTATTACCATTGGGGCTGGCGCCCAGACTGGCACCAGCGGTGCATCGGCGAATGCCAGTGCGGGACCAGCCACGGCTGCGCAGGCTAACTCCGGCTTCAATAAGGGAATGGCGGTTTTTACACATGCAATCGGCGGCTTAATGTACGAGGCCGCTATCGGTGGTCAGCATTTTAAGTTCAAACAGCTTACTTCTGCTGGTGACGAAGCTTGACGCCTCATGCGAATATAACAACACCACAGGAACGTTAGGGTTATTAAAAGGTCTCTTACCAGAGAAGTGGCCGCCGAGGGTGGCCTGTTCTGATTTTGTCTTAGATCCTAACAGCCGATGTTACAATTCCCCATTTGGATAGTGAAGTATGCTCCGGGTTGATAATCTATTTTGCGAAAGGCAGAGAAGGATTCTTTTCGAGAATCTGTCTTTTGAAGTTCAGCCAGGGGACTTGCTGCAGATTGAAGGCACCAATGGGTCCGGTAAAACCACTTTGTTGAAGATAATCAGTGGCCTGTATGAAGATTACACGGGTGATGTGGACTGGCAACTGGATGCGTGGCCCCTGTTTATCAGTCATAAACCCGGAGTAAAGGATCAACTTACCGCGCGAGAGAACCTGAAGTGGCTGGCAGACCTTTATCAGCCAGGGATACCAGCAGCCAAAATCGATGATGCGATCTGTGCCGTCGGTCTTCGTGGTTTTGAAGATGTAGCCTGTGGAGCCATGTCTGAGGGCCAGCGTAAACGTGTCAATCTTGCCCGCCTGTTCTTACTGGCCAGCCCGGCCTGGATTCTTGATGAGCCATTGAGTGCAATAGACGTTGATGGCGTAAAACTGCTGCAGGAGAGAATCGGGTTTCAACTGAATGAGGGTGGCATGGTGATCGTTACCAGCCATCAATCACTCGATGTAGATCATGAGGTTCGCTACCTTAACCTGAGCGAGTCACTTTGATGTTGCTGGCAACAATCAGGCGTGACCTGCTGGTCACCTTCCGCAATCCGGCAGAAATGCTTAATCCCCTCGTCTTCTTCGTCATAGTGATTAGTCTGTTCCCACTGGGGATCAGCCCTTCAGCAGATGTTCTGCAAAGTATTGCACCCGGCGTTATTTGGGTAGCAGCTTTACTTGCAACATTATTGTCGATGGATTTGATTTTTCGAAGTGACTATGAAGATGGTTCCCTGGAACAGATGACACTGACAGAGCAGCCGTTGTTGGTCATCGTGGGAGGCAAAATAGTCAGCCACTGGCTGATGACTGGTTTACCGCTGACGATACTGAGCCCGTTGCTGGCGATGATGTTGTTCGTTAACGCTGATGGCATTGAGGCAATTGTGCTCTCTCTGCTGCTTGGTACGCCTATACTGAGTCTGTTGGGGGCTATTGGTGCGTCTCTGACCGTGGGTTTGCGTAAAGGTGGAGTCTTGATAGCGATCCTGATTTTGCCTTTATATGTGCCAGTGCTGATATTGGCAACAGAAATGATAAAAACCGGCATGAGAGCAGGTGATTATAGTGGTCACATGCTGTGGCTGGCGGCAATTCTAGCTCTTTGTACGGGTATTGCACCCGTTGCGTCGAGCGCTGGTGTGAAAATTTCCCTAAGCCATTAGATGATCTCAAGGGAGTGGTGCTGAATTCTGTTAAAATTGTTCACTCAATTCAAAGTCACCAACCCAGGTTGAACTAAAAAATGTGGAAGTGGTTTCATAAACTCGGTGCGCCAAAGTCATTTTATGACATCAGCGGGCGTTTGCTGCCCTGGTTTGCTGTACCCGCTTTGCTGCTGATTGGGGTTGGTGTTGTCTGGGCGCTGTTGTTTGTCCCTGAGGATTACCAGCAGGGACACAGTGTTCGCATAATGTATATCCACGTACCGGCCGCAATCCTTGCCCAGTCTGGCTACGCAATGATGGCAGCGGCTGGTGGTGTGTACCTCATCTGGCGTATCAAACTGGCCGATATAGCCATGCAGTGTGCGGCACCCATCGGTGCATCAATCACTTTCCTGGCACTCGTGACCGGATCCATCTGGGGTAAGCCAACCTGGGGCACCTGGTGGGTCTGGGATGCCCGGCTTACATCAACCCTGGTGTTATTTTTCCTTTACCTTGGCGTGATGGCACTTCGCGCTGCAATGGAAAATCGAGAATCAGCGGGCAGGGCAACCGCGGTACTGGCGCTGGTAGGCGTAATTAATCTGCCGATCATCAAGTACTCGGTAGACTGGTGGTTTACTCTGCATCAGCCTTCGAGTTTTACCGTGGCTGAAAAACCAGCCATGCCCATGGAGATGTGGCTCCCGCTGCTGGTCATGGTATTCGGCTATTATGCTTTTTTCTTTACCCTGTGGATGATGCGAATTCGAGTTGAGATTATTAGTCGAGAGTATCGAACGGATTGGGTCAAGCGGCTGGTGGCATCATGATTTTTGATAGTCTCTCGGCATTAATGAGTATGGATGGGTATGGCACCTATGTCTGGAGTGCCTATGCGATTACGCTGGTTGTGTTTACCTACAACATAGTGCGGCCGGTACTGATGAGGAAAGAAGTTATCAGGGTGCAGAAAAGGCTGCATCTGCAGGAAAACGCCGACGAAACTAAGGGTTCGACATAATGAAATTTGGAAAGATGAAGCCACATCGCCGAAACCGCCTGCTGCTGGTTGTGTTTCTGATCATTACATCGGGCTCCGCTGTTGGGCTTGGACTGATGGCGTTGAATGAAAATATTAACCTCTTCTATTCACCACAGCAGATAGTGGATGGCGAAGCACCCGTCGGGCCTACCATAAGAGCGGGAGGAATGGTCGTTGACGGCAGTGTTCAGCGCTCGAGTGAAGACCTCAAGGTGAGCTTTATCATCAGTGATATGGAAGCTGCACAAGTTGAAATACAGTTTGAAGGCATCCTCCCGGACCTGTTCCGAGAAGGACAAGGCGTGATCGCACTAGGTGCACTAAATCCAGAAGGCGTGTTCGTGGCAGACGAAGTTCTGGCAAAACACGATGAAAACTACATGCCGCCGGAAGTGGCGGATGCACTTGCCGATGCGCACAAGGAAAGTTCTGGTAAATGATTGCGGAACTTGGTCACTTTAGTCTGATCCTGGCGCTCGGACTCAGCGTTTGTCTTGTTGTTCTTCCTGCAACGGGTGTTTACCTGCGTCAAATCAGTCTGATGCGTTTGTCCGGGTCCCTTTCTGCGGGCTTGTTTGTATTTATCCTTTTCAGCTTTGTGTGTCTTGGACATGCTTTTGTAAACGATGATTTTTCGGTCGTGTATGTCGCCAGGAATTCCAATACTGCTCTGCCACTTCAGTATAAGATTTCAGCGCTTTGGGGTGCCCATGAGGGTTCATTCCTGTTGTGGTCCCTGGTGATGGCAGGGTGGACTTTGGCAGTAAGCCAGTTCAGCAGCAGCTTAACGCTGGATATGCGCGCAAGAGTGCTGTCGATTATGGGAGGCTTAAGTGCCGGCTTTATTCTCTTTATTCTTCTGACATCCAACCCGTTTGATCGAGATCTGCCAATCTATCCCCGCGAGGGTTCTGACCTGAATCCGCTGCTACAGGATTTTGGCCTGATTGTGCACCCGCCTTTGCTCTACTTTGGCTATGTAGGTTTCGCTGTTCCATTCGCCTTTGCCATTGCCACGCTTACCAGCGGCAAGCTGGATGCCGCCTGGGCCCGGTGGTCGAGACCCTGGACAAATCTTGCCTGGTCTTTCCTTACCATGGGTATCACGCTGGGTAGCTGGTGGGCATATTATGAATTGGGCTGGGGTGGCTGGTGGTTCTGGGATGCGGTGGAAAATGCATCTTTTATGCCCTGGTTGGTAGGTACAGCACTGATCCACTCGTTAGCTGCAACTGAAAAGCGCGGTGTATTCAAGAGTTGGACCGTGCTGCTGGCAATTTTTGCCTTCTCATTCAGTCTGCTGGGCGCTTTCCTGGTTCGTTCGGGTGTGCTGACCTCGGTGCATGCCTTTGCAGTTGACCCGGAGCGAGGTCTGTTCATCCTGGCTTTTCTTCTGCTCGTCATTGGTGGTTCACTTCTTCTGTTCGCTGTTAAAGCGACTGGAATCAAAAGCAACGCTGGATTTACATGGACTGGCCGCGAGACCATGTTGCTGGTTAACAATATCCTGCTGGGGGTTGCTGTTGGTGCGGTTTTGCTCGGTACGATCTATCCATTGATATACGAAGCCCTGACAGATGGCAAGAAGATTTCCGTTGGTCCTCCCTACTTTAACACCGTATTTGTGCCGGTAGCGATGCTGCTGTTTATGGTGATGGCGATAGGTCCGGCTTCCCGGTGGCGCAGGACACCAGTTGAAAGATTTCTGAAAAAACAGCTGCTTCCCTGGGGAGGAAGTTTTGCCGGGGCAGCACTATTGGTATTTCTCTTCGCCCCCCGATTTGAGCCGCTGGCAGTACTTGTGGTTGGCGTTGCTGCTTGGATCACCCTCGGCCTCATTATTGATTGGGTCAGCCGCGTCCGCCACAAGAGTAACAGGGTTGCTAGCCTGTTTCGGCAACCAGTTTCATACTATGGCATGTTGATAGGCCATCTGGGTATTGCTGTTTCCATGACAGGTATATGTCTAACAGTTTATTACAGTGAAGAGAAAGACATCCGCATGGCCCCCGGTGATGTTGTTGAACTGTCTGGCTATGAAGTCGAATTTGTAAGCATGAAAAAGGTTGTGGGACCAAATTATGAGGCGAACCAGGGGGAGATTAAGATTTCCCGTGACAGTCAGCATATCGTTACCCTGCATCCTCAGAAACGCTTTTACGAGACAGCGCGAAATATGATGACAGAGGCGGACATTGATCCGGGCCTGTTTCGAGATTTGTATGTTGCGCTGGGGGAGCCAATCGGTGGCGATGCCTGGGCGGTTCGTGTTCAGTTCAAGCCATTTGTTCGCTGGGTATGGTTTGGGGGGTTATTTATCGCCTTGAGCGGGATTGTCACGGTACTTGATAAAAGGTACAGGTCCCGCCGGCGGGTTGTTGATGAAGAAGCCGGGCGATTGCAGACATGAGTATCAACAAAAATCTCCTCATTCCCCTGACTGCTTTTGTCCTCCTAGTTATTGTTCTTGCTTTTGGTTTTCGGCTGGAAGATCCGCACTATCTTCCTTCTGAACTCATCAACAGGCCATTTCCGGAATTCAGCCTCCAGGATTTGCATGATCCTGATCGTACGCTTACGGTCGCTGACATAAAGGGGAAGGTGTCGCTGGTAAATGTCTGGGCGACCTGGTGTCCCAACTGCCTGGTAGAGCACCCGGAATTGATTCGAATCAGCCAGGAAGAGGGCATTGCCCTGTATGGCGTGAACTATAATGACGTGTCCTCCAAGGCAATCGCCTGGCTTGAGCGCCATGGTAATCCGTATCGGCTCAACATGGTCGACAGCAGCGGAACACTGGCGATTGACCTTGGCGTCTATGGTGCCCCTGAAACTTTCGTCCTGGACGAGCAGGGAGTAATCCAGTATCGCCATGTTGGTGCGGTAACCAGAAGGGTCTGGAAGAGCAAGATTCTTCCCGTTGTTGAACTGTTGCAGACGCAATCGGGAGACGGCTAATGGTGCGGATAGCCTTTCTATTTCTATTGGTCTTCTCAGTTGAGAGCTATGCGGCGATTGACGCATACCCTTTTCCAAATGATGAGTTGCGGCTGCGGCATATCGCACTCATTGATGAACTGCGTTGCCCCCAGTGCCTGAATACGAATCTTGCTGGTTCAGATTCCATGATTGCCAAGGATTTGCGGCGGGAGGTTCACCGCCTGTTGCTAGAGGGGAAAACGGATGATGAGATCCTGGATTATATGTACCAGCGATACGGTGACTTTATTCTCTATAAACCACGCTTACAGGGTGGGACCCTGGTGCTCTGGTTTGGACCCGTATTCCTGCTGTTGCTCGCGTTCGCCGTTCTTTTCCGGCTTCTTCGCGGAAGCAAGGCTTTAGAGACCGAATTATCTGAGGCGGATTCCCGGCGGCTGGAACAACTGGTCAAAAGAAAATGATGACCTGGTTCTGGATTTTGGCCGTTTTCCTTGGCGCAGTCGCAACGGGTTTCGTGTTGATCCCATTTTTCATGAAGCACGGTTCTGCCAGCAAAACACTCAGGAATGATGCACGAGATCTTGTTAACGTCGATTTGTATGAAGAGCGTATAGCAGATTTGAATGCACAACTGGGTGACGGCAGTATTAACCAGCAAGAGTTTGAGCAGATGCAAGCAGAATTACAGCGCAACCTGCTTGATGATACTCAAGACGAGGTTACTGCTGGTGAGGTTGAAAAAGCCTCAATTGAAACAACGCGACTAACCGTAGTTCTTGCAATATTGGTCCCGTTGCTCGCCATATTTGCCTATGCCGACTTTGGTCTTTCCTGGGGCGCGATAACGGATCTGGAAATTGCTCATGAAGTCAGGTCCGGTGATCCTGAAAATGAGGCGGCAATGAGAAGTACCCTTGACAGGCTCGCGAAACAGCTTTCCCGGCAGCCAGACAATGTCGATGGTCTTTTTATGCTCGGTCAGTCTTACCTCAGCCTGTCGGAGTATAAGAAGGCGGCAGAAATCTTTGCGGGTCTAACAGAGAATTTTAGTGGCGATGCAGGACTTGCCTCCTACTACGCAGAGTCACTTTACCTTGCTCATGAAAGGAAAATCACGCCGCCGGTGGAAGCGGCGATAGATAAGGCGCTTGCCCTGGATCCCAACGAGCTCACAATGCTTGAGATTAAGGGTATGGATGCGTTCCAGCGCGGAGACCTGACCGACTCCCTGGAGTATTTCTCGACGGCCATTAGCGTTGCCCGTGGTAGCCGGGCTGAGATGATTCAAGGTGTAATTGCCAGAATTGAAAACCAGTTGAGGCCGGGAGAGAAGCAAGAGACGGTCGGGGGAAGCTCAGAACACAAGAAAAACGTGAGATCCCTGCAGGTACTGGTGGAACTAGCAGAATCCGTTAGCGTTGGAGATGATGCTGCCCTGTTTGTTTTCGCAAAGGCAGTTGAGGGTCCGCCATCCCCACTGGCTGTGCAGAAAGTTAAGGTGAGTGCATTACCTGCCTTGATAGAGCTGGATGACTCAATGGCGATAATGTCAGGTATGGGGCTTTCGGCCTTTGATGAAGTGCAAGTTATCGCGCGGTTATCAAACTCAGGGACTGCTGAGGCAAGTCCCGAGGACTATGAAGCAAGGTCAGAAACGATTGATATTTCAGGTCAGACTTCCGTTATTAAGTTAACGATCAGTCAGAGAATCAAAGATCAGTGACGCACCAGGCAGGTAAACACGAATTTTCTTTACTAGTATCAGAATGACCTGTAACGTGCTCAGCAAATAGGTAGGCGGCAAATTCTTGCGACTGATGTTTTTTCAAGATCCTTCCCATCGCTTCCCCAGGTTGATACTACTCCTGACCCTGTTTTACCAGGCAGCTGTCCTCGCTGAAGATTTTGCTTGGCAGTTTGAGCAGCAGTTTGTGCAGCCGCTTGTAGATGAAACCCCTGGGGGTGCCCTGATTGTAGTGGACCATGGTGAAGTCGTACTGCTCCGTGTCTATGGTGTTCGCAGTGAGAAGAATCGGGAGCCCATAACAGAGTCAACGCTGTTTCGTATTGCGTCCATATCCAAGACATTTGCTTCGGCAGCGGCGTCGATCCTGGTTCAAGATAACCTCGTACAATGGCAAACACCGCTAGTTGAGAACCTGGATTACCTGAAGTTCAAACGGCAGGACTATGGTGGGGAGATTAATCTTCACCACCTGATGTCTCAATCAACAGGGCTGATGCCGCACGCCTATACCAATCTTATTGAAGACAACATGTCTTTTGATCGAATAGTCAATCGACTGGACAGGGTGGATTTTGTTTGCGAGCCTGGTGAATGTTACGGCTATCAGAATGTTGTGTTTAGTCTGGTAGGCAATCTGGTCCAGGCAAAAACAACCATGGACTACGAAACCTTTGTCATGAACAAGCTGTTCAAACCCCTGGAAATGTCTCGTGCATCGTTTGGAATGGATGCCTTCGTTAAGGATGCGGATTATGCCAAGCCGCATATCTGGACGGGAATTAGCTGGGCTCCGGTGCGTACGAAAAAGAATTACTACCGGATTGCGCCAGCGGCTGGTGTAAACGCCAGTATCAGTGATATGCGGCAATGGCTGCTGGCTCAGTTAGGTCAAAGGCCTGCGGTTTTTAGGCAAGAAATGCTGGATCGGATGCACACGGGTGCCATCAAAACCACGAGGCAACAGGCGCACTATCGTTATCGCAAAGAACTGGGGAACGTATACTACGGCCTTGGTTGGCGTGTATTTGACTATGCCGGGCAGGGTGGGTTTGTACACCACGGAGGTTATGTTCGGGGAATGCGCAGTGAAATGGTGTTCAACAGGGATCTTCAAACGGGCATGGTTTTCCTGACCAATTCAGAACCATCAGGGATGGGTGATCTGATTTTTGATTTTGTTGAATTGCATCGTGATGTGCACAACGCTGCCAGCCAGGTCATACCCTCAGTTGGCCGCTGAAACCTTTGCATGGGGAGAAGGAATAAAGCAGGCGCCGCTGGTTTCACCAGACTTCTGACGCTCAAGGATTTGTGGTAGCGCGAAAAAATTGGGGCTCACACCGTTCGGACGAAGACGGGTCTGGCTGAACGTCTGCTCCAGTTCTGTGATAATGCTTTCATCAAGGCTATTCATGATTGTTACCAGGTTGGTCCCAGATACATCAAGGCGAGGCTGGTGAGCGGCACTGGAAACGTCCATAGCAAAATCAACCAGAAAAGATACCAGCTGAAAAACCGCAGGAAAAATCTTCCGCCCACCACAAGCGCCCACGGCAAAGACATTACCGTTATCCTTGACGCCTATTACAGGGCACATATTACTTAGTGGTCTTCGACCCCCGATGACTGAATTGGCAAGTCCCGGGCGTGGATCGAACCACATCATGCCGTTGTTCATCAATATTCCGGTCTGTGGCAGCATTATTCGGGAGCCAAAGCCAGACATGATTGTCTGGGTGTGTGAGACGATGTTCCCCTCACTGTCGGACACGCAGATGTGTGTTGTATTGGTTTGATCTGTACTGGTCTGAGCGCCTTCTCCCAGGTTCTGTAGTCTATATTCGTAGGCGGATAAAAGCGCCCGGGTGTATGCCGCGTAAGCATCTCCTTCAGGTCTGGCACCCGGTTTGAAATTGGCGGTCAGCTCATCCAGAGCCTGGATAATACTTGGACCTGCAGTCAGTGACCCTGGGGCATAGACGTCGGTATCACGGTATCGGGTCGAGATCGGCTCGGCAATGGATGCTTCATATTCCCTGAGATCCCGTAGTGTGATTCTCGATCCCGCTGTATTCAGGTCCTTGACGATTAGTTCTGCCAGTTCGCCCTGGTAATAACTTTCTGCCCCGCCCGTTTGCAGCATGCGATAGGTCTTACCCAGGTGACCCAGGTGAATGGTATTGATTCCACCTTCAAGGTTCAGGACAGGAGCGAACCCCTCGGGGAAATAGGTTAGCCGGGTTTCCTCGTAGGCGGAGAGTTCGCGCATGAAACTGTTAATCTTGGATGCGCTGTACCAGTCTATTGGCAGTCCCCATTCAGCGTGCTGACAGGCCGGTTCGATGACATCTTTCCAATCCATTGTGCCGAACTTTTCCAGGGCGAGCGATACACCCTTGATATATCCCGGTACGGCGACTGAAAGTGACCCATGGATATTAGCGTCACCTTCAACCCTTGGCCAGTGAAAGGCATCGGATGATGCCATCCCCCCTGATGCAAGGGGGTAGTCTTCAGGGACGGAATTGAATGGCGCCCGCATCCCGAATTCAACAACCTTAATTGATTTCTCTTTGGCCAGGTAGATGGTCATGTAGCCACCGCCGCCAGGGCCACTCATCCAGGGCTCAACAGTTCCCAAAACCAACCCGGTAGCAATGGCGGCATCAACAGCGTTCCCGCCGGCACTGAGTATTGCAGCACCAGCATCGGAGGCCAGATGGTGCTGACTGGACACCAAACCCTTGCTGCTAAATACCGCGGGCTTGGTGACTTCCCAGTGTTCAATGACCGAATTCTGCATTTGGGTTCCAGGCTCGTCTATGCCATCCAAGCTACGTGAAGTCCCGGGACAATTCAAATTGATCACAAGAGGCTTGGGGGTAAAGCCCTGTTGTCAGTTGCACCTGCAATAAGTTACATTCGAACTCCAATTAACCCTAACAGTTTGAGAGGGAATCAGAATGAGTGTAGACGGCAGTTGGAATGTCACCATAAATTCTCCAATGGGCGCACAGGATGCGGTATTGACGCTTAATACAGATGGCGGTTCTTTATCGGGTTCCATGGCGGGAGCACAGGGCACGCAGGACTTTGAGGGTGGTACGGTTGATGGAAATAACCTCACCTGGGTAGTCGATATGACCCAGCCCATGCCCATGAAACTGGAGTTTTCCTGCGCAATTGACGGTGACAATATAAGCGGCAACATTAAACTTGGTGCATTTGGTGAGGCTCCTCTTACAGGAACCCGCGCCTGATTCCAGGGCCGCGCTTCAGGGATAAGACGAATACCCTGACATAAGAGCAAAAATCAGCGGAGAATCGCCTGGATGCTGATAAGACCATCGGCATCGCGTGGCGGTCGCGCTCGGCAAAAGATGGCAGGAGTGAATTTTAGTGAACGACTATCATAAGTGAGGTGAATATGCCTTATAAGGCCTATTCCATAAGCGCTGCAGATATTTAGCTGTGCAGCCAGGCGGCTTTTTCCTGGCCAATCTTGAGTTTTTTACGCTGAAATCATAGAATATGCGCCGTTTAACGCCACATTAAAAGCATCACGAAAACGGACCTAGAGTAAAACACTCTTTTCCTACCTTCCCCAGGTAACCGTTTTGCGATGAGACGATAAGAAAAAATTCGTTAAATCTAATTGGATCCAGGTTCAGGTATCTACCTGCGCCCTGTTTTGGAGAAATTGTGAGTAACAGAAACTTAGTAGCATTGGTTATTGCCATCAGTATGGCCGTTTGGCTGTTCTCTGGAACCTTTGCCTCGAATCAGGTAACCGCCGACGAATATACCGGTGAGCCCTCTGATTCCAAGGAAATACAGCTGGTGCGTGGCATGCAGAGTAAGGCTGCCAACCGTCAGATATTTCTGGACGTTCGTGGCCAGACCCGGGCCAATCGTACTGTTCAGGTGAGAGCTGAGGTAAGTGGGATTGTAGAACAGGTGCCTGGTGAAAAAGGCAAGAAAGTCAGGGCAGGGGACCTTCTCTGCCAGATCGCGATTGATTCTCGTAGCAGTGACCTGGCTGAAGCAGTTGCTGAGCTGAAAAGTTCTCAACTGGAATACGACGGAATACTAGATCTTAAACAGCGAGGGTTGCAGTCTGAGATTACGTTGGCGAAAGCAAAAGCCTCCCTTGAACAGAGCAGATCCCAGGCCAGGCGAGCGGAGCTTGCGCTGAGCAAAACAAGGATCATCGCACCATTCGATGGGATTGTTGAAAGCCAGCCCGTGGAGGTCGGCCACCTGCTGACAACTGGCGCTCTCTGTGTCACCTTGATAGAAATAGATCCAATTCTTGTGGTGGGACAGGTCGCAGAAAGAAATATCGGCGATATTCATTTCGGTGATAAGGTACAGGTCGAGCTGATAACCGGGGAAGAGTATGAGGCGTCAGTTTCATTTATTGGCAGATCACCTGACGCGGCGACCAGAACTTACCCCATAGAAGTCATTATCAAGAATCCTGGTGATTCAGTGCGTGCCGGCCTTACTTCTACCATGCGAGTGCCGATTGGCCTCGAAGTGGCTCACTTAATCTCACCTGCGTCCCTGCTTTTGGATGATGAGGGAGTCATGGGTGTTCGAATTGTTGATAGCGAAAATATAGTCAGATTCAAAGCGGTTAAAGTCGTTAGCGAAAGCGCGAACGGAGTCTGGGTGACTGGGCTGCCGGAGCAGGTCAACTTGATTACAGTTGGACAGGAAGATGTGTTCGAAGGGCAGCTTGTTCAGGTTGATTTCACACCCCTTATTTCGCTAGTTGGAAGTTAGAATAGCGTTTGTGATTTAGATGTCGATGATAGATTCATTTCTGGGTTCTACTATCGACCGGTCTAGAACGGTCATTTCGCTGCTGGCTGTTATCATGCTTACCGGTATTATTGCGTACAACTCGATACCCATTGAGTCGGAACCAGATGTATCGGTACCCGTTATTATCATTACCATCCCCCACGAAGGTATTTCTCCTGAAGATTCTGAGCGCCTCCTGGTTCGACCGATGGAGCTTGAGCTAAAGACCATCGAGGGTGCAGACGAGCTGCATGCCTATGCAGGTGAAGGCTCGGCCACTCTTGTAATTGAGTTTGATTCCAGTTTTGAACCCGGGCAGGCAGTTCTTGATGTGCGCGAGGCGGTTGATAAAGCCAGGGCGAAAATACCCTCATCGGCAGAAGAGCCGATTATTAACGAGATTTCCATGGCTGATTTTCCCGTTATTACGGTCAGCCTTGGTGGGGTCAATGTCCCGAATCGGGTGTTGTATAAACTGGCCCGTAAACTCAAAGATGATCTTGAAGGCATCAGTGAAGTTCTCGAAGCGAATATCCGGGGTAATCGAGAGGAAGTGCTTGAGGCGGTTATTGACCCGGCACAACTCGAAGCCTATGGCATCAGCAATGAGGAATTGCTGGCCGCCGTCGCCAGAAACAATCGCCTGATCGCTGCAGGATCCGTGGATACGGGGCGTGGCAGTTTTTCGGTCAAGATCCCGAGCGTTATCGAAAGTGCGAAGGATGTTTTGTCGATTCCGTTAAAGGCGACCTCTGAGGGTGTTGTCGCGTTGCAGGACGTTGTTACCCTGAAACGGACCTTCAAGGACCCCAAGAGCCATACCCGTGCAAACGGCAAGCCAGCAGTAGCCATTGAGGTTTCCAAGCGAGTTGGCACCAGTGTCGTTGATGTAAATGCCAGGATCCACGAGCTGGTAGAAGATGCGCGCAAAGATTTCCCCAAAAATGTTGAGGTCAGCTATATCGCTGATCAGGCACCCGATACCATCGAGCGCAATGGCACCCTGGAGGGTAATATTTCAACTGCCATGTTCCTGGTGCTCACGGTGGTGGTGGCGGTTGGCCTTCGTTCAGGGATTCTGGTCGCGATGGCTATCCCATTTTCCTTTCTGTTTTCTTTCATCGTCATCAGTAGCCTGGGTTATTCATACAACTTCATGACCATGTTCGGCATGTTGTTGGGACTTGGCATGCTGATAGATGGTGCCATCGTCGTGGTGGAGTTGGCTGAGAGAAAGATGAGCGAAGGCGAGATGCCAAGGGAAGCCTATATCTACGCTATAAAGAGAATGTTCTTGCCGGTAGTTGCCTCCGTTGCAACTACATTGGCGGCATTTCTGCCGTTAATGTTCTGGCCTGGAATAATTGGTGATTTCATGCACTTCCTGCCGGTTACGGTGTTTGCAGTGCTGGTGGGCTCACTGTTGTATGCGCTGCTGTTTGCGCCGGTTATAGGTGTGCTGATTTCCGGGCAAAAGCAGAAAATCGAAGGTAGCAATAATCAGCTCGTAGATGAGGGTCGTTTTGACGAGTTAAGGGGAGCTATCTATTACTATGCCACGGCCTTGCGGTTTACCACCAGTCATCCCTTTGTGGTGATAACGATTACCGTTTTATGCCTCTATGGAATAGTCAGGTGGTATGGGGTTGCCAGTAGTGGAACCATGTTTTTTATTGATGCGGATCCACAGTTCACAGGTATCAGCATCAGTGCAAAAGGCAACTATTCCGCCGAGGAGGTCCGCGATATCGTGACGGATGTCGAAAACCGGGTTACTGGCGAGGGGTACATAGGTAGTATCTATACTCGTAGCGGTGATAGTGGTTCGGGCTTTAGTTTTACAGGCTCAGCGGCAGACCAGATTGGCAACATGGTTATCGAGCTGAGTGACAGGCGTACTCGTGATATTGGTGGCCGGGAAGTGGAAGCAGCATACCGTGATGCCATTAAAGATGTTCCCGGTGTCCGTGCTGAAATCATCGAAATGGAACAAGGGCCACCAGTCGGGAAGGACATCCAATTACAATTGCAGGCAATAGATCTAGATATTCTGATTGCAGAAACTCACCGTATCAAAGACCACCTTGAGTCAATGGATGGGTTGATAGCCGTCGATGATACTGCACCGGTTCCCGGTATTGAGTGGGAGGTAACAGTAGATAGAGCGAAAGCGGCCATGCTTGGGGCAGGTGTAGCCAGCGTTGGTGCAGCCGTTCAGTTAATCACCAATGGGATACTGGTTGGACGGTACAGGCCGGATGACGTTGACGATGAGGTCGATATCCGGGTCCGTTATCCGGAAGAATTCCGTGGTATAACGCAGTTGGATCAGCTACGGGTTTCAACCAGGGAAGGGCAGGTTCCTATTAGCAGTTTCGTCGAACGCAAAGCCATGCCCAAGGTCAGTTCCATTTACCGTGAAAATGGACACCGCACCATGTATGTCCGAGCGAACGCGGGTCCTGGTGTCCTGGCGGATGATAAGGTCACAGAAATCAAAGAGTGGATACAAGGCGCCGGCATAGATCCATCTATCAAGGTTACCTACCGTGGGGCGAGTGAGGAACAGGAAAAGGCCAATGAATTCATTGTTTTTGCCTTTTCGCTGGCGCTGATGCTGATGGGCATTTTACTGGTTACCCAGTTCAACAGTTTTTATCAGGCGCTGCTGATTCTTTCGGCGGTTATTATGTCAACGGTCGGCGTACTACTTGGGCTAATTGTCACAGGCTACCCGTTTAGCGCCATCATGACGGGTGTTGGAATTGTTGCCCTTGCTGGCATCATCGTGAATAACAATATTGTCTTGATCGACACCTACAATTACCTGCATCGCGAAAATCCTTCCTGGTCGATGCAGCGGGTGATTGTCCAGACAGGGTGTCAGCGCCTGCGTCCTGTTTTCCTGACGACTTTCACGACAGGCTTTGGTTTGCTGCCAATGGCGTCCGGTATATCCATTGACCTGATTGGCAGAGAAGTTGAAGTTGGTGGCCCGGTTGCAACTTTCTGGGTTCAACTGGCTTCTGCAATTGTATCCGGTCTCACCTTTGCAACCTTGTTAACGCTTCTGGTGACGCCTGCAATGCTGATGGCTCCCCATGCATTTCGAACCCTGCGGGATAATTTCAGGGAGAAGCGTCAGTCGGCTGTGCTGGAAAGTAACTGACCTTTAGTGACCGATCTTACAATAAGATCCCCTCGCCACGCCCGATGATGCCGTGAGTTGACTAATCTAAATTAGCCCACAAAACCAAACCATTAGTGATGTTTGCGATAGCCGTTAGTTGAACGCCGGATTGAATGGCCTGGCACCTAACCTTCTGTGGCATTTGGCCATCCATGGCCAGGTCCCGCGACCGTCCCTGGCGCTAGCCACGTCAGGTCAGATGCCAGACCATTCAATCCTACCTACGGATATTCATCGAATTAATGCCATATCAAGGCCAGCTAGACAATCTCGTATTTTTCTTTCAACCCATATATGGGCGGCAAATCGTAATTAACCTTATAACCTCCACTCGACAATGCGATCGGTCGATAATGACCATCTGTTTCACGTGTTGGGGATGGGTGCTGAAGTGGGCCGGTAATCCTTGTAATTACTGATTGGTGCAGGTGAGAATTTTTCGGTACCGCTCTCTTTCGTTTTACATAGAGGTGTTCTGCCGCACCCTCAAGTGAGTCATGCATATAACCCCTTGGTTTCCCCCGGCCAAATTTGCTGCGATTAAACTTAAGCGCAGCGGAGAACTTGTCAGCCATCCACTTCAGGCTAATGTTCGCCAGTTCCTTGGCATGCGGGTCTTTCTTTTTTAACTTGTAGCCACTGCCCACGTCGGAGTGCATGCCTGAAAACCACACCTCTTCGATTGTCTCCGTGTTCTTTGGTGTCCTCGAGAACAGTACAGGGGAAAATTCCCTTCGCTCATCATCAATCGATAGGGCGTGATAGGCGTATCGGATACCTTTTGGCAACTTTACCCGGTGATAATAATGTTCACCAAAAGCATTCTGATCGCGGTCCATGCTCGGCAGTCCAAGTGCCCCTACCGTATCCCATACGCCGAGGCCGAAAACCGGGCATGACCGCATTTGCTGACGCTCACTGAGTTCGCGCAAGGCGGCCTGAAACGCTGGTGTCTTGTTGGATCGATAAACATCATAGGCCAGTCGCGCGTATTTTTGCTGCACCGTCAGTATTTGTCTTTTATGATGCCGTGGACCTTGAGCACCCAGCTTTTTTTTATTCTTCTCCACCAGGCCGATGAGGGAGACAAAACTGGCCAGACTTCTAACCGTATATGCGCCCCGGCTGAAGCCAAACAGGAACAGCCTGTCCCCTGGTTCATACTTTGAAACGATAAAGTCGTAACATTGCCTGATATTAACCGCGAGGCCAGCGCCAAAAGCCTTTCCAAAAACATCGCCGCTAAAGGAGCCGACACCGGGATCATAAAAGCAGGTGTTTTTAGGGGAGTCTTTTAGCGCCTTATAGAATTGGTAGACATTGGTGTTGGTTCTTTTTGTATTGCTGGTGCCATCAGAAAATACAATAACGTTTTTAGTCATTTCGATTCCTGTGCTGTGCTGTGCTGTGCTGTGCTGTGTGCAAACAATGTGAACAGGTTACATGAAAATTCAGGCAAGTCTTTAATACCAAGTGGTTTCACCTGCCACCAGCATGACATACCATTAGCCTTTAGAAATTTTTCGGAGAGTCAAATGGCGAAGCCGCCAACGCTGAATTTTGATACCTTAAGTTTGCATGCCGGGCAGCAACCCGATCCAGCCACTGGCGCCCGTGCTACGCCCATTTATCAGTCAGCCTCATTCGTATTTAAAGATACTGACTATGCCGTGGGATTGTTTAACATTGAGCGTGCAGGTCATGTCTATTCCCGGTTATCCAACCCAACCAATGCCGTACTCGAAGAGAGAATAGCCACCCTGGATAATGGTGTAGGCGCGATTGCAACCGCGAGTGGTCAGGCAGCCATGCATCTGGCGATAGCAACTATTGTCAGTGCTGGTGAACATATCGTTGCTTCCCGAAGCGTCTACGGGGGAACACACAATCTTCTCGACTACACCTTGAGGCGATTTGGTATTGAAACAACTTTCGTTAACCCAAGAGATGCCGAGGAATTTAGGGCAGCCATTAAGCCCAATACACGTCTCATTTTCTCTGAAATCCTCGGTAATCCGGGACTGGAGGTCTTGAACGTGCCTGAAATTTCGGCTCTTGCCCATACAGCCGGACTGCCATTGCTGGTGGACGCGACTTTTGCCACACCCTATTTGTGCCGGCCAATCGACCTAGGCGCGGATCTGGTAGTACATTCCGCGACCAAGTTCCTTTCCGGCCACGGTGTTGTTATTGGTGGTCTGCTGGTTGATGGCGGCACTTTTGACTGGGAAGCTTCAGGCAAGTTTCCCACCCTTACGGAACCCTATGCCGGATTTCACGACCTGAATTTCGCGGAGGAATTTGGTCCTGCCGCTTTTATTACCAGGGCACGCAAGGAAGGGTTAAGAGACTTTGGTGCCTGCATGAGCCCAACCACCGCATTTCATATCCTGCAAGGTATAGAGACGCTGCCCTTGAGAATGCAGCGTCACGTGGAGAATACGAAAACAGTTGTAGAGTTTCTGGCTGAACAGGAACAGGTAGAGTGGGTGAATCACCCCTTGTTGCCCGGTCATCCAGATCATGAACTGGCAAAACAGATCTTACCCAGGGGCTCGGGCTCAGTTTTCAGTTTTGGGATAAAGGGAGGTCGTCTTGCCGGCATCAAATTTATTGAAAGTCTTGAGCTGTTTTCGCACCTTGCCAATGTTGGTGATGCAAAGTCACTGGTTATTCATCCTGCCAGCACGACTCATCATCGCATGGATGAAGATGCACTGGCGTCCGCTGGCATATCGGAGGGGTTGATTCGTCTTTCTATTGGGCTCGAAGATCCTGGCGATCTGACAGCGGATCTCCGCCGCGGATTACGTGCATCGCAACGCAGCGCAAGGGGAGGCTAGTCTCATGTATGTTGAAGTGAATGGTTACAAGACCTTTTATAGTAAAGGTACGGGAAACATAAAGGCGGGTCAGCCCAGTGTAATTTTCCTGCACGGCGCGGCAATGGATCACAGCGTTTGGGTCTTGCCCGCCCGATACTTTGCCCGGCATGGCTACAATGTTTACGCGCTGGATCTTCCTGATCACGGTCGTTCTGTTGGTGAATCACCAGTCAGTATTGATGGTTTTGCCGATTGGCTCAGTGACGCCATGGGTGAGCTTGACATAGCCTCGGCTGCCATTGTCGGTCATAGTCTGGGGTCCCTGATCGCGCTGAATTTCGCGGCTCGCTACCCGGGGAAAACCAGGGTGCTGGCTCTGCTTGGTACTTCAACGCCTATGCCGGTTACCGACCAGCTCCTTGATGCGGCGAAGGACAATCACCATGATGCTATCGATATGGCCAATACTTGGAGCCATAGCAGTTTTGGCCAGATGGGTGGCTGCGAAAATCCGGGAATGTGCATGACCATGTCTGGTCAGCGTTTGCTGGAGATGGCAAATGATGGTGCCTTTTTTACCGACTTGAATGCGTGTAATGAGTTTGCCAATGGAGATGAAATCGCAATGCAGGTAACGGCGTCTACACTGATTATTATAGGGGAGCAGGACAAGATGACCGCCCCAGTCAGTGCACAGGCAGTGGCAGACAACATTGCCGATTGCCGTGTAGTTCGGCTAAACCCCTGTGGCCATTCAATGCTTGCAGAACAACCCAATGCGGTGCTGGATGCGCTGGCGACTATTGTCTGATATGCGAGCGCTAATAAGTCTCATACTTACCATTGCCCTGCTCGCTGGTGCCCAGGCGGCTGAATTCAATGGGCTTGCCCCGGAATCCTGGACAGGTGTCGAAGATAGTCATGGAGTTTACGCTTTTAAGGGAATCCCGTTCGCTACGCCTCCGGTTGGAGATCTTCGCTGGCAGCCACCAGCGCCTTACCATCCCAGGAAGCAATCCCATGTTGCCGATCACTTTGCTCCTGCCTGCATGCAGGGTCCACACATTGAAAACTGGTACAAAGACCTGGTGCGCTTCGGGGGTAAAGATCCGGATTTGATCAAATCACCCGAAGGGGGTTACGACGAAGACTGTCTTTATCTGAATATCTGGTCACGGGACCTTAAACCTGATGAAAAGATGCCGGTGATGGTCTGGATTCATGGCGGCAGCAACAAGGGTGGCTGGAGTTATGAACCCAACTACCATGGCCAGGTTTTGGCAAAACAGGATGTGGTGGTGGTGTCTGTACCTTATCGAAACGGTATATTCGGCTTCTTCTCTCATCCGGATCTGATAAAAGAACAATCCGGCACCGCAGGGAACTATGGATTGCTTGATCTGATCGCGGCGCTGCAATGGATTCAGTCACACATAGATGATTTCGGTGGTGATCCAGGCAACGTCACAATATTTGGTGAATCGGCTGGTGCTGCAAACATTGGTTATCTGATGGCTTCACCGATGGCAGACGGGCTGTTTCACCGGGCTATCCATCAGAGTGCAGGGTATCAGCAACATCAGACCGAAACGCTTATTGAACAAACCAGGACGGGTTCGGCACTGTCACGACGGCTCGATATTGAGGGAGTAGCAACAATGCGAAACCTGGATGCCGAAGATCTACTGGCAGCTGTGGAACAACACCTGCCTGGATTGGAGTATGGCGCTGCCATTGGCGGGCATGGCCTTACGGCATCTCCATATGAGGTTTTTGATGCAGGCAGGCAGGTTGCGGTGCCGCTGATGATTGGTACCAATGCCAGTGAATGGCTTATGTATATCGGCGATGGGGATGATCTGGATGGTCATCTGCGAAGTTATGAGCTGTTGGAACAAAGGACAGAGATTGAGCATCTTCTCTCACCACTTGATCGGAAGAACAAACTGGATCGTATTGCCACTGCCTATTATATGCTTTGCCCATCCCTTGAGATGGCCGGTGCGGTTTCTGCGAGGCAGCAATCTGCCTATGTCTACCATTTTACTCGGGTCCGTGAGGGTCCTCTCGGGCGGCAGGTGGGCGCCTATCATGGTGCGGAGATCCCCTATGTGTTTGGCACTCATGATGACTGGTTGGTAACCAATGAAGGTGATGACAGGTTAACCTTACAGGTGCAGCAGTACTGGTTGAATTTTGCGCGGTTGGGTAACCCAAACGGTAATGGGCAGGCTAAATGGCAGGAATATAATCCTGAAGCACCGCGGGTCATTAATCTTGGCGATGAGATCAGCATGAAAGCCGCGCCGGATGGTGCTCTCTGTAGAATAATGGGTTATAGATAAAACTGTGGCCTAGGCCAGGCTCCTACTCGTTCTTCCCGTAAGCTTCTCGCAGGGTTTTAACTGCCGAGACAGCCAGCAGCAGATACACCAGCAGGAGTGGAATGGAAGCAACCACCGAAGCTGTTTGTAACACCCGCAGGCCGCCCAGAAACAGCAGACAGATGGGCAGTATGCCTAGCGCTACTGCCCAGAATATACGGTGCCAGCGTGCCGGATGGTCGTGCTCTCCAAGTGATTTTGTGGCGCCCGCCGCCAGCGTATAGGACGCTGAATCATAGGTGGTCGCGATGAATATGAGACCGATGACTGCAAGGTACGCAAGCCAGAATGAACCCCATGGCAGAAGGTTGATAATACTGATGATTGCTGCCGACGGGCTCACCTCCATGACCTCCTGCACGACAGGATATGCGCCGCTGGTCTCGAGAAACAGCGCGTAATTGCCGAGAATAATGAAAAATAGCGTGCACCCGAGGCTGCCCCAGCCCAGCATGCCAAAGATCACAGCCCTGATTGTCTTCCCCTCTGAAATCTTACAGACAAACATACCAACAAAAGGTCCCAGTGCTATCCACCAGGCCCAGTAGAAAACTGTCCAGCTCTCGACGAAATCACTGGTTTGGAGGGGGTCGGTCCAGGTTAGCATCAGGACAAAGTTCTGAATGACCTTACCTAGGGACATGACCCCCATCTCGACAATAAAGCGTGTCGGGCCGGCCAGCAGAATAAACAGAATGAACATCAGTGCCAGTACTACATTGATATTGCTCAATATCTTGATGCCCTTGTCCAGACCTCGTGCCACGCTATAGGCGATCATCAGGGTAGCGGTAGTAATTATTGCAAGTTGCATGAGCGTGTCATCGGGACGGTCCGTCAGGCGAGACACTGCAGAGGAAATAACCGAGGTTCCCAGCCCGAGCCCGGTCGCGGCTGTGCCAAGCAGCCCGATAATGAACAGGAGGTCAATAATCCTTCCCGGCCATTTTTTGGTCTGTTGTTTTAGCAGCGGCTCACAGGCTGCGCTCAGCCTCAGTGAGGGAACTTGTTTGATGTGGTAACTACAGGAAAGTGCAACCGCTGGCAGGCAGTAGAATGCCCAGCCAATTGGACCCCAGTGGAAGATGCCATAGCTCGTGGCCCAGGAAATGGCAGCATTGGATTTTGGCTCAATCCCGAAGGGTGGTGATACGTAGTAAAACGCCCACTCTGCAGCGGCCCAGTAAATCAGTGCCGCACCCATACCGGCGCAAAATAACATTGCTGCCCAGCTGAATTCAGAATATACGGGTTTATCAGCTTGACCCAGCACAATGCCGCCATAACGACTCAGGGCGATCCAGATAAGCAGCCCGATTGTCCCAATTGCAGCGATGATATAGACGATGCCCAGTGTGTGGGTGATATAAGCAAATATTTCACCAATCACGCTTTGACTCATTTCAGGGAAGAAAACGATGGGAAGAATGACTAGTATCAGCAGCGCACTGCCGGTTCCGAAAATAAACCAGTCGACTTCTGTTTCTCTATCGCCTTCTTTCATGCTGTATGCCGTTGCCCTTCAATTATTCAGTTGAAAAGTAGAGCGCATTCTAGCCTTGATCCGATATTCATTCGACGAATTTCAGAGGTTAGGATTGGATAGTCTGGTACATGATCTGACGTGGCTAGCGCCAGGGATGGTTGGGAGCGCCGAGCTGGGAGCGCCGAGCTGGGAGCGCCGAGCTGCGGGAACGGTGGGAGCGCCGAGCTGGGGGCGCCTAGCCGGTGCCACAGAAGATTAGGTACCAGACTATCCAATCCGATGTGTAACTAAGGGCTATTGTAAGCATCCCGAATGGTTTGGTTTAGTGGACTGGTTCAAATGCGCTAGTTCACTACAAGTTACAGCGTCATCGGCGGCAATGAGGGAATTTATCTGCCGTTCCCTGCTGTGCACGCTTTTATCGCTATACCTCTTTAGTGATAACCACCCTTCGTATACTATTGATCAAGTTCCTACTGCCTCAAAATTGTAATAAAGCAGGTCCCAAGACTCCCTAAATGAAGCCATCATTCGTCCATCTTCGAGTACATTCCGAATACTCCATGATAGACGGCATTGTGAGAATTAAGCCTCTTGTGGAAGCGCTTAGGGACAACCTGATGCCTGCTGTCGCCGTTACCGACTACTGCAACCTGTTTGCCCTGGTGAAATTCTACAATGCAGCATCCGGTGCAGGGGTCAAACCCATCATCGCCGCTGATGTCCTGGTCGTGGCTGATCAAAGCGACGAAGATCCAACCCCCCTTGTACTGATTGCCCGCACCAATGCAGGTTATAAAAATCTGATAGAGCTTTTGTCCCGCTGCTATACAGAGGGCCAGGCTTCTGGTCATGCGGCACTTGAAAAGTCCTGGATCGAAGAAAGGGCTGAAGGGCTGATCGCCCTGTCGGCTGGCAGGGAAGGTGATGTTGGCAGGGCCATTCTCACCGGTAACATTGACGAGGCAGAAGCTCTGACGCGGCGGTGGATATCGATATTCGGAGGCGATTTCTACCTGGAATTGCACCGTACCGGACGACCAGGAGAGGAAGAATATATTGACCAAGCGGTTGAGCTTGCGGCAAACCTGGACTGCGCTGTTGTTGCGACCAATGATGTTCGTTTCCTGAAAAAGGGTGACTTTGAGGCCCATGAGGTCAGGGTCTGCATTCATGACAGCAGGACACTCAATGATCCCAGGCGTGAGCGCCGCTATGTTGAAGAACAGTATCTGAAGTCAGCGGATGAAATGGCTGCGCTGTTCAATGATCTGCCTGAGGCATTAGAGAACAGTGTTGAGATTGCCCGGCGATGTAGTGTTGATATGGACCTCGGCAATTCCTACCTGCCGGAATATCCTGTTCCCGAGGGCAGGACCATCGAAGAATTCTTAACTGAACTGTCAAATCAAGGTCTGAATGACCGGCTGGCATTAATTTTCGACCCTGACTCATCAGACTTCGCGGCTCAGCGAAAACCTTACGATGAACGGCTTGAGTTTGAACTGGGTATTATCAACAGCATGGGGTTTCCCGGGTACTTCCTTATCGTTATGGAATTTATCCAGTGGGCGAAAGACCATGGAATCCCAGTGGGTCCGGGTCGAGGCTCAGGTCCGGCTTCGCTTGTCGCCTACTCCCTGAAAATTACGGACATTGACCCGCTAAAGTATGACCTCCTGTTCGAGCGGCTCCTGAATCCTGAACGTGTGTCGCTACCGGATTTCGATATCGACTTTTGTATGGATGGCAGGGACCAGGTTATACGGCATGTGACCGAGCGCTATGGTCGCGAAGCAGTATCCCAGATCATTACCTTCGGCACCATGGCTGCAAAAGCCGTGGTGCGGGATGTGGCACGGGTGCAGGGTAAACCCTACTGGCTGGCTGATAAATTATCCAAACTCATCCCCTTTGAGCCCGGCATGACGCTGGCCCGGGCGCTGGAAGAGGAACCCCTGCTGCAGGAGTTCATTGAGGGGGATGAAGATGCTGATGAGATTATGGAAATGGCATTCAAGCTGGAAGGACTGGCACGCAATGTGGGTAAGCACGCCGGTGGAGTGGTTATTGCACCGACGCGGCTGACGGATTTCTCACCTACATACTGTGATGAAACCGGCGTTGGTCTAATGACGCAATTTGACATGGTTGATGTGGAGCAGGCTGGGTTGGTGAAGTTTGATTTTCTTGGCCTTCGGACCCTGACGATAATCGATAATGCAGTAAAGAGCATCAATGCTAGCCGTGCTGCTGCGGGCGAGGCGCTCGTCGATATCAATACGATTGATCTTGAAGATCCGCAAATCTACGCTGACCTGAAACAGGCGAAAACAACAGCAGTATTTCAGCTGGAATCGCGTGGAATGAAGGAGTTGATGAAGAAGGTTAAACCCAGTCGCTTTGCCGATATCGTGGCGCTGGTAGCGCTATTTCGGCCGGGACCTATGCAACTGGCCGATGACTTCATTAAGCGTAAGCACGGTATTGAAGAAGTTGACTACCTGCATCCGAGCCTGAAACATGTCCTTGAGGGCACTTATGGAGTGATGTTGTACCAGGAACAGGTGATGCAAATTGCCCAGATCCTAGCCGGCTATTCCCTTGCGGATGCGGACCTGCTGCGCCGTGCTATGGGCAAAAAGAAACCTGAAGAAATGGCAAAACAACGTGAGGTATTCCTTGCTGGTACAGATGCCCGCGGAATCGAAAGAGATCAGGCAGACCACATCTTTAACCTAATGGAGAAGTTTGCCGGTTATGGTTTTAATAAACCTCATTCAGTCTGCTATGCGCTGATCGCCTTTCAGACTGCCTGGTTGAAGCACTATTACCCGGCGGATTTCATGGCGGCCGTTTTGTCGGCAGATATGCAGAATACCGACAAGGTGGTGATCAATGTAGAAGAGTGCAGGGAGATGAACCTGGAATTGCTTCCTCCAGCTATTAACCAGGGCGAATTTCGATTTGTCGCCAAAGACAGAGAAAGTATTGTATACGGGCTTGGGGCGATCAAGGGGCTGGGTGCAGGACCCGTGGAAAATATCGTCAACAGTCGTGGGGAGTCTGGACCTTTCAAGGACCTGTTTGATTTCTGTGGACGTGTGGATACACGAAAAGCGAACAAGAAGGCGATAGAAGCGCTGATTGGCAGTGGAGCCATGGACGATCTGGTACAGGCGGCAGCGAGCCATCACGACCAGGTTGGGTATAAAAGAGCATTACTTTTTGCCAACCAGGAAGATGCGATACATCTGGCGGATCAGAAGGCCAGGAATGCCGACAGTGGTCACACGGACCTGTTCGGTGAAGTCAGTCTGATGACTGCAGGTATGGATAATGATTACAATCATATTGATGACCTTCATTGCCTGACCCTGAAGGATCGCCTTGTTAAGGAGCGTGTTTCCCTGGGTCTGTATCTGTCCGGTCACCCGATTGATGTGTACCGCCGTGAGCTGAAATACCTGGCAAAAACACGAATCTGTGATTTGCGGGCAAGCAATGATGAGCAATCTATTGCCGGGCTGATTGTTGCAACCAGGACAATGAAAAGTCGCAAGGGAGAGAACATTGCCTTCATCACACTTGATGATGGCACAGGCAGGATGGAAGCCTCGGTATATGCAGAGCTTCTCGATCAACATCGAGAGAGTCTGCAGAAGGACTCAATCATCGTGCTGAAAGGTACCGCGGCTACTGATGAATACGCAGGCGGTGTACGCATGCGAGCAAATGAAGTTTTTGAATTGGTTGATGCGAGGCAAAAAAATCTGATCAAGCTTCGGGTGAGTGTGAGCGGTAGTACTCTGAATGGCGATTTCGCGCAAGAGTTGAAACAGATCCTCACTCCATACAAGGGTGATAGTGGTATGGGCTGCAGGTTCTCCGTCGCCTATGCCAGCATTGATGCACAAGCAGAAGTAATACTTGGGGATGAATGGCGGGTAAAACCTGATGATGACCTGATAGAAAACCTGAAGGATCACTATGGCGAAGATCATGTCCACCTGGACTATTCATAGCGCCCCTTACATTGATAGTTAGAAGCCTATGATAGTTAGAAACAAGCGTGAGCTTGAGCGGTTGATTGCCGATGATATTGCCAGGCTGGTGGTCGCCTTGAGCGGTGGGGCAGATTCGGTTGCCCTGCTGCATTGGCTTGTTCACTCACAGGTTGGCGTGCCAGTTGTTGCGATTCATATCAATCATGGTTTGCAAAAAGAAGCGTCGGAATGGCAGAAGTTTTGTGAAGACTTATGCGATTTGCTGGGTGTAGAAATTAGAAGTGTATCGGTCAAAGTCGACACTAAAGGTAGCATTGAAGAAAATGCAAGGCTCGCACGGTATGCCGCGTTTGAAGAATTTTTAAGACCCCGTGATTTGCTGCTGCTGGCTCATCATATGGATGATCAGCTTGAAACCGTATTGCTTAATCTGTTTCGTGGCAGCGAGGTATTCGGCGTTCAGGGCATGCCAGTGAAAAGGGCGATTGCTGGCGTGAAATTATTTCGCCCCTTACTGGAAACTCGCCGCCACGAGATTCTTAGCTATTGTAGGAAAAACAAACTCTCCTGGGTTGAAGACAACACGAATATGGACCTTGGTATGGACAGGAATTTTTTGCGCCACGAACTCCTGCCAAAGATCGCAGCAAGGTTCCCTGCAGCGGAGCAGGCGTTAATCAATGCCCATGAGCGAGATACACAAGCCCTACAGCTGATTGAAAATATTGCAGAAAGTGATCTTGATTCCGCCCTGTCTGATGATGATGGCCTAAGTCTGCGTGTTATAGGCGAATTGGGTGAACTGCGCGTGGTTAACCTGCTTAGAGAATTGATGCGGCGCAAGCAGGTCGGGTTTCCTTCGGGGAAAGCACTTCGTCAATGCGTCCATGCCATGTTGAACTCGCCCAGGGATGCTGCCCCGTTGCTTGCGTGGGGTGGGTATGAGCTAAGACGTCATGATGATTTCATTTTTCTTCTGAATTCAATGCCTCAAGTGGATATTTCATCCGTATTCAAGATTCAAGGTAGCGAGCCCTTTGCAGTATCCGGTGGGCTGCTATCTATCGAGCGGATTAAGGGGCAAGGAGTCACCGTTAATAATGAGATGGGCCTTGAAGGTCGGTTCAGGCAAGGTGGTGAAAAGATTCGGCGAAAACAATTACGAACCCTGAAGAATATTTTCCAGGAGAATCAGTTGCCATCCTGGGTACGGAACAGAGTGCCGTTGATCTACGAAGCTGATCAACTGATAGCAGTACCGGGCATCCCGGCATGGAATATGTGCCCAATAGAAGCCCAGGATCGACAGGCTGGGAGCCAGGAACTGGGCTGGGTGTTTTCATTCGAAATCCGGGATCGGGTTTGATCCGTGTTCACGGGGGAAACCAAGTGATTTATTACTGGTTCCCATCGAATTACATTGAGACAAACCTGCTTAAATGATAATCTAGAATCCCATCTTGGCCACTTCCTTGTTGGCTATTCTTACATTCAGATGGGAGTTAAATGTCGCGCTTTATATTTGTTACAGGTGGTGTGGTTTCCTCACTGGGGAAAGGCATAACCGCCGCATCCCTTGGTGCTATCCTTGAAGCCAGAGGGCTGAAAGTCACCATGCAAAAACTCGATCCATATATCAATGTGGATCCGGGAACCATGAGTCCACTGCAGCATGGTGAAGTCTTTGTCACCGCTGATGGCACTGAAACTGATCTGGATCTTGGCCACTATGAGCGGTTTATCCACACCAGGATGAAGCGCAATAACAATTTCACTACTGGTCAGATATATGCCGATGTGATCGCCAAAGAACGCAGGGGCGATTATCTCGGTGCCACGATCCAGGTGATTCCTCACATTACCGATGAAATCAAAGCCAGGATTCTCCAGGGTGGTGTTGGTTTCGATGTTGCTCTCGTGGAGATAGGCGGTACCGTCGGCGATATTGAGTCCCAGCCATTTCTGGAAGCGGTAAGGCAGTTGCGATTTGAATTGGGTTCAAAAAAAGCCCTGCTGATGCACCTGACACTGGTCCCCTATATAGCAACCGCCGGTGAAACAAAGACCAAGCCAACGCAGCATTCCGTCAAGGAACTGCGTTCTATAGGACTACAACCGGATATCCTGGTCGTGCGCTCTGACCACGAAATCAGCCAGAGTGCCCGTGACAAGATTGCACTATTTACGAATGTTGAGCCAAGTAGCGTAATCCCCCTGGTAGACGCGCCAACAATCTACAAAATACCATCCATGCTGAATGATCAGGGGTTGGATGACATAGTTGTAGAGAAACTGGGTCTCGACTGTCATGAGGCAGACCTGACGGACTGGATGAATGTGGTTGAGGCACAGCAGAACCCCAGGCATCAGATCAAATTGAAAATGGTCGGCAAGTACATGGACCTGCTGGATGCGTACAAATCGCTGAACGAGGCACTGCTTCATGCAGGTATCCATACAGAAACCGATGTGGATGTTGAATTCATTGATTCAGTTGAAATTGAAGAAAATGGTATTGAGATTCTCAAGGATGCTGATGCCATCCTTGTTCCCGGCGGGTTTGGCGCCAGGGGATTTGAAGGCAAGATTGCGTCTGCAAAATATGCCCGGGAAAATAAGATTCCGTATCTGGGTATCTGTTACGGGCTGCATGCGGCGATTATAGACTTTGCCAGAAATGTCGCCGGCCTGGAAGGTGCACACACCAGCGAGGTAAATCCGAATACACGGTATCCGGTTATTGGCCTGATAACGGAGTGGACCAATAGTGAAGGGGATGTGGAAACCCGAGATGAGGATTCAGACCTTGGTGGCACCATGAGAATGGGTGAACAGGAATGCCAGTTGTCCTGTGAGTCCCTCACCTACAAGATATATGGTCAACCTTCCATCCTGGAGCGGCATCGCCACCGCTATGAGGTTAATCCAAAATATATCCCTGAATTTGAAGCTAAAGGGCTTCGGGTCGCCGGTCATTCCGTTGATAAATCACTGGTTGAAGTCATTGAACTGAAAGATCATCCCTGGTTTGTTGCCAGTCAGTTCCATCCGGAATTTACCTCTTCTCCAAGAGAGGGGCATCCTCTGTTTAGGAGTTTCATCGAAGCGGCTCTGGCGCATAAAGGGTGACCATGAATCTTTGTGGATTTGAGGTTAGTGATAACTCGCCTTTTTTTCTGATCGCCGGAACCTGCGTGATTGAATCGGAGCAGTCAGCACTGGATACTGCCGGAGAGCTAAAGGAAATCTGCAATAGCCTGGATATTTCTTTCATCTACAAGTCTTCTTTCGATAAGGCGAACCGCTCTTCCCATCATAGTTATCGTGGCCCTGGCATTAGCGAGGGTCTGAAAATTCTGGATAGTGTGAGGTCGCAGATAGGTGTGCCGGTACTGACTGACGTTCACGAAGATACACCGCTTGATGAGGTGGCCTCAGTGGTCTCGGTGCTGCAGACACCTGCATTTTTGTGCCGCCAGACCGGTTTTATCCAGAATGTGGCGGCAATGAATCTTCCCGTAAACATCAAGAAAGGACAGTTCCTCGCGCCATGGGACATGGTTCATGTCGTGGAGAAAGCAAAAGCTGTGGGCAATGAAAATATCATGGTCTGCGAGCGTGGTGTGAGCTTTGGCTACAATAACCTGGTATCCGACATGCGCTCACTGGCCGTGCTGAAAGAAACGGGTTGTCCGGTAATTTTTGATGCAACCCACAGTGTGCAATTACCAGGGGGCCAGGGGTCCAGTTCCGGTGGTGACAGGGACATGGTTCCTGTTCTTGCCCGGGCGGCGGTTGGCGCGGGCGTACACGGCCTCTTTATGGAGACTCACGCCAGCCCTGATGAGGCGATGAGTGACGGGCCCAATAGCTGGCCTCTGGCGGAAATGGCAGATTTGTTATCGGTATTGCAACGTATTGATCAAGTTGTAAAGGAACCCATATAAGGGAACAGATATAAAGGAATAGTGGTAAGAGAACAATGACTGAAATAATAGATATAAGAGCATGGGAAATACTTGATTCGAGAGGTAATCCCACCCTGGAAGCTGACGTCGAATTAGCCACGGGGAACGTTGGGTCTGCATGCGTGCCGTCAGGAGCTTCTACGGGCTCGCGGGAAGCATTGGAACTGCGCGATGGGGATCCTCTTCGCTACAAGGGCAAAGGAGTACTCAAGGCGGTTGAAAACGTGAACACTAAGATTCGCGAAAGGCTGCTCGGCAGGGATGTGGGAGATCAGTCTGATCTGGATACCATAATGCTGGACCTGGATGGAACTGAAAACAAGGAAGTTCTGGGTGCAAATGCCATTCTTGCTGTCTCACTTGCTTCCGCAGCGGCGGCAGCCAAGGACAGAAAGCTGGAACTGTACGAATATCTAGCAGAATTGGATGGCAGCCCGGGTCGCTATAGCATGCCAGTGCCTATGATGAATATTCTCAATGGTGGTGAACATGCCGACAACAATGTGGATATCCAGGAATTCATGGTTCTGCCCGTTGGCGCAGAAAGTTTTTCCGAGGCGCTGCGGTGTGGTGCCGAAGTTTTTCACACCCTGAAAGACGTGCTGATGAAACAGAATCTCAGTACAGCCGTTGGGGATGAGGGTGGGTTTGCACCGAACCTTGCCAGTAATGAGGCGGCGCTGGCCGCCATAGTGGAGTCTATCGAGCGTGCCGGTTATGTTCCGGGCAAGGATGTTTACCTGGGGCTGGATTGTGCGGCCTCCGAATTCTACAAGGATGGTCAATATGTACTCTCGGGGGAGGGGAAAAGCTATTCCTCTGAAGAATTCACCGACTACCTCGATGACCTTGTTTCGCGGTATCCGATTTTGTCGATTGAGGATGGCCTCGATGAAGCTGATTGGGATGGCTGGGCATACCAGACTAAAAAGCTGGGTGATAAATGCCAACTGGTTGGGGACGACGTTTTTGTAACCAACCCAAAAATACTAACGAAGGGTATCGAAGTTGGTGTTGCGAATTCAATACTCATCAAGGTAAATCAGATTGGCACCCTGACAGAAACGCTGAAGGCGATCAGTATAGCCAGAGATGCCGGTTACACCACCGTGATTTCTCATCGATCAGGGGAAACAGAGGACACAACCATCGCTGACCTTGCAGTAGCTACAGCCGCTGGTCAGATTAAGACTGGTTCACTTTGCAGGTCGGACAGGGTGGCAAAATATAACAGGTTGCTTAGAATTGAAGATCATTCATCAGCCCTGTTTAAAGGGCGGGGTGAATTTAAGCGGTGAGTACCTTTTGATGAAACTGAATCGTATCCTTGTTGCAATATTCATTCTCATGACAGTGGGACTGCAGGCGCGACTTTGGATCGGTGAAGGCAGCCTGGCACATGTCAGTGGATTGCGCTCAGAGGTGGACAGGCAGACTGCTGAAAACCAGCGAAAACATCGACGAAACGATATTCTCAAAGCAGAGATTATGGATTTGCGTGACGGTCTTGAGGCTATCGAGGCCAAAGCGCGAAATGAGCTCGGATTGATCAAAGAGGGTGAAACTTTCTTTCTCCTTCTTGAAGATTAAGGGCATAGTCAGCCATGAGCCACGTCGAATCCCTGGACGGAATCTCGGTAGTTGTACCCGCAGCAGGCCTTGGGGTCAGAATGGGGGCGGAAGAACCAAAGCAATATATTCAGATCGCGGGCAAGACCATACTGGAACATACACTGATCAAAATTCTGGGGTTGCGACCCAAAATTCTGGTGCTGGTTGTTTCGGCAGAAGACAACCTTTTTAAGTCCATTCCCGTTGTTGATCAATGTGAGGTAGTCTGCGGCGGTGCTGAGCGTATCGACTCTGTGCTCAGTGGTTTGAAAGATCTTCAAAGCGGCCCCAACGAATGGGTTATGGTGCATGATGCGGTGCGTCCCTGTGTAAGGATAGCTGATATCCTTTCTCTTTGCGGTGAGCTCCAGGACCACGAGGTCGGCGGGTTGCTGGGTATTCCAGTTACTGACACAGTGAAAAGGGTTGAAAAAGGCAGCGTGATTGAAACGCAGGATCGGTCACAGTTGTGGCTTGCGCAGACGCCACAGTTATTCCGTCATGGGTTGCTGATGCATGCACTGCAAGCTGCACCTGCTGGTGTCACAGATGAAGCTTCGGCGGTGGAACTCCTGGGTCATAGGCCAAAGATGGTGCAGGGTCATGGTGACAACATTAAGGTGACTACCAGAGAGGATCTAAAGGTGGCCAGCTTGCATTTGTCACGGGAACGAAATTCACAGGAGCTACATTCACGAGAGCTGCAGTCATGAGGATCGGGCAGGGATTCGACGCACATCGATTCAGTGCCGAAACGGGTGAATACGAGATCATGCTTGGTGGATGCGCAATTCCTCACGATCGGACTGTGATCGCGCACTCTGATGGGGATGTGGCGATACATGCACTTGTGGACGCATTGTTAGGTGCTCTGGCCCTCGGGGATATTGGTGGTCACTTCCCGGATAAGGATCCGGCGTTCCAGGGAATTGATAGCAGGGAATTGTTGCGCTCTGCCTACCAGAAGGTAACTGCTGCTGGCTATGTGCTTGGCAATGCTGATATTACAATCATTGCGGAAAAACCCAGAATAGGAAATCATGCTGATGACATGAGGAGAGCCCTTGCCAGGGACATGAATGTTGAAATGTCACAGGTCAGCATCAAGGCAACCACGACGGAAAAAATGGGGTACCTCGGCAGGGAAGAAGGCATTGCGGCACAGGCGACCGTATTGCTGGTAAGTGCCGGCCCATGACTTTTAGTACTGATTTTTCTTATGCTTATGGCAAGCCAACCGTTTCGGGAACCATTAAAACGGACGCGGAAGATTTCAAGGTATTTGAGTTACCTGATTACAGCCTGTCTGGTTCCGGTGAACATGTTTACCTCAAGGTTCGAAAGACCAATGCCAATACCGGATGGGTAGCAAGTCAACTGGCAGATTTTGCCGGGACTTCCCATAAGGATATCGGTTTTGCAGGGCGCAAGGATCGGTATGCGATTACTGAGCAATGGTTCAGCTGTTATTTGCCAGGCGAGCAGGGTCCCAATTGGGAGATGCTTGAAATAGAGGGGGTGGAGTTACTTGAAGTAACGAGACACGCCAGAAAATTGCGCAAGGGAGATTTGGCCGGGAATATGTTTGAACTGACGTTGCGGCAGGTATCAAGTGAGCCAGCGGATCATAAGGTGCTAGAAAGCTGCCTGCATCAGCTTCGTGATAATGGTGTCCCCAATTACTTTGGAGAACAGAGGTTTGGCAGGGAAAATGGCAACCTTGAGTATGCTGACAAATTGCTTAAGGGGTGCAAATCCATTCGGCACAACAGGGATATCTACCTTTCCGCAGCACGGGCCTATATGTTTAATCACTTCCTATCATCGAAAATATCTGAGGATGGCTGGCTGGGAATATCCGATGATGAATCCGGGCCTATGTATGGCATGTCGCGTGATCCTCGGCCCGGTGAAGATAATCTGCCAGAGGAATGCGAGCACTGGTGCGCAGGTTTACAGGAGCGGCGAGTCAAGTCTGGATCACGAAACCTGAAGTTGAAGCCACAGGATTTGCGATGGCGGTTTGAGGGAGAATGCCTGATCTTAACATTTTCTCTGACTTCCGGATCCTTTGCGACCAGTGTGCTGAGAGAAATGATGGACTATAAGGAATCCGAGCATTGAGTAACGAGCTTAACTTGGATGGCGTGGGTATGACGTCACAAAGAACCCGCGATAGGCTGGTACGGCGATTGCGAGACCAGGGTATCCGCGATGAGCGAATCCTTGATGTGATCAATTCCACACCGCGTCATGCCTTTATAGATGAGGCTCTGGCTCATAGGGCATATGAAGACACAGCTCTTCCTATAGGGTTTAACCAGACAATCTCTCAACCTTACATGGTTGCGAGGATGACAGAGGTGCTGTTTGCCGGAGGTCCCCTTAACAGGGTACTGGAGATTGGTACGGGTTCCGGATACCAGGCTGCCATTTTAGCCCAGCTGGCAGATAAGGTTTTCACCGTTGAAAGAATTTCAGGTCTGCTTGAGAAGGCGGTCTCACGATTCAAGCTGCTCGGTCTGCGCAATATACAATACAAGCATGCTGATGGCGGCATGGGATGGCCGGAGAGAGGACCCTATGATGCCATCATTGTTACAGCATCCCCAAGGATAATACCGGACGAGCTGATCGCACAGCTGGCGGAGGGCGGGCGGATGATTGCCCCCGTGGGTCATGGGCGGAATCAGCAATTGACGGTGACAACTAACGCCATGGGTGAGTTGAGCTCAGAGGTGCTGGAGGCAGTAAAGTTTGTGCCGCTTCTGGCGGGGAAATCATGAAAAATTTGCGGGAGCTTTTCAGGATTGCTGCTGTCGGCCTGGTGATGGGAGCGGCTGAAGTTGTCCCGGGGGTGTCTGGCGGGACTATCGCATTTATTTCCGGGATTTATGAGCGCTTGATTAATGCGATCAGGCAATTTACTCCCTACCTGATTTTGCGATTGAAAGACGAGGGTCTGAAATCAACCTGGGAAAAAGTAGATGCGACCTTCCTTCTGGTTCTATTCGCCGGGATGGGCATTTCTATTCTGATATTTGCCAGTGCCGTGAGTTATATGCTGCATCATGAGCCGATCGCAATCTGGTCTTTTTTCTTCGGCCTGGTAGTGGTGTCCGCACTGGTTGTTTCCCAGGAATTGGAGTCGTTTGGTATCCAGACAGGCTTGGGGATAGGCATCGGCGTTGTTATTGGGGTTGTAATCACACACCTTGTCCCAATTACACTGGAGCCAACCCCTCTTATGCTTTTTGTTGGCGGCTCGATAGCGGTTTGTGCCTGGATTCTTCCTGGTCTTTCCGGCAGCTTCATACTGTTGCTGCTTGGTTTGTATGGTTTCGTCATCGAGGCAATCAAGAGCCTTGACCTGCTAAACCTGGCATTTCTTGCCCTTGGGGCGGCCATTGGCCTCGTTAGCTTCTCTAAGCTGCTGTCCCGATTGTTCTCCCGGTTCAGGAACGATACCCTTTCCGTGCTATTGGGTTTCATGCTCGGTTCCCTGGCCAAACTCTGGCCATGGAAAAATACCACCAGCTATCAGATCAAGGCAGACGGCAGTCAGATTCCACTGATACAGGAGCCCGTGCTTCCCAATATCTATAGCAACCTGACCGGCCAGGATGCGCAAATTATGACTGCCATTGGTTGTGCACTCGTTGGCGGTGCCCTGGTTCTCGTGCTGCAAAAAGCAGCCAGGATTTACAGTGGCCCTGAAAGCTAAAATTGCGCTGCTGAGCCTCTGCTCGGTACTGGTTCTTTCCGGGTGCCAGAACAGCCCGGTTTATGTGCCCGTCAGTACCCTGGGTGGAACCAGTAAATATCATGTTGTCAGGAGGGGCGATACGCTCTACTCCATTGCCTTTCTCTACGGCAAAGATTACCTGCGTCTGGCCCGACTAAACAGAATTGCGCAGCCCTATACCATCTTCATTGGTCAGAAAATTGCCTTAGGTGACCGGGGCAAAGCTGATGGAAAAACAGCCGCCAGAAAGACTTCTGCCAGGGACAAGAAAGAGAATACAGGCGGGAAGCCTGTCAGCTCAAAGCAGAGCAGTAGTAAGGTCGCTGGCGGCAGCGTGAGGTGGCGCTGGCCTATGAAGGGTGAAATCCTGAAGCTTTTTGATGGCAAAATGAGTAAGGGAATTGATATAGCAGGGAAACCAGGCGCCCGGGTCAATGCTGCTGCGGATGGTGTTGTCGTCTATGCGGGGGGCAATCTGCGTGGCTATGGCAAGCTGGTGATTGTTAAGCACAATGACCATTTCCTCAGTGCCTATGGGAATAATCGCAAGATAAGGGTCACGGAAGGTGATGATGTGAAAGCCGGGCAGATGCTGGCAGAAGCGGGTACAAGCTCATCGAACGTGGAAATGCTGCACTTTGAAATTCGAAGGGATGGCAAACCAAAAGATCCCATCGGCTACCTGCCAAAAAACTGAAGAGTCCGGGGGGCAGACTCCTGCCCGAAGATTAGTGAGACATGTCTGCAAACCCTGTAAGACATTTGCCATAGTTTCGGCACAAATGTTTGCTAACATGCTGAAAATAAAGGATTTTTTATTTTGGTGGAATTCCTGCCCTGATCTTGATGACCTTCAGGATAGGACGGAGTGGTAATATAGCTTCACCTCTTCAAGGAATGAAGGGGACAAAGGATGGGGCTAACACGGCCGGCAGGGATGCAAAGAAAGGAATCTGGAACAGGAAGTGATTCGCCGATCACTTCCTGTTTCGCATTTTAGCGTTCCACTATTTAGTTAGTTAGCGTTCTAACAGTTTAGCGTTCTAAATGTTCCAGCTTGTTCTTAACCTCTGCCCACTCTTCAGCATCAGGCGGAGGATCTATCTTCTCCGTAATATTGGGCCACACTTCGCATAGCTCCGCGTTCAGCTCCAGGAAACCCTGTTCGCTCTCGGGTATCACATCTTCTGAAAAGATTGCATCAACCGGACACTCGGGTTCGCACAGGGCACAGTCGATACACTCATCAGGGTTGATCACAAGAAAGTTTGGACCTTCATAGAAACAATCCACGGGACAAACTTCCACACAATCGGTGTGTTTGCATTTGATGCAAGCGTCACTCACCACAAACGTCATTGGTTTGATCCTTTTGTCAAGAAAGAGGTATTTAGGAAGGAAGGCATTCTATCAGCTTTTTAATTTGCTTTTTAGCTCATAAAGCAGATTCAGTGCCTCTTTTGGTGTGAACTCATCAATGTTGATTTGTTGAAGTGCGTCATGCAGCGGAGCATCCCTGTCTTCCGCCACGAACAAATCAGCCTGGGCGTGGGAAGATCCGGCTTCCTTGCGGATTTCGTTTTCTTCCAGTTGCCGCAACTTTTGCTGCGCTTCGGAGATAACAGCAGCTGGTACACCGGCTAGTTTAGCGACCTGCAGCCCGTAACTTTGGCTGGCTGCACCTTCATTTACCCTGTACATGAAGATGATACGGTGTTCGTATTCCTTTGCAGTAAGGTGCACATTGCAGGTCGCGGGCAGTAGATCGGCAAGGGCAGTCAGTTCGAAATAATGCGTAGCGAATAGCGTCAAGGCTCGAACTTCATCATTAATGTATTTTGCTGAGGCCCACGCCAGCGACAGACCGTCGAAGGTGGAGGTTCCCCTGCCAATTTCGTCAAGAAGAACCAGGCTGTTGCGGCTCGCGTTATTAAGAATCATTGCGGTTTCAGTCATTTCGACCATAAAGGTGGAACGACCACTGGCAAGATCATCCGAAGATCCAATGCGGGTGAAGATACGGTCGATATTTCCTATCACAGCAGCACTTGCAGGTACGAAACTGCCAATGTGGGCCAGCAATGCAATGATTGCAGTCTGGCGCATATAGGTCGATTTACCGCCCATGTTAGGTCCCGTGATGATCAGCAGTCGACGATCCTGGTGAAGTTCAAGGTCGTTTGCGACGAAGGGATCGGAAAGCATCCGTTCAACGACAAGGTGGCGGCCATTCGTGATTCTTAACTCCGCCTCATCACTTAGTTGCGGTCGAGACAGGGATAGCACGATAGCCCTTTCCGCCAGATTAGTGATGACATCAAGTTCGGTAACTGCAGCTGCAGCTTTCTGTAGTGGCTTAAGATCCAGCAGTAGACGATCGAGAAGCTGATCGTATAGTTCCTTTTCCCTGGCAAGGGCTCGGCTCTTGCTGCTGAGAGCCTTGTCCTCAAACTCCTTCAATTCAGGTGTAATGAACCGCTCAGCATTTTTTAATGTCTGCCTGCGTACATAGTGAGTTGGTGCCTTCTCGGACTGGCTGCGGCTGATCTCAATATAGTACCCGTGTACCCTGTTGTAGCCGACCTTGAGTGTACTCAGTCCTGTGACTTCGCGTTCTTCCTGCTCGAGTTTTACCAGGAACTCAGCGGCGTTTTCGCTGATACCACGCAATTCATCAAGTTCCGGGTCATATGCTTCTGCAATCACACCTCCCTCACGAATAACCACGGGCGGGTTTTCGATGATGGCGCTGATCAGTTGTTCACACAGTTCCGGAAAGGGCGCACATCCATCTCGCAGTTGATTCAGCAGCACGGCATCAAAAGAAAGAAGGGTACCCTGGAGTTCGGGGAGGACCGCCAGGGCGTCTCGCAACCTGGCCAGGTCCCTTGGTCTTGCAGATTTCAGGGCCACCCGTGCCAGGATTCTCTCTATGTCACCGATCTGTTTCAGGTGAGCCTGTATTGGCTCGTGCTGGAAGTTCTGGGCCAGTACCTCTATGGCATCCTGTCTGGCGATAAGAATTTCCCTACTGCGCAGTGGCCGGTTGATCCAGCGGTTGAGCAGCCGGCTGCCCATACTGGTTGAGGTATTATCAAGTACCTGAAAGAGGGTGTTGTCACTGCCACCGGCTATATTCGTGGAGAGTTCCAGGTTGCGCCGGGAAGCAGCATCTATCAAAACGGATTCATCATGGGCAATGGGATTGATAGTTTGTATGTGAGGCAGTTCTGTTCTTTGGGTCTCTTTTACATAGGATAGCAGGCAGCCGGCGGCACAGATTCCGGCTGTCTGGGCTGCGCAGCCAAAGCCTTCCAGGTCCCGGGTCTTGAACTGGTTGGTAAGCGTGGCGAGTGATTCTTCATAATCAAATTCCCATACTGGTCGTCTGCGTACCCCCGTATGGTTTGTCACCTGGGCTGGATACTCGCCATCATCGGCAATAATCAATTCTGCCGGGGAAAGTCTGTGCAATTCGCCGACGAGTGATTCATCATCGGCAACTTCCTGCAGTTCAAAACGGCCACTGCCAAGGTTGAGGGAGGCAATACCAAAGGTACTTTCAATAGAGCATATCGCGACGATCAGGCTATCCTGCTTGTCATCCAGCAGAGATTCATCCGTCAGGGTACCGGGTGTTACAACCCGAACGACCTGGCGTTCTACCGGCCCCTTTGCCTCAGCCGGGTCACCTATCTGTTCACAGATCGCAACCGAAATACCCTGCTTCAGGAGGCGGGCGAGATAGGTGTCTACCGAGTGGAAAGGCACACCACACATGGGTATGGGCTCACCCGCTGAAGTGCCACGGGCGGTTAGCGTGACAGCCATCAGCTCCGATGCCTTTCTTGCATCATCATAGAAGAGCTCGTAAAAGTCCCCCATGCGGTAAAACAGCAGATCCTGTGGATGCTTCGCCTTGATACCAAGGTATTGCTGCATCATGGGTGTGTGACTGCCTGCTGGCGAACTGCTCAAGACGTTTCTCGGAACTTAATGATGGTTGTAGGCACGAGGGTATCAAACCTACGCCCGGAATCGTAGAAGACAGCGGCTAATTAGGGAATTTGGATGACCCGAAGCTGGGGCAGGAACTGACATAATTCAGTCACCTGGTCTGCCATCCTGTCTATATGAAAAGATCCTATGGGGGTCATGTGTTGAATTTTTTGCTGTTTAGTTAAAAAATGTTTTGGTACTTCAAAAGATTTGTGAAATAATACTGTACAAATACACAGTATCAAATATCACAATACACAACGCTTTATAACAATTCATATACAAGAAGGGGAAGTGAACTAATGGCCGACAAAGATAGCAACAAAGACAAAGCCCTGGCAGCGGCCCTGTCACAGATTGAGCGTCAGTTTGGTAAGGGTGCGATGATGCGCCTGGGAGATGCGCCCCAGGAGAAGATACCTTCAATTTCAACCGGATCACTGGGGTTGGATGTTGCACTCGGGATTGGTGGTTTGCCCAGGGGGCGAATTGTCGAAATCTATGGGCCTGAATCCTCGGGTAAAACCACCCTGACACTACAGGTAATTGCTGAGTGCCAGAAAGAAGGCGGCACCTGTGCCTTCATTGATGCTGAGCATGCTTTGGACCCTCTGTATGCACAGAACCTCGGTGTAAACATTGATGATCTCCTGGTCTCGCAACCGGACACGGGCGAGCAGGCGCTGGAAATTTGCGACATGATCGTCCGGTCCGGTGCTGTAGATGTGGTTGTTATTGACTCGGTTGCCGCATTAACGCCGAAGGCCGAGATAGAAGGCGAGATGGGTGATCATCATGTTGGTCTCCAGGCCAGGTTGATGAGCCAGGCTCTGAGGAAGATGGCCGGTAACATCAAAAATTCCAATACGCTCGTGGTCTTCATTAATCAGATTCGCATGAAGATTGGCGTCATGTTCGGCAGCCCTGAAACGACCACCGGCGGCAATGCCCTGAAGTTTTATTCATCAGTTCGACTGGATATCAGGAGAATCGGTGCCATTAAAAATGGTGACGAGATCATAGGCAATGAAACACGGGTGAAGGTGATCAAGAACAAGATTGCACCCCCATTTAAACAGACAGAGTTCCAGATACTGTATGGCAAGGGTATCCATCGTCTTGGGGAAGTCATTGACCTTGGTGTGCAGTTGGGACTTATTGACAAGGCGGGTGCCTGGTACAGCTACAGGAGCGATCGCATAGGGCAGGGCAAGAGTAACGCGGCTGATTTCCTTCAGGAAAATTATCATATGGCCGCTGAAATTGAGAAGCAGATTAGAGTACAACTGCTGGGTGAAGCGGAAGATGATGATATCGAAGACAATGTCACACCTATCACTAGTGCCTAGAGAGTTGCCCCAGACTACCAACAGTGATATCCGCCGCGCCGCAATGGACTTGTTGGCGAAGCGCGAACACACCAGGGAAGAACTCAGCCGCAAGTTGTTCAGGCAGTTTTCGTCTGAGTCAGCACCGATAGATGAAGAACTGGCAAAATTGCGGGATGAAGGACTACAGAGTGATGCGAGGCTGGCAGAAGCCCTGATTCGCTCTCGTGTAAGCCGGGGGCAGGGACCCGTCAGGATAGAGGGCGAATTGCGCGGCAAGGGCCTCAGTGGCAGCGAAATCAAAATCGCGATGGAAATGGGCGAATTCGACTGGTTTGCACTCGTCCAGCAAGTTTCGTTAAAACGTTATGGTGAACAGCCGCCTGCAAACGCGAAGGAAAGGGCAAAACGTGGCAGGTTCCTGCAACAACGCGGCTTCACTTTCGAGCATATCCGCTCGCTCAGCTAGTATCCAGATTGAAGACTCAGGCACCTGATTCTCCGTTCCAAGGGACATCCATGTCTAGGCGACCCCGTCTAGGCGACCCCGTCTAGGCGACCCCGTCCATCAGTGGTTCTATACCATACAATATGTCAGATCATGGCTCGTTCAAACTCGAAAAGACGGAATTCTCAATTCAACATCTCAGCAACTAGTAGAGGGCCCTTCGACTGGTAAGGCTAAAAGACTAGCCAGGGATGGCTAGTCCGTACCATGGATGGTTTGCCTGGACAGGGGAAGGGCCCTCTACTGGTTGCACTAGCCGGTTTGCATAACAGCATGCCATTACCAGTAGACCGGGTCGTCATCTTGGAACTTGCCAATGTTCTTGACAGGATCACCATTAGAAAAGGCCAGTTATGGAGTACCTTCGGCCTCAAGAGCGCGATTTACTGGTTTAGTATTCCCCTGTTTTTCTGTATCTTACCCGTCTCTGATTTTCCAGCTAGAGTAACCAATGGACAGTCGCGATTTGCGCAAAGCATTTCTGGACTTTTTTGAAGGCAAAGACCACCAGGTGGTGGAGTCTTCCTCGCTCGTTCCAGATAATGATCCAACCCTGCTATTTACCAATGCAGGCATGGTGCAGTTTAAGGAAGCACTGGCCCTGCGTGAAAACAGGGGCTATACGAGGGCTGTAACCTGTCAGCGCTGTGTTCGCGCGGGCGGAAAGCATAATGACCTGGATAATGTCGGCTACACAGCCCGGCACCATACTTTCTTTGAAATGCTGGGTAACTTCAGTTTCGGTGACTATTTCAAGAAGGAAGCAATTACCTACTCCTGGGAATTCTTGACCCAGGTGGTAAAACTGCCCCCGGAGCGGTTGTGGGTGACAGTGCACACAAGTGATGACGAAGCGGAAGATATCTGGATAAATGATATCGGATTTGATCCAAAGCGAATCACCCGCCTGGGCGATGATGCCAATTTCTGGACCATGGGAGATACGGGGCCCTGTGGGCCCTGTACCGAGATTTTCTATGATCACGGTCCTGATGTGCCCGGTGGACCGCCGGGTTCAGAAGACGATGAGCTGGATCGCTATGTTGAAATCTGGAATCTGGTCTTTATGCAATTTGATCGTGCTGCAGATGGAACCCTGACACCTCTGCCAAAACCCTGCGTTGATACGGGCATGGGGCTCGAGCGCCTGGCAGCTGTCCTGCAGAATGTGCATGACAACTATGACATTGACCTGTTTCAAGCCTTGATCCATAGAACAGCAGACCTGCTTAATTATAAGGATATGGAGAGCCCGTCACTGAAGGTGATTGCGGATCATATTCGCGCCAGTGCCTTCCTGATTGCCGACGGTATCGTTCCATCTAATGAAGGACGTGGCTATGTCCTGCGCCGGATCATTCGGCGCGCACTTCGCCATGGGCATAAACTGCAGTCTACTGACCCCTTTTTCCACAAACTGGTCAGCACACTGGTTGAGCAGATGGGAGAAGCCTACCCGTTGCTCGCCAGTACTCAATCACAGATTGAACGCATCCTGCTAAAGGAAGAGCAACAATTTGAACTAACCCTTGACCAGGGTATGAAGATACTTGGAGAGGCCATCGAGCAATTGCTGGGCACCGAAATTCCAGGAGAGGTGGTGTTCAAACTCTATGATACCTACGGATTCCCGGTTGACCTGACCGCTGATATAGCGAGGGAGAGAAATCTCAGTCTGGATCTCCCTGGCTTTGAAAAGGAAATGAACGCGCAGCGACAAAGGGCGCGAGAGGCTAACAAGTTCAACAGCGCTGACCTGGAGCAACTGGATCTCCCCTACAGGACCGAATTTATCGGCTATGAAACCCTCAGGGGCCAGGGTGAAGTCCTTGCTATGTACCAGGGTCAGGAAAAAGTCGATATGGTATCCGCGGGCGGAAATGTACTCATTGTTCTCGATAAGACACCATTTTATGGCGAGTCCGGTGGCCAGGTGGGCGATACCGGGAAATTGTCCGCAAGCGGTCTGTCAATAGATGTGCTTGATACGGTAAAACAGGGTGAGACCTTTTTACATTCAGGCAGGGTTATTGAGGGTGACCTCGAAGCAGGAGCATCCCTTGAGGCTGAAGTCGATACCGGGCTGCGAGCAGCAACGGTCACAAATCATTCAGCGACTCACCTGTTACATGCAGCTCTGAAAGAAGTGCTGGGTGAGCATGTGAATCAGCGGGGCTCGCTGGTTGATCCGAATCGCCTGCGCTTTGATTTCTCCCACTTTGAAGCCCTGTCTCATGAGGAAGTGCGCTCGATTGAGCGGCTGGTGAATGACCAGATTCGCCTCAACAGTGAAATTAAAACCGAAATTATGCCTATTGAGGAAGCACGGAATAAGGGTGCAATGGCCCTGTTCGGTGAAAAGTATTCCGCTGAGGTTCGTGTCCTGACCATGGGTGGTGGCTACTCAATCGAGCTTTGCGGTGGAACCCACGCCAGGAGGACCGGGGATATCGGGATATTCAGGGTTGTATCTGAGCAGGGTATTGCATCCGGAGTGAGAAGGATTGAAGCAATTACCGGGGCGAAAGCGCTACAGGGAATTGAATCCCTGGAGGATTCAGCGGCTGAATCTGCGGAGTTGTTGAAGTCCGACAAGGAAAATTACATTGAAAAACTTCGTTTGTTGATCAAGCAAAATCGAACGCTTGAAAAGGAAGTTTCGCAACTCAATATGAAACTGGCTAGTGGTGCTGGCCAAGATATGACAGAGATGGCAATTGACCTGGGCGAGGCGAGGCTAATCGTTAACCAACTGGACGGTGCTGATCCAAAATCATTACCGGAAGTTATGGACCGGTTGAAGAATAAACTGGGCACGGGCGTAGTCGTGCTTGGCAGCGTTAATGATGGGAAGGTGTCATTGATAGCAGGTGTGACAAAGGATCTCACAGGCAAGGTCAATGCGGGTGAGTTGATTAACCATGTTGCCTCCCAGGTAGGCGGTAAAGGGGGCGGCCGACCTGATATGGCGCGAGCCGGCGGCACAGATGCGGATGCATTACCGGCAGCTCTGGACAGTGTCGCTGATTTTGTAAAGAGCAGGCTTTAAGGATAGCCCTATGTCAATATTGGTACAAAAATTTGGTGGCACTTCGGTTGCCTCGGTTGGACATATCGAGCGGGTTGCCCGTCGTATTCTCAAAGCCCGGAGTGAAGGTCATGGTGTCGTGGTTGTTGTCTCGGCTATGGGTGATATGACAGATCGCCTGGATGACCTGGCGAGGGAAGTTGATTACATCAAGCCCGAATCCAGGCGAGAACTCGATGTACTCCTGTCAACGGGGGAACAGGTCACGATCGCGCTATTGTCGATGGTGCTGATGAAAATGGGCTGTAAAGCCAGGTCTTACACCGGCGGGCAGGTCAGGATACTGACGGATTCAGCATACTCCCGCGCGCGAATACAAGAAATCGATACCACCAAACTGCGGGCAGACATTGAAGCGGGCACTGTGGCGGTCGTCGCGGGGTTTCAGGGTGTGGATAACGAAGGAGATATTACTACTTTTGGGCGTGGCGGATCCGACACAACGGCTGTTGCTCTGGCAGCTGTATTAAAAGCAGATGAATGTCAGATATTTACCGATGTTGAGGGTGTTTTCACGACAGACCCGAGAGTTGTTGAAGGCGCACGCTGCCTTGAGAAAATCACCTATGAAGAGATGCTTGAATTGGCAAGCCTTGGCTCCGGGGTTCTGCATTCAAGGGCGGTAGAGTTTGCCAGCAAGTACGAGGTACCGCTTAGGGTTCTATCCAGCTTTGAACATTTACCGGGTACATTGATAACTAACGAGGATATGGACATGGAACAACCAATAATCTCAGGCATTGCTTTCACCAGAGATGAGGCGAAACTGACTGTCCTGGGGGTCCAGGATGTGCCCGGAATCGCCTCCCGCATACTTGGACCCATCAGTGACGCCAATATCGAGGTTGATATGATCGTCCAGAATGTCGGCGCTGACATGAGTACAGACTTCACTTTCACTGTCAGCCGCGATGATTATGACGAAACGCTACAGATTCTCAAAATAGTTAGCGATGATATCGATGCAAGAGAAGTATCGGGGGACAATAAGATAGCGAAGCTGTCCATAGTGGGCGTGGGAATGCGCTCTCATGCGGGTGTTGCAAGTAAAATGTTTCAGGTATTGGCGGAGGAATCCATCAATATTCTGATGATATCTACTTCAGAAATTAAAATTTCGGTCGTTATAGCAGAGAAGTATCTCGAACTCGCTGCTAGGGCGCTCCACTCGGCTTTTGATCTTGCAAATGACAATGGAAAGCTTGCCTGATGGTAATTTGGTGGTTAGTGTGTCATGCAGAAGAACAAGGAAAAGGATAGGAGAATGGAATGCTGATACTAACCCGGCGGGTTGGCGAGACGCTTATGATTGGTGACGATGTAACCGTGACTGTGCTCGGGGTCAAAGGTAACCAGGTCCGCATAGGTGTAAATGCACCGAGAGAAGTTGCAGTTCACAGGGAAGAAATCTATCAACGAATCCAATCTGAGAATTCAGAGGAAAGCGACGATATAGCACAATAGCGTGTGCTCTTGTGAGCTGACCTTGACTCGAATACTGGTCAATTGGGCTCTGACTCAGAGCCAATCCCTGCCCTGAGCAGATCTCGAAACGCTTTCCTCGCATTACTCACGCCCTGTACAAGTTCAAATACTACGCTTGCTATTGGCATTTCGACCTCGTACTCGTCCGCTAACGCTATTACTGCCGGCGCACTTTTTACTCCTTCAGCAACCATGAACATGCCCTCTGTAATATCCTCGATGCTGTGACCTTGACCTAGTTCATAGCCAACTGTGTGATTTCTGCTCTGCGAACTGGTACAGGTAGCGACCAGGTCTCCCATACCAGCCAGGCCTGAGAAGGTTTGCGCCACTGCGCCCATCGCCACACCCAATCGGGTGATCTCAGCCAGTCCCCTGGTAATAATAGCTGACCGGGTATTGTCTCCTGCTCCCTGACCGTCCCCCATGCCTGCAGCAATAGCAATAATATTTTTTAGAGCACCACCCAACTCACACCCGATGATGTCATTGTTTATATAGACGCGGAATAAACCACTGTGAAATATCTTCTGCAGGCTCCTGACAATAGTTTCATCCTCCATGGCCAGTACGCTGGCAGCGGCATAACCAGCCATGATTTCGCGTGCGAGGTTTGGTCCTGTCAGGACTCCCCGTGGATGTCCGGGGAGTATCTCGCTAACTATTTCGGTCATTCGCTTTCTTGTTGATAGTTCCAGGCCTTTGCACAGGCTGATGACCGGTACGCCGGGGTTAACGAGCGGTTTAATATCCTTGAGGACGTCACGGAAGTGCTGGGACGGGATTCCCATAACAAGGACCTCTGCGTCCACCACCGCCTCTTCAAGGTCGTTGGTTGCTATGAGTTTTGCCGGAAGTTTAGCATCCGGAAGATACTTCTCGTTCGTATGACTTTCGTTTACCTCCAGAACAGTATTTTTGTCTCGGGCCCAGAGTATTGCAGGTGCATTACGAGAAACCAGTGAGGCAACCGTTGTGCCCCAGCTTCCGCCACCCAATATGCATACTTGTGGTTTCATAGCTGGTCATCTTACACATGTGATGGGGTTGAACAAGTTTGCGATACGATTCACAAGGGTTTAGATTTGGGTAGTATGTAATTCTAAACGGAAGCAAGAAAATCTAATGGCGACGAAACACTATGACTGGGTGACTCATCACGCCCAAATACGCCCCGGTAAAGTTGCCATTGTTGATCTTGATAACGGCAGAGAGATTAGCTATGAGCAGCTGGATCAGCGAGCAAGCCGGCTTGCCTCCTGGTTTCAAGCTAACGGTGTCGCTAAGGGAGATCGTGTGGCGGTTTTGCTGCCGAATTGCCCAGAGTTTTTTGAAATTCAGTTTGCCTGTTCAAAATCCGGATCGATCTGCCTGCCGCTCAATTGGCGCCTCACCGCGAGGGAGCTCGAATATATTCTCGAAGACTCGACGTCAACACTACTGATTTATGATACATCTTTCAGAGAAGTCGTCTCCTCTTTGGCAGATACTGGCGTCGTTGGTGACACCCTGGAGGTGGATGCGGGAAATCAGACGTCCCCCTATGAAGCAGCTATTGCCGATACTCAAGAGCTGCAGCCTGTGAGTTGTACTCATGATGATATTTCAATGATCATGTACACATCGGGGACCACAGGACAGCCGAAAGGTGCATTGATCACTCACGGTATGACTTTTTTTAACTGCGTAAATCTCGGTATACCCGTCGGCATCAACTCCAATACTGTTCAACTGGTGGCACTGCCACTGTTTCACACGGGGGGGTTGAACTGCTATGCAAATCCGGTATTGCATGCGGGTGGACGGATATTACTAATGCGTGACTTCGACCCCGGCAGGGCTCTGAACGTACTTGGTGACCCGGCATTCGGTGTCACTCATTTTTTTGCGGTCCCCGCACCATATCAGTTCATGATGCAACATCCAGATTTTGAAACAACCGACCTCAGTCGTCTCCAAGCGGCGGGTGTGGGAGGCGCACCCTGTGCCGAGGCCATTCTTTTGGCCTGGATTGGACGTGGTGTGTCACTGATTCAGGGTTGGGGGATGACAGAAACCAGTCCCGGTGCTGTAGCGTTGGATGCTGATGATGCGTTGCGCAAGATAGGCTCTTCCGGCAAGGCGTTGCTGCACACGGAAATCAAGATTGTCGATGATAAAGGAGTTGAAGTTCAAAGTGGCGATGTTGGCGAACTCTTGATCAAGGGGCCAAATATTACTCCCGGCTATTGGAACAATCCTGAAGCAACGATGAGTTCCTTTCGTGATGGTTGGCTGATGACAGGGGATGCTGCAAGATGCGATGAAGAAGGTTTTGTCTATATCGTTGACCGGTGGAAGGACATGTATATATCCGGGGGTGAGAATGTCTATCCGGCAGAGGTGGAAAATATACTCTACCAACTACCTCAAATTGCAGAAGCTGCGATTATCGGCATTCCAAGTGAACGCTGGGGAGAAACCGGTAAGGCGATTCTGGTTTTAAAGGAGGGTGAGACGCCTGATGAGGGTGCTGTGATTGCTCACTGTCTTGAGAACCTGGCAAAATTCAAAGTGCCTCAGGATGTTGTATTTATCGATGCGCTGCCGAGAAATGCCACCGGAAAGGTGCTGAAACGAGAATTACGTGCCAGGTTTGTGGAGGACAATACCGTTCCTGGCACCTAGTGAATCTGTTCTGATTCTGAAAAGGTTGGCACGCAGGAAATTCCTTCAGGCAAAAAAAAGCCCCGGAAAATTCCAGGGCTCTTTCTTCGGTGCCAGGTTCTGGCTTAGAAATCCAGGGCCAGTTGCAGACCGTATGTACGCCCGTGGGTATAGGTACGGAACTGATTACGGGGGTTTTGATAGGCGATATCAACTTCGTCCGAAGCATTGTCGACATAGGCTATCAGGCGCCAGGTTTCAGCCTCGATCCCAATCTTCAGGTTGATACGGCCAGTATCATCGGCTTCCATGGTGTTGGCGTCATCTAGCCAGCCATCCTGTTTGGCGGTATAGAGCCCATAATAGAACATGTTGAGATTCGTTGATCCCAGCGGGTGGCGGTAGGTAGCCTGGATACTTGCGGTCCAGTTATACAGCAGCGCGATTTCATTGCCGGTAAAGTCCCCGATGGTAGACTGGAAACTCTTGTACTCTGTATCCAGGTAGCCAATTGCGGCATTCACTTCCAAACCATCTATCGGTCGTGATGAAAGTTCCAGCTCTGCCCCCCAGGTATCAACGTCAGCGCCGGATGCGCCGATTAGGTTGGTACCAATCGGGAATGATGGGTCATCCGTGGCGATAACGGTATCGGTACGTTCATGAGCATACGCGGCAATTCTCATCGCCGTGGTGCCATCGAACAGGTTCATGTTAGCGCCGATTTCAACGCCCTTGGTGAAAGGTATGTAGCCTATGTGTTGAAGACACCATTTAATGACTTCGATACTCATTAACCGAGAAACCTCACTCCCAACATTAGTCGATGGAGGCCAAGATCATTAGCGAGCTTTTTGAATGTAGCGTTTCACAAGAAGTTCAAAAATATGGAGTGCAAGGATGTCCGGGCGATTAATAGTAAAGACGGGACTCCGCTTGAATAAGTCTGCCTACCGGGGGGCCCTTGCCCCTTTGACTGGGTTTTCCAATGGGTCCCATATCACATTCCCTGGCCCTGTGATCGGATGCCTTTGAGAGGCTTGATGCAGCGTAACCCGCTTGGCGCCGCTTTGGAGGGTGCTGCGGAAGTATATACTGTGGATAATAGGCTTCTCGGCCCCGTGCTTACGGCCACAAGCTGTCATAGCTGATCAAATTCACCAAGGTTTTTGCATTAACCCCAATTGCTCTGCGAACTGTGCGAGCGTTCAACAAGGCGACGGGTGAGCAGTGGGGGCGACACCTAATGGTAGAAATCGCCTTCCCTACAGTTTCCGTACCTCCACCCGCGTATCCCGATCATTGAAGCCCGGCTCGCCTGCCCAGACGTCACGATGCAGATTCGGGTACTCCGCGTAAGTCACAGGTGCCATTTCGACCGGATTCAAGGGCGTCGGCATGACCCGCTGGAATTGCTTCCAGTTCTTGTGCTGCTGATTTAACCAGTGGTGGTAGATGATCGCCAGACCGGTAGGGACCGCGGCCGACGTGATCACCTGGATCTCGAAATCACCGACGTCATTGGTCACTTCAACCCCGTCGCCATCTTCGATCCCACGCGCTTCGGCATCGTAGCTGTTCATCCACATCAGGGGCTCACCCCGCTGCAATTGCAGCATGAGGGCGTTATCCGCCCAGGTTGATTGAATGCTGTGACGGGCGTGCCCACCAATCACCTGAATCGGGTACTCACCCCCGGCCTTAATCGAGTCCTTGTGCTCCGGGAAAGCTTCACCTAGTTCTATAAACCAATCGTGGTCGACGTAAAACTGGATGCGCCCGGTCAGGGTCGTCCACGCCTCTTTCCTGTCGGTGTGCCTTGTCAGCGGAACCCAGGGATCGCCCTGTGTCACCTCGACCCCCTGATCCAGCCCCATGATGGAGCTACCGGGGTCCGTGTACTCAGCCCAGCCCCTCTTCTTGAGAGCTTCCCAGTCCGGCAGATCGATGTTGGTGGCGTTGTTGAACGCGTTGCTGGCGACGGCCTCATCATCATTCTCATTGTAGGTGCCGCCTTTTGTGGCGACCGTATCGAGCTGTGCCAGGTCAAACTCCTGGCCCGAGAGGGGGTCGGTGATCGTTGAAATGCCGCGTTCCCTTGCCCGTTCCGCTATCCTGGTCAGGAGCTTGATAGCGATCCAGTGGTCGCTTTGGCTCTCGTATAGCGGGTCCGTCGACTTCACACTGACGTGTGCGAACGGCATGTTGAGCACGGTGGCGGCGTGGGCTACGGTGCGCTCGGAATATCCAGCGGCAGGTAACACATAATCCGCCCACCGCGAGGTTGCATTCCAACGGAAGTCCGAGACAACGATCAGTTCCAGCTTGGGTATCAGGGTTTTAAGTAAGTGCTGATTGGCTCGGATACGTTTAACAGCATCACCACCAGGAGTGATCCACACCTTTGGGTCAGATCCCGGAGGAGGAAATACTTTCCGGGTGCCGCTCTCGAAGGCTTCGTCCCAGTACTCCCCAACAGGTCGCTTGAGGTGAGGGTCCCAGCTGTTGTTCTCCTTGCTCAACTCGAGGATACCAGCATGCTCCCAGAAGAAGAGCGCCCTCGAGTTGATAGTGTCTTTCTCAATGAGGCCAAAGATCTCCTTCTTCATCCGGTATTCAGAGAACCCACGCTCCTGCCACTTTTCGATCACCGCCGGATCAATGTCCGGCATGGCGGTGGTATTGCTTGCAAGTGCACTCGCAGTACCACGTACAGGCGCCGATGTTTCCAGCGCTAGGAGAGCACCCTCGGCACTTACGCCTGCTCCCTTGCGCCCGATGTGACCGCAGAGCACAAAGGGGTAGTAGAAGCCGCGCTGCATCAGGTTGCCGTGATAGTACTTCCCGATCCCATAGGTGGCGCTCGCCTGGCAGACTCCCTTGGCCTTGGCAAACTTGCGGGCCATCCTCCGGATCACGTCGGGATGGACACCGCACGACTCAGATGCCTGCTCAGGCGTGTACTCACGATCCAGGAGTTCTTTAAGGTTCGCGAAAACAGGACGTACCGTCACCTCAGTGCCGTCAAGAAGTTCGATTTTCCTCTCACCCTCGAGCTCCGGTTTGATTTCGTCCAGTGACAGCACCTGGTCCGGCGCCTCAACGAGGTCGTCTTTGTCCTTGTCGAACAGGTAGAAGATGTATTCCCGGCCGTCTTCTTTCAGATCCGCCTCGCGCAGGAATTTGCCGTTGTCGGCACGCACCAGTAAGGGCAGATCGCTTTGCTCCTTGATGAAGGAATCGTTGTACAGCCCTTCCGAGATGAGCACCTGTGACACCCCAAGCCACAGAGCCGCATCGGAGCCCGGTGTCACCGGTACCCAGAGATCCGCTGCAATTGCAGAAGGGCTGTAATCCGCACTGATTACCCACACCTCGGTGCCGTTGTAGCGGGCCTCCGTGAGGTAGTGATAGTTGGTGATCTGGGTGTAGGAGGGATTGGCGCACCAGACCACGAGAATGTCCGAGTAGTACCAGTTGTCGGCTGAGTCGCCGAAGGCGGAATTGCCGAACATCTGCATCGCGCCTTCCTGGTCGTCGCCAAACTCGGTGTTGACCTGGGGGATAGTTGCCGTTCCGGCGCCCCGGGCCAGGTTCAAACCCAGACTAGACCCACCGCCACCGACGATGGTCTTGGGACCGTGCTCGACCATCACGTCGAGCATCTTGTCGCCAATCTCGGTAAACGCCTGATCCCAGGAGATTCTCTGCCACTTGCCCTCGCCACGTTCGCCGGCCCGCTTGTAGGGATGTTTTATGCGATTCGGCGAGTACATATGATGCGGCCAGCAGACCCCCTTCTGACAGCCACGCGGATTTCTATCGGGGCAGTCCGGGTCGTTGGGTGCCGGGTAATTGCCCACCTGCTCTTCACGCAGGACCACTCCCTTCCAGGTATAAGTATTCAGACCACAGTGAAGGTTCTGGCCACAGTTCAGAGCATGGCTGGACTTGTTGATCGAGTCCCACACGATGGGTTTCGCGCGGACACTGTGGATGTCGAACTCGGCGATCTCCTGCAGACCATCATCAAACACGAGACCTTCTGTTTTCAGATAAACTTTCATCCCGCCTACCTCCTTTATGAACTGCTGGTGCCCAGTTCAGCATCACCACTTTTTAATCCGATGCCAACAAGACCTCGATCATATCACTGAACGAAAATGGAAATCCCGGATACAGCGGAATCATTGCCCTGGCTGGTTTCGAGCAGTAGCCAATTTTGGTAAATTCCTACTGAGTATCGCCGAAGGTGGGTGGTCTCATGCATAACTCACACCGAGTGAAACTAAAGGGAGAATCTATGAGAAAAAAACAAGGATTATTGACTGATGGTGAACACTTAGAGTAAAAATGACATCAACCCAATGCGGTGGCAGTTAGGCGTTCATCATCGGCCAGAATGGGTGTTCACGTTCGTCAGAATATGCAAGGCTACAGTTCCGCATACCCTTATTCTATTTGCCTTCTGAATTCAGATATAAAGCTGACAGTATTTGGTGTCTCCTTTGTCCCATTCCATTGTCAAATGGAGCGATCCATTTCCCGGAGATCAAACGCCGAAGGAAAAGAATGCCTGATCTGGTAAAATATACTCGTTTACCTTTGTTAACTCTTGACCTATGCAACTTGGGATTAAAAAAGCAAAATTTGTCGAAGAATATCTGGCTTCTGGCAATGCGACCGAAGCAGCAAAACGGGCCGGGTACTCCAGAAAAACGGCGAAACAATCTGCTAGCCGGTTATTAAAGGACCCAGTAGTTTCCGTCACGATCCATGAAAAGCGTCAGGCGATCTGTGCCGAGTACCAATTATCTAGAGGTATGCTCGTCAGAATGCTGCTGGACACTTTTAGCAAGGCTGATAGTGCTTTGGTACGGGTTCAGGTAATTCGCGAACTGGCAAGGCTCAGTGGCTTGTACCCTGGGCAATGTAATTGTAATAAAGAAGTGATGTAATAAAAGAACCATGAAGAGCACTTCAAAATTCGGTAGATACATTCCCCTTAAAGTGCTTGTTTCTTAACTTTGAATAAACAGCGAAATCCCCCGGCATTTATCTTGAGTTTGCCTCTACTCTACCTCCCCTTTTTAACGTAGCAACGGGATCTTTCTTCTAGCGTTATATTAGTCAAGAGCCTGTTTTTATGAAAACCTTTCGGGGGCTATTTGGGGGGCTAACGCCATATATTATTTGTTAACCTATTGATAATAAAGGATATATTAGTCTATATTGGCGGAGAGGGAGGGATTCGAACCCTCGATGAGCTTTTAACCCATACTCCCTTAGCAGGGGAGCGCCTTCAGCCGCTCGGCCACCTCTCCGGGTATCGTAAATTGGGCTTTAGTGCAAATAATTGCACGCCTCGACAATTTGCCGAGTGAGATTCGAAGAGCAGTAGCCATTGTATCGAAACGCAAGGCGGTTAGTGACTTTCTACCCCTTTCCCTCTCTAAGCCGCGTGGATTGTACCTATGTCTGAATTCTTTGTCCCAGATTTTTTATAAGTATAACCTGTTATACTTATATGACTGATTGGAAGATATCGCACCCTGATGAACAACTCTCCTCTGAATAGCCCATCACCCCTGCAGCGCAGGACGATGATTTACTATGGGTTGGCGGATATACCGATTCAGGTAGCGAATATTGCGGTCACAGCCTACATCCCCAACTACTATGGTGCGGATCTGGGCGTAAGCCTTGCGACCGTGGCTACCGTCTGGCTGGTCGCGCGTCTGTTTGATGCTTTCACAGACCCGCTAATAGGCTACTTGAGTGACCGAACACGAACCCGTTGGGGGCGTCGTCGTGTCTGGATGGTAGCCGCGGTGCCTATCATGATGCTGGCGGTCTATAAGTTGTTTTTTCCGGATCCATCTGTCACCGGAACCTATCTGCTCGGCTGGATGCTGTTGCTGTGGCTCGGCTGGACCATGCTTCTCATTCCATACTATGCCTGGGCGGCAGAACTATCAACGGACTATAACGAACGGTCTGTCCTGACGGGCTGGCGTACCTGGATTGGTCTCGCGGGAAATGTCATGTCCAAACTTATCCCAGTGCTGGCTCTGTTGCTGTTCGCTTACGGTGGCACCAGGGAAGTACTGGTAATGATAGGTACCATGATGCTGGTTCTCACACCCGTGACCGTGTTTCTCACTGTCTGGAAAGTTCCTGAAAGGAATGATTTTGTGCCTGTTTCCATGCCTGTCCTGAAAGGGCTTCGAATCATGTGGAGTAATGGACCCTTCAAGCGCCTGTTGGCAGCATTTTTCCTCAATTACACAGGTACTTCCCTGTCAACTGCTGTGGTCTTGTTTTATATCCGAGGCGTCCTTGGGGAAGAGGAGGCGGGTATCGTTATGCTGCTGACTTTTTATGGCGTAAATCTCTGTAGCGTCCCCTTTTGGGTATGGCTGTCGACACATATCGGTAAGCATAGGGCATGGTGTCTGGGATTGATGATTTACTGGGTAAGTGGGTTCTATATGTTACTCGGTGAAGGTGATTTCTATCTGATGCTGCCAATTACTGCGGTCACCGGTTTTGCCGGGGGATGTACCTGGGTGTTACCAAATTCAATGAAGGCGGATGTTATTGATCTAGACACGCTGAAGACAGGGGAGAACCGGGCTGCCTGGTTTTTTGCTGTCTGGTCACTGGCAATAAAAATAGCGGCGTCTGTAGGCCCATGGATTGCACTCACTACCCTGACCCTGTCGGGATTCGATCCGAAGCCGGGTGCACAAAATTCACCGGAACAGGTGCTCAGTGTTCGCCTGCTGTTTTCATTTGCTGTACCTGTGTTTTATACCCTTGCGGCTATGCTCACATATAACTACCCGATCACGGCTGAACGGCACGCTAGGCTGCGAGAGACGCTTGAACGCCGGCAGGCAAGGAAATTGCAAATATAACAGGTGCGCTATTATTCTGCAGTGAACAGGTTAGCTTACTGACTGCTTAGAGTCTTTTTGTGAAAGGATTCCAAGCAATTTTCACTTTTGTGTTAGTTCCCCCTTTTAATAAAAAGAAAACGAGTTATACTTTCTGCCATAAATGGAGTGATGGCCTGTTATTGAGCTAGTCAGGGATAAATCAATAAAATCTAGGCTTTTCTTCGATAAAACTAAATGAGGCCGCGAAAATGAAATTAAATAATCTGGTGCTGAAATGTAGTCTTGTACTAATGATGCCGTTTGGCTTGGTCAATATAGCTAACGCTGAGGAAGAATCTGGTCGGACGATTGAGGAAATCGTCGTTATTTCAACCAAACGTGCTCAAGGCGAATTAGCCCAGGATATATCACGAGCGTCGACAGTTGTATCTGCAGACGTGATTGCGCAGAACAACATGACTGATTTAATTGATGTATCAAGGATGGTGCCGGGTGCACAGTTCAAGGAGACTTCAACCTTCCCCGGAATCCAGCGGTTCTGGATGAGACAGGTTGGCGTAACTTTCAGTGTGCCAAACTTCGACCCTGCCGTCGGGGTATACCAAGACGGCGTGTTCGTTGCGCAGAATTCGGCGGCAATCCTGGATACATTCGACCAGGAATCAGTTGAAATTTTGCGAGGCCCACAGGGAACATTGTTTGGTAGAAATACTTCGGTAGGTGCGGTCTTGACTCGATCAACACGTCCTACTGATGAGTTCGAATTCAACGCAGAAGTGACATTCGGAGAATTCGAACGAAACGATTATGCGTTTTCTGTCAAGGGGCCACTTATCGAGGGAACACTTAACGGCAAGCTCGCCTATATCAGTCGTAACGTTGATGAAGGCTGGGTCGAAAATACCGCTGCTGGTTTTGACGACCAGGGTGAGTCCGGGGAAGAGCACATTAAAGCCGGTCTGGTTTGGACTCCAGCTGAGAACTTTGAGGTGACTTTTTTGGCAGAAACCTATGAACGGGACGGTGATGGCGCGCTCAGTGTTGCTATCGGTACCTGTGATGCGGGAGATGGACCGAACACCGGGTGCCATCCGTTAACGGGTGATCGTCAATGGGATGAGCTTTACGATGATCACTTCCCGTGGGGTTCTCACTCCGATCATGAAATAGACAAATTTATCGTCGAAGCAAACTGGGATCTTGGCCACGGAATTCTTACTTCCCTGAGTGGATTTATTGACGTCGATGTACATTCAGGAAGTCAATTCGAGGGTATCGTACCTTTTATAATTACCACGCGACTTCATATCGATCAGAACCAGTTCAGCCAGGAGCTGCGATATGCATCGTCATTTTCCGAGACCTTCGACTTTACCGCTGGTCTCTTCTATTTCACTCAGGATCTGAACTACGGAGAATTCAGGGCACAGGGCAGTCGGATTGGTAGTGCACAACCTGGTATTTCAGACCCGATGAATCCGTATGGTCTGCGCGCGCCGACCTATAGCGAATTGGAGCACGATGCCTGGGCTGCTTTTGCTGAGGGGAGATGGGTACTGAATGACAAGTGGAGCCTTATTGCCGGTGGTCGCTTTACGAATGAGGAGAAGGACGTTTCAATCTGCCTGATTTACAGCGGATCATGTTTCGGTAACGAGACTCCACCATTTATCGGCTCAGCAGGTTGGCGAAACGGTGGCGGCACGGTCAATGGCTGGGATGTCGTTGATGATGAGTCCTGGGATGGCTTCTCGCCAAAAGTAGCTGTCGAGTTTCGACCTCGTGACGACCAGCTCTTGTACCTGAGTTTTACAAGGGGATTCCGAAGTGGTGGTTTCTCTTTCCGCGCCGGTTCCGCGGAGCTCACCTATCAGGAAGCAGATCCATCTTTCCGTCCGGCTTTCTATGACGATGAGCGGGTTGATCAGGTTGAAATCGGCTTAAAAGCTGATTGGAGAGGCAACACGGTGCGAACCAACATTGTCTATTATTACCAGAAGTGGGATGGCATGCAGCGAAACCTTCAGCAGGGTCCTATTGGCAACATCATTCAGCGCACTGCTAATGTCGATGATTCGACGACTCATGGTCTGGAAGCCGAGATCAACTGGATTGCAGGCTATGACCTGTTGACAAATGGAGATTCACTTCGATTCGACCTGTCGCTGGCCACCGCTGAGTCAGACTACGATTCGGAATACGTCGTGTCTGGTAACGACTTGAGCGGACAGGAGTTTGCCGCACCTCACGAAACCGCCTATATCGGAATAAGTTACTCGCATCCGATTGGCAGTAGCGGTGCGAAGATGCGTTACAGAACGTCGTACTTCTATCAAGAAAAATACACTAATGAGGGCGTACCCCGGGCAACCCTTATCGACGTAAACAGGCCGATCAAATTGTGGGATGCCAGCATCCAGTACTCTAGTGCTGATGATAAGTGGCACGCGAAGTTGTTCGGTAAGAACCTGAACGATTATCAGTACTATTCAAATGTTGTTCCGTTTGCCGACTCATTCGGGGTTGGATTGCCGACTAACCCACGAACCTGGGGATTTACGGTCGGGTATAACTACTAAGGAGTGTTAGCTCAGCGATGATTACCCCCTTTGTAAGTCGTCAGCCCACATGGCACCACTAGCACTGTAGCAATCAAATCTCACTTGCAGATTTCTCCGAATAGGGCGTTAATGGTTCCTATACTCTTTCTTGCTTTGGGGAGTCGCTAATGATAGTACGCGCTATACATATTCAGCATTTCTCTCGGCGTTGATCGAGAGGGTTTGGAGCACAGTCGATGGATCTTGGTATTACAGGTAAAAAGGCGATTGTAAATGGTGGTAGCGCCGGCATGGGAAGGGGTTCAGTACTTGCCCTGGCAAATGAAGGTTGTGAACTATATGTGTCCGCAAGAACTGAGGATCGCCTCCTGCGGACCTGTGAGGAAATATCAGGTCTAACGGGTGCGAATATCACTCCAGTCTGTGCCGATCACAGTACTGACGAGGGTCGGCAGCGCATCCTCGACGTTTGCCCTGAACCGGACATTCTTGTTGGCACCTGCTCTCCGCCACCCTACACTGGAGACTATCGCACTGTAACAAAGAAAGACTGGGACGATCACCTGGCGGTAACGCTGTTGAGCCCTGTGCAGTTCATGCAGGCGGTGGTTGATGGCATGGTGGACAGGGGTTGGGGCAGGATAGTCAATATCGGCACCGGTGCTGCAAAGTACCCTGCACAGGTGCGCATCCTGTCCGGTGCACCCAGAGCAGCACTAGTAAATTATAGTGTGGCAGTCGCGAAGGCAGTTGCCCGGCACAATGTCATGATCAACAATGTGCTCCCTGGGATGCATCATACGGCTGCGATTCATGACCGATACACCGCCTTGGCCGAAAAGAACGGAACGACCTACGATGAAGAAATTCAGAAGTTCATCGATGCCTGGAATATTCCTGCAAACAGGTTCGGTGATTCGGATGATTTTGGCGCAATCGTCGCACTGTTTTGCAGTGAGCAGGCTGGCTTTTTAACGGGTCAAAGCCTCGTCGTTGATGGTGGCCAGACTAATTCAACGTTTTAATGTAATTTTTTGGCTAAAAGGAAAACAAGTTATACTATAGTATTCTTCGAAATTCACAATTAAGCTCGGTAGGTACTACACCCTGACTCGTTTTATATCGAGGTTATACGTGATTATTGTCAAAGACCAATTGATGGCCGGCATTAAGCACTACGGAAATCATGACAGGAAATTCGCGGATATGAAGACAAACAATAAATATATTTTATGCTAATAACAGCAGTAATAAAAATGGCGGAGGTTAGTAAGATTGAATAAATCAAGAACGGATTTTGCAAACTTTATGGCGATAATTCCACTGAGTTTTGGCTTAGTAATTGCGGCGACATTTTCAGGTACTACACAGGCGGCAGAAGGTTCGGTAATCCCCCCATTAATAATGTTCCTCAAAAGTAGAACGTTTTATGCTGCCTGTTCTAGTTTTTGTATTGGGGTGATTCCTCCGTTTGCCATATTAGGCCG
>Ga0187833_10000224_pt1 | contig 65322 bp, 58 predicted proteins | sample ETNtaG_37_FD_167968 | JGI IMG/M metagenome (GOLD analysis project Ga0187833, IMG submission 167968) | Marine microbial and viral communities from oxygen minimum zone, Eastern Pacific Ocean - ETNP2014_SV_400_PacBio MetaG (Illumina Assembly) | ecosystem: Environmental > Aquatic > Marine > Hypoxic...
GGTCCCTATCTGCCGTGGGCGTTTGAGATTTGAGAGGAGCTACTCCTAGTACGAGAGGACCGGAGTGGACGAACCTCTGGTGTTCCGGTTGTCATGCCAATGGCATTGCCGGGTAGCTACGTTCGGAAAGGATAACCGCTGAAAGCATCTAAGCGGGAAGCCCCCCTCAAGATTAGATCTCACTGGGACTTTAAGTCCCCTGAAGAGCCCTCGAAGACTACGAGGTTGATAGGCTGGGTGTGTAAGCGCTGTAAAGCGTTGAGCTAACCAGTACTAATTGCTCGTGAGGCTTGATCATATAACTTGAGCAAATTCGCATGCGAATTAGCAAGAGATATGTGATCACAAAGAGAGAGTAAGCAGGTCTGCGCGACCGGTTGGAGTTATATTCGCCGGAACGTCTGGACTCATGACCCTCTCTCTGGATAGACCTTGAAATTTAGATAGACACGTTTTAGCTCTAATTTGATTAGAACTAAAACATAGTAGTTGTGTATCAGTATCGGACGTCTGTTAAGACCTTTGTCACTTGTCCCCTTGTTTAATTGTTCCCCCCAAAAGGGAGAACGTATCGTTATCTCGACCGGGTCGCGTAGACCGGAGTGTGCGAGGCACATGAAGTGGAGAGATTTCGGTAACAGATGATGGTTGTTCCGTCAGGAGTGTAGTTAAAGCAGAAGGAGATTCTTCTGCCGGGTCGCGTAGACTCGCTTCGCTCGCTCAGGACGGCGCGCCGCACCAGTTTGTCTGACGACATTAGCAAGTTGGAACCACCTGATCCCATCTCGAACTCAGTAGTGAAACGGCTTTGCGCCGATGGTAGTGTGGGAGTTCCCATGTGAGAGTAGGACATTGTCAGGCATTTAAATTAAGAAGCCTCCGCATTTGCGGGGGCTTTTCTATTATGGATCCCTTGCCTCTCGACACTTCGCTTCGCTGCAGTGTCTTCCGGCGGCCACGTTTTGCTGCGCAAAGCCGTGTCCCTATTGTCAAGCAGATAAATAAGCCCTAGTCGCTTTCGCGATTAGGGTTTTTTATTCGAGCAAGATTGCCAGCCTTTCGGCAGCCACGTCTCGCTGCGCGCAGCCGTGTCCTTAGTCAAATAACTCCGCCAGGTCACGTTGCTCGTCAACACAGGCTTTGTGTATCTCGCGTCTTTCCTGGTTTGAACTCAGCGCGGCCTCAAGCTCTTCTTCTGTGACACCGCCATCGGAGTCGCTATCGGTGCCGTAGAACCTGCTCGTTGCATGGTTGACATTATCGGTCTCGAACTCCTCTGGATCGATAAAGCCGTCAGCATTGCTGTCAATCTCAGCAAATCGAGCCTCTTTGTCCGGCTCTTCTGGCAAATCCGAATCGGCATTATCGGCGATACATGCCCTGACCTCTTCAGGGTCAATATCTGCTTCACCCTGAGGTGCTGTCGGTTGTGCTGTAAATTCTTCGAGGGATATCAGCCCATCGCGATCCCGATCCATCCGGATATGTTTTGAAGGTGACTTACCAACTGGCTTTGCCAGAAATTCATCCAAAGTGATGATGCTATTTGCATCAGTATCCAGTGATTCGAAAGATCGCCTGGGTCTGTGTTGCGGACGCCCCTGACCAGATCCCGGTCCACCCTGATCATAATCTGGACGCCCCTCGCCAGAATCTGGTCCACCTCGGCGGTCATCACCTGGACGCCCCTGACTCGATCCCTGGTCGCCTTGATCAAATCCAGGACCCCTCTGATGTCGCTGATCACCATCAGGCCGGCTGGAATTCTGCTCATCAATTGAATGTGCTATGGCAAATGATGTGGTGGTTGCCAGTACCAGTGCAATGGAAGGCAATAGTTTAAGTCTGCTGATCATGTTTATAACTCCTAGTCTAATGGGACCCAGGGTATGTTTCCCTGGGCGTTGACAAGAAAACGCATGATCAGGAGATTGGTTGACGACAGCTCGTCGCTGTATTTGACCTTTTACTCCCAGCGGCCTGGTGACACAGCAGCCTGGAGTCACCCATTTGGGGCCAGAATATTCCTCTGACCCCAATGCCCTATTCCTCAGGCAGCGATCTCGGCTTCGATAAGGCCATGCTTAATCGCCAGCTTCGTCAGGCCAACATCATTTTTGACATTGGTTTTTTCGAATATGCGGTAGCGGTAGCTGTTTATTGTCTTTGGGCTGAGGCAGAGTTTTATCGAGATTTCTGGTGCGTTGTAACCCATGATGACCATCAAGGTGATCTGCATTTCCCTGTTTGAGAGCGATTCAAATGGTGAAACGTTTCCATTTGTGTAGGGTCGTAATGCCAGCTTCTGTGCGACGTCGGTACAGATATAGCGTTTCCCGGTCATCACTACTCTAATTGCCCGGACCAGTTCATTGATCTGTGCATTCTTGGTTAGATACCCGACGGCACCGGCGGATAACATTCTCGATGGATATGGTTCATCCCCATGGATAGTGAATGCGATAATTTTTAGGTCTGGGTCAAGACGAAGGCATCGTCTGGTTGCTTCAAGACCGCCGATTCCTGGCATAGTTATATCCATCAGAGCGACGTCTGGTTTGAGTTTTCCAACAGCATCAATGGCTTGTTCACCGCTTGCTGCCTCCCCGACGACCTGAAGCCCATCGATATCGGCAAGCAGGCGGGCGGTGCCCACGCGCACTAGTAACTGGTTATCAACTATCAATATCCGAATCATTGTGAATCCTCCCTGGATTACAGGTACAGCCATTGCCGCGTTGCATACCTATAATGCTAGTTTGTTGTAAGTTGTTTACTAATATTCTAAATACAGACGCATATATATAGTATGTTTCTATAAATAGAAATACAACATCAACTGGCATTTTCCCTGTGAGATATTTCTCAAGAACGTATGGGAGATGTCGTGATTTTCAATAGCTGGATCAAAAGGTATACAGCAGAGCAAAGATCCCGGTGGCACGGATGGGGCCGCTCACCGAACCTGGAGTCCTAGGGAACCCTTGCTTCCGCAGTCTATTGATCGACTACCTTGCCCGGGTTAGGAGGTTGGTGTCCTGATACACGGGCATACCAGAGGACTCAATGTCACCAAGATCATGGGAGACAATAACCTTTACATCGTCATTGGCATCCATTGCCGAAAGCCACAAGCGAAGTTCCCGCGTCCGATTTGTGTTTTCTGGTACCAGCAGATAACTGTAGAGAAATCCCTTCCCCCTGTTGCTGACCAAATCAGCTTTACTATTGCTGATATCACCCGACATGAGCCACAGGGTGCCATCTACTGAAACAACATAAAGGGTCGAGCCTGGTGTATGACCACCAAGTCCGACTATGCCCAGCCCCGGGTAGGCATCGGCGGTGAGAACACCTTCACCCTGTAAAGTCACACGCTCCAGACAGGAGTCAGCCACAATACGGGCACCTTCTTGGGTGTTGAAGTTGTGTAATTCTTTCTGCCAACTGGTTTGAAATACTTCTATTTTGCCACCACCAGCATCACATAGGGGGATCGTGCCCTGGGTGTGATCAATGTGCAGGTGTGTAAAAGCCATTGCCTTAACCCTGGCGAGGGCATCGCCAAGAAGGCTTGCAATCGTACCATGGGAAACAGCCTGCTCTGCACCGAGCGCGATCTCTGGAAGTTTGCCAAACTCCAGTGCGGTTTCCGAATCCATCCCTGCATCAATCATGAAAAGATTGCCGTTGGCCCACTCAATGAGAAAAACGGTGTGTGCGAGTTGTCCGTCTGGTAGTTGTTGCGTTGAAGTATTGATGTAGTGAATACCAATCGGACCACTCGGCGTCGATGCGATCGCTCTTAGCTCAGCCTCCTCTGGCAGTGTGGGTTCGACACTTCTAATCTGGAGGTGGGGAGGCACGAGGAAAATCGCCAACCCTGACAACACCAGAGCGGTGATCGAAAACAGAATAATCAGGGCTAAACGCATTAAGTTCTCCTCATCTGTGGGGATGTGATTGCCTGATTGACGGTCACTATCCTTATAGTGCTCGTACAGCGGCTATCCTCATATACACCAAGGGTACTCGTCAACTGCCTAACAATCATCGGCCATTGCCATGAGACTTAATTACCAGCGAATGGATTCTTCGATCCATTGAGCTGAGGTGAAAGAAGTGATGGAAACTTCAACTCTAATGCGGTATAACATATAGGCATAAGAATATGCCCAAAAGGAATATAAAGTGCCAGCACAGGCCAGTTTTGACTCCAGGAACGTCTCAGCCAGGTTTGGATGGGGCGAAAGGTACCGCGGATGGCAGTGATTGTACTTGCTATACCGAGTGCACTGGTCATTGGTTTTACTCTCGGTCTGTTCGGTTCCGGGGGGTCGATTCTAAGTCTCCCCGTGCTGGTTTACCTGCTGGGCTATGACGAAAAAGTAGCTATTGCCAGCTCTCTTGCGGTCGTGGGGTTAATCTCACTGTTTGGTTCCATTACCTACGTTCGACAGAGAACGGTTGATTGGTGGATGGTCCTGGTATTTGGTTTTCCCGCTGTTATTGGCACATACCTGGGTGCGGCTGCAAGCGTACTGGTCAGTGGCACCGTGCAATTGATCACGTTTTCGCTGGTGATGATGGTAGCGGCTGTATTCATGATTGTGCCCACACGCCTGCAGAACAAAGTCGTAGGTAAAACCCCGGGCCGCTCAGTGATGATCGTCGCGGAAGGTCTGGGCGTTGGTGGTCTGACGGGATTCGTGGGCGTCGGTGGCGGGTTCCTGATAGTACCAGCACTCGTGTTGCTCGGTGGTATCAACATGCATCGTGCAATAGCTACCAGCCTGGTAATTATTACCCTGAAATCATGCGCTGGATTCATCAAATATGTGGACGTATTGTCTGGTACCAATATTGATTTGTGGGTCATTGGATTATTTTCCATAGTTGGGATTGCAGGCTGCGTGCTGGGCGGATATGTCGCCCCACATATCCATCAGGAAAGACTGAAGCGCTCGTTTGGTATCATGCTGGTCATCTCAGGTGCATTCATCTTCTTTCAAAGCCTGCCGGCACTGGCTGGAATCTGAAACTTCAAGGTTGGTCAGGGATATAGTAGCTTCTGATCAGGGACTGAAGCGGTAACGCAGTTTAATCACGAAAGTATCAACTATCGGGCTGGTTAAGGCATCGGTGAAAAGGTTGTTGAATGTATCCCTCTGCCGATTCGGCAGGTTACTGCCCCTTGTATAGACGACAAACAGATCTGATAAGGGTGCGATCTCCCATCGATAGCGAAGCTGGGTTGTGAGGCGGCTGATGGTAAAGTCGTAGGTGGGTTCAGTGATGCCATTGGTCACCTTGATAAGAGAACCGTCATTCGTCGGCACCTGGTAGAGGTCTTCCGCATGTGCCTGGATGCCAATCCATTGCAACGAGAATCTGAGCTGCTGTTTTGCTGAGAGAAACAGATCGAGGGATATTTTTGGTTGCCAGTCTTTGGCGTCATATGCACCGAGGGTCGGTCCGTCCAGGTGAATTATCCAGTCATCTGTATGGCGATAAATAAAATCCAGTTCAAGGGAAATACGGTCATTAGGTTTGTAAGTGATTCCTCCTTTAGCCAGGTAGGTCAGCCCCCCGAGTTGTTCTGTCATAACGCTTGTGGCAAATGCCGTGCTAACGGTCCTGCTGGTGTCGGTACCATAGCTAAGCTCCACGAGACCACCGGAATCCACCTTGTAATCACCATACCCTTTGCTTGTTTTGTCGTCCCATAGTTCAGGTTTGATCCAGAGCGTGGAATTGAGCTGACTTCGATTGTGGAAAGTTACTGTGTTGTGTAAAAACAATGAACTGTTGACCATACGGCCGTTTGTGTTCGTTTCGTATGTCAGGGTAGCCAGATTGTCTAGTTGTCGAAATCGAGGGTGTTTGGAATTTTTCGTTTTGTAGGAATAACGATAGGTGATGACATCATTACGTTTGATGAAACCAAGGTCGTCTATATCCAGCTGGTCATCGAGATAGTCGAAACTAAAACGGTGCAATCTCCCCTGCCGTGGAATGTAATTCATATCGAAGAAGCCACCGGCACCATGCTCTCCCAGAACCTCGCTTGAGATTAGCTGTCCGTCCCAGATCAACTTGCTTCCTGGACTGCGGAAGTGCCAATCAACCCCATGTGTAATAGCATCGTCCTCGGGATGCCTGACAAGGGTTGATATCAAGCCCAATGCGCGTCTGCCCTGTCCGCTCCCCTCATACAGGAATCTCAGCACAGCAAAGTCTCTACCTTCTTGTTCTACTCTGCTCGGCGTGCCATCGGCCAGGGAACCATAAAATATAGTGTCCTCTTCAAATGCCGTCATGACCCCATAACGCATTCCTCCTTGCTCACCGGTCATCTTTGCAGCTCCGACGAGCTCGGTTGGCTTGCCAAGTTCAACATCCGGGATTGTGGTGCCAGTGGGGATCACCGGTGGGCGAGCAGGACCACCAATTCGCCTGGTATTTACAATTGTTGTGGGGGGCAGGAAAAAGATGTTGGGAAGAGATCGTGACCCAGTACTCGAATCAGTGCTGCGAATTTCTGATCGTGGCGAAGTGATGAATGTATCGTTTCCTTCCAGGAAAAACGGTCGTTTCTCCGGGAAGAAAGTCTCAAAGGCAGTCAAGTTGACAACAACATCATCAGACTCGACGGCACCGAAATCCGGATTCAGGGTGGTGGTGAATTGCAGATTTGTAGTTGGTCGCCAGAAGATATCCGTACCGACTCGATAGCTGGTTTTGTCATAGACCCGGTTCCGAGTGGCGGCCATGAATGGGTAGAACGCCAGCTGTTGGCGCGGCTCGACTTTTCGCAGGTTAAATGGCTGTAATCCGGACATAAACTTGGGTTTGCTCGTTGGCAGTGCGGGCCATTCCCATCGTTCATCCAGATAAGCTACCCTGCGGGAAACTGAGAAGGCCATCTCGCGAACATCGAAACCTTTTGGCATGGGCATCATAGCCCAGGGCAGGAACATCTCAGTCGTATAGCCGGATTCGGTTTCCACCGCGGCACCATTCCAGGGTCCGTCCCATAGTGAACTGAATTGCCTCTCGGGCAATATGGTTCCATCAGCGAGACTGCCGCCCAGATTCACTCCGAAAAAGAAACCGGCGAGTCCTTTTCCCGAGGTATCGAGATAGAAATAAGTCCCGTCACGGTTGACCTCGTTGTCACGTGAACTTAAACGAGGAATAAGACTCTCTTTCGGTTGATTGGCTTTGATGCCAACGTAGAGCCCTTCATCCGTGTAGAAAAGTCGAGTCTCTGTAGTGTGGGTGGCGGGTAACAGTACATCAGGTTCCACCACACTCATGTTGTCATAGCCCGGAACCTCACCCCAGATGTGTTCATTCAGATGCCCGTCTATGACCATTTCTACCTGCTGATACTTTGGAATTATCAGCGGTGTGGTGGTGGCGTTGATTCCACCATCAGCTGCTGCTGAAAATTCAAGTGTTTGATCAGCCGCGAAGGAGCTGGCAGCAGTGAATGAAATAAAAGTGACTAACGTGCTGATGCTTGATAACAGTTGGAAAAACTTATTAAAGCTTATGGTCTTGCCAGTTGATTCGATGGCATACAAATTGTGATGTGGCAGCGAGAAAACGGACATCTATTGTTTCACAGAATAACCGGTAGATGAAAGCGAAGCGTGTCTCTGGCGAGGCACTGGACTGCTGGCTTGTGGTGGGAATGTGCCACGGGTTTGTCTGGGCTATGGTTAAGTGAAAAGATTAGGGACGGATTTAGGTAAAATACCCCTGGTATAGGTTTCTTGATGTGATGGATGATCCGACGGAGTTTCGTTTCAGGACAAGAACCAGTGTATGGGATATCAAATATCCACAAATCAATCTATAAAAATGGGACTAACCATGTCTGATAATGAGCAAGTGATCACGGACTTTATTGCCGCCTGGTCGAATCTCGATGCCGAGGAGCTGGTGGACTATTTCACCGAGGATGGCGTCTACCACAACATGCCGATGGAGCCGGTTCAGGGAAGGGACAAACTCAAGCAGTTCATCGGTGGCTTTATTGCCAATTGGACCAGGACTACCTGGGATACGATCAATATCGTGGGCGATGGGGATATTGTCATCGCTGAGCGTCTGGACCGAACAGAAGTCGGGGACGTAAAAGTCAACCTGCCCTGTTGTGGGGTCTTCGAGATGGAGGATGGAAAAATCAAGGTTTGGCGCGACTACTTTGATATGGCAACCTTTACCAAGCCCTTTTCCTAGTCAGGATACTTCACTTTGTTTTGGTAATGCGCTGGCGAGGAAGATGTGGGATGAGATTCTAATTCTTACAATGCCAGGAAATTATTGCCGGCCATGAGTCGAAGTTCTTCTATTTGTTCAGCGGGAATCCCGGGCTCATTTGAGCCCTGCAACCACGCCTTGACTGAGGTCAGGAGAGCACCATCTTCAGGGACGCTTAATTGTGATAGGTGAGACGGCTGGTTATGACATGAATTCAGGAAGAAAGGCGTCTTCAGGCAGGCAGCTGCGGTGGAATGATGGAGACGATCGCTTACCAGCAACCTGGAACTGGCAATTTGTGAAAGCCACTCTGATTCAGAGGTAGAAAACCTGATCGAGAAACTGCCTGGGTTATTAGTGTTCAGGGCTTGTATCATGGCGATATCTTTACTCGACATATTGGCTCTAGCGCCAAGCAGAAATTCAAATTTAAAGTTTTCCCCCAGTTCCCTGTCCGAAATGAGATGAGTGATTTCTGCTAAACTTTCTGACGTGCTGCCGTCTGAAGCGCCAAGGGCAATAGTGTTGCCCCTCGACTCGCGGGATATATCACTGAAGAAATCTTTGATTGCCAGTGGCAGACCGCAGAAGCCTTGTGTTCCGGGGACTTCCATCTGCTGACAAAGGTTATGACTGGTCTCATCGGTGCTGACAACATAGTCGAATGCACGATATACATCTTGAAAGAGAGTGAGCTGATCCGGTGCCATTAATGCTTCCCTTGAAAGGAAAGAATGGTTCAGCAGTTGCACCTGCTTGCCGAAAGCATGTTTGGCAATGTAGGCGAGGTACAGCAAACCTATCGCGCCGGCAGATTCAGAAATTCCCTCCCCGTTAATTATCACCAGGTCAGTTGACTGGATCGCTTCCATCAGGTCGAGGTGGCCTGCCGCAAATTTACTCAGCAGTTCCGGGCTATTGAATTGATTTAAGGCAAGGGGGAATGCTCGAATCTGTTGAATGGCGGAAGCTGGGTAGCTGCTGACCCGATAGTTCCTTCCAAGCAGGTTCCGATAGAGTGCCAGGCTTGAGCTGCTGTAACCCCAGTGGCTCCAATTCATTGAGTCGTTGATCAGAAGCAGTTTCTTGGCGTAGCTGGTTGCAGGGATATTGTTCGAAGGGGTGGATTTCGGGGAATACAAGATGTGGTTGCGCTTGTTTGTTTCGTCTGGCTTGAAGGTGCCCAACGAAGTTTTGACCTTGCCCAGCAGGCCACACCAGCTAGATTCCTTTGAGTTTCTGAATCGGCGCATGCTGCTTTGCGAGCGCAAGGTACCCTGGTGTTCACCCCAGCGCCAGTCAGCGGCAGAAGGCAACAAGACCCAAACAGGTTTGCCCAGTGATGCGGCGAAGTAGGCGGTGCAGTTATCAATTGTGATGACAAGGTCCAGGTTTTCGATCAGGGCATAGAGAGAGTCAAGGTCGTTGCGGATATCCAGATCCGGTGGTAACTGTATGGGATTCCTGGCAGATTGGTTGACCTCGTTGATCTCACTTAGATCCGGGTCATATTGCAGTGATACCAGTGTGTTGTTTTGCCCGTCGAAGATCTGCATGAAATCGAGCAATGTGAGAGAACGTTTCTTGCCGTCTATATTGCCGGACCCGCCTCTCCAGGAGATTCCTATCTTCAGACCGCATGAGCCATCTAGCCAATCAGCCCACTTTCTGGCCAGTTCTGAATCTGCTGTCAGCCATTGATCCATGCCTGTTGAACTTGCGTGATTGGTATAGGTCCCCGGCAGGTCAGCAAACGAGCAATAGTAGTCCAACTCACTCCAATCGATATCCGGCACGGTCATTACTGTTTTAGCGGCTGGGATGACTTGGATTTCAGGGAAAGAGCGTTGATAAATTTCGACCATCCGTGAGTCACATTCCAGCACCAGCCCGCCCGCCTCTTGTTGTAACTCCGGAATACTGCTTGAGAACTTTACGCCATCTCCCACACCCTGCTCTGATGAAATGAACAGTTTTTTACCTTCTAAAGGTTCCTGTTTCCACTTCCTGAGTGGAACTACTCGTGGCGGGTTGTTTACGAGGAATCCGGGTGTACTCCAGCGAAGTTGTATACGGTCGATTCCCTCCTGCAGCCGCCCCTGGTTCAGATATTGCGTTGCCAGTTGACAGGTGGCCACAGGGTTGGCCGGATTGATATCAATGATTTCCTGATAGAGTTGATTGGCCTTTGTCTGGTTACCGTCCTCCGCCTCGTAATGCGCCAGTATGAGCAGGTATTCCAGATCTCTGCTGACCCGCAAACGCTGTTTGGCCAGGCGGATGCATTCAGCAATGGACTTTTCACGCTCGAGCAGGATTGCAATCAGGTTCTCAAGACAGGCAGTTTCCCCCGGGGTAAGTTTTAAGCAGGCCCTGTAATCTTGCTCTGCCAGATCAGGCTCGTCCAGTGCCTGGAAGGTGCAGCCACGGTTGAATAATGCGTCACTGAGATTCGGATCTATCTTTAGGATAACCGAGTATAGATTTAAAGAGAGCTGGTATTCCTGCATCTGGAAACAGATGGAAGCAAGATTCATTAGTGAGGGGAGGTGGTCAGGTTGCTGTTTCAGGATTTCAGAATACAGCTGACGTGCACCATCCAGGTTGCCCGAGTTTTGCAGTGCGACAGCATTTGCGAATGGATGCTCTAACCTGGCATTCACTGTGCTAATCCTTACGCTTCATGCAATGCCCCCTGCTAGTGCCTTGCGGAAGCGCTAGAAGGACTGGCGGTTGATGGACTCATCACCGCTTCGACCTTCGCGACGTCATCGGGAATATCGATTGCGAGTGATGCTCTATTTGCGTGAACCATGTAGACAGGTACAGACAGATCCAAAAAACGCAGTATTTCGATGTCTTCTTTTTCCTCAAGGTACGTCTTTCGGCCAAATTCACCAAAGAGCCGCAGCTCACTGTAATTGAAGGCGTAGATGCAAACCTGCTTAAGATATTGCTGTGGGCAGTTTTCCGGCGTCTTGTAGCCGGGTATGGGCAGTCGAGACATGTATAGCAGTTGATTATTTTCAGAAACTACAACTTTTGGAATGTTGCGATCCCAGGGATCCTCAGTCTCTGTCAGGTAACACATGGCATTGACGATGCCAGTACTTCTCTTACACTTTTCATCGGCCACCTTGAGAATATCGTCCGGATCAAGCAGCGGCTCATCACCTTGAATATTGATATAAACGTCCGCTGTGACCTGTTGAGCTGCCTGCCAGCAACGATCTGTCCCGGTCATCGCTGTGCTGGAAGTCATGAGTACCTGGAAACCAGCAGAGGTAACGACATCGGCGATCTGCTGATTATCAGTGGCGACGTAAACGAATTCTTGACCCAGCGCAGTCGTGGCGGTCTCTGCAACATGCAGGATCATGGGCTTATCATGTAACTTGACCAGTGGTTTCCCGGGGAATCGTGAAGATTGGTAACGGGCTGGAATAATGCCGACTATCTTATTCATTGGATGTAGCTGAAAACCGAACTGGTGGGGATTGAGTAATTGGTGTTGGTTAGAGAGACCAGTGGCACTGACAGGTCATCGCTGATGACGTGCCAGAAATCTTCCATTTCCCGCTGCTCTATCGCGACTTCATCCCCGTAGCCATCGTATCCTGCCAGAAAGATGGTTCTGGGTGAGGAAAGGCAGGCGATCCCCACGGCGAACATACCCACAACGTACGCAGACAGGGTGATGGTCTCGGCGTTGATTTCGGGTTTACTGGCACTGACTCGACATGGGATCTGTGTGATGCCGGCCGCATTGTTATATCTCGCGGGAATCTCCTGCAAACCGGTGACCAGGGGAATGTCTCTATTTCTGTTGACCTCCAGTTCCTTTTTCAACCTTACCCAATTCAGGATGGATTGCATGTAGTGCTTCGACACGGATTCAAAACGGTCATCAACTGGATTACATTCGATAACAACCGGTTGTCGTTGCTCGATAAATGCGATCAACGCACTGGTATAAATGTCCCTGCCCGGGCCGCTCGCTATCACCAGAAACTCGTCTCCCGCTATTGGCGAATAGAGCGGGAGCGATTGATATTTTCCAAGGTCCTGTGGTGTGTTTTTGTTGACGGTCTTGTCAATTGCCTGCAGCAGGCATGACTTGTCGTAGCTCAATCGATGGTCTTGTTCGATTTCATTCAGGATGCAACTCACTTGCTCTTTGGAGTGGCGATTGCTGGATCTCAAATTTTGACAGTAGATGGGGTGAATATTCTCTATGGCACTGAGCATATAAGTGTAGTCCCATCCCCACCCATAGGTTTCCTGCAGGGGTACAAACCATTTGTCGATAACGTCCAGTAACTCTGCCGGCCTTAATCGTTTTACCTTGCTATTCAGGGCCAGCAGCAACTGCTCTGTTCGCAGATTCCCGGCGCCCCGCCCCATGCCAGTTACGGTTGAATCGACATAATCGATTCCGCAGTCCAGCGCCTTCAAGACATTAGAAAAGGCGAGGCCTTGATTGTCATGAGTATGAATACCGATTTTGCCGGGATAGTTATTGCGGATGAGGCTGATATACCTCTCTACGTCCTCCGCCTTCAGGCTGCCAAAGGAGTCTGCGAAATAGAAAACATCAACTGATTCGAGTGGAATCTGACCAAGACCTTCGACAACCTGCTCATCAGATAGTAATGAAATACCCATCAGATTCACGGCAACCTGGTATCCCATGTTCTTCAGCATTCCGGCCTGATCAATGCTCTGCTCAAGAGTTGGAAAGTGAGTTGCGATTCTCACCCAGTCAAATAGTGATTTCTCGGCAGGATGGATGCAACAATCCAGTAATGTCTGGCTCGCTTCATTGTTGCTGATGAACTCTTTCGCATTGATCATGAAGGCATATTTTGCGTGGGAGTCATCGCGCAGGAATTGCAGCTGGCTTTCCGTGCAGTAGCGGAAGAGCCCATCAAATACTGATTGAGATGGGCTGGTGGGCGTCTTAAACCCCATCTCAATGATATCGATGCCGGACAGGCAGAGCGCGGCGACCAGTTCAACTGCCAGCTGCCTATCGAACTGCCAGTTGTTGTAGTAGCCACCGTCCCGCAGCGTACAATCCAGGAAGGTTGTATTTGATTCAGTCATCTCAGTGCCAGTTAGTTTGAATCCCCGCCATAGGGATTAGCAATTTTCACGCCAGGAATTGAGTGTTGTTCGATAGGTTCGTTACCCATGGCACTGCTGCTCCCGGCTGTGGATTTAGTGGGCTAAGCCGATATTTCAGCACTGTTGATCAGTTGATGGGGTACGGCAGGGGGCAACTATTCGCCCTGAAGCCACCGCCACCGGCAATTGCTTGCCCTGATTCCGGCCCAGCATCGGGAATATCTGGCTACTCCTCAGTCTGTTTGGTGTCTCTACCTCAACAGGCAATCCTCTGTCGTGAGTGGGGTTTCCTGAGTCGGAAGCAAAAACTCCCATGCAGTAACTCGCGTATCATGAGCCTGAAATGGAATCACAGTTTCAAAAATTAGATCGTATCCTGAGACCTGGCGGTAGTATTTTCTATGGCTGGTACATCGTCGGTGCCGCGGGAGGCATTCGAATGCTTGCAGGCATGTTGTGGGTACAATCCTACGGTGCCTATGTAGTCTTGCTGCAGGAAGATTTTGGTTGGAGTAAGGCTCTGGTTGCCGGAGCCTTTGCACTCACCCGGATAGAAAGTGGCGTACTCGGCCCGCTGCAGGGCTGGCTGGTCGACCGGTTCGGACCGCGCCCAATACTGCGTATTGGGATCCTGATATTTGGCATAGGATTCTTGCTGTTCAGCCAGATTGATAACCTGATTACCTTCTACCTGACATTTGCCCTGATCGCGATTGGTTCAAGTCTGGGTGGATTTCCCACTGTCATGGTGTCACTGGTGAACTGGTTTTCAAGGCACCGGGCAAAGGCAGTCGCAATGTCACTAATTGGATCATCGCTAGGCGGCCTGTCGGTTCCTATCATTATCTTCTCTTTGGAAGCGGTCGGCTGGCGAACCACCGCCATGATATCCGGGCTGGTGGTCATCCTGGTGGGGCTGCCGTTGGTACAGGTTGTACGTCACAGACCACGCGATTTCGGTGAGTACCCGGATGGAATTGCGGATGAGAAGGTGGTTGGAGGTGATGCTGAAAACATTTTTACCGGCCAGGATTTTACAGCCCGGCAGGCCATGCGGACGCAGGCTTTCTGGCTGCTTTCCATCGGTCATGCCTGTGCCCTGCTGACGGTCTCCGCGCTTATCGTACACCTGGTACCACACCTGACCCAATACATGGATTACAGTCTTTCCCAGGCGGGACTTGTAGTGGTGCTTATGACTGCTTTTCAAATGGCCGGTCAGATAGGTGGGGGATACATTGGGGACCGGTTCAATAAACGGCTCATTTGTGTTGGCTGCATGATAGCCCACGCCTGCGGGCTACTGATGGTTGCCTATGCCAATACGCTAGTGATGGTAGTGGCTTTTGCAATACTGCATGGTCTTGCCTGGGGTATGCGCGGCCCCCTGATGATTACGCTTCGTGCAGACTATTTTGGCCCTTCCTCCTTTGGCACCATCATGGGGTTTTCATCCCTGATAGTGATGCTGGGCATGTCCCTTGGTCCTATCTTTGCGGGATTTATGGCGGATATTTACGGTGATTACCAGATTGGATTCACGGTATTAGCGGCTTGTGCCTTTATGGGGTCATTTTGTTTTCTTGCGGCCGCAAGGCCTGTTCATCCGAACCAGGAGTAATACATAAAGTATTTCTACTCAGGCCCAAGAAAACCTAAACTGGGCAAAAACCTGGCGGTTAGAGGAAAAGTGCGAAATTCCTACTTGAAAAAAATGGGTATCGACGTGTGGGTACTCAGGGACAAACCCCAGGGCGACCATAAGGCTCACCCTCAGGGCGACCCCACTGAACCTGTCCCCACGGGCGCCACGGATAAAGGGCTTCCCGAGTTTCACCTCTGCTTCCTTAACTATCGAACGTTTGGTGTCTGTTTATCGCTTGAATATGAGCAGGAAGTGATCTCACCATCGGCGAAACGCTTTATTGCCGATATTGCCCTGTCGATGAAAAGTGGTGGCCATAAGCCAACGCTGAACAATTTGAAATGGCCGGAATCCAGTCGCGAGTCCAGTGACCGCGAGACGCCACAGGATGCCGTGTCTTACAGAATGCGTGGCTTGCCACCCCTGGTGCTGGTTTTTGGTGACCAGGCCGTGGATGTTATTCCTGGTCTGCAGCCGGATGAATCAGGCATCAGCACCCTTGATGGACGGCGTGTTCTTGCTTTGGCTGCAATTAGTGAAATTTGTCAGGGTGCAGAGGGCAAGAGACATCTATGGCAAAGGCTCAATTCTTTGCGAGATTCTCCATGAATAGTGTTGCCGCTTTTGATCACGATCTTGTGCGCATGAAATTTACCGACCTGCCATTTGTGCTGAAGAATGAACGCAGGGGTTACACCCACCCCTGGTCAGGAGGGATATTCAGAGATTGCGTAAATTCGGGGTATGAGTGCTGGTTGCTGACTTACCTTGGCAAGGTGATCGGTCACGGCATAATGTCTATAGCGGCTGGTGAATCGCATGTACTGAATGTTTGCGTTCACCCAGAGTGTCAGGGTCACGGCTTTGGTAGGATCATGGTTGAGCACCTGATTGGCAGAGCCAGGGAACGGGAAGTAAAAAGAATGTACCTGGAGGTTCGCCCATCCAATCTCATTGCCTATAAACTTTACGAGAGTCTTGGCTTCGATGAAATTGGTATCAGGGCAAACTACTATCCTGCCTTTGTTGGCAGAGAAGATGCGCTGGTGCTTGGTATGGATTTATTGCCGGATTAGCCAGGACCTGCTCCGCCCCGTAACTATCTGCCCATTTTGCGACTATCACTTTTGAATTGGAGAAGGCATGGCTATAATGCGTCGCCTTTCGTACCCATGCAGCAGAAATAGTGATCAACCAGGAAGTAGATAAACGAAGAACATTCGCGATTATTTCGCATCCGGATGCGGGTAAGACGACGATTACAGAAAAGTTGTTACTGTACGGCAGGGCCATCCAGTTAGCTGGAACCGTTAAATCGAAGAAATCTGATCGTTACGCCACTTCCGATTGGATGGAGCTGGAAAAGCAAAGGGGAATTTCAGTTACCACCTCGGTAATGCAATTTCCCTACAGGGACCGAATCGTTAACCTGCTCGATACACCGGGCCACGAAGATTTCTCGGAAGACACCTACCGAACCTTGACCGCTGTTGATTCGGTGCTCATGGTGATTGACGGCGCCAAGGGTGTTGAGGACAGAACCATAAAGCTGATGGAGGTTTGCAGGCTTCGTAGTACTCCAATTCTTGCGTTCATCAATAAACTGGATCGCGAGATCAGGGATCCGATAGAAGTACTTGATGAGATAGAAGAGATTCTCAAGATCAAATGCGCACCCGTTACCTGGCCTATTGGCATGGGCGCCAGGTTCAGGGGAATATATCAGCTGTATGAAGATGAAATTCACCTGTTGGTGGCTGGTCGTGGGGACAGCATCACCGAAATTCAAGTCATCAAAGGCATTGACAGTGAAGATGCCGCTGCAGCACTTGGCGATACCCTCGACGAACTGAAGGACGAAATTGAGTTGGTGCGGGGAGCCAGTCATGAATTTGACCTTGAAGAATATCTGGCCGGGAAACTGACGCCGGTCTATTTTGGAACGGCACTGAAAAACTTCGGTGTAATGGAAATGCTCGATGGCTTTGTCGAATATGCGCCACCGCCCCTGCCCAGGGAGACCGGCAGTGAATTGATTGATTCCAGGAGCGAGGATTTCTCCGGTTTTGTATTTAAGATTCAGGCCAACATGGATCCCAAACACCGTGACAGGATAGCCTTCATGCGTGTTTGTTCCGGTATGTACGAGCAGGGCATGAAGATGCGGCATGTCCGTACGGGTAAAGATATAAGGGTCAGTGATGCGGTCACTTTCCTCGCGGGCGAGCGCACCCAGACCCAGCAGGCCTGGTCGGGAGACATAATCGGCCTGCATAACCACGGCACAATCCAGATTGGAGACACCTTTACCGCGGGTGCAGATTTCCGATTTGTGGGCATTCCGCATTTTGCGCCGGAAATGTTCCGCCGGGTACGCCTCAAGGACCCCTTGAAGAGCAAACAGCTCAATCAGGGTCTGACTCAACTATCGGAGGAAGGCGCAACACAGGTATTTTTACCGCTTGATAACAACAGCATGATCCTGGGAGCGATTGGCGTGTTGCAGTTTGATGTCGTCGTTTTCCGTCTGAAGGATGAGTACAAGGTTGACTGTGGTTATGAGCCAGTCAATGTTTTCACTGCCCGCTGGATAGAGTGTGACGATGAGAAGATGCTGGCTGAGTTCAGAAAAAAGGCAGAATCAAATCTTGCGCTGGATGGTGGTGGTCACCTCACCTATCTTGCCCCAACCCGGGTGAATTTGTCTTTGATCGAAGAGCGCTGGCCAGAGATAACCTTCAGGTCAACCCGGGAAATCTGAATCCGGGGAGCCCCGGCCTTACGTCATATCCTCGTAGGGATTGGGAATTTCGAGACTGATATCCTGCTCATGCCCTGGAATACAGATCTTGTCCGCTGAGAGAGTCAGTTCTTCTCCACGAATTACGCCTTCGCCAAACTTGTATATGAGCGAAGTTTCCCCATTGATCATACCATCATCATAGTCTTGTACATTTTGCTGAACAGCTTCGTTGAGGCGCTCATGGTTAGTCAGCGTATCCTTCCCGTGGCGCTTCTTAAGCATTGATTTGGCAACATGGGGACCGAGGATTACCGCGGTTGCATTATTTCCTCCAAACCCTTTTGAGTTGATAAAACTGGCATCCATTGAGTCAGGTTCTACCTCCCGATGTTTCAGCAGATAGTCGAGATTACTTGAATGTACGTCGTCCGCGATCTTGTCGACCGTGGTAATACCCGGGATGATGCCGTCATTCCACACACCAAGTGAAGCTGCAATCTGGTCACCCGAGGCACAGGCGAGTGAGTGGCCAAGATAGGACTTGATGGCAGTTATCGGCCATTTTTCTATACCAAAATTTTTGGCCATCTCATTAAAAATATGAGATTCAGTAACCCGGTTCTGTGGCGTGCCTGTTCCGTGTGCCTGCATGAAGGTTCTATTTCGCAATGCGTCTTCACCGAGCATGGATTTGACCAGCCCCATGGCTTTGCCGACGGTGACATAGTTGCCGATACCGGGGCCGGGAATTGATTTCTTGAATCCGTCTGCATTGATAAATACATCTGCAACGCAACCATAAATGTTGGCGCCCATTTCGAGTGCCAGTTCATCATCAAAAAGAATCAGAAATTGTGAACCTTCCGATAGGGTGAAACCGCAGTTTTCTGCAAAGGGTCTGCAGGCACGTCGGTAGTCTGGCTCCTTTGATTCATAGCCATCAAGCTTTTTCAGCGCTTCATCTTCGGCTAAAGCACCCATGGTGCGATAACCTTCGATGACATCCGGTGTGAGGGGAGCTTCACTCGATCCGACCAGCACGGCCCTGAACTTCCCGGAGCGAATATCCCCAATTCCCTGTCTCAGGTTATAGAGAAATGTTGCACATGCGCCGATATTTGCACCGGTACTGCCCACACTGCCTAGAATATAGGCGTTGACAAAATCAGCAGTCATTTGCGCGAGTCCGAGTGCCAGGTTCTTGGAACTGACTCGCTTGCCCATCAGCCCGGACTGCAACATGCCTCCAGAGCCATTCGTGTCGAGTTGTCCCATTGCGCTACTTGCGTAAATGGAGATCTGATCCGCGGGAACACGGTCCCTGACATCCTGCCAGCTGATGCCCAGAGATTGAATTGCGTCCGATGCGCCGTATACAGTGAGTTGCAATCCACGCGGGTGGTTGCGGCTCTGGTACAACTTTTGTGGATGGAAACCCGTGGGTAACTGCCCTGCAGACTGGACCTTCGATACGCGAGTATCGGGAAGCATGACTTCCAGATCGGTTTCCACTGTCACGAGGGCTTTACTTTTGTCAGTAGTGTCCACGTTCCAGTTGGCAGGGAGATTGTCCGGCAACTGATTTGGTGGAATCGTGAAAGAAACTGGCCCACCAGGAGGGGCAGACAATTTGGCTGTTTTGTTCAGGCGAATGGAATTCGCGTCAAACAGGTTGCTTTCCAGCTTCCGGATCAGGGTATGTCTGGTGATAAAGTCATGATCGTCCTTGCCGTCCATTAATGCAGCAAGCGCGGCGAACGTTCGGTCACTAGCCTGAGTGTCGAGCTTGTCGATTACAAGCCGTCGATAAGCGTGATGTCCGGAACTACGACCAGCTGGGTTGATCCCGCCAAAGCCGACTATAACAGGCAGGTGTGACAAGAATCTGACTCCTGAATTGAATTTGGAATTGTACGTGGTTGCCTAAACCATTTCTATGGCGATGGCAGTCGCTTCGCCTCCTCCGATGCACAGTGCTGCAATGCCTCGCTTCTTGCCAAGCTTCTTCAGCGCATACATGAGCGTCACAATGATTCGTGAACCCGTTGAGCCTATGGGGTGTCCCTGAGCGCAGGCCCCGCCGTGAATATTGACCTTTTCCGGATCTAGCCCAAGTTCACGAATGGCTAACATGGTTACCATGGCGAAGGCTTCATTGATTTCGAACAAATCAACCTCATCTTTTTGCCAACCGGTTTTGGTGAGCAATTTTTCGATCGCTCCGATTGGCGCCAACGTGAATTCAGAAGGGTCACGCGAGTTGGTTGTATGGGCAACAATTTTCGCCATGGGTTCAAGGTTAAGTGAATTGACCGCAGACCCGCTGGCAAGCACCAGTGCGGAGGCGCCGTCAGAGATGGAACTTGAATTTGCAGCGGTTACTGTTCCACCTTCTTTGAAAGCTGGTCTGAGTGTTGGAATCTTGTCGATATTGGCGTTTCCGGGTTGCTCGTCATCACTCACCACGTGCTCGCCTCGGCGCGTCTTTATCGTAACTGGAACAGTTTCATCTGCCAGGGCACCAGATTCAATAGCCGCCTGTGCTCGGTGCAGCGACTGAATAGCGAAGTCATCCATAGCTTCCCGGGTCAACTGATACTGGTCGGCCACATCCTGCGCGAAAGCACCCATCAGTTTGCCTGTTTTCGCGTCTTCAAGCCCGTCGGTAAACATACAGTCCAGTACTTCTCCGTGTCCCATGCGCATGCCACCCCTGGATTTTGGCAGCAGGTAGGGTGAGTTGGTCATACTCTCCATGCCACCAGAGACCATGACGTCATTTGTGCCGGCCTTGATCAGGTCGTGTGCCAGCATGGTTGCCTTCATGCCAGAGCCGCACAATTTATTGATTGTCGTTGCTCCCGAGGTGACAGGTATGCCTGCGTCTATCCCAGCCTGTCTGGCGGGCCCCTGGCGCAGGCCTGAGGGTAGAACACAGCCCAGAATCACTTCTTCAACATCATCTGCTGAAAGTCCTGCACGCTTGACGGCATCTGCAATAGCCGCGGTGCCCAGTTCTACAGCCGTGAGTTCTGCCAGTGCTCCCTGGAGTCCACCCATTGGTGTTCTCGCACCTGCTGCAATATATACGGCGCCATCGTTGGTATTTGTCTCAGACATATCTGTTCCTAATAAGTGTAAATTGTAAATTGAATTTGGGCTGACAGCAGGGCTGGTTACCATGCTGATTCAGGCTTCCGGAATATCAATTGCGCCGGGTTATCTTCTGCTGCTGGTGAAACCACCAGTGTTCCGGAGGATCAGCTTAGCGTCTTATAGGGTACGGGATTCGCTCGCCTAATGCTATGAAACCGCCTGTTCGAAATCAATATCGAATATCTCCTGATTGTCCGGGAAGGTGACGTTAAGCAGGAAAATAATTGATCCGGCGAACTCAGTCATTTCTCCTCGCTTTGAAGAGTCAATCAGGAGTTCCACACAGGCCACGACAATCAGATAACCTATCGCCTGGTAATTTTTCGGCATGGGGATCGCTAACCGGTTGATCAGTCGGGCAAAGGGGCCGTTCCGCGCCCTGTGTTGCCGGTACAGCGGGGTCATGACAAATAGATAGATAAGCATGGCCAGCGCAAGGCCGGTTCCAAAAATCACCTTGTTGATGCTGACCTTTTTGTCATTAACCTCAACCACCAGGTTGTGCAGCCCGGTTTCAGCCTGGCGGTTGTAATCGAGAAGTGCCTCAGGTGTCTCCCAGCCGAACACCCGTTGTCCCCAGGAAATTTCTTCACCCGCACCAAAAAGCCCAGCCAGGCCAACAAATCCAATCATGCCAAGGAAAAGGAGGGGCCGATGCCGCCGTAATCGCACCAGCCGGGTAATGCAGATAACAGCGACCAGGAACAACGAAACAGCTGTTATTGTTTCTGTAAACCCATCCTCGATAGTCAGTTGATAGCGAAAGGCGTCATGATTGAAGTGCGACAGGAATACGGAAAAGAGCAGAAAGGAACCGGCAAACGAGACCGCTGCTGCCTGTAGCGCCGGGTCACTGATACGGTGGATCAAACTGGAACCGGCTTTCCAGAGGCGAGACAGGCAGAAAATCGCAACAAGGGGATCCATCAGGTAGTCCCACAGGTTGCTGGATTCAAAAACCCCGAGACCGTAGCCAAAAAAGACAGCAGAAAGCAGTGTTGAGAGAAAGAACCAGCTTCTGAAGATACCCAGGAGAATGATCGAGAGCACCAGGGGCGCAAGCACGATCGGGTAGTAACCCTCCCTATAGAGGTCAAATTGTGAAAAACCAAGCGCACTCGGATACAGGAAAATGGATGCTGTGCCAACAATCAGGTAGAGGCGATTCAGGTCGGTGCGAATAGTTTCATGTGGGCTGATGTTGCCACATCGGCAGGCCATGTAGACCCCCAGAAGTACTAACGAAGTGATGCTCAAATTTCCTAACAGGCCTGCCAGGTAGTGCGCGAGGCTCAGGTCTGAAAATGGGATCAGGGAGGCGATAAATGCCAGAACTGTAAGCGAAATACGGTGTAGAGTTTGCGGCAGCCAGCGCTGGCCTAATATCAGCGCAGTGCATGCGATTAGCAGAGCATTGGATACGAGAGGCAGCAAACTTTGTACCGTGTCCATAGCAAGCGCCATTACCGGTTCTCCCCGGCAGCAGCAATTTTACCCCTGAGCCAGGCGTCATTAAAACGGATGTGCTTGATGGATTGATGATTCCAGCTGTATAGGAGGTCAAATATGCCATTTCTATCGCGAGTCAGGGTTGGGTATGAGTATTCGTAATCATGGCTTACGGGACTTACATCTTCGAATTCAAGTTGATGAAATACCTGCCAGCCTTTTTGTGTATCAGATATAGCCAGTTCCAGGCTGGATCTGCCCATCGTCGAATTGTTAACTACGGCTAAGATTCGATTGTCACCTATATGGACCGCGGTGATTGCGGCGTTTGGGTTGGCGATGTTCGACCTGGTTGGTTGTGACCAGGTGTTTCCGCCATCGGTCGTTTCGAATTCGAGCAAACGCATGGGTGGCTCACCGGCATATCGCATCAGGCCAGTCGCGTGGGAATCAGTGGTAGGGACAATAACAGGTTGCAGCGAATGGGCGCCGTCACTGAGTCGAATCTTGTCGATAACCCTGGCATCAGAATCAAGGCGAAGAATTTCGCCAAACTTTCCGAGAAACTCGTGGTAGACGGGCAGGCCGATGGTTCCGTCATGAAAATAGAAGGGCGGGTTCCTCACCAGTGTACTGAGGTTCAGGAAAGGTGAAGTCACCAGTTTCTTCACCTTACCCCAGCTCTGCCCCTGGTCATCTGACTCAACCAGGTTAATGGAACTGCCCGCCCAGCCGCCAACGGACACACTGACAAAGAACAACCAGGTTCTTCCATCAGTGCGGTGGAACCCGACTGGATTACCCACTTTGCGCACGAAGCGGGCAAGATCTCTCATTACTAATGGCGGGCTTAGCTCGGCAGTGGCGTTGCTCCAGGAACCAGCTTTAAATATGGCGCGGTATATCTGCACATCGTCAGCGCCTTCCTCGCTGCCGCCGTACCAGAAAGCAACCAGTTGGCCGTTTCTTGCAAAGGTGCTGGCCGCGTGTGCTTTACCTGTCTGCTCCTTTGAAGCAAAAGACTCTTCATACAGGGGGCCATCCCGTGTGTTTTGGATGACATCGGTTACTTCAAAACTGGAGCGGGTCACATGTGGAATCTGGAAATACCAGACGAGCAGGAACGAGGCGATTAGTACGAGTACAAGCACGCCTTTGCACATGAAATCTTGGTGGTTCACGGTGCGAGTCATCTATTCCCTATCTTGTGGTGGCCCCGAAGGTAGTTGCTGCATAATTCAGGATGAATTGTCATGGTCTGAATCTGTACCGTCAAGTCCTATGATATGCTGCGCGGTCTTGAAATTGAAACAGGGAAAGGAACCATGTCGACTAAAGCAGAACAGGCGCTGGAGGTATTTAAATCTTTTGAAGGTGAAGAGGAAGGCGTGAGTGAATGGTTTGAGGTAGACCAGGATCGAATCAATCTTTTTGCCGACGCAACCCTGGATCACCAGTTCATTCATATTGATCCGGAGAAGGCGGCTGAACTTTCCCCATATAAGGTGACCATTGCCCATGGGTTCCTCACCCTTTCGCTGATCGTCCACCTGGGGGATTCCATTCCGCCAAGAAAGCCCGAAGCCCTTGAGGGCGTCTATATGGGAGTAAACTACGGACTTGATAAGGTGAGATTTCCTTCACCTGTTCCAGTTAACTCAAAGATTCGTGCACGTCACACCCTGATGTCTGCGGAACTGAAGGGCACCGACACTATCCAGATAAAGCGTGAAGTGAAGGTCGAGGTAGAAGGATCCGAAAAACCTGCCTGTGTGGCGGAGTCTCTAATGCGCCTGATGTATGGCTAGAGAATTAACCTTCAGTATCCGTGTAAAGCTTGAATCAGTAATGCTGCTGCTTTCTATTCAGTCTTACAGGGTTTGCTGATTGATAGAATAGTAATTTGCTGAAACTGAACAGGGAACAGTATGAGCCTTATCACCAGGGATGATCTGATACAGAGCATCCAGGACTCACTGCAGTATATCTCCTATTACCACCCGGCTGATTTTATCAGGGCGATGGGTGAGGCCTATGCCAGGGAAGAGTCTGCGGCGGCCAGGGACGCCATGGCCCAAATACTGGTTAATTCACGCATGTGTGCCGAAGGGCATCGACCCATCTGCCAGGACACGGGCATCGTTAATGTTTTTGTGTCGGTCGGTATGGATGTTCGCTTTGAAACCGATATGTCATTTGAAGACATGATCAATGAAGGTGTCCGGAGAGCCTATGCGTTACCGGACAACGTGCTGCGGGCATCGGTTCTCGCTGACCCGACGGGTAAGCGTATCAATACGAAGGACAATACGCCGGCAGTCATTCATACCGAGCTGGTTGTTGGTGAAACAGTCGAGGTCAGGATTGCTGCCAAGGGTGGCGGTTCTGAGGCCAAATCAAAGTTTGTGATGCTGAACCCAGCAGACAGTATCGTTGACTGGGTTCTCAAGACGGTACCAACCATGGGCGCTGGCTGGTGCCCGCCAGGGATGCTGGGTATTGGCATTGGGGGCACGTCGGAAAAGGCCATGCTGCTGGCAAAACGTGCCCTGATGGACCCTGTCGATATCCATGAACTGCAGGCAAGGGGGCCTGCTTCCCGTATTGAAGAACTGCGCCTTGAACTGTTTGATAAAGTGAATGGACTTGGTATTGGTGCCCAGGGTCTTGGCGGACTGACAACAGTGCTGGACGTAAAAATAGCGGACTATCCCACCCACGCAGCAAATCTGCCCGTTGCCATGATTCCGAACTGTGCGGCCACGCGGCACGTGCATTTCACGTTGGATGGATCGGGGCCAGCTGAACTTACCCCACCCAACCTCGATGACTGGCCGGAAGTGACCTGGGCGGCTGGCATCGGTTCAAGAAAGGTAAATCTGGATTCAATTACCCGGGAAGAGATAGCCCAGTGGAAGCCTGGTGAAAGCCTGCTGCTGTCGGGCAAGATGTTAACCGGAAGAGATGCCGCCCACAGACGGATACGTGACCTCTATGCCGAGGGAGAGTCACTTCCGGGCGGTGTTGATCTAAAGGGCAGGTTCATTTACTACGTGGGTCCTGTGGATCCGGTTCGTGATGAAGTGGTTGGTCCTGCCGGTCCGACGACTGCTACCAGGATGGATGGATTTACAGACTTTATGCTGGAACAGACGGGTCTGCTGGGTATGGTCGGGAAGGCCGAGCGGGGTCCGGTTGCAATCGATGCCATCAGCAAACACAAGGCCGTCTATCTCATGGCTGTAGGTGGTGCTGCATTTCTTGTTTCTAAGGCCATACGTAAATCCAGGGTAGTCGCTTTCGAAGATCTTGGTATGGAAGCGATCCATGAATTTGAGGTCGAGGACATGCCGGTTACCGTTGCAGTTGATTGCCGTGGTGAATCGGTTCACATCAGTGGTCCGCGCGAATGGCGGGCTAAAATAGGCATGATCCCGGTGGAACAGGGCTAGTTATATTCCTTCGCTTGTAAATATCAATAAAATCATAAAGTTATAGTTGTTTTCTTGTGGTGATTCATTGAAAGGTTTTAGCCGTTGCGGTACCCTTGCGAACTTGAATCCACCGTAACAAGCAGCTTCAGAGCTAACAGTGTCAATAGCCCTTTTCCTTCTGTTTGAGCGGGCACTAGAAGCTGCCAGGTATCGGAAAAGAAATCATATGGTTCAGGAACCAGCCTCTATCGATCTTTTGTACCAGAATGCCGAAAATCTGGCTCAGGCTTTTTCACTGTTTCCACGAAAGGAGCCGGCGTCCGTCATTAACGGCTTGCTGACTGAGCACCAGATAGAAATCAAACTGGACCAGCTGCACAATATGGAAATTGATGCCTATATTGCGGCCACAGTTGCACCAACCGAAGAATCCACCAGGCCCGGTGCGCGCGATGTAATCAATGCACTGGGAGCACCGGTGCATCATGAGAAAGATTTTGGTCCCCTCTATACCTGTGAACTGGAAATCGATTTTCATGGGACCATGCGTACAGTTGGTTTTATTACCCAGGACAGAGCGCATGCAACCGGTGTTTGGGGACCGGAACACCATACGGAAGCCGCAAAAATAGCCCGTGGATTCGCCATTCGTTCTATGCCTATTGTTACCTTTATGGACACACCTGGTGCTGATCCATATGAGGAAGCTAACAGCAGCAATCAGGCGCACTCAATATCGAAACTGATTACTGAGCTGTGTCATGTGGATGTGCCGACTTTGGGTATCATAATAGGCCAGGGATACTCCGGCGGGGCAATTCCTCTCGCTGCCAGTAATATGCTCCTGTGCCTTAGAACCGGTGTGTTCAATACCATCCATCCTCGCAGTCTCGCCAACCTGGTGCGGCGATACAACTTGTCTTGGCAGGAGTGTGCGAAGTTCGTTGGGGTTTCCTCATACGAACTCTATAAGCAGGGAAATATCGATGGGATTGTCGATTACGATCCGGGAGAAGATGACAAGATCGATAATCTAAGGAACGTTATTGTTTCAGGAATTCTGTCCATTGAAGACAGCGCCAAAGACTTTGTTTCAGAACACCCGGAAATACTTGACCACTATCATCGGAACATTCATCGGTATCTGCATATGTCCGAAACCATGGTTGCAGTGCATGCAGATTCTCCTTTGAAGTTGCGGACTTCGCCCACGGAGTATCCAAACGTTTTCGGTGTGGCATTGAGGCATCTTCGTTACCTGGTACTGCGCAGGCGAATCAAAGCAACTTCTACCACCCAGTATGGACGCCTGGTGGACAGTGAGATTCCGGAAGGTGAACTCGATAAGCGAGTGCATCGTGAGCGTCGAGAGGCATTCCTCGGCTGGTTACAGGAGCCCGATAAGGTTCTCTACGAGGACTCACTCAATAAGGTGTGGAAGAACTTCGTTGATAAGCGATCCCAGGTGGGCGATGAGCGCGGAAGGATCGCTCAGTTGATTTTCGGAGAACCAGGGCAAAACTACGAGAACGCCAGGAAAGATCTATGCCTCGTCGCCGGGTTGCATTTGTACAATCGATGGAAGGCAAGCTCAAAAGACAATATCGCGGCCCTGATTCGGCACCTGGAGGACGATGAATCCAATTCATACCTCCTGGAGACCAGTGATATTGGCAATGTTAAAGACCTGCTTACAGTCATGGGTACAGGAGAGGGTGCATTCATAGTAATGCTGAAGAGCCTGTTCAGTTTTGAAGGTAAAAAACTGTTTGATCAGGAATTCATTGATGAGAAGAATTCAGAATTTCTTCTCAGCCAGCTTGTTTCTGAACTTAACCTGATACTGGAAAGTGAAAACCTGTATGAGGCATCACTGTTAGAAGGACAGAACCTGTCAATACAAACGCAGGATCTGATCGCTGTACTCGAAGAAGCAAAAAGCAATATTCCCCTGAATCGACTTCTACTCGAAGATGTTCTGTGGCCTCATGTAGAAAGAAAGGCTGAGGCGACGTCGGAGACTAGTGACAAGGATGAGACCATCCTTGATGTCATTCAAAGTGAAGATGTACGTGACGGGTTCGCTATTGAGTGCCAGAACCTCATTGTGTTCAGCATCGTTTATGAGAACCTGATAGGCGATATGGTCTCTGTTGCTCGTCAGGCGCATGAGTCGAGGACCCTGTCGGCACAGTTTATCGAACAGCTTCTAAAGCGCTCCGTTGATGAAGCATGTGCCCTTACAACTTTCACCGGCGCTGAAAAGGAAGAGATAGAAAGACGATTCGCAGAGTGGATTGAGCAGCTTGCGGGTCATAGTGGTTGCGCGTCATTCCTGAAGTCGGTCGAAGAATGGATAAGAGTCGTCCACAAGGACAAGTCAGATACACTGTTTGTCGTTATCAGTTTCTTTTTCGAGAAATTGCTTCCCGAGTATTACGCCTCCATAAGAACTGGCAGGCGATTTGACGGGAAGATAGAGCCCGTAAGAATTGGACGGCGAAAGGACTTCTGGAATCGGCTTACCATTGCCTATCGTGACCTCTTGTTCCATGAGTTGCTGACGCGAGAAAAGCGAAGCAGGAAGACTACCTTCGATACTCTGCTGGAGCGATTCGTTGATAGTTTCGAGGAGACCAGCAGTACATTGATGTCTGCCAACCCGGTTTCATTCCCAACCTTCAGGGCTTCTATTGAATCTGCACTAAATAATGATATCAGGCCGCATGGTCTGATTACCGGAATTGGTGACTTCAAGACGGAGACAGGTCGTTACCCTGTGGGGCTTGTCATTTCCAATGTGCACTTTCAGGCTGGCAGCATCGACAATTCAGATTGCGCCCGATTCTGTAACCTGCTGGTTGAATGTGCGCGAAAACGCCTTCCCGTCATCTGTTTCATTTCATCCGGTGGAATGCAAACAAAGGAAGGCGCAGCTGCGCTGTTTACCATGGCAGTCATCAATGACAGAGTGACACGCTTTGTTCGTGACAACGATTTACCGATCATCATGTTCGGTTTTGGCGATTGCACCGGTGGTGCCCAGGCAAGCTTCGTTACTCACCCGCTTGCGCAAACTTATTATTTTACCGGTAGCAGTATGCCCTTTGCCGGTCAGGCAGTGGTCGAGCGGAATTTGCCCTTTACCTGCCTGCTCAGTAATTATCTGTCACTGACGTCCGGTGCCATGAGAGGGCTGGTGAAGCACCCATTTGCCATGGAACTGGATAAGGAACTGCGTGCTGTAGATCCAGCGATACCATTACCCACTGAGACCATTGAGCAGGTTGTTGACAGGATCATGGCAGGCTCACTGGCGGCGGCGGAACCTGTCGTACTCCAGCATTCCACGTCAGACGAAGACCTCATCAGGCCTATCCAGCGCATCCTTATTCATGCCCGGGGGTGTACCGCCGTCAAACTGGTGTCCAGGGCCCAGGAGTTCGGTTATGGCGTGGTGTTGGTGCAGTCTGACCCGGATATGGATTCTGTACCGGCCGATATGGTTCGTGATCGCGAGGGTGATGTGCTCGTTTGTATAGGCGGGAATACTTCGGATGAAAGCTACCTCAATGCGTTAAGTGTTCTCAGTATTGCTGAAGCTGAAAAGGTAGATTCATTACACCCTGGCATAGGTTTCCTGTCGGAAGATCCAAACTTTGCCAATCTGGTCAGGCAGCATGGCATCAACTTTATTGGCCCAACCGTATCCAGCATGGAAACCATGGGCAACAAGTCAAATGCCATCAGTACTACCATGAGCAATGATGTGCCAGTGGTTCCGGGAAGCCACGGTATTGTAGACACGGATGAAAAGGCCGCAGAAATTGCCGAGCAGGTTGGCTATCCAGTCTTGCTTAAGGCAGTGCACGGTGGGGGTGGCAAGGGTATTCAGCTCGTTGAGCGTCCGGAATTCATTCACCGCCTGTACCACCAGGTTACCAGGGAGGCAAAGAGCGCTTTTGGTAACGGGGACGTTTACATAGAAAAGTATGTGATCTCCCTGCGTCACATTGAAGCTCAAATTTTGCGCGATACTCACGGCAATACTCATGTTCTCGGTATACGCGACTGCAGTGTGCAGCGCGACAATCAGAAACTCATGGAAGAATCAGGTTCGACCATGCTGCCTAAGAAGCTGAGAGACAGTGTTCTACTTCATGCGGCTAAAATTGCTGATGCGGTGGACTATACCGGAGCGGGCACGGTTGAATTTATCTATGACCTGCCTAGCGATGCGATCTATTTCATGGAGATGAACACCAGGTTGCAGGTGGAACACCCGGTCACGGAGATGGTTACCGGTGTTGATATTGTTGAGCAACAGTTTCGTATTGCCGCAGGTGAATCCATTGCGGATCTGAAGTTTGCTGAAAAGGGCTACGCGCTGGAAGTGCGTGTAAATGCAGAAAAAGCTGTTTTAAATGCCGGAGGTGAGGTTTCCTTCACCCCCACGCCTGGAGAAATAACCGCATGCGAGTTGCCTGAGGAGGATCAGTTTGCGCTGATTTCCTTTGCCGGTGAGGGGAAGGTTGTATCACCTTTTTATGACAGCCTGATTGTTCAGATTATCTGCCATGGCAGCAGTCGAAAGGATGCCATTAACAAGATGTACAATTATCTTGAAAAGGTAAAGATTCATGGAATATGTACCAATATCAGTCTGATTAAGAGAATTCTGAAGGATGAGATCTTTCTTAAAGGGGACTACGACACAACCTATCTTCCAGATTTTCTAACGAGAATAGATGCAGCTGAGCTGATCGCGGAAATAGAGGAAGCTTCTGGCTCCTCTGGCGTTGACCTGGATCTTGAAATGCTGAAAATTGAAGGCAGTGATGAACTCAAGGTGCTGTCGCCTTCCACGGGAGTTTTCTACAGAACTCCATCACCATCCGAACCGGAATATGTCAACGTGGGGGACGTCATCGCGACCGATGATGTTTTGTGTCAGCTGGAAGCAATGAAGATGTTTACCCCGGTCAATCTGAACAGCTTCTCATCCAGTGTTGGGGAGGTCTACTCGTCTACTCAAAAATACCGAATTACGCGTATTAATCTGACTTCAGGACAACAGGTCAACGAAGGGGATTTGCTGTTTGTAATAAGACCTCTGGCGGGTGAAGAGGCTGCTGCATAGTTGCTGTCATTTGTGCTTCTCGTTCCTCTAACAGGTTGCTGAAAAAGTGCTTTCCTGCACTTTTTCAGGGTCGCGGGCCTCAACCCGCTCGCGTCAAATCAACTACTTACTTCGTTGATTTGCGGCCGATACATCCATGTATCGGTCTAACAGTCTGCTTTTCAGCAGCCTGCTATTAGGCAAGTTCGTATACACCTTTCCCTAAGTAGATAAAGCCGATTATCAGGATTATGTATCGGCCGATGGTTTTGAACTGATCATCGGAAATCTTTTCGACCAGCTGTTTGCCCATCCAGTTGCCAGCGAGTGCGGCAATAATGACGGCCGGAAACACCCAGACCGGAAGCTCCTGGCTGACGATTCCCATCAGAAACGAGTAATAGACGAGCTTGATGATATGCCCGAGTGTCTGGGTCACAGCTTTGGTGCCTAGAATTTCGTGACGAGTCAGGCTGCTCTTAATGTAGAAGATGTCCAGCACTGGCCCTGAGGCGCCAGCCAGCATCTGCGCCGTGGTGACAAGGAGGCCAGAAATGAAAGCCACGTGTCCTTTTTGCATATCGAGATTGATAGAGGTGGGCAGCACGAGGGAAATCAAGGGGAATGACCCGATAAGGATAAAAACGAGCCCAATGTCGGGTACGAACGCTGTTACCGAAAAAATGGCAAGTACCAGAAGTGCGCCGAGGGTGTAAGGCACAAGCACTGTCCAGCGAATATGACGGCGATACAGCCACACTCGCGAACCATTAGAGAAGGCCTGTGCAACACCATGTAAGACCATAGCGACAGGTACAGACAGGAAGAACCCAAATACGCCCATCAGGATCATTCCACCTGCCATGCTCAGCACCCCGGATACCAGGCTGGTCAGGAGTGTTGTGGCGACTAGAATGACATAGATCATGGCGAATCCACTGCTTAGGCCGGGCGATTGTCTTTGATATCAATGAATGAGAAAAGAGAATAGTTGGAATAGAATACTTGTCTTGCTGGAATAGATTAATGCTCAACTATGATTGGATTGGTAAATAAGAGAGGCTGCTGCCCGCGATGATTGAGAATCTTGAGACCCTGTTGGCCCTGTCAAGAGCCGGCACCATGATGGAAGCGAGTACCGACCTGCGCATTTCACAATCTGCTGTCAGCAAGCGAATAGCGGCATTGGAGAAATACTACGATAGAAAGCTTGTGCAGAAAAAAGGCCGCCGCGTTGAGCTGACTCGCCATGGGCGAAAGCTTGTAGATCGGGTGTCACCCATACTGTCAGAACTCCGCGACATGTTCATTGATGATGCCGCGAGTGGCAGCGGAGAACTGGTCATAGGTGTCTCTGATGCCATCCTGTCTTCCTGGGGACCTGAAGTATTTTTCAACTGCAAACTGGAAATGCCGGATGTCAATTTTGTATTTCATACCCACAGGACGCCTGTAGTACTGGATAGGATTCGTTCCGGCGAATTTATGATAGGTGTCTGTACCGGCTCTGATGATCTGGATACCGACCTTCAATCTGAAGTACTTACACAGGAGCCAATGGTTATTATCCCATCTGGCTGTACCCACATGACCTTTCCGAAGAAAGGCGAGCTGGGAGTGATAACGATTGAAGACTATTCGGGTGCCTGGCGGTCCTTTAAAGATGAGGCGCAGCGGCTTAGGATACACCGTGAGGTTTCGCTGGAATCATTCTTCAGCGTTGCGCAAATGGCGATAGCGGGGTTTGGCCATGGCATGGTACCCATTGGCGTGGCCAGAACCTTGAAAGTACCGGAAGCCTGTCTAATTAACCTGGGTGACAAGGGCTTAACTCGCCCTGTTAGATTCGTTGCCCGAAAATCAACCTACGCATTGCCAGTGGTTGCAAACTTCTATCAGTCTCTGGCGGCGAAACTCAAAAAATAGAGTCTTCCTCCTCATCATCATCCATTGAAACAAGTGAAAGACCCTGCAGGCTACCCTCCTCGTCCATTGTCGCCTCTTCTACCACTGCCGGTTTTGCTTCAGGTTTTGTTTCAGGTTTTGCTTCAGGTTTTGCCTTGGCCTTTGGTGCTGCTTTTTCCTCGCTTTCTGCTTCGGCTTCGCCCTTGGGTTTTTTCTTGTCGAGGGTGATTCGCAGACGCAGGTTATTCTTGGAGTCGGCGTTCTTCAGGGCTTCTTCGAGGGTAATCTTGCCCTGTTTGAACAGCTTGAACAGCGCCATATCGAAGGTTTGCATGCCCTGCTCGCCGGATTTCTCCATCAGCTCCTTCAGGTCGCCTACCGCGCCTTTAGCAATCAGGTCAGCAGCCCGCGGCGTGCCTAGCAAAATTTCAATTGCGGCAGCACGTTTGCCGTCAACTGTAGGAATCAGTCGTTGAGAGATAATGCCGCGCATATTAATGGACAAGTCCTGAAGCAGCTGTATGTGCCTTTCTTCCGGGAAGAAGTTGATGATTCTCGACAGTGCCTGGTTTGCATTGTTGGCGTGCAGGGTAGACAAACAAAGGTGGCCGGTTTCAGCAAAAGCAAGTGCGTGCTCCATCGTTTCCATGTGTCGAATCTCTCCGATAAGGATTACGTCTGGTGCCTGCCGCAGGGTATTTGCCAGTGCATCATGGAATGAGTGTGTATCGGTGCCTACCTCACGCTGGTTGATGATGTTTCCCTTGTGGGGATGCCTGAATTCCACCGGGTCTTCTATGGTAATGATATGGCCAGTGGACTTAACATTTCGAAAGTCGATAAGCGCTGCCATCGAGGTGGACTTTCCTGAACCGGTGCCACCCACGAACAGGATCAGTCCCAGCTTGGACATGATAAGTTTCGGCAGTACCGGTGGTAACCTCAGGTCCTTGACCTGGGGCAGGGAATCACCAAGTCGGCGGATGACCAGGGAGGTCTCATTCATCTGCTGGAAAATATTGACCCGGAATCGGCCCAGACCTTCTCGTGAAATAGCGAGATTCATTTCCTGGGTTTTCAGGAACTCAGCCGTTTGATCCTCAGTCATCAGGACCTTGGCAATGTCCAGTGTCTCACCGGGTTGCATGGGTCTTTCCGAGAGCTTGTTCAGGGTACCGTAGAATTTGGCACTGGGGGGAGCACCAGTGCTGTAGTAGAGATCAGAGCCTTCTTTGTCGAATAGAATCTTGAGGCATACTTCTAAATCAGGTTCTCCCAACATACTGGTACCAGTTCGGGGAAAAATAGAAGTGTTTAGGATAATACTGAAAGCTTGTTTTTACTACCGCCAATCGCATTGCGGCAATCGCATTGTGTCAATCACCTAGATCAATACTGCTTTGTTCATCAGAGGCCAACCCGGCTCGGTATTGCTAGCCATAGTGAAAGGTATTCCCGCCGTCATCCGTCAATGTCAGATGGTTTCTTTCCGCCGCCTCAGTGAAACCAACCTGCTTGGCCGCAATACCGTATTCGGCGGCTATATCAATGACTGCATTGACACTGGGGCCCGGCACATAGACTTCCATGCGGTGGCCCATATTAAAGACCCTGTACATCTCGTCCCAGCCGGTGCCCGATGCAGATTGAATGGCTGAGAAAACTGGGGGTGTTTCAAACAGATCATATTTAACGAAGTGGACATTTTGACCAAATTTCAAGCATTTGGTTTGCGCGCCACCGGAGCAATGAATCAGTCCTCGAATTTCCTGGGGCATTTCCCGGAGCAACTTGTATATTACGGGCGCATAGCTGCGGGTGGGGCTGAGCAGGGCTTCTCCGACGCTAAAACTGGAGCCAGGAATGTCATCATTGAGTTTGTAGGGTCCACAGTAGATTAGGTCGTTATCTATGTTGCTGTCGTAGGTCTCAGGGTATTTTGCTGCATAGTAGTCGGACAAAAGGTCGTGCCGGGCGCTGGTCAGGCCGTTACTGCCTATGCCACTGTTTTCCTTTGTTTCGTAGTTTGCCTGCCCCGTCGATGCAAGTCCCACTATCGCGAGATCTGGAGCGATTTCGTTGCGTATTACATCCTTCTTTTTCATGATGGTGACAGCGCAGGAGTCGACCACAATGGACCCCGTCAGATCGCCAACATCTGCCGTTTCCCCACCACCAGAATGAATATTGACCCCCTGGTCTCGGAGCTGGGCCATGAAGGTTTCACTGCCTTCAATGAGTGCTGCTATTACTTCTCCCGGGCAGTTAAGGGCATTCCTGTTGATGGTGTTGGAAATAAGGATGCGTCCGTTTACACCGACACAAAGTAAATCGTCCAGGTTCATGACAATACTGTCCTGGGCGATGCCATGAAAAACGACAGGGTCACCTGATTCTTTATATTGCAGGTAGGCAATGATCGATTTGGTGCCACTGCCATCGGCGTGGATGATATTGCATTTTTCCGGATCCCCCCCCAGGTAATCTTCTGTGATCTTGCAAAATGCACCGGGTATGGCCCCTGCATCCATGCCGTCCACCACCTTGTGAACCTCGGACTTGTCAGTACTCACACCACGTCCCTGGTAGCGTCCACCGTCATGGGCGCTAACGACATATCCAGATCTATCCATTGCCCTGACCAGGCCGCGGAATTCCAGTTGTCGCAGGGCCTTGGCGACGGTGTTGGTAGCGATCCTGTTCTCGCTGGCAAGCTTGCGAATACTGGGCAGCTTTTGTCCAGCCGCTAAATCACCTGTGTTGATCGAGAAATGAATCGCATCAATGATTTGCTGGAATACGGGTATTGAAGAAGTGGTGTCGATATTGAGTTTCACGCCGCACCTCATGGCTGTATTACGATAATGATACAGATATCTGTCGAGCCTTAACAGCACTTGCCTTGAATACTGATGAATTCATCGAATGCTAGTGAATCGGGCGTTTGGCAGGTGAATCACCTATAATGCGCGCTCTCAAATTGGACCAAAGGCACATGGTACAGATTGTCGACTATGACGCGGGAAATGTGAGGAGCGTCCAGCGCGCTTGTAAGTATGTTGGTATTGATGCGCAAATCACAGCCGATCCCGAAATACTGCTCAAATCCGACAAGGTCATATTCCCCGGAGTTGGTTCTGCCGTGAGTGCTGTTGATACGCTGCAGGCGCGCGGGCTGGATGAAGCACTCAAAGAGTTTTATCAGAGCGGCAAACCCCTGCTGGGCATTTGCCTGGGGCTGCAGATTACCCTCGAATATACGGAGGAGGGAAGCAGGGACTGTTTGGGTCTTTTGGAAGGTGCATGTGAGAGGTTCAATTTTACTGACGGATCAATCAAGGTGCCCCATATTGGCTGGAATGAGGTTGAAGTCGTGCAGTCTCATCCCATGTTAAAGAATATCAGATCCGGTGATGAGTTCTATTTTGTGCACAGCTACTTTGCAAAACCGAGTGAGTCTGGCTGGATCCATGGGGTGACAGAATACGGTGACAAGCAATTCGCCAGTATTCTCGCCAGGAACAACCTGTTTGCTACCCAGTTCCATCTGGAGAAAAGTGGTGAACTGGGTCTGAAGCTGCTGGCTGAATTTGCTGACTGGCAGGGTGGCTCATGTTAAGCAAACGCATCATTGCATGCCTTGATGTGCGCGACGGCAAGCTTGCCAAAAGTGTACGCTTCGTCGATACAAAAGATATTGGTGACCCCGTAAGCAAGGCAAAGGAATACTATGAAGATGGTCTGGATGAGCTGGTGTTTTACGACATCACCGCCTCCAGTGAAGAGCGAAATACCATGCTCGATGTGGTTAGCAATGTTGCTGAGCAGGTCTATATCCCTTTGTCTGTCGGCGGTGGAATTCGGACGGTTGATGATGCGAACCGCTTGCTGTGGGCAGGCGCTGAAAAGATTAACGTGAATTCTGCAGCCGTTAAAAGGCCAGCGCTCATCGCTGAATGTGCGCATTCGATAGGCACCCAGAATACGGTGCTTTCAATGGATATCCTGAAAGTGGAAATGGGCCGGGAGTTTCCCAGTGGCTATGAAATTGTCATCAATGGTGGACGTACCCCAATGGGGATTGATGCACTGGTGTGGGCGCTCAAAGGAGAAGAGCTGGGTGCCGGTGAACTGGTCGTTAATTCCATTGATGCTGACGGTACGCGGGAAGGGTATGAAATTAACCTGACCAGGATGATTGCCGAGGCAGTCTCGATCCCAGTGATCGCTTCCGGCGGTGCCGGGAAACCCGAGCACTTGTATGAGGTATTGACGGAAGGCAAGGCAGACGCTGCGCTGGTCGCTTCCATGGTACATTTTGGTGAATACACCGTGAGTGGGCTCAAGAAGTGGCTCCATGACAAGGGCTTGAAGGTAAGACTAAGGTATTAGTTCGTATTTTGTGGAAACACAAAATACGAACTAGTCAGCTGTTGCAGCGAAGCGAAACTGATTTTTTTGGACAAATTCCATGATAGAAACACGACTGGAAGACCTGGAAACAAAACTGGCATTCCAGGAAGACCTGATTCAGAAGCTTGACGATGCATTGGCAAGTCAGCAACAGCAGCTACTGGAAATGCAGCACAAGATGGGGTTGCTGATTGAACAGGTAAGAATGGTAGAGAAGACCATACCAGAAGCACCGGAACCACCACCGCCACATTACTAGGCAATTCAGAAGGGGCTCGTGAGAACAGGCGCCCAGAGGACAGATATGAAAGCAGTCGTAGTTGATGAAGACAACGGCCTTCACTGGCAGGATTTTGAAACAGCTGTAGCGAATCCTGATGAGGTGCTAATCAAGGTGCATGCAACTGCCATTAACAGGGCGGACCTGATGCAGAGGCAGGGGTTTTACCCGCCGCCACCAGGAGCGAGCCAGATTATGGGGCTTGAGTGTGCCGGTGAAATAGTGGCTATCGGAGGAAATTGCAGCAGATTCGCTGTGGGCGACAGAGTATGCGCATTGCTCGCTGGCGGCGGCTACGCACAATATGCAACCGCGCATGAGGGCAGTGTTCTGCCCATTCCCGGTGGTCTGTCATTTGCTGAGGCTGCCAGTCTGCCCGAAGTGTTTGCCACAGCCTGGCTAAATCTGTTTATAGAAGCTGGGTTGCAGCCAGGAGAGAAGGTGATCCTCCATGCAGGCGCGAGTGGAGTAGGCACAGCAGCCATTCAACTCTGCAAGAGTTTTGGCTCACCCTCTTTTATTACCGCTGGAAGCGACGACAAAATAGACAGTTGTATCCAGCTGGGTGCTGAAGCCGGTTTTAATCGGCATCAGGGCTCATTCCTCGACAAAGCCAAAGAGTTTGGCGGGGAAAGTGGCATCGATGTCATTCTCGACCCGGTCGGTGGAGCCTACCTTAAAGATAATTTGAAGCTGCTTGGTCTGAATGGGCGGCTGGTAATGATCGGCCTGATGGGTGGAAGCAGGGAAGAAATAGACCTTGCGGCACTGATGATGAAGCGTATTCGGGTAATCGGGTCCACGCTCCGAACCAGGCCGGTAGAAGAAAAGGCAAAGGTGATGAGTCAGCTTTATGAGAGAGTCTGGCCAAAGATAGAAGCGGGAGAAATCAGCGCAACAATCGATGCCACCTTCCCCATAGAGAAGGCGGATGAGGCACATGAACTGGTTACCAGCGATGCCACGTTAGGCAAGGTGGTTATGTCAGTTATCTAACAACCCGGCGAGCGGGTATATCTACTTCCGGGGGATGCTGTGAGGATGCTAGACCTCTGCAACATCCTCCGCCTGAAAGCCTTTGTCAGTTTCAGAAATATCGAACTCAACTCGTGCACCCTGTTTCAGCGTACGGTAGCCTTCACCTCGAATCGAGCGAAAATGGACAAACACATCCTCACCCTCTTCCCTTTCGATAAATCCGAACCCCTTGGCGTCGTTGAACCATTTTACGGTTCCTGACTGTCTCTCAGACATGGCCAATACCTCTTTATTATTGTGCAGCCCTGCTCACCGGTATTTAGCTGGCATTCGGCTCACTACTTGAGTAAAACGCCAGCCACCAGCTATTAGCGCCGGCAGCATGGCTCGCATTAAGGCACAATCTTGAAATAGTGTGCAAGGCCTTTTTTTTGCCTTTTTAGAGGCTCTCTATGGTAGCTTTTTGATGTTGTAGCTTTGCAATGGCTGAAGATATATCTGCCAGCTTGTCCCGCTCCTTCTGCACTACTTCGGCTGGTGCCTTTTTGACAAAGTCAGGATTATTTATTTTCCCGTCTGCACGTTTTTGTTCTTTCGTTAATCGCTCGATTTCTTTTTGCAGACGAACTATTTCTGTTGCCTTGTCGATTAAACCACTCATTGGAACCAGTATCTGCATTTCACCGACAAGGTGAGTCGCGGCTACAGGCAGAGTGGCATCGTTGGCGAGCATCGTAAGTTCTTCCGGTTTGATCAGGAAGTCGAGTAACGAGCGGTAACTTTCGAGGAGTCGCTTTTCCCTGTCATCAGCATTGTAGAAAAGCACAGGGATCGGTTTCGACAATGAGATATCCATTTCACCGCGAATATTCCGAATACCGGTGACCACTTCCTTAATCCAGCTCATGTCAGCAATTGCTTCCTCATCAACAAGTGAGTCGTCAGCTTCAGGGTATGGCTGCAACATGACAGTATCAGCTGAACCACGAATGTCCTCCGGGATATGCTGCCAGATCTCCTCTGTCGTAAAGGGAAGAAACGGATGGGCGAGACGCAGGGTGCCCTCAAGGACGGTCAGCAGCGTGTGCTTTGTTCCTCTTTTTTCTTCTGCCGTTGCCTGCTCTGAATTTAAGATGGGTTTACTCAACTCCAGGTACCAGTCACAAAACTCAGCCCATATGAATTCGTAGAGTGCTTTCGCTGCGAGGTCGAAGCGGTAGGTTTCCATGGCAAGGTTTACGGCGGCTACCGTTTTTTGGAATTCTGCCAAAATCCAACGATCGGCGACCGTCAGTTTTCGTGCGGATTCGCTATCGAGTGATTCAGTATTTATAAAGACGAAGTTCGCGGCATTCCATAATTTGTTGCAAAAGTTGCGGTAACCTTCCACTCGCTTCATGTCAAAACGGATGGACCGGGCGCTCGATGCAATTGAGTAGAAGGTGAAGCGTAATGGGTCGGTGCCGTAGGCCATTATCCCATCGGGAAATTCTCTCCTGGTATCCTTTTCAATCCGGGACGCCATACGCGGCTGCATCAGGTTGTCGGTCCGTTTGTCCACAAGGTCATCGACAGAGATGCCATCGATGATATCCATTGGGTCAAGGCCATTACCTTTCGACTTGGACATTTTTTGGCCATTTGCATCCGTAATCAGTCCATGGATATATACTTTCCTGAAGGGTACTTCTCCCACGAATTTCAGCGTCATCATTATCATCTTGGATACCCAGATGCTGATAATGTCGTGACCGGTAACCATTATGTCGGTCGAGTGAAAGGTTTTCAGTTCGTAGGTTTTATCAGGCCAGCCGAGGGTAGAGAAGGTCCAGAGTGCGGAGGAAAACCAGGTATCCAAAACATCATCATCCTGGGTAAGTGCTAAGCCAGCAGGCAGGTTGTGCTTTTCACGTGCTTCCTCTTCATTCCTGGCGACGTAAACGTTTCCTTCATCATCGTACCAGGCGGGTATCCGGTGTCCCCACCACTGCTGTCGACTGACACACCAGTCCTGGATGTCGCGCATCCAGGCGAAATAGATGTTCTCCGCCTGTTTTGGGATGAAAACGATGTCACCATCTTCAACCGCCTTGATTGCTGGTTCTGCCAGGGGTTTGATGTTGACGAACCACTGGTCACTGAGGAACGGCTCAATAATTGTGCCGGACCTTTCTCCCCGGGGCACTGCCATCATGTGATCTTCAATCTTGTCAACCAGCCCCAGTGCTTCAAGATCAGCAACGACTTCCCGTCGCGCATCAAAGCGGTCCATGCCCTGATATTTTTCAGGCACATTTTCAGCCAGTGTCGCATCCTCATTGAGAATATTGATCAAGGCCAGGTCGTGACGGTTGCCGACCTCGTAGTCATTGAAGTCATGGGCAGGAGTGATTTTCACGCAACCGGTTCCGAACTCCCTGTCGACATAATGATCGGCAATAATGGGGATGGTTCTATCGGTCAGGGGCAGGGCAACTTCCTTGCCCACGAGTTTCGCATAGCGTTCATCATCAGGGTGTACAGCTACTGCGGAGTCACCAAGCATAGTTTCCGGGCGTGTCGTCGCAACGACCAGGTATTCACCACTCATGTCCGCCAGGGGGTATCGGAAATGCCAGAGGTTGCCCTTCTCTTCGGTCGACTCCACCTCCAGGTCAGAGATCGAGGTTTTCAGCAAAGGGTCCCAATTGACCAGTCGTTTTCCCCGATAGATCAATCCTTCCTCGTGAAGGCGCACGAATACTTCCAGAACCGCTCGCGTTAATCCTTCATCAAGGGTGAAACGCTCTGTTTCCCAGTTCAGCGAAGCGCCCAGCCGACGTAGCTGGCTGGAAATGGTGCCGCCTGATTCTTCCTTCCAGGCCCAGGCACGTTCCATGAACTTGTCTCGCCCCAGATCAGTAGGTTTGATGCCTTCTGCTGCGAGTTGCTCACTAATGATAAGTTGCGTCGCAATACCTGCATGATCGGTTCCCATCTGCCAGAGGGTTTGATCGCCCTTCATGCGACGAAGGCGGATCAGGGAGTCAACCAGGCTGTGCTGGAAAGCATGACCCATGTGCAGCGTGCCAGTGACATTTGGAGGCGGGATGGCGATGGAAAAAGGTGTGCCGTTGCCGGATGGAGCAAAGTGGCCTGCTTCTTCCCATTTCCTGTACCAGGCCTGTTCGAATTCCTGTGGTTGATACTTCTTCATTTATCTGATGATGGCGCGACAAAAGAGCGCGATTATACACCGCCGAGTGGGTTTGTCTCCGCGTTAAACGCTCTGATCATCTTCGTCTTTCGGGTCTTCTTCTGCCGGCTGAGCCAGCTCTTCGAGAATTGAACCCAGTTGGTCTGTCAGCTCTTCGCGAAGGCGGCGGCCTATCTCCTCGGTATATTCTTCCACCAGTTCATCGATAAACTTTGAAGAGTCAGCGCGAAACTCATTCAGTTGAGGCGACAGCTCTTCAAAGAGGTCCCGTGTGTCCGGATCATAATCTGGTCCGTGATCCGTTAAGGGTCGCTTCAGGCTCCTTTTTGTGGGCTTTGGTGGGGGCTTCAGTGGCAGATCCGAATTGAAGACCATCTCATTCAGAAGGGGAACCTGGGAAATTTTCTTCTGAAGGGGGCCCTGGGACTCTTTTTTATCATCAGACATTTTGCGGCTTCGCTGGTTGCTTTATTTCGTGGTATTGCAAACTGTACCCCCGATCCTTATAAAAACGGTAGTTTTGCCTTGCAGAATGACGGTTCTCATCTCCGAGTGGAACAATTTCAGCGACGCGGTCAAAACGGCTGAAGAAATCAGGGACTTCCCTTGAGAGATTAATAAGCACTTCCTGGTGTTCATCAGGTTCAACGTTGTGCCCGATTTTTATCGGGGCTTCTTCTGCGGCATTTTCCAGTGCGTGCGGTATGAATCGATCACCTCGAAAAGACCAGAGCAGATCGTCGAGCTCTATGGATTGCCTCTCGGACATGGTGTGTATATAGACTTTGAGCCCTTTCCGATAAACCTTCTCAATAAGACGGCAGGCAAAAAGCAGCGGCGCTTCATCGCTGTCAATCTGGTAAAAGTCTATTCTGGTCATTAATTTTCGTTTGCACGATCGTTAAGGTATTGAGTCAGCAGGGTAACCGGGCGACCGGTTGCACCCTTGTTCAGCCCGGCCCACTTGTAAGCAGTGCCGGCTATATCAAGATGTGCCCAGCGATATTTCTTGGTGTATCTGGCCAGGAAACAGGCAGCGGTGATGCTGCCGGCATCCCTGCCTCCCACATTCTGCATGTCTGCAAACGCACTCTTAATCTGCGTCTGGTATTCCTCCCAGATCGGCAGTCTCCAGACCCGGTCCAGTGTATTGTTACCGGCGTTAATCAAGTTGTTAGCCACTTCGTCTGCGTTGGAAAAGAGGCCCGTAGCATGCGTGCCAAGTGCGATTAAGCAAGCGCCGGTTAGGGTGGCGATATCGATAACCGTCACCGGGTTGAATTTTTCAACGTAGGTGAGCGCATCACACAGCAGCAGTCGACCTTCTGCATCCGTGTTGAGGATTTCCACCGTCTGGCCGGACATGGTCTTGACTATGTCGCCGGGACGGGAAGCTTTCCCGGAAGGCATATTTTCAGCGGCAGCAATCACTCCAACCACATTCATGGGTAGCTGCTGTTCGGCTATGGCTTTCATGGTTCCCAGTACGCTTGCCGCACCACACATGTCGTATATCATCTCGTACATCGTGCCACCCGGCTTCAGGCTGATGCCTCCACTGTCGAAGGTGACGCCCTTGCCAACAATGACATGGGGTTTGGCTCTTGGTTTCGCACCCTTGTGCTGCATGATGATCAGTTTGGCGGGTTCATCACTGCCGAGGCTTACAGAAAGAAAAGCCCCCATACCGAGTTTTTCCATATCCTTTTCTTCAAGGATGGTTGTTGTGATCGAGTCGTAGTCCTTTCCAAGCTGGATTGCTGCTGTTGCAAGGTACGCAGGCGTACAGAGATTGGCCGGCGTATTGGCAACATCCTTTGCAGCAGCAATGCCGATCGTTAATGCTTTTGCCTGGGTGATCGCAGCCGAAACTTCATCCTGGTCTGCTTTGTCAGCTAACTGGAAGTCAATAGACTCGATGGCAGGCGTTGATTCCGGTGGTTTACCTTTCATATCCGTAAAGCTATACAGACCCGCCTCGAATCGTTCGACCATACAGGTCGTCTTCCAGGCGAGATCCTTTTCACCCACTTCGGCTTCCAGCAGGCAGCACAGGGTATTTTTTGCTGAAATTTTCTTTATCTGGGAAATAGCGGCCATGGTAACTGATGCGAACCGATGGTCGTCGGCGGTGTCTATATTGCCCAGCCCTACCAGCAAAACTCTTGGTGAATTAACATTGGGAACGTCATGGAGCAGCAGGGTCTGGTTTGCCTTGCCCTGGATATCGCCACGTCTCAGGACTTTTCGGATATGCCCTTTGCTGGCCTTGTCCAGTAGTTTCGCGGTAGGCGAAAGCTGATTGTCCTCGTAAATGCCTACAACGATACATTGGGTCCTGGTTTTGCTTGGGATGCCTGCTTTGGTGCCATATTCCATGCGAACTCCTATAATCTTATGGGTGTGTTAGCCTGCATCAGTTGCGGGCTAGCTGAGTCTAAAAAAACATGTCACAGTGAAATCAAGTTAAACAAATTGGTTGAACCAGGTAAATCATAAAATGAAATATGCAGGCTAGAATAGTTTGATCCTGTTTAGATATTTTGCCCGTGAAGTATTTGTCTCGATGTTGGCGGTGACTTGTATTGTGCTGGTGATCTCCATGGGGTGGCGATTCAGTGGCTACCTGACTGATGCCGCCAACGGGTTGCTCAGCAAGAATGTCCTCTTCCTGTTGATGGCGTACCGGCTTCCCGGGTTTCTTGAACTGATCGTGCCCATTAGCTTCTATCTCTCTGTCATGCTTGCCTATGGCCGGTTTCACGCTGACAGTGAGATGGTCGTGCTGGAATCCTGCGGCATGGGCCCCGCTCGTCTGATTGGAGTCACCCTGATCCTGAGTTTCATTGTCGCCTTATTAACTGCTGTGGTGACCTTGTGGTTGAAACCTATGGGCGAAAGGGAGGTGGAACTGCTCCTTACGGGGCAAAGAAATCTGACGGAATTCGACACATTGGCGCCGGGTAGATTCCAGACGCTGCGCTCGGGCAAGCGTGTTACCTATACTGAGGACTTCACTGCTGAGGGCGAACTGTCTAGAGTATTTATTAATGAATACAAAGAGACAAACTTCTTTGGCCCGAAAAATGTGAATACAGTGGTATCTGAAACAGGAAGAACCCAGGTAGATGCCACTGGCAGGCGTTTCCTCGTGCTGAACGATGGTTATCGATACAGCGGCCAGCCAGGCCAGAAAAATTACCAGATCATCGAGTATGAGGAATATGGGCAACTGATTGCGAAGGAAGTTGCGAAAAAGCGTGAGCGGCGTCGGCGGGCAAAAAAACTGGATGAGCTGATGGGCAGCAAAGATATAAGGGACATAGCCGAATTACAGTGGCGTATATCGGTCATTCTTATGATCCCGGTGATAGCCCTGATGGCAATACCCCTTAGCAGGGTGAATCCGAGGCAGGGGCGATTTACTCGCCTGGTGCCCGGTATGATTATCTGTTTCCTCTATATCATCAGCCTCAGTAGTGCGCGATCTAGCCTTGCTACCAAAAACATGCCCATAGAGGCAGGCATGTGGTGGGTGCATGGCATTTTCATCTTTATCACCTATACCATCTTTCGAATGGACTGGCTCGGCTCAGTGTTTACCCGCTTCCTTGACAGATTTCGTTCCGTACCATGAAACAGCTTGATCTATACCTGGCGAGGACCGTGGGGCTGACCATGTCACTCGCTGTCTTTGGTATTGTCGGGATGCTGGCTATTTTCACTTTTATTGAGCAGATGGAGGATGTCACCAACAACTATAAGCTGGTTAACGTGGGCCAGTTCGTACTGTACAGTCTGCCCCGGATGTTCCATGGGGCGATCCCCTTCTCGGCCTTGATTGGTTGTATTGCGGGGCTGGGTTTACTGGCCAACAGCAGCGAGCTGATCGTTATGCGCTCGGCAGGTGTGTCAACCTGGTCTATCTCCTGGGGAGCTATCAAACCAGCACTGGTTCTGGTTGGGCTGGGTCTTTTTGTAGGCGAATACATTCTGCCGGACTTTGAACGGATTGCCAGGAATGACCGTACGCGGGCAATGTCTGATGAGAATGAGATAACCCCAGAATTCGGTTTTTGGTACCGGGAAGGGAGCATTTACATGCACTTTGACGAGGTTGGTCAGAGTGGCTTGTTGGAGGGTGTAAGCCATTTCTACTTTCGCGAGGGGGACGATCGGGAACTCGTCAAAACCATGTTTGCCGAGCGTGCAGTATTCCATGACATGGACAGTGAGGATGACTACTGGTTACTTGAAAAGGTCATAGTCACAGAGATCAATGGCGACAACAGTGTGAGTGAGAAAGTCACCAGCCTGCAATGGCATACGAACCTGACGCCGGAAATACTGAGCACTGAGATACTGGTCCAGCCTGATAGGATGTCTATCAGAGAGCTAAGCAACAAGATTGATTACCTTAGAAGCGAAGGTCTTAACAGCAGCAAGTTTGAGCTTGGCTTTTGGAGCAAGGTGCTGCAACCGTTTGCCACGGTTGGGCTTGTGTTTGTGGCCATATCATTTGTCTTTGGGCCATTACGTGAGGCGACCACGGGAATGCGAGTTGTTACAGGGCTGATCATTGGCATAATCTTCAAGTTCGTGCAGGACCTCTTGTCGCCAGCCAGCCTGGTATTTGGGTTTCCGCCCGCTGTTGCTTCCCTGATTCCGATTGTTATCTGTTTTGTGGTCGGGTACATGCTGATGAGGCGAGCAAGCTGACCGCCGGCTGGTGACCGGGTCGGCAAGTTACCTGCTGCTCAAAAAGACACAGTTTTAAAAAAACCAATCTGAATATTGTTACAATCAGATATTGACCAGGGACAGGTAAAAGTTGGTATTGATGCGATTTTTTAGTGAATGGCGGTTGTCAATGTTGCGCCTGTTATTGCTGGGTGTGGGCTTCGGTTCTGTAAACAGTCAGGCTGCCTCTCCCACTCCGGACTTTTCAGGGTTTCAGCAGTGGCTGGTTGAAACAGGTAAGGAGGCGGAAAAAAGAGGAATCAGCAGACATACCATTGATCTTGCCTTCAGTGGACTGGAACCGGACCCACGGGTCATCACCTTTGATAGAAGACAACCTGAATTTGTACAGACCTTTGAGGAATACCTCACTGCCCGGGTTACCGAAAATCGGATTAGTACGGCAAAGCAATATTTCAGGCAGGAGCAGAAACTGCTGCTGGATGTGGCGGACGAGTACAACGTTGACCCACCGTACCTGATTGCCTTCTGGGGGCTTGAAAGCAGCTTTGGTCGCTACCAGGGTAAGTACTCGATCATACGGTCCCTGGCAACCCTGGGGTTTGACCCCCGTCGATCGAAGTTCTTCACCGGTGAATTATTCAATGCCCTCCAGATACTTGAGGAAGGTCACGTTACGCCTGAGAAGTTTGTCGGTGGCTGGGCGGGCGCCATGGGTCAAAACCAGTTCATCCCATCGAGTTTTTTAAGCTACGCAGCTGATTTTGATGGCGATGGCAAGAAGAACATCTGGTCCAGTCGTGCCGATGTCTGGGCATCCATCGCCAACTATCTGAGTAAGAATGGTTGGCGGAAAGGTGCCGGCTGGGGTACTCGGGTTGAGTTGCCGGCAGACCTCGATCTTGAATCTTTGCCGCGCCCCGAAGCTGATAAGAGCTGCCGGGCATTACGCCATCACACCGCCAAACTATCGCTGGCCGAATGGCAGAGCCGCGGTATTCGAGCTGCTAAGTCCCTCAGTGATGCGCAACCCTATGCGCTGGTAATACCAGACGCCGAGGTGAAAACCAGCTACCTGGTGGGCGGCAATTTCCGCACCATCCTCCATTACAACTGTGCTAACAAGTACGCCGTCTCAGTGGGGCTGCTTGCGGATCAGATTTAGGGTTAGGGAGAACGTCTGCCTGGTCGATTGCTACTAAAAGGTCCTACACTGTAGGTGTAGATTGATTTTGGCTCAACTGTGTTCGCAGAAAGTTTACCCAGACCCCTGTCCTCCGCGGCTTGTGGCCCTCCGGGCTCCCCTCAATCGGTCAGGAGCCCATGCTGGTCTCCTTCCACTCAATCGGCACGGCGCCTGAAAGCTTCGAACAGGGATCCGGATAAACTTTCTGCTCGTTCCCTGTACATCGTGAATAACTCGAAGATACCTTTGCGCAGCTTTCAGGCTTAGTGCCGAACGCGTGGAGGGAGGGGGCACCATCGGACTCGTAAGAGGCTCTCGGCCAAGCGAGGATAGCCCGGAGGGCCACAAGTCGCGGAGCGAAGGAATCCCTGGTCAGAATCTGCGAAACAGTGAGTTAAGACTTTGAGTAGTGATCCGCCCGAGGATAAAGCTAACCGATTCTCATACCACAGCCGTTAAAGCGAAGCACCGAATGACGATGGAAACCCGAAGGGGTTCCTGAGGAAGTGAGGGGAGTCTGGAGGACTGCGAGCCAGCGGAGGGAGGAGAATCGGTTAGCTTTATCCGAACCAACCCTGTCCAACCTAAACAGCCATCATAAAACTGGCCTCACATTCAGCGACAACCTGACCGTTATCATCCCGGGTCATGGTGCCCTGCATAACCGTCAGTCGCCCGCGCTGTTTGATACATTTGCCCTCGAGTCTGACCCGCGTACCGATGGGCAGGGCGTCCTTGTAGCGGATGTCACATTTGGCGGTATAGGCGCGCAGTCCCTTGAGGAACAACCAGTTTGCCATGACATCATCAAGTGCGCTGAATACGATTCCGCCATGAGTCACCTTGTCGTAACCACAGTGGTTCTTTTCCGGAGTAAACTCACTCAGACAGACATCGTTCTCCAGCCTGAATTCCAGGTGCAGCCCAATGGCGTTGTTAGGGCCGCAAACAAAACAACTGTTGGCATCAGAGCGCAGCGTATTCATGTCAGACTCGTCCACTTGTTAATAGAAACCTGATTCCGGATCAACTTTTTCAACATCGCTGCCTTGCCTTGCCGCCTTCAGTTCCTGGCGAGCCATGCGTGCCATAAACCCACTATCACCCCCCAGGGTTACCATATGAAATCCCTGGTCCAGGTATCGTTTGGTATAGGCAACAGAACCCGTTTGAATACCAGCCGCGATATTGTGTTTCCTGCTGCATTCAAAGATCTTGTTAACGGCTTCGACATGTATTGGTTCATCGTTGTCGCCACTGGGAGGAAGCCCCAGCGCGAAGGCAAGATCGGCTGGGCCTATGTAGACCGCATCCACGCCTGGAGTCGACATGATTTCATCCAGGTTTTCCAGTGCTTCTGCCGTTTCGATCATGACAATACAGGCGATTTCATCATTAGCCTCCTGCGCATAGTTCCGCCCTGCAGACATTGCTGCCCTTACAGGGCCGAATGAACGCATACCCTTTGGTGGGTAGCGACAAGCCGCAACTGCTCTTGCTGCTTCTTCGGCATTGTTAACGAGTGGGACGACAACCCCGTATGCGCCGGCATCCAGAACCTTCATTATTTCGTAAGGTTCATTCCAGGGAACCCTGACAAAAGGGATCGTGTCTGTCGTTGAGATTGCAGGCAGCATGCATTTGATATCTGTGTAATCAAGCAGTCCATGCTGCATGTCCAGGCATAGCCAGTCGAAACCGGCGTGAGCCATTGACTCGGCAACGAAAGGTGAGTCAATAAACATCCATGCACCAATCGTTTGTTTGTTGGCTCGCCAGGCTCGTAGAACATGGTTCGGTTGCATTTTTTGTTTCCTTTTACGTGGAGCCTGTTGGAATGTCGCTAGCTCTCGGCGAGTGCCTTGCCGATAACCTGCCTCGTTTGTTCGCCGATCGCGTCGATGTCCTCAAGGTCCAGACCCTTGGTTGGGATCGGCTCGTGAAGTTTCAGTTTGACACGGCCTGGCGCCCAATCCAGCGTGTCAGATGGCAACACCTTGTTGGTGTCATGAATGCTGATTGGCAATATCGGTAATCCGAGTTCCTGCGCCAGTCTGAAAGCACCTTTTCTGAATTGTTTAACTTCACCTTTTCTCGACCTGGTGCCCTCGGCAAAGAAGACCACTGACACACCATTTTTTATCTTCCCTCTTGCCTTGTTGATGGATTCGACCGCGGCTTTCGTATCGGAACGATCTACGATGATATGACCCATCCTTTCGCAGGCGAGGCCAAAAATGGGTATTGATCGAAGCTCTTTTTTCATTACCCATCTGATATTCAGCCCGGTGAAACCATACACGACAAAAATGTCGAGCAGACTCTGGTGGTTGGCGACAATGATGTATGACTGGTCAGGGGCAACTTGATGCCTTCCCTCAACGTCAATGCTCATAAGCAAGAATAGTGCATTGAGCCTGGCCCAGAAGACACTGATGCTCGCGCACAGGTTCTGCAGGCCGAAAGATGATATGAGGATAATCAGCGTACAAACCAGAAGGGTCGAAATCACAGACACCGGAGCGACAATCAGCCACTTATAGCACTGCAATGGTAGCCAGGGTAGGTTGAAGGGGGTGGCAAGGTAGCTCTTAATGGTGAGCACCATCAGGTTGCGCATCAGTAATTGCGTTGCGCAATGTTTCCCGGGAGTAATCGGTGAGGTCCAGGGGCGACATTGTGAGCGGTGTGACGGTGATGATGCTCATCAGCTAATAGTACCTCAGTGGGACATTTGCTGGCTAATGCTAAGGGACATTCCTGAAGGACATTCATAAAGGGTCATTCATAAAGGGCTGGGGGAGCTTGTATTTGGTTCATTACTGGAGATAATAGGTAATACGTTACGTAATATATGACGTAAATGGATATTTTGAAAAATGCGGGCGCACTGGCCCTCGGCAGCAGGTTAAGGCGACTGTCCGATCAGCTGATGCAGGATGGAATCCTTGTGTACAGGGACAGCGGTCAAGACTTTGAGCCCCGCTGGTTCCCCGTCTGCCTCTACCTGAAGGAATCGGGTCCCAGTGCCGTTATGGATATAGCGCGAGGTCTCGGTGTTACTCACCCGTCGGTAAACTATGTGGCGAAGGAATTAATGAAAGTAAACCTGATCGCTGCGTACAAGGACGCTAATGACAGACGAAAACGTGTGTTGGCGCTCACGGGTGCTGGAAAGGCCAAATTGAGAGAGTTGGAGCCCATCTGGTCGGATATTGAATTTATCCTGCGGGAACTGATTGACGAAACCCAGGTGGACTTTCTTGGCTATATGGAAACTATCGAGCGCTCTCTGGCACAGAAAAGCTTTCACCAGCGTTATCTTGAGCGGCAAGGTCAATCGTCCGTGGAAATTGTGGGTTTCAGCAGGGATCTGGCTGATCATTTCAGCCGCCTGAATGAAGACTGGATCTCGGAATACTTCTCCCTGGAGGAAACCGACCGGAAGGTTCTTGATGACCCCAAGGCGTCGATCATTGATACAGGGGGTGAAATAGTTTTTGCCAGGGACACCGAGACCGGGGAGGTGCTTGGCACCTGCGCTCTGGTTCGAAAGGATAACCTCCTGTGTGAACTGGCAAAAATGGTTGTCGTTAAATCAGCCCGGGGCAGGGGAGTTGGCAGGTTGATCGGCGAGGCTGTCGTACGCCTGGCCGGCGAAAAGGGGTTCAAGAAAATGTACCTTGAGAGCAATACCAGACTGGCGCCAGCTCTTGGTCTCTACCGTGAACTGGGGTTCAAGCATATGGATTTCCCCCACGACTCAGATTATTCGCGCTCGAATGTCTATATGGAACTTGTGCTCTTCTAGTCGTCGTTATCTTCCGGAGTCTCGATGGAAGAGAGAGGCGGGCTCCTCAGGCTGTTTATCAGATCAATCGGCAAGGGAAAGACAATAATCGAGCTTCTGTCACCGGCTATCTCGGTAAGTGTCTGCATATAACGTAGCTGCAGCGCTTGGGGCTGCGCTGATAATGTGACTGCCGCTTCAAGGAGTTTTTCCGATGCTTCCAACTCACCGGTTGCATGAATGACTTTGGCTCTCCGCTCTCTTTCCGCCTCAGCCTGTTTCGCAATGGCACGAATCATACTTTCATCAAGATCAATGTGTTTGATTTCTACATTGGCTACCTTGATACCCCAGGACTCGGTTTGTTCGTCCAGCAGTGTTTGTATCCCGGCGTTGAGCTTGTCTCTTTGTGCCAGCATTTCATCCAGTTCATGTTGACCAAGGATAGAACGTAGTGTGGTTTGTGCCAGCTGGCTTGTGGCTTCAAAAAAGTCCTCCACATTGATGATGGCTTTTTCGGCATCGACAACACGAAAGTAAATGACTGCGCTGACCTTGACGGAGATGTTATCCCTTGAAATAACATCCTGGCTTGGAACGTCATAAACGAGCATCCGCAAATCAACCTTGACGATTTGCTGGATACCGGGGATGACGACGATCAGACCCGGGCCCTTAACCGTCTGAAACCGCCCGAGGAAGAAAATGACGCCTCGCTCGTACTCGCGCAATACTCTGAAGGTATAGAACGCGATCCCGATCAGGAAAATAACAAGGATAATCCAAAACATTTCCATAATGTCTCCCTGGGTGTTACCCCGTGGTTGCCTGGTTTTGTGAAGATTTCGAAACCTGGAGTTCGAGTCCATCGACCGCCACAACGGTGACAGTGTCACCCTGTTTGAGGTCATCATCTGACTGCACTGTCCAGATTTCAGCGCCAACTCTAATCTGGGTCTTGCTGTCCTGGTTAGTAAGTACTTGCCCCGTTTGACCCACGATAGTATCTAGCCCCGTGGTTACCGCCCTGTTGCGCATTTTCAGGGCAATGTTGACGGTCGCAAAAATGAACAGTGCGGAGACGATGGCAGTCGCGCCGAGTGTAGGAAGCCCCACCTGAAATGCCTCGAGTTCGCTGTCAAACAACATAAGCCCACCGATTGAAAAAGCCACAATGCCGCCAATACCCATGATACCGAAACTCGGCACCATTGCCTCGGCAGCCATGAGAATAATACCCAGCAAGAGTAAAGCAAGACCCGCATAGTTAACAGGCAATAGCTGCAGGGAATAACCCGCAAGAACCAGGCAGATGACACCAACTACGCCTGGAACAGTAGCGCCTGGATTATAGAATTCCAGAATAATGCCATAGATGCCGATCATGCCCAGTACCAGGACCAGGTTGGGGTTTGTCAGAACAATCAATAGTTCAGTTCGCCAGTCGGGGGCTTTTTTGTGAACCTCTTTGCCTGCCAGCGCCATTGTCAGCTCGTTACCATCTATAGTTATTGTTTTTCCGTCCAGGAGTTCAATGAGATGATCAAGGTCATCAGCGATCAGGTCTATGACATTTAATTCCAGTGCTTCCGATGCGGAAAGGCTTGAAGCCTCCCTGACTGCCTCCTCGGCCCATTCAACATTCCTTTCGCGTAATTCTGCAAGTCCTCGAATATAGGCTGAGGCGTCATTTATTATCTTCTTTTCCATTGCTGTCGCACCGGGCTCGGGTTTTTCGGCAGTTTCCTGTCCAGGTGGTTTCGGCAGGGAGGGCGTGCCAATCTGAACCGGTGTGGCAGCACCCAGGTTCGTTGCCGGTGCCATGGCTGCTATGTGACTGGCGTATGAGATATAGGTGCCTGCACTTGCCGCGCGTGCACCCTTGGGGCTGACATAGGAGGCTACCGGGATGTTGCTGTCAAGAATGCCTTCAATGATATCCCGCATTGAAGTATCCAGGCCGCCGGGGGTATTCATAGTGATAATGATAAGGCTCGCTGCTGACTGCCGTGCCTCGTCAAATGTCCGCAACACATAGTCGCTGGTGGCAGGTCCAATTGCGCCATTGATCTCAACCACCCAGATGGAACCAGGTGTAACAGCAGGCGCGGCATTGAGGGAGTGGCTGAATGCCAGCAGTAAAAAGAAAACAGTCCTCACACAGTAGCGGGATGCTACCAGCCTGGTAACCATAGGCCACCCCTGGTTGCTAGATACCCTTATTTAACCACAGGAAGATGGAGGAATCCTTGTCATACGCTGGAGTGAGGGGCTGTGTGTTGGAACAGGGGTCAGTCAGACGTTAATCTGAGTATCAAAGTAAACTAAATCAATAACTTAACCGGTGCGTCCGTTGCCAATTACGCACCACCGTACACAACAATGCATAACTGTGTTAAGCAGCCTTCTGTCTAGCTTCCCAAAGGTTGTACTCTGCCTGCATTCTCACCCACATCTCAGCGGAGGTACCTAGAACTGATTCTAGCGTGATAGCAAATGAGGGTGAGATCGCCCTTTTGCCGTTCACTATCTCATTGATCTTTCTGGGCGAACAACTGCATAGCTTGGCAAGCGCAGTTTGATTCAAGTCCAGTTGTGACATGTAGACTTCAGCGAGCACTTTTCCGGGATGCATTGGTAGTGGGTTGGTAATCATGTTTTGTCTCAGTGATAGTTCTCGATCTTTACTTCTAAAAACTCGCCATCCTTGAATTTGAATGTGATACACCAGGGTAATTTGATAGTTACACTCCAGTAGTCTTTCCGATCACCCTTCAATTTGTGTAACCGAATATCCGGCGGCTGACCCTTTATCTGAAGGTCGCCAATAGAACTGGTCGAGTGCATGATTGTCAGCAACGCTTTTGCTCTCAGCCACATGTCTCGGGGCAATGACTTTGATTGATTCCGCTCCCAGATGTCCTTAGCGACTTTTCCCTTGAAGCCTGTGATCATGAAAAATTAGCTATTACATTAAGTGGTATAGTGTAAATAAATACCTCCTCAGAATCAATCCATTTGTACGCTGAAATCGGATCAGGACTGAAGTCACGAATTGCCTGTTATTTCCATGTTCAGAAGTTGAGCTGGGACAGATCGTTTTTGTTTTAATGGCAATCGGTGCCCGGTGGTTGATCAGGGACGTACTGAATTCAAGCCAAGTGACGGTAAGCCAGGAGCAGTTAATTACGATACCGGTGTATCTGCTAGGCGCGCTATCTGCCATGTGGTGTATTGAGCGGGGGCGGGCGATCTGGAACGACCTTCGTAACGAGGATTTTCAATCCCTGCGCTGGTGCTTTTGCTCCAGCTCAGCCCGCAGCCTGGCAAGTGTTTCAGTCGTATCAAGGAGCTGTTTCTCACTGATTGTGATCAGCAGCTCCTTAGCCTCCAGCTGCCGCATACCGGAAATGGCCAGCGAACCAGCGTCGGTCAGGGCGATGAGGGGGGATCGTTTTGTAGCAGGGTTATCGACGCTTTTGACAAGATCCCGAGCAAGCAGCAGATTAACCAGTGTCTGGATGCGCTGACGAGTGACGCGCCTCGCACGTGCCATATGCGGTACGGTTGAATCACCCTCGGCTTCCAGGTATTCCAGAACGGCTCGCATGCCCACGGATATATTTGAGCCGCCATGGATATCTTCGACTATCTGGCTTACGGAGTGGTATAGGAGGCGTACCTCGTTAATAAGCAATTCAAATGGATTCTTCATAAAGTGCCATTATGCCTGTTTCAAAATAAATGACAATAGTGTTGTCATTATGTTGAGCTTGGGTTATATTGACAATAGCTATTGTCAATATTGAAGTAAGCTTGCGGAACAACGACAGGAGGCGGCGCAAAATGAGTATGCAGAGTACGTTGGTATCACAGTTTCACCATCCAAGAGGATTGCTTGGACAGCTGGCTGGTTGGATCATGGCCAGCCGCGCGTCCAACCTTGAGCGCAATCGCTGGACAGTTGATTTGCTGGAGCTGAACCCCGCGGACAGGGTGCTGGAACTGGGCCCCGGACCTGGCGTTACGCTTGGGCTGCTGCTTGAGCAGACAAACGCAGGGCTGGTTGTTGGTATGGATCATTCGGAAACCATGCTGGCCCAGTGCAGGAAGCGTAATGCCAGGGCTGTCCGTGAAGGCAGACTCCAGTTAACGCAGGGCAGCTTCACCGAATTACTCGACCTGCCGGGACCGTTTGACAAGATCGTTGCGGTCAATGCACTGCAGTTTGATGGCATGAGCAACGAGGCACTTTCCCAAATCACGGCTCTTCTGAAGCCGGGCGGTACCTTCGCGGTTTCCTTTCAGCCAAGAGGCAGTGAACCTACCGAGGAAAAGGCGCTGGCCTTTGGCGAGAAAGTTGCATCCCTGCTAAAGGGCGTTGGCCTGACCGGGATCAGGATTGAAAAACTGCCACTAGAACCTGTTTGTGCGGTTTGTGTACTGGCGTTGGCACCGCAGGAGTCCTGAGATGAAAGCAAGGGAACCAGTGCAAAAGCGTCTGGCTCCCTCGTGTCCAAATTTCGATCCTGAATTATGCCGCAGCAGCTACCTTGGCCGCACCGTTGAAAAACAGTTGCAGGCTCTGGTTGTAGCGAAAGAAGGCATCAATTTGGAGCTGATCCGGACCATCGACCACCATTGGGTCATCTGGAAACGTCAGGAAATTGAGTGTGTGCTCAAGATCCGGGTGCCCATTGCTGATGATGTTGTCGATCATCTCCTGCCAAACTGCGCGAGAGGCTTTGACAACGAAGTGATCGGGAGCTGCCTCGTCAACACTCTTAAGGCAGCGGATGGATGCAACGCTATAGGATTCGAAGACCAGTTCGAAGAGGTCTGCGCCATCGGCCTCGTCAAGTTGAACCACCATGGTGCAGTCGGTTGAACCTAATGACTCAAAAGCCCCGCGTTCCTGTTTCATTACCTCCGCCAGGGAAGTGAACCAGGCCTCAGATGGAAAAGTTGTTGAATCTGTCACTTTGATTTCCTCCCTGTGAGTTAGGCTGCAAGACCGAGATCGGGTATTTCCAGCGGAATGGTGATGCGAGGAAGCCGATCCAGCCCCGCAACTTTCAGGCGATTGATATATTCCTTGACCTGTTTCTGGTAGATAAATGCCATTCGTGCCAAGCCCAGTTCGATGTTGTCCATTCCACCACCAGCCAAAATCGCACGCGGTTCAGATGTCTGTGGCTCGATGGTCAGGGAGAATATAGCCTGTTCTCCCAGGTCCAGGACCTTGTGGATTTCCTCTTCTCTTTCCGGGTGTCTTTCCAGCAGGTATTGCAGGTGTTTTACACCGTAGGCGACGTGGCGTGCTTCGTCCTGCATACACATGCGGAATATGGTTTTTTCCACCTCGGTTGGTGCAAGGAATTCACCTTGCCTGAACAGAGTGAGTACAAAACCCTCACCAAAAATGTGCATCAGTGCACTGGCTGTTGTGTAGTCACCGGCAGTGAGTATCGCCCCAAGCAGGTCCTGGTTGGCCGGAGAAGCGCTCAGCAGACCACCGCCGTTAGCTAAAGCCCGTTTGCGAAATACATCCAAATGCCGTGCCTCGTCCATGATCTGTGTGGCGAGGAAAAGCTTCACCTCATGGAAATCATGATTGATCCTATGCAGCCATTGAGCCGGCATGTCACCAGCAACAAACTCAACTTCCGTCAAGCCGGTACACATCTGGCAAACTGATTTTTCGATATCATCAGGGAGCTTTTCCAGCTTGTCCCAGGGGATATCGGTGACCGAGTTCCACTGGCGAACCACAGCCTCGTCATAGAGGGCTGCCGCATTTTCCGACCAGACTTCTGACATTTCATTAAGGGTGTACTGATCCAGACCCGGCGTTTCATCCGGGACGTAGCAACCGCGCGGTGCCATGCTGCCATGACTGGAACCAAATTCCGGTACCTTTGCGTAGTGCCCTTTTTCAATATTTTCCAGCCGCAGGCCATCCTGGCTGCGCGTAACCTCCTGTCCCCAGCCTTCTGGATTTGAATCCATCCAGCTGAGATTGAAATTGCCTCGAGCCATTTCACGCATACCATCAATGCCGTCTTCTACTGTTTGAGAATACTTTGTCATTTCCCCACCTTCTTGTGATTAGTCATCAAAGCTAGTAACAGAATATGCCCAGAATTGAGCTAAATCAATTCCAATGGACTTAGAAGCGTGAATCATTATCTGCATCGGCTATGATGCGCGATAAGACTGGAGCAAGCTGTAGCCCCTGGGTTTTTCATGCGCGCAGAATTTTAGGCCGGTCTACTACGATTCTTTATTGAAGGCGCAGAAATGCTTGAAATTATTCTCTATACCGCGACCGGAATCTTTCTCTACCTGGTTTCAGATGCGGCGCTGAATCAAATTGAAAAGATGCATGGAGAACCATTGCCCAACAGAAGTATCATCTTCTTTGCCATCATCTTTCTGCTGGCTATGGTTCTGTTCCCGATGATTCGGATGGGTCTGGGTGCTGGTGATTAGCTTCCGTAGGGTTGAGCAGTGCCCTGATGACAATAATGACAAACAGCAGCCCGCCAAGAGAGGAAATGAGACCGCCCATGCCCATGAGACCCATGCCAGCGACTCTTTCGATTGAATCGAGATCCTGAGCGGCGCCGGCAACTTTGCGTTGAACGCCGTATCCACCGGACCAGACCAGCCCCAATATGTGCATGAACTGGCCGATGGCATATCCCCACAATTGGATATTCGCCCACTTGAAGTTCACCCTGGTAAAGCCCATTTTCGGTAATACGTCGTAGGCAACACCCATCAGGGCCAGTGTTACACCAACGATGGAGCCATGATAGTGGGCGGGTACCGTGACATCATTGCCGGTGATCATGAAGCCAATTGCACCGCCACATCCAAACAGAATCAGTGAAGTCATCAGGGCCGAGTGCGCGGCCTGCTGACGGTCAGATTCAGTAATTCTTTTTACCAGGCCGTAGAAGACGGCCAACCCGAGTGGAAAGGTCGCGAGACTGCCGCCGAAACTCATTTGCCAGATAAACATCTGCCTGTGCTGGGGGTCGATCACTTCATAGTTGTAGAAAATAAGTGGTGTAACAAATATAGGTAACAGGCCAGCCAGAAAAATCACCGCTATGATCCGCTCGCTCATGACCATCTGAATGCGGGCAGCGGCGCCAAGCCAGAGCCAGCAAACCATCATCACCAGGGTGTAGGTATATTGCAGTATGTGCCCGCCACCCCAGAACAGCGCCTCATAGTAGGAGTGTGTGACAAGTTCCTTTGACAGCAGTAACCAGGTGCTGAGGAAAACCAGCAGTGCGACCAGCAGCGAGATAGCTGCGCAGCTCAGGCCCAGGCGGATAACGCCGTCAGGCAATAAGCCCCTGCCAACCGACGGTGTAGTAGCCAGGGCCATGAGCACCTGCATACCTATGCCAAACGCAAACAGTGTCAGCCCGATAAGGAATACGGGATTGTCGAGTACCGGAATATAGTTGCTGATGACCGGGTTGGCGTGCGGCAGGAAACCGGCAATAGCTATCAGTATGGCTGCGCAGCAGATCAGGCCAAAGATAGCCTTATTCAGCAGCAGAAAGCTGGGCCGGGTCACCAGGCTCCAGAGCAGGCACGCAAAGGACAGGTTCCAGACCAGGACCGACATGTTGACGTGAATGACAAGCGCGGTGTGAAAAAAATCGACATAGGGTATCAGTTCGCCCAGGTATGGGGTTCTTGCCATGACCAGCAGGACTGAAAATACTCCGGCTGTGGCCAGTGACATGACGCTCAGCCAGAGCCAGGGCGCGGCCATTGACTGCTCCTCCGGGTGGGGGAACTCGAGTGCATAAGAGGAATTTTGAAGTTGATTCATATTGCTGGTCACTATACTTTACTGCTCACGATCGTGATAAATCAGAACCTTAACATCTCAGTCAAGCACGTGGATATTCATCTCACGGAAGGGACTTCACGGTTTGTCTGCAACCGGGGGACATATCTCTCGAAATTTGGATCTTTTGGGGGAAGAGCATTGCGGTGCGGGTCACCTGGGGCAGGTTCATTTTTGGCGCGAAAAAAATAAACCCCTACAAAATTAGTGAGTTTAGTGCTCGTATGCTGTTTACTAATTGACGTGGATCAACTATTCTTCCGAAAACGTGTTGGGCCCCTGTAAAGAATCAAGAATAAATCGGCTACACCCTGAAATTACCCTGATGCTCCATAGCGAAAGCCAAATAATAGGCTTTCGCTGTGGAGTTCAGAGTAATAAAGCCTATGGACTGTTGAATCCTTTGCGTAAATTGTGGCTGCTGAATGCAGTTCTATTGTCGCCTGACTTAACTTTTATTACAGGAACAAATCTGCCATGACGGACGCCGCAACTGTTCATTCCCATCATGAATCCAGCCCATGGCCATTTGTCGTCGGCCTGGGGGTTCTGCTCACTGCGATCGCACTCTTGACCACCTTTGCCTGGGGCATGCCAAATGTTGGTATCGTCATGGGCGGTGGCGTGCTGGCATTGATGGCTATTGGCCTGGCAGGCTGGGCAAGGGAATTCTTCCAGCATGATGAAGAGCAGGGGCTGGGGCCGGTTGCAGTAGTGGCATTCATTGTGTCTGAAATCATCATATTTGGTACCGTATTCGTGGCTTTCTGGCTGAGCCGAATCGAGAACTTCGCAGAGTGGGGGAGCTTTATCCCGGAAGGTCTTGAGATTGGGTTTGCACTCTGGTTATCGATCATTCTCTGGGCGTCCAGCCTCACTATTGTTCTCTCTGAAAAGGCGTTCGAGAAAGGTGATCGCAGCAAGGCGATGATTTGGCTTGTGGCAACATTCGCGCTGGGTTCGCTGTTCGTTGTATTGCACATGAACGAATGGATGCACCTGGCCGGCGAAGGCTTCGTCCCCGGTGCCAATACTTATGCAAATGGCTTTTATGCCTTGACTGGGGTGCACACTTCTCATGTGATCGTTGGGCTCTTTATCCATCTGATACTTTTATATGTTGTTGCGTTCGGATTGATGACCGAGAACAGGACAACACTTTATAAGGGCGCCGCACTCTATTGGCATTTTGTTGACATCATGTGGCTACTGGTTGCTGCCAATGCCTACATCATCGGGGGCACACCCTGAAGCTTCCTGTTGCACTAATATTTGCTGTACTGGCCTGCGCCAGTTCAGCCGCGTTCGGCCTTCGTGGAATGGATATGACGGGCGAGCTCGATACTGCATTGCTGCGGGTGGACGAGGCAAACTACCTCGGGAAAACTGTACCGGATGTCAGTATTGTGACCGAGTCAGGGCCGAAAAAACTATTCGAAATTATGGATGGGCAGCCGACGGTTCTGGTGTTGTCCTACTACACCTGTGGGCACGTCTGCCCGGTAACAGTTCAAAACCTGTCGCGACTGAGCATTGATGCAGATGCAGCAGGTTACCGCGTGGTCATCCTGTCATTTGATGTCAAGGATACGCTGCAGACGATGGCCAGTGTCACCGCCTCAATCGAGGAGGTTCCAGACAACTGGACCTTTGGTTTGTTACCAGCCGGGGAGAGTGAACGCCTGACAGAATCGGTTGGCTTCAAATTCTTTTTTTCAGAGCGGGATAAGACTTTCGTTCACCCTTCGGTATTGACCTTTTTGTCGCCCGGGGGAGAAGTAATGCGTTACCTCTATGGTGCAGAGCCGCGTGAACAGGATGTCGAACTTGCTTTAATCGAGAGTAGAAATCGTGAGCCCTATTTGAATGAGATCGTTGATATGGTGGCACTGACCTGCTACCAGTTCGACGCAACCGGGAGCCGCTATGTGCTGCATCCGACGCTCATCTTTGGTGCTGCGGGAATCGGGGTATTAGGATTGTGTGGCCTCGCCACGCTTGCATCCAGAAAAGATTCGAGAGGAGATTCATGATGCAGATGTTATACGTTGCTGCTGCAGCAGCAGCCGAAGTGATCGCACCGATAGCTTATCCGGCTGATCGATGGGATCGGATATTCGATATCTGGATAGCATTGGCGGTTGTCATCTATCTGATTGTCGCGATACCAATAATCTATTTCCTGGTTCGTTACCGCTACAAGGAAGGAGAGAACGAGATCGGTGCTGATGAGCATGGCAATATGGGGCTTGAGATACTCTGGACCATCATTCCTACCATCATAGTGATTTACCTGGCATTCCAGGGTGCGACCATATATACGGCCCAGCGCACGGCGCCACCCGACTCACTGGTGATTAGAGCTGACGGAATGATGTGGGCCTGGCAATTTGACTACCCGAACGGCAAGTCAACCATAGGCAATTTAACCGTACCTGTGGATAAGCCGGTTAAGCTGGAATTAACCTCCAGGGATGTGATTCATTCGTTTTATGTCCCGGCTGCGAAGACCATGGAGGATGCCGTGCCCGGACGTGTAACCAACCTCTGGTTCCAGTTTAATGAAACCGGAGAATTCATATCCTTCTGCCGTGAGTATTGTGGTACTGCACACGCTTACATGAATGCCACCATAAACGTGGTTACCCAGGAAGAATATGATGAGTGGGTCAAGAGTTCTTGATCCAGCTCGATGACATTTAGAAGATTCTAGGAGATCAACCGATGCAAGAGGTAGTTGCTACCCCCTATTTCAGGGCCAGTTTTAGAGAGTGGTTATTCACAACCGATCACAAGAAGATCGCAATTCTCTACGCGATGACATCGCTGCTGTTCTTTTCTGTGGCAGGCATCATGGGTATGGTCATCCGTCTGGAGTTAAGCCAGCCGGGTATTCAATACGTTACGCCCGATCAGTATAACTATCTGCTGACAGGGCATGGTGCGGTCATGCTGTTATGGTGGGCGATCGCCTTCTGGGGAGCATTCTCCAATTTCCTGATTCCCATCCTGATCGGGGCGAGGGATGTAGCCTTTCCGCGACTGAATCAGTTGTCTTACTGGTTCTTCTTTTCTGCCAGTGTGCTGGTACTGATCACACTGATACCCAGCCAGCATATCAAGATGATGTGGACCGGCTATCCACCCTTTTCACTGCACTATAATGCTGGACCCACTGGGCTCTATGTATTGATCGTGCTGCTGATCGCTGGTTCCACGCTGGGTGGCGGGGTCAATTTCATCACCACTGTGCTGAGGATGCGTGCCAAAGGTATCACCCTGGGTAACACCAACCTCATGATTCACGGTCTGATGTCGTCAATCGTTGTACAGCTTGTCGGCGTGCCGGCATTCGTTGGTGCGGTGGTCATGCTGTTTCTGGACAAGTACATCGGTACCGGCTTTTTTAACCCGGCAGCTGGTGGTGACCCGGTTCTGTACCAGCATCTGTTCTGGTTCTATTCGCATCCGGCGGTGTACGTCATGATCTTGCCGGCCTTTGGAGTCTTTTCCGAAGTGCTTTCTACCTTTTCGCAGAAACCGATCTTTGGTCGGGCGGCCATGATATGGGCTATCTGGGCTATCGCGTTGCTGGGTTTCATGGTCTGGGCACACCATATGTTTACTTCCGGTATGCCTCACTGGGTGCGCATGTTCATGTCATTTACCACTGTACTGATCGCCGTGCCGACCGGCGTCAAGATATTCAACTGGGTCGCAACATTGCACAAGGGAGCGATACGCTTCCCAACTCCAATGCTGTTCACCCTTGGTGGTATCTTCATGTTCCTGATTGGCGGCCTGACTGGCATTCCACTGGCACTGCCGGCTTTTGATGTTAATGTGCATGACTCGGCGTTTGTGGTTGGTCACTTTCACTATGTACTTGGTATGGCCATGACCCTTGGTGCCTTCAGCGGCGTCTACTACTGGTATCCCAAGGTCACCGGCAGAATGTACCCGGAATCAATAGGTAAGCTCAGCTTCTGGCTGGTGCTGATCGGCTCAAACGTGCTGTATTTTGCCATGATGATGGTTGGTATTGATGGCATGCCGAGACGATACGTTGACTACCCGGACATCAATGAATGGGAATTGCTAAACCAGATTTCCAGTGTTGGGGCAGTAATCCTTGCGCTTGGCGTGATATTGACGTTTGTTGCCTGGATCAAGGGATTGAGCGGACCCGTTGCGCCAAGAAACCCATGGGGTTCTCAGTCACTTGAGTGGACCATACCTTCCCCGCCACCACCGCAGAACTTTGAGAGTTTCCCGGTTGAAGTGCCAGAAGGCTGGACACCTTACGCCTACCATAAGAGGCCAGCGAACAGTGAGTGAAGAGCCAACACAGAAGTTGGATAAAGCATCCAGGCGTTTAGTCTGGGTGCTCACCGGTGTGATGCTGTTTTCCTTTAGCTTCGGTATTTTGATGTTTATTCCTGCCGAGAATCGTGCCTACAAAATCGACGAGATGACGATGAAATACCAGGCTAAGCGTTTGCGGGCAGCCGAGAAATTCAAAGCAGGCGAGTAACAGCCAAAGTCTGGTGATCTGAAATCAAATCACGATAGCTCCAGCAATAAAGTCCAGTAGCCCAGCGCAAGAGCTGGGAATGCCAAGACAGGGTGTTGCTTGCCCGGGTCTTAAATGACTCCTGCAAATCGTTTCAAAAAACGTGGTTTAATTGCACCTCTGATTGCTCAGCGCTGAATTGAGGACCATTTGAAAGCATATTTAATTGTTGGCGTATTACTGCTGGTAATCTTCGGGTCTATCGGTGGTTACCTGTATCAGCGCTTCACGTCTTTCGCTGCGATGGATTTCACGCCGCCGCCGGTTGTCATTGCTGTCTCTTCGTCAAAGTCTACTGGTTGGGCGCAGTTCTTGAACGCGGTCGGCACAATTCAGGCTGTACGGGGTGTTGACCTCACTTCCGAAACCAGTGGTGAAATTACTTCCATCAGCTTTGAGTCAGGTAATAAGGTCTCAAAGGGTCAGCTGTTGCTGGTATTGAACGATGAGGTGGAGCGAGCGAGTCGCGCGAACCAGACAGCCAGCCTTAAACTGGCAGACGTTCTATTTAGGCGTGACAAAAAGCTCATCGTGCAAAAGTCCATTCCTCAGTCCCAATTTGACCAATCGCGCGCAAATCTTGAGAGCGCCAGGGCGCAACTTGCTGAAACTCAGGCAAGATTAGCCAACAAGCGTATCGAGGCGCCGTTTGCCGGGGTGGCTGGTATCCTTCGAGTCGACGTGGGTGACTATTTGTCCCCAGGAACAATCATAGCGACCTTGCAGGATCACAGTGAACTGGAAATAGATTTCACGGTACCTGCGCGTCACGTGCCGCAACTGAAGGCCGGCCTTGCTGTCATGGTTAAGGTTGATGCATTTCCTGACAGGGAGTTTAAGGCGGTGCTGACAGCGGTGGATGCTCGCGTTGACCCCAATACGCGCAACGTGCTCCTGCGCGCAAAACTGGCGGAGTCGGAAGGGCTTCTACCGGGTATGTTTGCAACGCTTGAGGTCGATCTGGGACTGTTGCAGGAAGTCGTGACCGTCCCCGAAACAGCGATGACCTACGCCCTTCAAGGTAATACCGTGTATGTGATTGAGGATGCTGAGGATGGCGGGCTGACGGCTGTCGCCAGGGTGGTTAAGGTCGGTTCAGCCCGCGATGGACGCGTGGCGGTACTATCAGGTCTTGCGGCAGGCGAACGGGTTGTCAGTGTTGGTCAGAACAAGCTCTACCGCGGCGTCAAGGTTGTGATAGACGAATCGGTGAACCTGTAGATATGAAATTCACAGACATTTTCATACAGCGCCCGGTCCTCGTCATTGTATTAATAGTGCCTACAACAGTGGCTGGTTGAACGTAATCCCGCCTATCCCGAGCCAAGTCGAGGGAACCGGAGAGATCTCTGTTGTCATCTCTGCCGGGTACGTCACTTTGATTGGTGTGAGTCTTCCGAAAAAAAACAGGTTCCGGTCCGCGTCGAGCTCATTGTGGAGCCGGAACCTGAGGGGGGTGGGTACAACTAGCTCGCGTTGT